>Ga0209593_10000039_pt1 | contig 69872 bp, 64 predicted proteins | sample PPLLaktember2015_3_FD_187260 | JGI IMG/M metagenome (GOLD analysis project Ga0209593, IMG submission 187260) | Freshwater sediment microbial communities from Prairie Pothole Lake near Jamestown, North Dakota, USA - PPLs Lake P7 Core (6) Depth... | ecosystem: Environmental > Aquatic > Freshwater...
TCGCTGTCCAGTATTTCCAGGATTTTTATATCTTCTGCCAGCAACTCGCTGAGAAAGCCTTCCAGGATATCGAAATTGGCTTTGCTTCTCAGCAGCTTTTTAATGGCCCAATCAAAACGGATATGTTTTTTATTGCTCATGGTGCATCTATTATAGAATAAAAAGAAGATTTTTTCAACACCTGTCTCAACCCCCTCAACCCCCTAATTCGTTATCAACAAAGCCTTCGGCGACCAGGAACCTTTCTGAAGAAAGGTTCCTGGTCGCTGAAGGCTAAAAACTAAAGATACCTTTTCTCCTGCGGCCATAAATTCTTTAATGAATATTTAAACCCACGGCATAGAAGTATCGCCCGGTTATTCTCATACGGCATGCAGTATTGACAACGAGTGACACCTACCAGTTTCACTTCGTTGAAATGGGCTTTCTCATCTTCCAGGTTTTCTAATGGGTCAAGGTTGCTGCCTAAAATCAACGCCACTTTTCCATCCCAATCGGGCGGTCCCCAAAGCCAGTAGTTATTGTGCCCGCAAGTGGCTTTCGGGAGGTTATATTTTTCCCCGAAAAAATCGATGGCGCCGGCTTCCCCGTAATTTCGAACAAAAATCATGCAGCCGGCCTGCTCTTCCGGGGAAAGGTTTTGATAGGCTTTCGCGAATAATTCTACAAACTCTTCCCATCCGAACTGGTCGGCGTAATGTTGGGGAAGAACACCCAGGCTGCTTCGTTCTTCTTGATGCGGTTTTACTCCTAATAATTCCTCGTATTTTATAAATACTTTTACCGGTAGTACCGGCAGTGAGAAGGGTATCATAATCAAAGCCGAAATAACCAGCATGCCTGGATAGACCCCCTTTAACCATTGCCAGTCGATTCGATCGATTATTTTTTCCATTAATACCGCTCCTCCTGCCAGCAAGATGGGGAATAGGGGTGAAAAATAATACAATTTGGAATGGTTCATTACCAGGATGACGAATATTAAAACCGTTATCCATCCAAAAACACGGTACTTTTTCCCCTCTTTATGGAAGAAAAAGTAAAAGAGTCCCAGCAGCCAGATGGGAGCATTGACAAAATTCCCAGAGAGGAATTGACCTAAAAGGAATTGGATTGGAGAAGTGGGCAGGTTTTTCAATTGGGAAGCATTCCGCATGAATTCCAGGGAAGGAAAGTCATGGAGATATTCCCAAACCAGGTGGGGGAGAAATAGTAATAATGCCAGCAACCCACCTATCCACAACCATTTGTTCAAAAAATATTTTCGGTGTGATGTCAGTAATAGGCCTGCGATCAATCCCATACCCAAAAAGCCCATGGAATATTTGTTCATTAATCCTAAACCTGCCGCCAGCCCGAACCAAAGCCAAAGTTTCGGATTATCGGTTTTAAAAATACGGATAAGAATGTAAAAAGCCAATGCCCAGAATAAAAGGTCGAAAGCATTCATGGAGAAAAAACGTCCCGTGCCCAAAAGCACAGGGGCCGCAATTACTGCCAGTGCCCCCAGGATTTGGGCGAACCGTTTTCCTCCCAATTGGCGAACCATCAGCCCCGTGATCAAAACCACACTTGAACTGGCCAATGCTGCAAGAATCCGAATGGCAAATAATGAATCCCCTAAAAACCACCGGACCACCGATAGTATAAATATCGATAAGGGAGGTTGGTCAACGTAACCGAAAGCCAGGTGATCGCTGCAAGCAATATAATAGAGTTCATCCCTGAAATACCCGTATTTGTTAATGAATATAATGTAAAGAAGAAATTGAACCAGGGACAAATAGATGATAATAGCCGTGTCGCTAAAAAGGAAATCCCGTGAAAAATTTTTTTTGTTCATTCTACACCTCTGTAAATTTTAAAACTTCGTCTCAATCGGTTCCGAAACCCTCCCTGCAAATGCCTGGTTTTATACCGTAGTGAATGGTTTTAAACATTTTTTTTAGCCAATTCAACTCCTAAAAATTATATATCAATCATTTCCTTTTTTCAAGAATTAATCCAACACTGCCCCGGTTTAATTCGACAATCATTCGTCTTTCATTAAATTAAAAGAATGGAATGAAATCATCAGGCTTTCTGTGGAGAAAGGTATTTTTTTAATTCCTTGACCAATAAATGAACTGTCGTGGAGGGATTTTATTTTTTGCGATATCGAAAGCAGCATTAAAATTATCCAGGGTGAAGCTGTCTCGATCGAAGACACACCATACCTGGTCGTACTCTTCATGGTTAATTTTTTTATCTCGAATTATCTCCTTGGTAAATTCTACCAGGCTTTTCGTATTCCTCGCAGCGCCGTGGACTTTAACTTTTACCGATTTGATTTTGCGTCCAAAAGCTTCGAAATAATTGGGCTCTGTTTTTTCTCCTTCGCAAACAATTAGAAAACTTGGTGAAGGCTCACCTTTATTTCCGGATTTTCTTCGTATCGATTTGTTTTCTCTTTTCCAAAACTTATCGGATATCATCATATCACTCTAAAGTAAAGGAAACAAAGAATCGATATTCCCGATATAAGGCACGCCCTTATATTTCCCCATCATATAATCTTTATTAAATGAAGCGTCTTTTCGTATACGGTATTCCTCAAGGGAATAAAGCTCGGTAGCCCCATAATCGTCTTTCTGGGTAAACCATACCTGGTCTCTTCTAAAGAGTTGATTGGTGAGGATACTGGTATCATGGCTGGCAAAAATAAGTTGGGCTCTCGACTGAACAGCATTACCTCCAGGATGTTTATAATTATGAAATGCCTCGATAATGGCACGCGTGAGCAGGGGATGTAATTGGGATGTCAATTCATCCACCACAAGCACACCATCATTCTTAAGGGTATCATAAATGGGGGCGGATAAGCTAAAAAAAGCCCGGGTTCCGGCCGACTCATGCTTATTTAAGGAAAAATGTTCATCCGACAGAGGCTTATTGCTCTCATCAAATTTCTGGTGAAGGGTATTAATCTCCACAGACATTGCTCCAGTCTCGATCATAGACATAATTTTCTTTTCCAATTTTTTAGGGATACTCCTGGGAAAATCATCAATACTCATTGGTTTCTCTTCTTTCATAAACTCTTTTATCCCCAGGTCCGCAACTTTTAAAAATTTTGTAGAAAATTCCATGAATTTTTTATCATCCATTTTAAAAACAGTAAATGCTTCATGATCCCTGAGTTCTAACCCAGAAATAATTTTGAAGTTTTGGATCCATTTCAAAACTTTAATAGCTATCTCGCCGTTAAATTGTGCAGCCACCGAAAGAAAAAGCGCATTGTCTCTTGTTTTACTTTCCAGGCCTTTTCCTTCCTTGAAGTCACCGCCTAATTTTGTTTTACCGTTTTCGCGAGTAAAAAGTACAGCTTCCCGCGTACTCGGTACATAGAAAAGCCACTCATTGTGTACCTTGTTTTCATCGATTTGAAATCCATACCGATACCGTGTATTATCGATCAAAAAAGTAACTTCAAAGCTTGACGGTTCACTTTCGACAGCGGTGCTTAAGCGGAACCTTTCAACATCGATTTGATCTGTAACCTGGGTTTCTTTGGAAGAATTCAAGGCAAAATACCTCATAAAGGCCATTGCTTTAAACAAATTGGATTTCCCACTTGCATTTGCTCCATATATAACAGTACTTCTCAGCAGCTTCAATTTTTTATTTAATTCGACAGTATTGGTTTCGATGTGCTCTTTATCCGGTGAAGCCACCATACTCAGGGTAACGATATCTTTAAAAGACCGAAAGTTTCCTACTTTAAATTCTATCAACATTTTATCCTCACAGTAATTTTATACTGCATTTCAAATCCAAAGTCAAGTATTTTGCGAATTTTTCTCAATTTTATAGGTTTAGCCCTAAAATCATGAGTATAATCCGGTTTCGTCCTCTTCAAAAAAGACAAAATGATACTGTCCGATTTTTATCGAACCAGCGCAGCGATGCTAGTCGGAGGCTTTCCCAACGGTCACCCGTTCGATGACAAGAGACAGTTCCTGGAAGTCCACCGGTTTCGAAATATAATCATTCATCCCGGCGGATAAAAAAATTTCGCGGTCGCCTTTCATCGCATGGGCGGTCATCGCTATGATGGGAATATTGCGCCAGGCGCTCCCAGGGGCGGATTCCCGGATGTGTTGGGTAGTTTTTATTCCATCCATTCCCGGCATCTGGATATCCATTAAAATTAAATCGAAACGTTCGGTTTCAAGAATTTTTAATGCTTCCTCGCCATCTTCTACAGCAGTGACTGAATGACCCAACTTCTCAAGGAACCGGATCACCAGTTTCTGGTTAATTTTATTATCTTCGGCCAGAAGTATTTTTAGTTTGGAAGGTTTCCCTGAGGTTGGGAAGTCGATTTTTCCAGGTGGAACTATTGCCTGTCCAGTTTCCTTTTCTTTGGTGAGAGATGGAATTTTTAGCCGGATATCGAAGTATATGGAAGTTCCTTTTCCAAATTCGCTTTCAATGGAGATGGAGCCGTTAAACAGGCCCACTAACCGTTTAACGATACTGAGCCCCAGGCCGGTGCCCTGGTATTTGCGTGAAAAAGAACCGTCTGCTTGGGCAAAGGGTTCGAAGATGATTTCGAGGAGGTGTGGGGGGATCCCGATACCGGTATCGGAAATCACGAAGACTAGCCGGATCGATCCCAGGTTATTTATGAGTTGACCTAAGCCCACGCGGATTTGAATTTTTCCACTCTGGGTAAATTTAACGGCATTTCCCAAAAGGTTGAATAAAATTTGGCGGAGTCGTCCGAAATCGCCGGTTAACCGGCAGGGGATATTTGGATCGATTTCATATTCTAATGCGATATTTTTCTTTTGGGCTTCGGGTTCGAAAGTTTTAATAGTGGATTGGATGATTTCTTTGAGGTGGAAATCGCTTTCGATCAATTCGATTTTACCGGCTTCGATCTTGGAGAAATCCAGGATATCGTTGATAATGGACAGCAGGCTTTTCCCGGAGGTTATAGCCGTGCTCACGTATTCGGATTGTTCGGGGGATAGGGGTGTGGTATTGAGTAATTGGAGCATGCCCATGATACCGTTAAGGGGAGTGCGAATTTCATGGCTCATGTTGGCGAGGAATTCGCTTTTTGTTTTACTGGCTGTTTCAGCCGAGTCCCTGGCTCTCAGGAGTTTTTGTTCGGTGATACGTACTTCGTAGGTGGAGCCGATCAGGGAAGAAAAGAGGCTAAAAAAGGAAAACTCATATTCGTTAAAGCGGTAATTGGGTTTAAGGCTGGAAATAGCGAGTAGATGAGTTAGCCCGGAGAGAGCCAGGGGGGCGACCAGGAAATCCCCCACCTGGGTGGGTTTTGATGTGAGTTGATATTCAAAGAGGAGAGGAGGTACATCGTTTATATTTTTATAGGTAACAATCCATTGGTATTGGTTATCCTTCTGGAGTAGAACTACGGATCCGAATTCGAAAAAGTCATCCATGAAGAAATCGGCGATTTTTTCGGGGAAACGGTCGATATCTATGGTTTGTAATTCGCTGGCTGCGAACTGGACCAATTTAGTCAGGGCTGTGCTGGACCATTTATTGTGTTTGTGCAGGTCGAATTTGACTTTTTTTTGGGCGGCCAGGTAAAAATCGGCCAGTCGTTTTTCCTGGATACTGGAGCGTTCCATTTCCAGTTTAAGGCGTAAGTAGCTGGTATTTTCTTCACGGAGTACCCGGAGTATTTGCATTAAGCTTACCGATATCAGGATGATACTGGCTTTCATGGTGTGAGTGATTTTCATGTGCCATAAATGGGGTCCGATTTGTGAAAAGGAAAAGGACCTGGATGGAGTAATAATAATACCGGATGTTTTATCCAGGATGTTTCCGGGATGTTTTGTCAACCGGGTAAAAATGGTAGAGTCTGTATAAAGAATAAAGGCCCCGCGGTGTAGTTCAGGGCGGGTGATTTCCTCGCAAAATCGAAATGGAGCAGGTGGATTTTTAAACGTAGAGATATAAATATCATTCATCGGGAGTCACCCAGCAGGAGAACGACCAGGGAAACGTTATGGAAGAAAACATTGCTGTAAGACCCGTCGTTTCGGCGAAAAGGTCCGATTTCACCGAAAGAGGGCATCCCGATTAAAGGTAATTCGCGTCCGATGGAGCCGAAGATGCGGGCGGTTTCTTCGACAACTCGTTCTTTGAGTAGAAACTTCCTGGCTGCGCAACTGATGGCGATGATGCAGGAGGGGTTGAATTCCAGTTTCCCCATCCCGGTGATGGTTTCATTGACCCCCAGGATGGCATCGTCTTGTGTTGCGTTGCAAACGCGTACAGGGGTGTCTTGTTCGATCCTACCCAGGAAAGAAACCTCGCCGTTTTCTATATCGATGTGTGAGGGGGTGCGAAGGTAGAAGTGTTCTGAGCCGTCGTATTCGTAAGCGGCCAGGGAAATGACACCGGATATGGCCCCGGCAGTAGGAATGCCTACCTGTTCTTCCAGGAAATTAAATGCGGGTTTACCGTCGATTAAGCGGATCGTATTGCCCTGGGTTTCCTGGACTATGCCCATTTTCCCGGTAGGTTTCCAGCCGCTGGCAGTATGGGTGATAAACGAGAAGTCGCCCGACAAACCCAGGATAGCGATGGTTTTTTCAAATACATCGCCATTGACAATGACATAGCCGTCTTTGAATTCGAAATCGTCCCCGGTTAGGCCTCCCACAAAAGGTATTGCCAGGGCATTCCTGATTCCGTCCACCACTAAGACGCCGTCGCATTTTAAGTCAGCCAGGACCAGGGCGGTATCGATTTGGTTGTTCATTTTTTTCAATAGTTCTTCAGCGCATCGTTGTCCGGATTTAGCCGGGTCAGTATCTGCCCCGGTTTGGATGGATACTTCCCATTTGATTTTTCCTTCTGAGTTGATGGCCAGGGTGCTAATCCCGATATTGGAGATTTCGTGGGTTTCGTAGAAGCCGTCGGCGGTTCCCCCGAATATGGTGATTTTTTTGTCGATTTTCCCGCTGTAGATGCCCTCGAAAAGTTCTTGGAAATTATAATGGATAGAGGAAATTAAGAGGATGATTTCCGGGTTTATTTCTTGCAGGGCGTCGCTGATTTCGACTCCGGCTTCATAGGAGTCCGGGTTTGTTGTGCTGAACGATTTACTTTTCATTGTTGTTCTCCTTGAAGTAAACAACAATTTCATTTACTTCCGGATTTTCTGTAGAATAAAATTTTACTTTAAAGGGAAAAATTTTTCAACTAAAAAAAATTTGTGAAGCTTTTTGGGTTGTACCATGTCTTAAATGTCAACAATTGGATAGAATTTTGTGTGGATAGTTCCTTCTCTTAATTCGAGGAAATTGGTTGTTCCTCTTTTCCCCGGCCACTTAACTCAATCCGATTTAAACCCGTCGATGCCCAGGTCTTTTTTGTCTATGAAGCATAAGCAAATATATCCATAGAGATAGACCTGACCGGTTTTACTTTTCCGTGGACCATCGAGCGAATTTTTTCGGTGGTTTCCCGGCTGAAGGTTTCTTCGCCGCATCTCGTACAGATTGAAGCAGGGATATGTTCGACCATTACGGGTTTATCGTCGATAGTAAATATTTCAGTCACATAATCGTCTTTTTTTTCAATGGAACCACAAACGTGACAGCGAAACATCATGACCTCCTTTTGGCATAATTAATCCATTCTATTTCATCGGGCTCATAAAGAGTGATGATTTTAACAAATTCGGTATCGGCGCGAGATGCCTGGATATGAAGTGGCCGGCCACCGTGGGTAAAGCCTAAAAGTAAGCAACTGGGAAAATGTTTATCATCGGGGTAATCCTCAATTATTTCTACTACCTCTGCAGCCTGGCTTATCTCTATATCGCTGATATTACGCTCAACAGCTCTTTTAAAGGCGTGCCTGGAAAACTCAAAATGGTTTTGCATTAACTTTTGCCGTATCGTATTTAAAGTCATCATTCAAGTTAATCCTTTAAGGCACGAACAATCTTAGTTTAATATCATTTGAAAGTCAATAGAATTTAAGTAAAAACCAAACGAACCAAAAACCGGAAACTGGACACTTGCCACCGGCCACTTAACTCAATCCGATTTAAACCCGTCGATGCCCAGGTCTTTTTTGTCTATGAAGCATAAGCAAATATATCCATAGAGATACACCTGACCAAACCAAGGCATCAATTCATCGAAATCTCTCACAGAAACAATTATCGGGGAAATTTAGCCTTATCTTAGCGACATCCGGGACAGGCGGGAAATTCTCTGAGTCCTCTGTGCCCTCTATAGCAAAACTAATTTCATGGCAGTCAAAAAAAATCCAACATTAAAAAAAAATTTTTCTCTTGACAAATTTATTTTTTGTTCTATACTTATAGTACAGTGGTACGCAAGGAGGAAAAATGATAAAACGTACGATTATAATTTTGTTGTATCTTTTTTTGGCTTTCACAATACTGGTTTCCGGTAAAACCATAGAGAAAGTGAATCTCACGGATATCATGAAACCCGAAAATATTGCCGTAGATGACAACCAGCTATATATTAGTGAAGGAGGAAGTGTATTTATTTTCTCTTTAAGTGATTATAAACTGGTTAAAAAATTCGGATCAAAAGGCAGTGGACCACAGGAATTCCAGTTACCGGGACAGATGAAATTGATCGTCGATGCTCGCACCGATAAAATTATCATAAACAGCTTGAATAAGATATCCTTCTTTTCGAAGCAAGGTGAATTTATCAATGAAATCAGGTCTCAGAGCTTTGCATATTTAGTGCGGCCCCTTGGAGATAGCTTGGTCGGTTTGGGAAGCGCCGCGGACTCGAAGGCTTATTATACAGTTATAAATCTTTATGATTCGAAATTTGCGAAAACAAAAGAATTGTTTCGAGTTGTAAACGACGTCGTGTCGCCCACCCGGAAAGGATACAAATTAGTAAATCAAACGATTTTTTTCGATACTCATAAAGACAAATTGTTTTTTACCGGTAATAGCGATTCCGCAATCGATATATATGACCAAAGTATCAAAAAAATAGGCTCTATCCAGGTTAATGTAAAGAAGAAAAAAGTATCGCAAGAATTCAAAGACATGCTGCTTAATTTTATAAAGACCAATCCTGAAACAAAAGATCGGTTTGAGCAAATGAAACCCATTACGTTTGCAGACTATTTTCCCACCATCTTAAACCTTTATGTAGAAGATGACGTTGTTTATATTATCACTTCTAACATCGATTTTAAGAAAGGGACCATGGAAGTATTGACCTACGATTGGAAAGGCAAGTTAAAGAAGAAATTCAATGTTCTTCTCAAACAGGAAGCCCCATTAAGGACATACCCGATGGCTATTCATAAAGGGAAGATATACCAGGTAGTGGAAAACGCGGAAGAGGAGACCTGGCAATTGGAAGTAAGCGAGTTGAAATAGGAACGCGGCAATTTCGTAGAGACGTTGCGCGCAGCGTCTCTACACCATCCACCCTTCACCCTTCTCTTTCCTAAACTCTTCCACCTCCTCGCCGGGGTGGGTTTCCCGGGGGAAATCCTTTAAAAGCTTCTCATCTGTATGAGAATGAAGAGCCCCACTGCGTGGGGGATCGTTTGCAGTGCCGGTTTATCTTGTTTTGTTCCCGATCTGGTCTGACTCCTTCTAATCCTCTTTTAGCTTTGCGACTATATCATCGAGGTTTTCAGGTCATCGTCGAGGTAATTTCGTCATCGTCGAGGTTTTTAGGACATCGTTGAGGTTTTTAGGACATCGTTGAGGTAATTTCGACATCGTTGAGGTTTTAACCTCATCGGTTGCATAATTTGCATTAAAAACCACAAAATTACCTCATCGTTCTAGAAAATTGCATTCAATTGTCCTATTTAGGACAAATCTTTCGATAATTGCATTAAGATGAGGTAAAAAAGGACAAATCTTGCGAAAAAAGCTTGAAGTTGTCCTAAATACCTCGATCATGCAGACAGGGCCATATAAACCACCGGTTCTAACCGTTTTTCCCGGCGGACACCCGAATTTGGATGTGATGAAAGAAAACCTGGACATTATAAAAAGAGGGGTCCACTGATTACACAGATTAAACGCATTAACACGAATTAAAAAGGTTGCAGGTTGCATCGATCTACGTTCGCCCCTACGAAATGGCAATCCTGCGCGAGAATTTGGGTATTCCGTAGGGGCAGACCGGTGTGTCTGCCCAAAACAAAAACAGCCCCGTTACTTTAATTTCAAGGAATTTTATCAAGGAATTTTGGGCTTATCTTAGTGGCATTCGGGACAGGCCGGAAATTTTCACCCCTTCATATTTTCTTTTCTTATTTCAATATTCACATTCATGGAAAACGGGGCAATCGATCGAAGCCAGGACGCATTAACCGCTTTCAATACCTGGGGTGAGCAATTATCACAAAAGCGAACCTTTACCACACTGTCTTCCGGTAATTTTTTAAGACTGCCGCTCAACCACGATTGGTACTCCAAAACAGTGGGGTTCGGGTCTTTCATCTCCAGGACATACATCGGGCGAGCCGGCAAAGGATGGAATTTCCAACTTATTAGCTTTCCCCTCCCCCCATTCGAGCCATCCGGGTCGATATCCAGAATTAAATACCCTTTGAATTCGTCTTTCTCCACAAAAGAGGTGCGTTCCGTAGAGCCGGGGTAACATACGGGAGCTGCTAACGGTCTCCCTCTAAGGTCGCGGGTGAGTACCTGGAACCGATGAATATGACCGGATAATATAGTCGCAGCACCCGTTGGAAGGTCTGCAGCGGCAATCACATCATGATGATCCCGGAATACATACACCCGGTTCCCCATTTGCAGCGAAGCACCTTCAACACACTGGTGCATACACAATACAGAAGCATCCGCAGTTTTTTGCTTCCACCCCGTTTCTTCTAAGACAGAAAGGAAACGGAGCCGAATATTATCTCGTACATATGGGAAACCCGACAAGGCGAGGGTACTGCCTTTCACATCGATTAAAAAAGTCTTGGGACGATTAAATATATGGATGTTGGGATGGGAAGCCAGCAGTCGGAAAGGTATTGCAGACCGTTCGTGGTTCCCCGGGACAATATAGACCGGGATACCCCCGTCCGCTGTTTTTTGGAGCGGTTCAAAGGCCATTTGAACCAGTTTCGGCGGGACTTTGCTGCGATAAAGAATATCCCCGCCATGCACCACCAGGTCCACTTCTTTGCGCAAAGCGGGTTCGAGGGCCATCTCGAACATTTTAAAGAAATCCGGTCCGCGTCTGCGGCGTTCGACACGGGGTTTAAAAGGCAAATCGAATCCAAGATGCGTGTCTGCTAAAAACAATATTCGGATAGGCATGCATAAATTTTAACCCGGATCGATCGATTTTGGAAGCCATTAAAGTCTTTTCCCGGGGATATAAGGAATGTGCGATAGGTCTCATGTGCATGGGGCGGCCTCTTATTAATCTTTTCAGCATCCTCCTGAATTTCTTCTTCTGGACATCCGTTAGTAGGGGTTCTATTTCTTTAATAGCGCGAGATATAATATCCTGTACTTCAGGCCGGATTTTTTTTCTCAATTCCATCAACTCATCCCTGGATTTTTCAATGATATTTTTAATCTGTTCTTTCTGTTCGTCCGTGAGGTCTAATCTTGATTCGAAGCGGTTTACGATCATGCGGGTCAAGCGGGAGTAATCTCCTTCCGCAATTTTAATAATGCTGCTCTTCACATAAAACAGGGTCCCGATTACCCCGATAATTATCCCTGAAATCAAAACAACAATTAATGCGATCCATGTTTTCATTTATGAGCCTCCCTGTGGTTATAAACCCAATAATTCGACGCCCAACAGCTCTATGGGGTCCCACAATATATTCAATGCTTCATCGAGGCCGCAGCTTGCCCCGGAAATTAAAAAATAGATCACTAAAACGACTGAGACCGCGGCAGCAGCACCGGAAAACCGCCACAAAATAGTCGTTTGCAAGGAGTCAATGTCTATCCATCGCTCCCGGGGTCCTGTTTTCATGATGGAGATCGATTCCATTACGTTTTGCATCCACTGGTTTCCGATCTCTACCGGTTTTCGGCCCCGGAAATTTTCCACCAATTTTTTCTCCATGATATCGAGATTATTTTTGTCCGGCATTGTTATTCTCCTTTTTTTAAAAGTGTTTCAAGGATACTGCGGAGTTTATTCCTGGCTCTAAAGGTTTTTATTTTCACATTGCTGCGGCTCCATCCGAGAAGTTCGGCGGCTTCGCGGGTAGAATAACCATCCAGGTAAGTAAGGCCGATTACGATTCGTTCTTTGGATGACAGCCGCGCCATTGCCCATTCGAGTACTTCTGCAGCGGGATGAAACTCACTACCGGCTGGGGCGTCATTATACCCGTTATTCACCCACTCAAGAGCATCTTCGCTCAATGAACCCATGGAAACTTCCTTATTTTTGTAAGCGGCCCGCCAATAATCCAGGCAGGACCGAACCGCTATTACAGACAACCAATGCGCCAGCGGTTTCTTCTTCGAATACCCGGGGAGCGACTTGAAGGCACGTATAAAAGTTTCATGGAGTAATTCTTCGATACTATCTGTCGGTACTCTGCCGGAAATGACACGGCTTATTTGGGGGCTGTGGCGAATCATAATAATCTCGAAAGCGCTGCGGTTACCTTTTAATACCATATTCACCAACTGTTCATCCGAAAAGTCCTGCGCTGTTTCATTCATCCGGTTGCCTGCTCCATTATGATTATATCAAAAAAGTGGATACACCGCAAAGCCCGTAGAAAATTTCTCCTGCGAACCCTGCGGTGTAGTCGAAGTCGAGCCATCGGGTTTTACTCGGATTGCTCCTGTAGAAATTTACCGCCGCGGAACATATTTTGAAGATCGAATTTCAATTTTTTCAATATTTCTTTTTGCCCCGGTGTGAGCAGCGCCTTTATTTTGGAAAAGGTTTTTGCCCGGACCACCGCCAGGTCTTCTTCGATGGGTTCCAATTTTTGTACCGCATCACGGATCGCTTGTTCATTAAATTCATCGGCCCGAATCATTTCCGCTGCGTTTTTTTTTGCATCGGCAAAACTTCGAATCAGCTCTTTGTTTTCTTTAATCGCACCTGTGACAATTGCCCGGATATCTTTTTTTTGTTTTTGGGTTAGGTCCAGTTCCATCAGGGCAGATATTACCCGGTGACGAATTCCCGCACGCTGCTTGAAACGACCGCTCCGTTCCGCGGCTGAGACCGTGGAAAACATCGAAACGGTAAACATGGTCACAATGGCTATTAATAACATTACAGCCGGTTTCTTTTTCATTTTTTACCTCCGTTCATTTTTTGTTTTTTGTTTCGAGCATATCGACCTGCTCACTCCTAAAGTCGAAGGTTTTTATGAAACGGTTACAAATAAAAATGTCTCCTTCACACTTCCCTCTTCCATTCATCACTGAAAAATAAACAAAAGGGGAAGGCAAAAAAAATTTACGGATTGACAAGAAAAGCATTAAATATTATATTACTATACATGAATATGAATAGGAAAATCATAAATAGATCGATTTCAGAATTAAAAAAAATTTTGCTCAGCCGATTTGGAAAGGAGATAGAGCTTTATCTTTTCGGTTCTGTGGCAAGGAATGAATTCGGTGGGGAATCGGATATCGATATCCTGGTGCTGCTGCCCGGTGGGGATAATATGAGTCTTAAAAAAGAGGTTGTCGATCTGGCTTATGACATCGAATTGAAATATAACATCGTCTTCGGTATCGTTATATGTTCGATAGAATTCTGGAGATCCGAAAAGGCTGCTGTTATGCCTTTTCATCGAAACCTGCAAAGGGAAGCGCTTCGAATATGAATTGGGAAAAGGATTTAATTAAATATCGAAGGGATAAAGCTGCTGATACTATTGAAGACGCACGGTTTTTATTTGAAAAGTGCCGATTGTTCTCCGCGGTAAATCGCATTTATTACGCTTTGTTTTACGAAGTAAGCGCACTACTGATGACTAAAAACCTTTCTTCCCATAAACACTCCGGTATAAGAGCTTTGTTTAATGAGCATTTTGTAAAGAACGGCATCGTTGAAACCGAAATCGGAAAATTCTATTCGGAAATGTTTGTTTTCCGACAAGAAGGTGATTATAAGGATTTCACTTTTTTTAACGAAAATCATGTGGATAGTTGGCTTCAAAAGGCAGAGAAATACCTGGAAGAATTAGAAATTTGTATTGACAAAGAAATAGCAAAAATGCCTGATCCTCTCTGATTTGAACGATGATTTATTCCAGGCAAAAAAATCCTCTCATTCGTGTTAATTCGTGGAATTCGTGGGGAGATACTTGCAAATTAATCGCTTTAATGGTATTACTATATATCGAAAAAAGAGGTACACGATGAACAATGATAACGAAGCAGTAAACCTTTTGTCCCAGGATGAAGTGGATGATTTGCTGACCATAAACGGCTTTATCAGCGAACAATCGATAAAAAGATCCCTCATCGATGAAATCAAAGATGCGATACTGGATTCAGGGAAACTAAGACTATTGGAATGGAAAAGCCTGCGCGCCCGTTTGAAAGAGATCGAACGTCTAATACCCCACATCGATTTGATTATCGAACTGAAACAAAAAGCCGAAGACCATGACCGGTATGAATTATAATTGAAATGTTTATGGATAATACTTTCAATATAGCCGCCGATTCCAACCGAAAATTTGGAGGTTGACGGATACCGATAAATATGATATGAATTTCCCATGACAACAATAAATATTTTTTCGATAGCCATACAAATCATCACCGTATTGTTTGCGCTGACGATCCACGAGGCCGCCCATGCGTGGATGGCGGACCGGTTAGGCGATTCCACCGCACGATACCAGGGCCGAATCTCTCTCAATCCATTGGTCCATATCGATCCCATGGGAACGATTATCTTCCCTTTGATATTAGCCATAATCGGGGCACCCGTCTTCGGATGGGCCAAACCGGTCCCGGTTAACCCCTATTATTTACGGAACCCCCGCCGTTCCATGATGTATGTTTCGGCAGCCGGACCCGTCATGAACCTTATTGCCGCCGCAGCATCCATCTTTCTTTTCATTTTCTTGAAAAAAACCGGGATTATCCAACTTGAGAACAGTTCGGGAATCATCTTCACCATTCTTCTCTCTTTAATCGTTATCAACCTGTTCCTGGTTATATTTAACTTAATCCCCATCCCTCCCCTGGACGGAAGCGGAATCCTGGAAGGTTTCCTCAAAGGCGAAGCGTACTATCGATATCAACAACTGAAACCCTACGGTTTTATTATTTTACTACTTATTATTTATACCAGGGTGCTGGATTTCATCGCAGCCCCCATTTTTATGGTAGTCGGTAAATTATTACTCTTATAAGGATAAATAGATCATGAAAGAAAAAATCGTAATGAGCGGAATGAGACCTACCGGCAGGCTCCACCTGGGCCACTGGGAAGGTGCATTGAAAAATTGGATCGAACTACAAAAAAAACACCCCTGCTATTTCTCTATCGTGGATTGGCACGCTCTAACCACGGATTACCAGAAACCCGATCTTATTAAAAAATATATCCGCGAAGTTCTCCTGGATTGGTTGAGCGCCGGCATCGACCCGGAAAAGAGTACGGTATTCATCCAATCCATGATAAAAGAAATTGCCGAATTATTCCTGCTGCTTTGCATGACCACACCGGTGGGATGGTTGGAACGGGTCCCCACTTTCAAAGAACAACAGCAGCAATTGAAAGACCGCGATATCAATACCATCGGGTTCATGGGTTACCCATTGCTCCAAACCGTGGATATCATCATCGTTAAAGGAAACCTGGTGCCGGTGGGCGAAGACCAGGTCTTTCACCTCGAATTGGCCCGCGAAATCGTTCGCAGGTTCAACTTCATCTACGGCGAGTACTTCGATGAACCGATGGAACTGTTAACCCCCATCCCGAAACTGCCGGGCCTGGACGGTCGAAAAATGAGCAAAAGCTACGACAATGCCATTTTCTTATCCGACAGCGCCCAGCTAGTGGATCAAAAGATTCGACCGATGAAAACGGACGAACGGCGAAAACGGCGCACAGACCCCGGCGTTCCCGACGATTGCCCCGTGTTCGGCATGCACCAGGCGTTTTCTACGGAAAATGAACGGGCTGAAATCGTCGAAGGCTGCACCAAAGCTTCTATCGGCTGCCTGGATTGCAAAAAAATCCTGATTAAAAACATGAACGATTTCCTCGACCCCTTCCGCGAAAGACGGGCCAAATACGAAAATACCGACACCGACGCTATCCTGGCAGAAGGAACCCTTAAAGCCAGGCAAGTGGCAAAACAAACCGTGGAAGAAGTCCGAAATATCATGAAAATCTAGAAAAAAAGATGGAATCGGACGTTTCCCAGGAATCGGAGTTTGACGGGTATCGAATCCGAACCGATACCTTCGAAGGGCCCCTAGACCTCCTCCTTCACCTCATCAAAAAGAAAAAAATGGATATCATGGATATCCACCTGTCGGAAATTACTTCCGAATACCTGGCTTACCTGGAAGACCGCAGCCGCATCGATCCATCCCGCGAAGGCGATTTTCTCATGGTGGCCTCTACTTTAATTTATATCAAATCCAGGTCCCTGCTCCCCAAACCGGGAATCCTGGGAGACGAAGAGTCCGAAGAAGATAAATTGGTCCATATTCTCATCGAATACGATAAAATCCGCAAAATCTCCCATATCCTCAAAGATATGGAACACCAGGAACTCCTCCTGTGGAAACGGGAAGAAATAGTGGAAAACTTCGAAACCAAAGAATTCCAACTGGAAGAGGTCTCTACTTTCCAACTGGCGGAAATATTCCTAAATATCGTCAAAAAACGCGAGAAAGAACAGTTCCTCTATATCGACGCCAAAAACTACTCCATCGAAGGTAAATGGAACCAAATCCTGGAACTGCTGGAAACCGACGGGTTTATTAATTTTACCCAATTCCTCATGGATTTGAAATCCATCGAAGATATCCTGGTCAGTTTTTTTACCCTCCTGGAAATGATTAAAAGAAGAGTCATCTTCGCCGTCCAGAAACAATTGTTCGATACCATATCCGTATGGAAATCGGAAACAACGGAACCGGAACCGGTCCAATAATAAAAAATATGAGCGATATAAACCTATTTAAATATACGTCGGAGCAGCCGGGTAACGGCTTTAACCGCCCCTATACCCTGGAAAACAAGGCAGAACAGATCGCTTTCATCGAATCCGTTCTCTTTGTATCCAAAGAGCCCGTGGAAACAGCCAAACTCATGAGTTATTTGAATATCCCCAATATCATGAGGTTTGAAGAAATAATTAACATGATGGACGAGATTTATAAAGAATCCAACCGCGGCGTGTTTATCAAACGAACCGGCGGGGGCTTGCAATTAGCCACCAAACCAGGCATGCACCCTTTTTTACAGGAGTTTTTTTCCATCAAAAACTCCTCCCGACTCACCCTCGCTTCCCTGGAAACACTGGCCATCATCGCTTACCGCCAACCGGCTACTATCGCCGAAATTTCCGATATGCGGGGCGTCAACTCCGTGGGACCGATCAAAAACCTCCTGCAAAAAAAATTGATCCGCTTATCCGGCAGGAAAAAAGTCCCCGGCCTCCCGGCACTCTACTCCACAACGCGCGAATTTTTACTTTACTTCGGGTTGAACGACCTTTCCGAGTTACCTTCTTTGGAAGAACTAACCGAAATGTTCGACGAAAAAGAACAACCATCGCTTTTTAAATAAAGGAGATTAATATGAAAGATTTACTCGATCCCCATGTGTTGGATATGGTTCCTTACAAACCGGGAAAACCCATCGAAGAACTCCAGCGGGAATATTCCCTGGAAAAGGTGGTTAAACTGGCATCCAACGAGAACCCATCATCCGTTCCACCCAACGTCGCGGAAGCCATTAAAAACGAAATAGTCAATTTGAATTTCTATCCCGATTCCGAGAATTTTTATTTAATCCAACGGCTGGCACAATATATCGGCGTGCAGCCTGAAAACGTCATCGTCGGTGCAGGCTCCGTGGAAATTATCCGTTTGATCGTCCAGGCCTTTTTAAAACCGGGAGAAACCGTACTCACTTCGGAAAAATCGTTTATGATGTGTAAGCTCGCGGCTGTCGAAAAAGGAGGCAAATCCGCTTTTGTCGCAGTCCCAATGGGTGATGATTATACCTTTGACCTGGATGCCATCTACAACAAAGTGGATGAAAAAACCAAGATCATATTCCTTACCAATCCCAACAACCCCACGGGAACCATGGTAAAAAAAGAAAAAGTCCTGGAATTCATCGCTAAAATACCGGGAAATAAAATCATCGTGCTGGACAACGCATATCATGAATATGTGGGTAACCACGATGAATATGAGGATGGCATCCAACTATCCCTGGCCCGGAAAAATATTATCGTGCTGCGCACTTTCTCCAAAGTTTATGCACTGGCTGGCTTGCGCGTGGGGTATGCTATTTCAAATCCTGAAATCATATCCTATTTAAATCGATTGAAACCGCCTTTTAATGTCACCCGGTTGGCTCAAGTGGCAGCGATCGCATCGCTGGAGAATGATGATTTTAAAAATCGCTCCGTCGCTGTAAATGCCAAAAACAGGGAAAAGCTCTCCTTGCAATTAAAGAAATTGGGCATGCGCGTTTTTCCCACCCAGGCCAATTTTATTATGTTTATTCCCCCTGCTCCTGCCGATGTGAACGATATCAACTTGCGGTTATTGAAAGAAGGTGTGATTATCCGTCCCCTCCAGTCTTTTGGAGTACCCGAAGCGCTGCGGGTCACTGTCGGATATGAAGAGGAGAACGATTTCTTCATCGAAAAACTCGAAAAGGTCCTTATTGAAATAAAGAAGTAGCCCCACTGCGTGCCCCACTACGTGGGGTTTTATTGTAGTACCGTTGTATTGTGCGATGTTTCGTAGTATATCTGACTCCTTTTGGATGTGGTAATTTTTGTCTCAAAATACGGAACCTGCTCCCGACAATACTTATAATAATGTTTATAATCAAAAGCTTTGGGAAGTCCAGAAACCCTTTCACGAAAGGCCCTCACGGAGGGCGAGGTTTCTTGGTCGTCGAAGACAAATTAGGTGGTGGATTTAGGTAGAACGACGTGGGGTTTTATTGCAGGGCCAGGGGCGGTTTTTTACTTCGGTTTTGCTCGATTATTCTTCGATATGTATATACAATATTTATCCCGTTTTTGCTGTCCTATTTCAATGGGTGTAAATCCATTTTGAGCGAGTATCGGTTCCAATTTAAAATCTGAAATGCTCCTGGCTTTGAGGATAATATATTGCAGTCCCTCTGTCGTGACGATCGAAGAAAAATAAGCCGTGTCGTTGATTTTGTCCGTGGAAATATCGAGCACTGCCGGTATTTTGTGAAGGTATAGGATTCCTCCTGCTTTCCAGGTTTGTTCTATGGCGATTTTTTCAACTCCTTTTTGATGGGTAATGTATCGGGCTGTATCCACCGCGGACTCCGACCGCCGCGAGCGGTATCCGTCTATTTCCAGGATGAACGATGCACAAAATATGAAAACCAGCAAAAGGCTCGATTGAGTGAGTTTTTTCCAGCGTGCAGCTTCATTTAGGTTTTTGCTTTCCATTATTCTTTCTAACCATGAATAAAAACCCAGTGCCGTCAGGGAAGCCCAGAAGGGTAATACCGGGATCAGGTATCGTGCTTCCTTGTGGGGCAGGATGCTTAATATAATAATGGGGAAGACAGCCCACAATGCCACAAATCGGTTTTTCCATTTCAATGCGGCTGCTGCAAGTATAATCACAAATAGATTTGTCCACTCCCAAAAATGGGTAAAATAATACAAAGGGGATTGATATCCCCTGGATGAGAGTTTTTTTACCAGGGTATAATCGATTATATTTTTAAGGCTGAAAAATGGGCTTCCCCAATAGAGGAAGTCGCTTATTCCCAGTAGTGCGGCCCCGGTTATGATACAGGATCCGGCCATTACAGCGGCGTGCCGGATTCGTTTTTGAAGAAGCAAGTAGACCATGAACGGTATGATAAAGATTATTTCACTGAATCGAATAACGGCACTTATTCCCAGCATTAAACCGGCAAATGCAGCGGCTGTGTTGCTTTTGGGTTTTTCCACTGTGAGTAAGAGGGCGGCCAGTATAAACGTTGTGGCAACCGTTCTCGGCAGGACTGTGGATGCGAAGGATATGTGTAATTGGCTGAAAGCCAGGAAGAATGCAGCCAATAGGCCTGTGAAGTTATTTTTAAGCATTCGTGAAACGATCCGGTAAGTGAGAATGATATTTAGGGTTGAAAATAATATCACCACCATGGACCCTCCGAATACCAGGGCCCTCGGGTTTGTAACGCCAATGCTTTTCAATAGGGCTTGAACCGGGTATATGAATGTCATCGGGTAGAATGCGTTTCGCAGATTCCATGCTTCCCATTTCAAATCGAATAATCTTGAAAAAGTCATCTCCACGATTTCTACATCATCACCGCTGTAAAACCCATAATAAAACCAGGCATTCGATAATTTTATAGCGGTTGAAATCGCCAGGATCAGGATTAGCCATTTTATCGTCTCATTTTTTTGGGGGGAGGTTGGGATTTCGTTGGAGTTAGTGCTTTGAAACTTCCGGTAGAGGGATTCCAAAAAGGTGTGTGTTTTCAGGGGAAGTTGCGTGAGATTGAATTTTTTTACCAGTAAGAAGGGGGTATGGCGGGAAGACAGGTATCGGATAGGGATGAGGATGAGTGCGAGGGTAAGTGCGTTTTTAATGGAGTACAGCAGGATGGTGTGTTGGTGGAGTTGGATTTCGCCCCCGCCGGTTATAACAATGGAAATCATAAATAAGCCGCATAGGGCAATGATTAAATCCATTAAAAATAGAATCGAAGTTGCGATAGTCGATTTAATTTTTTGCATAGCTAACACTTAATCTCTTCGTCCCTAGCAAAAGCTTTGGGAAGTCCAGAAACCCTTTCGTGAAAGGGTTTCTGGTGGTCGAAGACAAATGTGGAGAATGTTGCTATTTGGCGAAGCGTTGATACAGGTATTTGAAGAATTCCATTTCCGTAGAGAAGGTTTTTTTCATAGAAGGGAGTAGTTTTTGGTATTGGACCATAGCCATCCAGAAATCGGCGAATTCCGGGTCCTGGCTGTAAGCTCTGTTGAGTATCTCCAGTGATTCCGAATCCGCTTTGGCTTTAATTTCTTTAGCGGTGCGTTCCGCTTCGGATTGAATCGAGCGCAGGTCTTTATCCATTTTACCCAGCCATTCGGCTCGATCTCCTTCGCCTCGTGATCGAAACGACTGTGCGATCTGGTTTCGTTCTTTGATCATCTGGGTGTAAACGCTTTGGGTGATATCGTCGGAATACTTGATCTGGCGGACCACCACATCGATGAGTTTAATGCCGTATTCCGGGGTAGTTTCCCGTGCTTTTTTCAAGATTTCGGCAGATAGTATTTGACGGCCTTTTTTAATCGAATCATAGGTGGTCTTGGTAAATGTACCGGTTTCCAGGAGAGACTCTCCTTTACTATCGGATTCTTTGGGGATTTTATACACATCTTTCCGGTCGATGGTATTGATAAGATTGGAGCTTCTTACGGATTCCCGGAGGGGGTTGAGAGCGATGATGTCCCTGGCGTTGGCGTTGATGACCTGGTCCAGGCGGTGATGAGCCTGTTGAATGTCGCCCAGTCTTTCGTAGAAGAGTTTAGCGTTTTCGATTTGCCACCTGGCGGTAATATCGACCCAGATATATTGGTTTTCTTCGGTGGGGTAGAGTTGAGCGTCGCCGTCCCAGGGTTGAATGCGTTTGGGATAATACCGGATAGAGTCGATGAAGGGAGTTTTTATTTTTAAACCTGCTTCTGTTTCCGTGCGGATAATTTTCCCGAATCGAGTGACAATGGCCAGGTCGCCTTCTTCCACGACGAAATAAGGCCCGGTAACCAAAATGATGACAAAGATAGCAGCTAAGACCAGCAGTCCGTATTTGATGTTTTTCATTGTTCGTCTCCTTTTTTAGTTTTTTCCGTGTTGAGGGATTTGAAGGGGATGAAGTTTTTCAGTTGTTTATCGATAAGCTCGATGTTTTCGGTATTTTTGAAGAGGTCGTCGAACATTTCATAGTAGAGGCGCATGCGGGTGGATTGAGGGTTTTTTTTGTATTGGGCGACTACAGCCAGGAAGCGAGCCACGTCGCCTTTGGCTTTATTCACTTTTTCAATCGCATACCCTTCCGCTTCGCGGATGGTTTTTTGAGCTTCACCGCGCGCCCTGGGGATTTCCCTGTTATAGCTTTCTTTTCCTTCATTGATTAAACGAAGGAGGTCTTGTTGGGCCCGGTTTACATCTTCGAAAGCGTCTTGAACCGAGCCCTTGGGTGCCAGGGTTTTTTGAAGTTTTACCTCTAAAATCTCGATGCCCAGGTTATATTTATAGAAAAACTCGTTCATCATCACTTTCCCTTTTTCCTGGATTTGAGCACGCTGGCCGGTGACAACGTCGCTAACCGCCAGGTCGCCCACCAACCGGTTCATAACGGACCGGGAGATATCCCGGATGGTTTTATTTTGGTCTTCCAGGTTGAATAACCATGCCCTGGGGTCCCTGACCTGGTATTGAATACTCCAGGTCACTTCCACGATATTTAAGTCGCCTGTCAGCATGTAGGATTCGGAAGCAAAGTCCTCGGAAGAAAATCGCGATACAACACCCGGATCTTCGGTCCGAAACCCGAATTCTTCCAGTAGGTTACGACCGGTGGGAACCTTATATTTTTTTTCGATGCCGAAGGGGAGTTTGAAATGAAGCCCGGGGTCTGTTGTCCGGTTGTATTTTCCTAAACGCAATATTACCGCTTGTTCTTTTTGGTCGACCGTATAAAAACTGGTAAATATTCCGAACAATACGAAAATCACCACAACGATAGTAGATAGAACATGGGGGTTGAACTTGAAAGGAATCTCATTCATCCCGAAATAGGGTATATTCTTTTGTGTATTCATGTATTAAACCTCCTTCCCGGTAATCCGCCGGATTTTCCGGGCATATTGTGTTCAAAGTACACAAGCACGTTATAACCTATTTCATAAAAAAAAGCAATAGGGGAGGAGAGAAGAAGGAAAAAGATGAAAAGCGGAAGTGTAAAATGCGTTGACAAAAATTTCGATTTCAAATAATATTAATACTGTTGGAATTAAAATGGTTGTAAAAAATTTTAAGGAGGTGAACATGACAAAACCAGTGAAGTATTTTTCGATCATTTTTTTAATGGTGATTATCTTGACTCTGCCTGGGGTATCCGCCGAGGTGAAATCCAAAGAAACCCGCACTGCGGATATTGAACAAAAGCGCCAGGCCATAACCGAATTGGCAAAGTTAATCAGGGCGAGATATGCCATCGCCGATGCCGCGGAAAAAGCCGCACAGATGCTGGAAAAAAACCTTGCCGACGGGTTGTATGATAAAACCCCCGATGCCCAGGCCTTCGCCGATGCCATTACCGCCGACCTCCAGCGCATCACCGCGGACAAACATTTTCGTTTCGGTTTGGAACCCCTGCCGGAACCCAAACCCGGGTCTCCCGAACCCGCCAAACCCCTGGATGAAGAAGCCGAAAGGGCTGCAAGGCTTGCGGGCCTCAGGTGCAGCAATTATGGGTTTCTCAAGGTTGAAATACTCCCGGGAAATGTCGGTTACCTTGATTTTCGACGTTTCCAGCCCCCCAATCTTTCAGGCGATACCCTGGTGGCCGCCATGGCTTTCCTCGCTAACACCGATGCCATAATCGTCGACCTCAGGAATTGCAGGGGCGGCAGCGCTTATATGACCCCGTATTTTGCCGCGTATTTTTTCCCCCGCGCGACCCACCTCTTTGAAATGGAATTCCGCGGCGATAATTTTACCGAACATTTTTGGACCGCTGCATATCTTCCCGGCAAAAAATTACCCGATGTACCCCTTTATATTTTGACCAGCGCTTATACCTTTTCCGGTGCGGAAGGTTTCGCGTACCGGTTTAAAGTACTCAAACGCGCCACTATTATCGGGGAAACCACCGGAGGCGGGGCAAATGCCGGCGGTATACTGGATGTCGCCCCGTTTTTTCGCGTATATATGCCTATGGGCCGCCCCGTTGACCCGGATACCGGGACCAATTGGGAAGGAACAGGCGTCGAACCCCATATTAAAACAGCAGCCAGGGAAGCTTTAACCACTGCCCACCTGGAAGCACTCAACATGCTTAAAACCAAAACTCCAGGGAAAGATGACCAGGCCCACCTCGATTGGGCTATCGAGCGTGTAACGTCCTCCCGAAACCCGATTAATCTCACCACCGAAGAGCTCCACCGTTTTACAGGGGATTATGGAGCCTGCCGGGTATACTTAGAAGGCGGCCAACTTCGTTTCCAGCCTCCCAACCGTCCCCCGCTTCTCTTAACTCCTATTTCCCGTACCGTATTTATGGCAGAAGCCCAGGAATTGGTGCGTATCGAGTTTATTTTCAAACCCAACCGCGCTGTCGAAAAATTGATTTATATCGATGAAGACGGTTTTCGCAGTGAGTTAATCCCTGGTGCAAGAAATAAGTAAAGCTCTATCTTCCCAGGGGGCTCTTTTCGAGCAAAGCCGCACCCCGGACCTGCCGGGGATGCAATCCCCCCGGGAAAGCTTTTGTTTAGTTTCATCCTTTTAACTTCTTCTCCTCTATCTTTTCAACCGTGGGGTTGACTTTTATTTAAACTATGTGTATAACTGGAATGGATGTCAAATGATGATAAAATTAAACGGAGTCGAGTATGAGACGATTTAGTTCATATGGGCCGATCGATACGGATTTATATTATTATGCTCCCCGAAAGGAGCTTATAGAAAAAGGATATGCACAACTGACCGGGGAGGATCCTTCGAAAGGCGGCCATTATATTACCGTATGGGCACCCAGGCAAACCGGTAAAACCTGGGCCATGAGAGAATTGGTTGAAAAAATAAAAAAAACAACCTCCTTCTCATGCGGTATAATGTCAATGGAACTGGCTAAAACTTCCGAAGATAATAAAATGACCCTCGAAATTTTTGTTGAAAAATTAACCCAACTATTCCAGGTAAATTTCCCTAAAATTGAAGCAATCAGCCTCATACCGTCTCTATTTACCAAACAATATTTCAAACAACCGGTTATTCTCGTTATCGATGAATTCGACTCTTTGGAAGAAAATTTTATCAACGGTATAATCGGTGTTTTCAGGGATATGTTTATCGGGCGTGCCAATGAGGCAGATAAGGTTACCGGTGAGAAAACATATTTATTACATGGTTTGGCTCTTATCGGGGTTCGCAGCGTCCTGGGAATCGAAAATGTCAAAGGTTCGCCGTTTAATGTGCAGCGGAGCTTGCATATCCCGAACCTGACTTATGATGAAGTAAAAGGCATGTTCGACTGGTATGAAAAAGAAAGCGGTCAAAAAATCGAAAAAGATGTGATCGACCGGCTGTACGACGAAACCCGGGGACAACCCGGTTTAACGTGCTGGTTCGGGGAATTATTGACCGAAGGTTTCGAAGGTTACAATATAGACAAAAGCAAACCCATCGCCATGAAGGATTTCGATGCAGCCTACGGCGCTGCGATTAGCATTCTTCCCAATAATAATATTTTAAATATTATCAGCAAAGCCAAAATAGAACCCTATCGGCAAATGATACTGGAGTTGTTCAAAACCGATCGAAAAGTAGAATTTAAATATGATGACCCCATGACCAATTATTTGTACATGAACGGGATCATCGACCGGGAGAAAGAAAGTAATAACCAATACTATATTAAATATTCCTGCCCCTTTGTTCAAAAGAGGTTGTTCAATTATTTTTCCAATGAGCTTTTTCGTTATATGGGGAAGTTGTATGAACCCGTGGAGAACCTTAAAAGTATTATTACGGGAACGCACATCGACATCAAGAACCTTGCCGGGCTTTACCAGCGGTATTTGAATAAAAATAAGGAATGGTTGTTGAAAGGTGTACCGCGTCGAACAGATAACCGAATATATGAAGCCGTTTATCATTTCAATTTTTACTCGTATCTTTATTATTTTTTAAGGGATTTCGAAGGGCGGGTATTCCCCGAATTTCCTACCGGGAACGGTAAGATCGATTTATTGATTACTTTCCGTAATAACCGGTACGGGATCGAGTTAAAGTCGTTTACCAATGAATGGATTTATGAACAGTCGTTGGAGAAAGCGGCGAAGTATGGAAAGCAATTGGGTTTGACGGAAATCTACCTCGTTTTTTTCATAGAATATATCGATGATAATTTTAGGAAGGCTTATGAGAAGGATTTCCCGGAGCCAGGGACAGGGGTTTTGGTGAAGTCTATTTTAATCGAGACAGGGATATAGGAAAGCAAAGTGCTGAGTGGGCTTTTTGGGGATAGTTCCGGGGATTTTTTTTTGACTGTCCCTTTTTTCCCTCGCCACCTTCGTGAAAAATGTTGCACTAAAGGTATTGAAACCGTTTTCCCCTTTACCGCCCAATTCCAATTATAAAACTATCTACGGTTTTATCACCCTCCGTATGATACTGCGGAGTTCACCACTACCGCTCTTCACAAACTGGTAAAGCCGCGCGGTTAAAAGAAACTGCCCGGTTTTTTCATAAGGCTTCTTATCTCGATAAAACGCTTGAACTCCAATCTGCTCAATATACTGCTCAAAATCCAGGATAATATTTTCCATGTCCAGCAAATTGCCGGGTAACTCCATCTTTTTATCCCGCAGCGGCTGACAATTAAGGAAGCCGCAGGATGACGCTCTGCGTCATAATAAAACCCCACGTGTGGGGATTCGGAAGACGTGCAATCGGGGACCGAGATGAAAAGATAATGATGAATGATGAGTGATGAATTGGGAAGAGGCGCGCGATGCGCGGTTTGGTTTGACGTGCCTTCAGCACGAAACGAGGCGATTCAGTTCCAATTTTTCGAGCGAATACTTTGTCCTTAATGTCCATACAGTCCATATTCCTTGCCTATCCCGGACTATTGCTGCCTGCAAATGTAGGGGCGTGATCTAAACACGCCCGAAAAGAGAATTATCAATAATCACTTAACAATTACCCATTTTTCTTTGGCAAACAGGGGAAAACGGGGGAAAACAAGGGAAGAAAAAAGATGAGAACCGGTATAAAATAAAAATCCAAAAATAAAAAATAAACCAGGAGGCCACATTGGCTTTATTTAGATTGGATCAACTCTTTTCTTACCAGGATGCCAACGAAATAAAAAAATTTTGGGCAGGAACCGCTGAACCGACGGATTATGAAGAGGGAGAAATCTGGTTGGATATTTATTCCAACCCTCCCATACTGAAACGATGCAAAGGAAAAGACGCCCAGGGGAATTACATGTGGGATATTATCGGGGAAGTCACGCCGTCCAGTATGTTAACGAAAATTAAAACCGTAGATGGAGCCGGCAGCGGGCTCGACGCAGATTTGTTGGATGGGAATGAAGGTTCCCATTACTTGAACCCAGACAACTTATCCAAGGCTGTACCCAAAGAAAAATTACCCGCCGAAGCCTTACGTACCGATACAGCGAAAGATGTTTCCGCAGATATCGAATGGCAGGACAATTACCAGGCAAAATTCGGGAACGACGGGGATTTGAAAATTTACCACGATGGGACAAATAGCTTAGTTGTTAACTCTACAGGCTCTCTGATATTAAAAAATTCGAACGCAGGGGGAAACCTACATCTCCAGGCAACAAACTCTTCCGGAGTGCTAAAACAGTTTTTAGGTGTGTACCCTAATTCTCCAAGTGTAACCGTACCGGACGATATTCCACTTAGTGTTGGGGCAGCAGGTAATGCAGGTATGAAGTATTTAAGCAGCTCAAATGTTTCATTGTTTTACGTTAGCTCTGGGCTTATGAAATTTAGAAATACCTCTAATGGTGAAAATATGGAGTTTTATTGCACCGATTCATCCGGGACTCAAAAGCTCCTTTTTACCATCGACCCGGATACGAATGGGGCAAGGATGGAAGGAATGTTAAATTTTGGGGACTTGAATGCCACAGGGAGTACGCTTACAATTTCAAGCGGAGCCATCACCGTGACCAAATCGTTTCACAAGATAGATACCGAAGGTTCTGCTGCTGCAGATGATTTAACTACCATAAACGGCGGCCATGCAGGCGATATATTGATATTGCAAAGCACATCCAATTCCAGGGATATTACCTTAAAACAAGTAGACCCAAGCGGTAACTTGAAAATAGGTTCAGATATCGTATTGGATCACATCCGGGATAAAGTACTCTTAATCGCGATAGACAACAGCGGGACGTTGGAGTGGCATGCAATGGCATTCCGCAGTAACGCTACTTAATATCCCCCGGTTTGATCTTGATTTCGTGCGATGTACGGTAACTTTTCGGTTCTGCTTAAAGCCCCTGTTCACTATTTCAGGGGCTTATATGCCATTACGAGGATTGTACTGAAATGAAAATAATCAACAGGTATGTTATTTTTCAAGCGCTTTTCATTATATCTCAAATAAGCAGTGTCCAGTTTTTCCAGGAGTATTTGATTGTGTTTTTTGCTCACATCCCAATCCAATTCCTTCGGCTCTTCATTGAAAACAAAACCGATCTTTTTCATCGATTTTAGAAATTGAAGCCCGATATTGTTATCTGGAGTGATATCGATGGTATGAATACTGAAACCTCCGGGCTTTAATAACCGGTACATATCCCTACAAACATCGCCGGCTAATTCGGTTTTTTTTCGAGGAGTATGTTCTAAGACCGATATGGAGAATATCATGTCAAAATAATTACCCGGGAGTTCTTTGGAAAAATCTCCCAAAAGCCCATCGACAAAATTGACACCTTTCATTAGCGAGATTTTTTCCCTGAATTCGGTGGGGTTGGGATACAGGGAGCCGTTGTCGATCATCCAATATTCGAGTTCATGCCCAAACACTTTAAAAAATAGAAGGTTTAAGCCTGCCCCAACTTCTAATACATTCTTGGGTTTCAGTTTGCATATTTGGTCATAAACAGTTAGATATCCATACATTTTAAGTCCCCAGCAGTATTTGTCATCAAAACGGTTCACCAGCTCGGGGTACTTTTTTCTCAGCTCGATAAATTCATTGCATGTGGCTAATCTAAACATTTTCCTCCATGTAAGTTGAAAACCGATTTAGGTAATATGAGATTGAACGCCGATATCGTCCTGGATCACACCAGGGATAAATTCGTGTTGGTTGCGGTAAATGTCAGTGGTAACCTGGAATGGCATGCAGTCAGCTTCCGCAGTAACGCTACTTAAAATTTCCACGCTTTCCAGCGCAAACCGCCTTTTTTCCAGAGGACATTGTAAGAAAAAGGCCGGCCATATTCATGGTATGGCTTCCCGTTTAAAGGAAGCCAACTTTTGTTATAAAATTCTTCGGGCAATACGAATAAATCTTCATCCCGGTTTATTTCTTCACCGGGAATAAACCGGTTGAAGGTTTTTTCATGCTGGAATATATAGAGTAATAAATTGCTGATCCAAAGGCCGCCAGGCTTAAGAACCGAATCGAGACAATGAAGAGAATAACAGTTTGGTTTAAGGACTCGGTTGATGTCGGCCAGGATGTTTTTCAGCAGTTGGGGATCCCCCCCGGGGACATGCTCCAGGGCGGAAATAGAGACAAAAAAATAAAAGTAGTTAGAGGGCAGCTCCGGGTTGAAATTTCCCATATAATCCTGTACCAACCGGAAACCGGTCGTATCTATCGAGGTGGGGCCCTGTCCACACCCAGCCAATTTATCGACATTCCAGCATTCGTATTGAGTCTTTAATCGTCGAATGATCCGGGAGTCCCCCCCTCCGACCTCCAAAAGCTTACTGCCTGGGGGAATCACTTGCTTGATAAAAGAAAATACCAGGATATCCTGGTAACGCTTAAGCCTCCACAAAAGAAGACTTTTTTTCTTTCCAAATAATTCCTCTTCATACTTATCCTGGGTAAAAAGGTTAATATGAGAATATTTCGAAAAGGAGAACCGGTCAAAATTCTCCCAATCATATTCACCTACCTGCGGCGTTTTTTTTGTTTTCCAGGGAAATTTCATAGTGTTCACATTGTAAAAGGTTTATAGGCCATGCCCCGAATTGAACTGAAATGAAAATAAACAGGGTACTTTTTTCTCAGCTCGATAAATTCATTGCATGTGGCTAATCTAAACATTTTCCTCCATGTAAGTAATTAAAATGGGATACTGTCAAACTCTTTTTGCCATAGTATATTGTATGAAAAAAACAAGAGACAGTCAAGAAACCCCACTAAGTGGGGATTTATTCTCTCTTTTTGGTTCCGGCTTGACCGGATTAAGTTAAAAAAATTTTATTGGCAAACAGGGGAAAATGGGGGAAAACACGGGAAGAGAAAAGTTGAAAACCGGTATAAAATAAAAATCCAAAAAAAAATTAAAAACAGGTTAGGAGGCACAATGGCTTTATTTAAATTGGATCAACTCTTTTCTTACCAGGATGCCAACGAAATAAAAAAATTTTGGGCAGGAACCGCTGAACCTACGGATTATGAAGAAGGAGAAATCTGGTTGGATATTTATTCCAACCCTCCCATACTGAAACGATGCAAAGGAAAAGACGCCCAGGGGAATTATATGTGGGATATTATCGGTGAAGTTACTCCGTCCAGTATGTTAACGAAAATTAAAACCGTAGATGGAGCCGGCAGCGGGCTCGATGCGGATTTGTTGGATGGGAATGAAGGTTCCCATTACTTGAACCCAGACAACTTATCCAAGGCTGTGCCCAAAGAAAAATTACCCGCCGAAGCCTTACGTACCGATACAGCGAAAGATGTTTCGGCAGATATCGAATGGCAGGACAATTACCAGGCAAAATTCGGGAACGACGGCGATTTGAAAATTTACCACAATGGGACCCACAGCTATATCGATAGTAGTACCGGGTACCTGGTGTTTCGGAATTTAAAAGCGGGAGAGAACACATATATACAGGCGACTCCAACATCCGGGTCACTAAAAAATTTCTTCTATGTGGCTCCGGATCTAAATGCAGTATTTATCCCCCAGGATATCCCGCTATACTTTGGAACTTCCGGGCAATTTGGCCTTTATTATAATAGTACGTTAGGTAAAGGAGTATTATTTGCAAATTCAGGGCTTCTCGAGATTAATAATTTTTCCAATGGAAATAATATTCAATTCAAGTGTAGAGATAACTCAGGTACAAGTAAAAACCTTCTCACCCTGGACCCGAATACGAACGGAGCTGTAATGGAAGGGATGTTGAATTATGGGAACCCGGATTCCACAGGAGGAACACTTACAATTTCCAACGGATCCATTACTATAACTAGATCATACCACAAAATCGACACCGAAGGTGCAGCCGTAACAGATGAATTAACCACTATAAACGGAGGTCATGTGGGTGATATTTTAATATTACAAAGCACATCCAGCTCAAGGGATATTACTTTAAAACAATTGGATCCGGGAGGTAACTTGAAAATAGGCTCGGATATCATATTGGATCATATCCGGGATAAAGTACTCCTAATCGCAATAGACAATGGCGGCACCCTGGAATGGAATGCTATCGGGGCACGCAGCAACGCCACGTAAAATTCCCCGGTTTTACCACCAGGAGGCTTTAGTCAAAAACCGCAGGCGGCCATTCAATCATGAAGGCAAGTTTTGGCGGGCGCCTCTGTCTATTTTACTTTAACTTACCGGGTTAAGGTTTTTCATCAAAAGATTGTGTTCTATGGCCTACAACCGTATAAAACGGATGAGCGATATATTCACCTGTCTCCTTTTTCCATAATTGATCGTGGTAAGTAATCTTAACTTCTTCAAAGCCCAAAACGCTTAAAAAATCGACAATGGTTTCGGGGGGCAAATACACACATGTTAAATCTAAGGTTCTTTCTTTCAATCGCAATGCAGGACGGAATATTATTTGATTCGGTTTATCTTTTATAATATGTTTTGGAATACCATTGGTGATGATGATCGTTTTTTTCGTGAGCTTACTTGCATTTTGAATGGCAAAAAAAGGATCGCGAAAGTGCGCTAAAACAGCACAAAAAGTCGAAATATCCACTAATCCTATCTGCTCGGGAATGTTGTAAACCGTACCGTAAACCATTTTTGAATTTGATTTGAAGGCTTTGTGGCATAACCAAAAAGCATTGTTTTGCATTGCATAGAAGCCTATCATTTTTTCCATATGCTGCTTATAATCCAAATCGTAAAAAGGCACAACATCCCAGGAATAATCCGGAGAAAGATCATAAGCAACGACCTCAGCCTCCCAGTTTTCCATTGAAAAACAGCAAAATCCACTTGCTGTACCTATTTCCAGCACACGCTTCCCCTTAAAATCGACATCTCCGAAGTATTCGCGAATCCCGGGTCTCAAATCCCATTCGCCTTCAACTAATCCATAACCGGGGATTTCCATGGTATGGTAAAAATAACAGCCTTTTAAAGCTGTAACTGTCTTTGGCTCTGCATAGATACTTGAATCGGACATATATCCTCCTTCTTAAATATAATCGAATAATACATTCATCAAAAAATCATCGATAGCCCAAATTATAGACAAATTAAATATAAACTCCATTACGATTCATTGAACATAAATCATTATGAACGAAATAATATTCCCAGGGCGCCTCTGTGTTGAATTTATTATTTACCCGGGTATATCCCTTAGATATTAATAATTCATTGCAAGAATCGCCTTCAATACTAAACGCCAGTATCCTATACCGGTCAAAAGGGAAATTTTCAAGCGTGTCATATTCGGAGCCTTCCATATCTAACGCAACATAATCAATTACTTTAGGAGCATTATGCTTTTTCAATAGGTCGTATAATGTAATTGACTCCACCATTCTTTCTTTAAATCCCCCTAATCTCCACTGGTCTTTAGGTTTACCCCATCTTATCCTATGCTTTTCTTCGATATAAATCAATTTTTCTTTAATACCACTGTACCCACAATCTTTTGAATCTACAAATAAAACTGTACTGTTTCTATTAGATAGACAGACATTTTCACAAATACTTCGCTGCCTATTTTTTTCTAAAGCCTGGAAAGCTATTCCGGGCTCAACAAGCAAACCTCTCCAATTGAAAAATTTTTCTAAAGTAAATGTACAACTGCCATGAATACCGTCAATAGCACCTGCTTCGATAAAAAAACCATCAACTTTCCCTTGATATAAATCAATTATCCATTTATCATTATTTGTGGGATGGTTGTAATACTCAATCATCTATTCACTCCTGGCATTATTTTAAGCATTTTCAAAAATGACCGGCTTTGTTACGAATCTATCAAGAAAAATTCGACAGATAGGTTCCAATGCCTTTTTGGCAGCCGCATGCATTTCCGGTGAGGGATAATAATCATTTTGGGACATGGGTTGATGTATACCGTCCCAGGGAGGTCTCGTTACTGCACTGGGATTTCCATCTTTATCCAAAATTTTTTGAGGTAGACCGATACGGGATACACATTCCACATATTCATCACAGAACTCGGCCATTTCTTCAACCATCCGTCGAGTAATGAAATGGGGAAATGGACTTCCGGTGAATTTTCCAGGGAGGTCTTCCGGTTTGTGGGTAGAGAAATAGAAAAGAATTTTGGGGACATTGACGGACCGGATAAGAGAAAGCATCTGGTAGATATAATCCCTGCGACTCTCTTCAACAAGTTTATTAAGCAGCTCATTATCGTATTTTTGTTCGACTTCCCGCCAAAACACTGCCGGCGGTGCCACCCGATAGCCCTCATGGATGATTCCCCGTTGACATTGTACGTGGGTGTATTGGGAATTCGATCCGCATCTCCCGGATAATACTTGTATGATTGCAAATTTCGATTTATTGATGTGCCACAGGATGTTATTGCTGAGAAATTGGGCAGGAATAGCACCGCCAATGCCAAGGTTAAACACCTGGATACCCATCCTGCTTGACAATAATGCGGGAAAGGGTTCTTCGCAAAAAGGTCCGAAAGTCTGGGCAGCCCCAATACATACGATGTAGGGTTTAGCGAAGTCGACCCTGGGGCCACGAAACTCAAAGCCATTGAAGTTATAGGTTTTGTAATCGAGAATGTGCGCGTCTCTTACCTGGTACGACATGTTTCATTAGCCTCCTTCAATCAGGTATTTATTTTAAAATATACGTCACCAATCGCTGTCCGAATAATACTCCTTTGAAATCGATTCTACACTATTCCTTATTTTTTCAATCTCAGCAGCGGTGAATTTATCTTTCCACTTTTTAACCAGTGCACTGCTGTTCCGTTTAATGGCATGAACATCCCCATCAACTGGATTCTCTTTATTGCAATGATCCTCGATCATTTTCAGTATCCCCGGCGTAAATTTTATTTTTAAATACCGGAAAATCTCACGAAAACCTTTTTCCGGATCGGCTGATAAGTCTTCATGCCTGATATAAAACCAATCATGGTGTTTCTTCCTGTATTTGCTTACCATATAATAGACCAATTTCCACAGTAGAATAGCTTGATCGAAAACATCGCGGTTTACCTGGGCAAGCAAGGTAATTTCGTCCTTAAACGGCGATAAATGCTCCTCCATGAGGAGGGGTTGGTTTAAGAAATGGTTGAAATCGTGTGTCCAATTTCGTTCTCTAATACTGTTCACAAATGCTGCAGGATGTCTTATCAAAATAACCATATCCATATTGAATCGAGAAGCCAACCATTGGGCTGAAAATACTGCAATGGGGTCTTTGATGAGTACCCTCTGCCTGGGAGGGAAGAAAAAATCCGGTATCCGCCGGATACCTTTGCGGGTTACCGGCATTAGCCCTGGAGTTACCAGTTTTTTCATATGTTCATAGAGCATTTCTTCGTTTTTGGGTGTAAGATACTGGAACCAAAAATCAGGCTTGATTAAATTGGGTTTATAATCGATATTAAAGGGTTCATGAACATAATGGATCGACGGGTCGCCGGTTATTATTTTTCCTACCCATGTCGTTCCTGAGCGATGGGCTCCAGTGATAACTATGGGGTTATGCTTTTGCATCCATCCTCCTTATTTCCTGGTATAAAAATCAAAATTAAATTCCTCCATCAAGTATTTCAAAACGGTTTCGATTTTTTCACCCTCTTCCATAGAAAGATACTCTTTCCAATCTCTATCCGTTTTATTGACAATATCGGAAAATATATAGGGGGAATACGACTTCCATTTTGGAACTTCATGATCTTTGAGGGTTAAAGAGTCTTCACAAAATGGTTCATCTATGAAATCACAAATTTTTTTAAGTTGATTTACAGTGTCATTAACGAAATCTTCATATTTTATCATAATAATATTCTGATTGAAGAAGCGTTTGTAGAAATTATATTTATAATAGCTCCCTTTGAACTCATTTATAAAACTTTCGGTATTCCAATAATTAATATACTTTTTATCGGTTTTTGCACGTTTAATACTGGAGGTAATGATGTCGATCGGGTGTCGTATCATCCATATAATTCGTGAATTGGGGAATGTCCACAGGATTTGATGCAAGTGAGAACAATGATGGGGGGTTTTTTCAACAATTCGTTTCGACTGGCGAATTTTTCTCGCATAGGTAAAATATTCCTTAATTATTTTGCTCTTATAACTCCTCTTCCATCCTATTTCCACTAACTTATTCTTTAAAAAAATTTTATATCTATCAAAGAAGTTCATCTGGAGTTTGATATTAAGCGCGTACTTATTAATTGTTTTTTTTGTTCTCAATTTGTCCGTATATTTTTTAACAGAGCGTAAGAATTCGTCGTAAATTTCCTTGTTGTGATTAAAATACCCAAATAAACTGGGGTAATACAAATCATCGGTATTAAAAGATATATCGTTCATGAATATTTTTGTTTCCATGAAATTTAGTTGTGTCGACTGAAAATTGGGTAACTTCTGGATTGTTCGGTACATAATACTGGTACCAGTCCGCATCAGCCCTACGATAAATACATGATTATCGTTGTTGTTATTAAACTTATCCTTCATCTCTAGCCTCTTTGGGTTTTTTATTAATGGTTATGTAATTTTTTTCCCATCCGTATTTCGATAATAAATTCCTGCTGAAGGTCAACGGCTCCCACGGTGGGATAAAAAACTTTTTGGGTTCTTTGGATTTTAAGAAACGGTAGTAGTCCCGGATAATCATGGGCTTTATCAACAGCCATTTAATGAAAATACAATATTTAAAAAATTTGGCCGCTTTTTTTTGTTTCTGCTCCGTTAATTCGAAGCTAAATTTTTCTTTTAAATAAAGGTATTTCAAATCCTTTATCTCTATTCCTGGAAAAAGAGTAGGGTTTATTTTTTTTGCAACTTCGAAGGCGTGGGCCATCATCTCCAGTAATTTTGCGCGATGAGTCGATGACTCCTTGAATTGCATATCGGTTCCCTGCTCCTTGTGAACCCTCCAGGTGGCCAGGTATTGGGGAATATGAATCGTATTGGCAACCAATGACGCTCGCATATCCCATTCGAAATCGGCAATGGAGCCATAGTGGGTCAGGAACAATCCCACTTTATCGAACAAGCTCCTCCGGATCAATAGTTGGGTAATGGAGGTATAAACCGTTTTAACGCCGCAGTGCAGCAAGCCGTCATGAGGGGCCAACCGGATATGTTTTTGGTGGATGAGGTCTCCAAAATAAACCGTGCAATAGAATCGATCCCAGGAGAGGGTGGAATGGGGATTCCCCTGTTCGTCGATGATCTTGAGTTTGCAGTGGGCCAGGTCGCATCCCGGGTGTTCGTCCAGGGCCTTTTGCATTATTTCCAGGAAATCGGGAGACATGGTATCGTCACTGGTGGCAATGTAGACGTATTCGCCTTTTGCCAGCCGGATGCAATTATTCCAGTTGGCGTACATACCTTCCCGGGGCGCTTGCGATATTTTAAACCGGGGATCTTTTTTGGCCCATTCCAGGAATAACTCCCAGGCGCCGTCATCCGAATAATTATCTACGACAATTAACTCCCAGTCGGAGACGGTCTGATCCAGGATGGTTTGAATCCGTTGGTCCAGGTATGACCGGTTATTAAGATTGGGCAAAAGAATCGAAATTCGCGGAGTAGGCCTCATTTTACAAACTCTTATAAATACCGGATTGAACAAAACTATTAAAAAAATAGTTCCCGGTTAATTTTTCTTTGATGGGGTGGTCGATTAGATATCGATGGGTTTGATAAATCAAGTCAAGGTCTTCCGCTTTCCGTGCAGCTTCTTCTAATGAAGAAAAATAAAGTGGGTAATCCTCGCCCAGGTATTCGACAATCGGCTCAATAGGATTCACCAGGATCGGCGTATTCCGTGCAATGCATTCGATCACGGTATTGTTGGCACTGGAATCGTATAGGTTGATGATGATGAGATTTTCGGATAACAATCGATCGTATTGAGCATTGGGAAGAAATTGGATTTTTTTAGCGGTTTCATACATGTTTTCGTCGAATTGCCCTTCGTTCATCAGGATTTCCCGTTCTTTATTCATGAGGCTTTTCAAGTCGGCGTGGGTGATTTTTAAAAATATCTTTTTATATTTAGTGGTGGGCAATTGGTAAATAGTATGGAGTTTTCTCAGCCACCAGCCCACCTGGATGATTTTTTTTTCTTTGTTATGTTTAAATTTTCTCCAACTCCATTTTTTCCAGGGGGTTTCTGTGGGGTGGATTAAGTTATTTATCGGGATATCCAGTTTTGTTTCCAGGCTTTTTTTATGATAGTTGGAAAGGGTAAAGAGTCCCCGGCAGTAGGGGAAGCTTTTCTGCCAGATTTCCGTGCTAAATATATAGTCATTGGATTGTTGATGCTGGAACCATGGGGGCACATTCGGGGGAACGTGAATAAACCCGATCCAGGGTTCAAGGGTGGGTTTTACTCCGCCGGGTTTCCAACAAAAAGTCCGTTCGACAAACGCATCAAGAAAAATTGCATGCGGATTATTGAGCTTCTCTAAGTATTTCAGGGCATAAAGCCAACCGCTTCGATGCTGGCCGTAAAATCCCTCTAACTGATCGGAAAGATTGATTTTTTTTTCATATTTCCGGGCCGATGGTTTCAACGAATCGACAATATCTCGAAAGTTCATTCTTGTTCCTCTTATTGACTATATATTAAGTTTTTCATAGGCTGCGATAGATTTTTGATCCAGTAACGCTTTTCAAAAAATATTCGCCGCTCATTTTTTCTTTCGTGGGATGGTTTTTTAGAAAAAGATGTGTTTTTAAAATTAATTCGAAATCCGTCATTTTATTGGAGGCTTCTTCATAGGAATTAAAGTAAAAAGGGTACTCTTCGCCGAGGTATTCGATAACAGATTCCAGGGGATTAACCAGGATCGGGGTATTACGGACGATGCATTCGCTAATGATATTATTGGCACTTGAATCATATAAATGGATGAAAACGATATTCTCAGAGAGAAGTTTGTCATACTCGTTATCCGTGAGAAAATCGATCGTCTCCACCGTATTATACATTGAATCGTCAAATTCGCCTTCCTTTAATAATATTTCTTTTTCGGCTTTCAATAATCGAGGAAGGCTCTTGTGGTTGATATCCAGGAAAATCTTCTTATAATCGGTACGGGGTAATTGATATATGGCGTGGAGTCTTCTCAGCCACCAACCCACCTGGATAATTTTTTTTTCTTTATTTGCCGCAAATTTTTCCCAGGTCCATTTTATATTGGGGACTTCCGTTGGTAAAAATAAAGAATTTACCGGTATGCCCAATTTGGGTTCCAGGTATTTTTGATGGTATTTCGATAAAGTAAACAATCCCTTGCAGTAGGGAAGGCTTTTCCCCCAGGCTTCGGTTTTGAAGATCATTTCATTGGATTGTTGATAATTGAACCAAAGCGGGATTTTAGGCGGTACATGAATAATTCCGATCCAGGGTGTCAAATGGGGTGTAATTCCATCGGGGTTCCAGCAGAAGGTCCTTTCGATAAAGGCATCAAATACTACTCCATTGGGATTATGCAGCGAGTTTAAATAATCCAGTCCGTATTTTAAACCGCTTCGATGAGTCCCAAAATTGATTTTTAATTGGTTCGAGATGTTGATTTTTTTTTCAAAATTCCCGGCATAACCCGGGTGAGGTTGTGAAATGGGATGTAGAGTGGCAACAGCTCTTTTACCGGTGGCTTTCATCTTTGAAATTAGCCTTTTGAGAATTTTTGCGGGGAATAGGACAATTTTGCCGGTACGAAATGTAAGGCTATTTGAAATTTTTTGAAGCTGGCTGCTTAGTTGTGTAAGCTCTTCTTTCATTTTCAACAGTTGCAGCTCTTTTTGTTTCACTTCATTTTTTTTCCATTTAATGGATTTCAACTTTTTATTAATAACAGCCTCTTTCTGTTTCAATTCGGCATTCAATTCCAGGAGCCGCATGTTATTATCATCGATTTCACTGTCTTTCCGGAGAAGTTCACGGTCTTTCTCGGCAATAATCGTGTTTTTCTGTTCTATATCCTCAGCTTTTTCAGTCAATCGGAGGTCTTTGTCGCGGAGTTCATCTTCTTTCAAGAGAAGTTCCCGGTCTTTCTCCGCAATGATTTTATCTTTCAGTTTAAGCAGCTTATTTTTTTCCATTATCAAGAGATTTTCCCTCTGGACTTTCCAATCTTTTTGGGAAATGACTCGCATATTTTCAGTAATAATCAAATCCTTTTGTCTCAGGTGTTCATCTTTCAATAGAAGTAGGATGTCTTTTTTCTGGGTTTCTCCCATTTTTTGCAGGATTTCATTCTCCTCATCGTCAAGGATATTATTCTTTTCATTAACCCCTCTTGTTCTATTGTTAAGTTCCATCTTTTTTTTAACTGTCTCCGTTTCCAACACTCTCGTTTGGTCTGTTTTCATAGAGAATTTAGATTCTAATTGTACTATCAATTTCTCCAGTTTGTCAAGTTCGATTTCTCTAAAATCAAGGAGGGGGGAGGGATTTTTCTTTTTCACATCGATGAAATCTTCCCGTTGGAGTTTTAAAAATTTCTCTCCTTCCGGGGGAATATCCCGGAAGAAACCATCGATTTGATCGAGAGTTAATGATTGAAGTGAAAGTTGTTGAATTTTTGTTTCGATTTCATCCATTGTATTGATGGGCAGCGTATAGTGAGAATAATGCTCTATTTTGGCGTCATCGAAATGGATGCCCTCAAAGTGCCTTTCTCTTAAAAGTTCGGTTAATTTATTCTTGTAAGATATGTCTTCGGATAAAAGATCGATATCGATGAAGAGAATGGCATCGCACACATTTTTAATGAATGCATTGAACCAGATGTAATAGAAAATACAATACCTTTCTTCATCCGAATAGCTCCGAAGAGCAATTCGATAAAAATCGTTTTCATTATCCTGGTTCGGGCTGCTGTAACGTACAAGGGGTATAATCTTTGAAAGGGGGTCGAACACTGCATTGTCTCGATTGACACTGGCAATTAACAGGTCCATCAAGAAAAAGAGGGAATTTTTTTTCCTCTGGAATAATTCATTGTAGGATTGCCATTGGTCGCGTGGATTCCTGTTGAGATAAATATGCGCCGAAAGGGGGAAATTCTTTTTAAACCATCCTGTACGGAAAGCCGTTCGGTTAAATTTAAGTACGGCGATTTTACCGGCAGCACTGTTTAACAAGCTGTCAATGTACTGTTTTAACCCGGGGTTTTCATCACCTGTATTCATACAGAATTGGTCGTAACTAAATTCTTTTTTAAAATAAGGGAGGCCGGTCTGTCCCTTGCTTAAGAGCGGCATATACTCTTCGAGATAGTATTTATCGAGTTCCGGGTGATGAACCGCTTTAAAATCAGTGGTCATCATGTATTGGATATTAATGGTTGAAACCTGGGCTAAGATATGATGGAGGGGTTCATAGAAGCAATAGTAGTTTTTATCCTGCCGGAACTTATTCCATAGATAAGTGCTGCCTGTTCGAAACAACGAATGAATAAAAATCGAGGGTTTGGACATTCTTGTTATGACATTATTAAAGACCGCAATAATCTTCGTTTATAAGGTTTTCAATCGGTTATTCTAACAGTAATGGAGTTCGGGTTCCCGTCTCCCACAGGATCGATGGGTCGATCCACCGTGACAATGATGTTGGAATATTTGCCTTGTCCGGCCATTCGATAGACTTTCTTAATAACAGCTTCCCCGGTTTTTGCAAATATCAGCCGGTCACCTGCCATGATTGGAATGGCGTCTTGCGCTTCCAACACGAAAAAGAACATCCCTGCCTGTTTCAAAGAAACACCATTGAGCCAATCATTTCCTCTAGAAAAAGCGGAGGCTTGAATCGATATGCTCTTAACAGAGATAGGATTATGATTTCCATCTCCTTTCGGGTCGAGTGTTTTATCCACAGTGACAAAAAGAAGGGATTGGTTGTCTTTTTCCATTCGATAAACTTTTAAAACCGAAGCGGCTCCTGTTTTAGCAAATTTTAAAGTGAAACCGGGTAGAATAGGAGTGAGATTTTTTTTGGGAACTATGAAAAAAAAGGCATCTTTCTTTTTCTTATCGATTCCATTTTCCCATTGGCTGCCATCCGAATATTTACTGGAATAGAATATCCTGACTGGCTGTACTATTTTCGCTCCTTTCTTTATGATCTTAGGCCGGGGAGTTGGCGTGACCGCGCCTTCTTTTTTTTCCTTTTTCGAGCACCCGTTAAGTATAAGCATCACCAACATTAAAAAGAGCCAAATATTTTTTAAAGACATTTTTTTTCCTCCTAATCATCTATTTTATGACAAGAATTTCCAAAAATCAAGGTTTATCTTTTTTTAACCTGTGATAATTCGTGTAATTCGTGGGTTCATTTTTTTCCAATTCACTGATTCACCAAACCCCCACTTGAAAAAAAAAGAATTTTAAGAGAAAATATATGCCTATCAAAAAAATAAGAAGGAAGGATACCAAAATGACTCAAATGACGATACCCACCCACAAGATGGTGGACGACACTTATCGAACTTTTATTATAAAGGCACAAGCAGGGCTAACCGGCCACCCGGCTATCGGACCCGTCAACAACGGGGAAGGAGAAGCCAAAAAAGCCGAATACCTGGAACAACTGCTGACGGAGATTCACTGTGACAGTATAGAAGAAATCAACGCCCCGGACGACCGGGTTAATCCCAATTACAGGCCCAACGTGATCGCTAAAATCAACGGCAAATCCGACAAAAAAACAACCTGGATTCTATCCCACATCGATGTCGTTCCCCCCGGAGACCTCGCCGAATGGAATACAGACCCCTTCAAAGTCGTGGAAAAAGACGGCAAACTCTACGGCTTAGGCACCGAAGACAACCAACAAGCTATAATCTCCTCGATCCTGGCCGTTAAAATAATCCAGGATATGAAAACCCAACCGGAATACAATATCGGCCTCTTATTCGTGTCGGATGAAGAAACCGGATCGGAATACGGCATCCAATACATCATGAACCAACGACCCGGTATGTTTCAACCCCAGGACTTGATTATCGCACCGGACTCGGGTGACGCGGAAGGCATTCTCATCGAAGTGGCGGAAAAATCAAACCTCCAGGTCCAGTGCGAAACCATCGGCATCCAAACCCACGCCTCTACCCCGGAAAAAGGCAAAAACGCCTTCACTGCTGCCTCCAACCTGGTAGTCAAATTGAATAACCTCTACAAAGAATTCGATAAAAAAGACAACATCTATGATCCGCCCATTTCTACTTTCGAACCCACTAAAAAAGAAAAAAATATCGATAACGTGAATACAATCCCGGGCAAAGACGTTTTTTACGTAGACTGCCGAATACTCCCCTGTTACCCCATCGAAACCGTTCTACAAAAAATCCGGTCCTATGCGGACGAAATTGCCAAAATTTTCGATGTAATGATAAATACCTCTTTTGTCCAGGGAAAAGACGCGCCCTCGCCTACCCCGGTCGACGCACCTGTGGTTAAAGCCCTGCAAAAAGCCGTAAAGGAAATAACCGGGAAAGAAACCCGCACCATCGGCATCGGAGGAGGAACAGTGGCGGCCAATTTCCGCGCGAAAAACCTCCCCGCTGTTTGCTGGACTAATTTAGACGATACGCTCCATAAACCCAACGAATATTGCAAAATCGACAACGTGATTACCGACGCTCGGGTTTTTGCCCATATCTTTTTACAACCCTAATCCCACACGGTGAGGTTTTGTCGCAGAACTCAGATATCGTGCGAGGTTTCCCGGATTACCTGACTCAGCCACACTGCGTGGGGGGTTATTATGGCACGTTGTGCCATCCTGCGGCTTCCTTAATTGTCAACCGTTGCGGGATAAAAAGGGGACAGTCAAGAAACCCCACCGTGTGGGGCGGCACTGTGTGCCGTTTTGATTTTACATGCCTTCGGCATGATAGAGAGGGTAGACCGCTAACAGGGAAGTTTCCACAAAGTCAAAAACTAAAGCATTGCCCCCCGTTCTTTTGATCATTTGCACGCACCGTGCTGTGTTTTTTTTGTGGTTTTTTATGCAAATCATGCAACCGATGAGGTTAGAACCTCAACGATGTTCTAAAAAACTCGACGATGGCTTAAAAACGTCGCGATTAACCAAAAACGGCCATCGATGCGCTTTTGTGCTCAATTTTATGCCTTTTTTGCAAGCGTTGCACCTTTTTTCTGCAATCGCATGCGATTTCTTAAAATTTTGTATCCCCCATTAGAATTGAATGCAAATTCTTAAAACGATGGAGAAAATTTCTTCAAATGTATGCAAATTCTTAAAGTTTTGTATCCCCCATTACAACGATGAGGCTTTTTTGTACAATTGAGAGAAAAAAAAGCCCATCGATAGCCACTTTGCCTGCAAAAAGGCGACAGTCGAGAAACCCCATTACGTGGGGGGTTATTATGGCACGTTGTGCCATCCTGCGGCTTCCTTAATTGTCAGCCGCTGAATTAACGAAATTTAAATTAACAATTATCAATTGAAAAGCGTCTACAACGTCCACATGGTCCACATGGTCCACTGGGTCCACCGTCCACAAAAAAGAAATTATCAATTATCAATTATTAATTAACAATTAACAATTATCAATTGAAAAGCGTCTACAACGTCCACATGGTCCACATGGTCCACTGGGTCCACCGTCCACAAAAAAGAAATTATCAATTATCAATTATTAATTAACAATTAACAATTAACAATTATCAATTATTAAGTAGTTTCTTAGAAGTTCAGGCGATCCCTTTCATTTAAGGGTGATTTCGGGTAAAATAAGAATATGGAAAAGTATATTATCGGACTGATTGCTTATTTTGTTGTTCTTATATCGGTAGGTATTACTCTATTGAGGAAGAACCCGGATTTTGACGCGTATTTTTACGGGAACCGCAGGTTAGGTAGTTTCAGGATTTTTTTTACCATAACGGCTGCATGGTTTGGTGCTGCCTCTACGCTCGCCACAGTTGAAGCCGCTCACAAAAATGGGTTCCAGGCCTTCTGGCTCCTGGGGATACCTACGATTGCCACACTCTTGTTTTTCATTGTCATAAACACGAAAATCCGGGAATTCCATTTTGTTTCATTACCGGTACTCCTGGGGAAATATTACGGTAAAGCAGTCAGCGGTTTTGCATCCTTCTTAATATTTTTTTATATGATATTACTGGCGGCGTCCCAATTTGTAGCCTGGGGAAAGTTTATCAGTCCCTTTATCGGCCAGGGTTACGAGATTACAATCATATCCGGGGCGATAATCGTGATTCTTTATTCCTACCTCGGGGGTTATGTTTCACTGGTGATTACGGATGGAATCAAATTACTTTTAGTCGCGTTTACATTGGTATATTTAATGGTTTTTTTTAAAGGAAGTCCGACGCTGTATAATCCGGGGGATTTTGATTTTTTAGCCGACAGTTCATACCACATTTTGATGACCATTTCTTTCACGTTGGCCTGGATTATCTCCCCGATAATTTGGCAGCGAATTGCTTCGGCCGGATCCGCTAAATTTTCCAGGCGGGGGCTTGTGATGTCCGTTATCGCTCTTTCACTCCTGTATTTCATGGTAATCAATGTGGGAATATACCTGCGTGGGTATAACAACTCCGCCGCAGGGAGCGCCGATATTTTTGGGGTTGTAATCAAAAACTGGCTGCCCACAGGCGGTAGTTTATTGGTTTTTATCGGGATTGCTTCCGCCATCATGTGCACAGCAGCGACAGCCATTAATGTGGGAGCCCTAACCCTGGTTAAAGATGTGTTACCACTAAAACGAAAAGTACGGGAAGTGCATTACGCTAAAATCGCCACCTTTGTTTGCGGTTTACTGGCGGCCATTGTGGCCATAAGATTCGATTCCATCATCAAAACCCTGGGGCTCGCATCGGAAATCATGGCCGAAGGTCTGTTTATCCCGGGTATGTATTTACTTTTTTTTAAAAAGAAACGTCCGCTGGCTGCACTACTCAGCTTGTTACTGGGGGGCGGTTTTTCCATTCTCGTGTTTTTAAATGCCTATGGTTTCTCACTTCCTCTCCCCCAATGGCCCTACTCCCTGCCGTATGGCCTCGGGCTCTCACTCCTGGGCTTCATCATCGGCTATCTTTTGGGTAAAAAGAAATAATCCGCACTGCGTAGGGTTTCTTGCCTGTCCCTTTTTTTATACTACCTTCCTCTTTCTCCCTTTCACTCTTCACTATTTATACGCACGGGGGATTTCGTACAACCTATAGAGGTAATGATCCGGTCCCGGGTTTAATTGGGCGGCTTTCTTTAAAATTTCACCGATACGTTTATCGAATGTTGGGGGGTCCAGGTAGTGAAAATTTTTGTGCAAGAAATAAAGTGCCGCGACAAATTCGGGTTCTAATGCCAATGCTTTTTTTGCTTCCGCTTCGGCTTCCGTTAACCGGTTAAATTCATAATATATACCGGCTTTGGTCATTTTGATGAACGGGTTGACGGGCGCTAGGATTTCCGCCTTTTCCAGTGGCGATAGAATTTCTTTGTCCATCGATGAATATTTGATTCCTTTTTTCAATAAAACCCGATAAAATTCCGACTCCAACAGGTAAGCATCGATAAAATATGGATTTAAACGCTGAGCCTTCTTCAACTGCCCGACTCCAGCCTGGAAAGAATCGATACCCGTTGTTTTATTAAAAAAATTATATAAGAAAAGTGCTTTTAAATAATGTATTTTCGGGTCCAGGGGGGTGATATACTCGGCTTTTTTTAAGAGGTTAAAAGACCGGATAATCGAAGTCGCCTTCGCGGCTTTATCCACGAGTCCCGAAGATATCCACGGGAATAAGTAACAGTGTGCAAAAACAAAAATCAAAAGGCAGCAAAAAAAGGTTTTTAGCATTTTGGTGAAACTGATAAAGGTTATTTTCTTTTCCAGGATGTTTTTTAAAAGAAACAAAAAAATGAATAAGAAAAAACCGCTGAAAAGAATATTGAAGAAGAGGGATTGAAACAGGAGATAAAGAATCAACAGGTTGGACAAATCATAGATAGAAGCGAATATCGCTTTAAATAAGAAAAAAAAGAGAACCAGGATTACGATCAAACCCGCAACACCGATTTCTGTGACCAGTTGGAGGTAATCGTTGTGGGTTTCGCCCGCCACTTTAAAATAATTGGCGGGCCCATGCGCCTGCTTGAAATTATACCGGCCCGATACTTCGGAGAAATTATCCAGGCCTACGCCGGTCCCGGAGTTTTCCTTAAAAACCGTGAGGGACATCTTCCAGATATCGATCCGGTCAAAAACATAGGGATCTTTTTTCAATGAATAGTAAAAAGTGGATTTGATGGGATTGGGAATTGTAAACGTGAGAATGACAAACAGGACGGAAACCCCAGCGAAAATAATGATGAACCGGCGGCGTTTTTCTTTCTCCATGTGACGAAATAATACCGAGAGAATGACCAGGATAGAGAAAAAAAACATCCCGATATATGCCGCTTTCGAACGAGAAACGAAAACTCCACCGACATTCAATACCAACAAGATAATATATTGCCACTCTTTATGTTTCATTAAATAATAAACCAGGATGAGCACTGCAAAACCGGATACAATACCTTCATGAATGGTGCTGATAAAAAAAGGTTGACCGGGTTTGAGAAATGGAATTTGAACCAGCGACCGCAAGATGTTAACGAAAGAAAGTATCGATATGATAGAAACCAGGAGGGAAAAAAGCGTTTTATCGCTGCTTCGATCATGGAAAAACAGGATAAAATAGATAGATACCAGGAAAATATCCGCTAACAGGAGAAATGATTTCTGCGGGAAAGTGGAGAAAAAAGAAAGTAGGATAAGCAGCAGGTTATATATGGATAACGATAGAGAAAAATATGATATGTTGAGGTTCTTCATAAAGTAGATCGTGCGAAGGGAAAATAGGCAAAGTAACAATGCCGCTATTAAAAAGTAAAAAGGAGATTTTTTATCGGGGAAATACAGCATCCATCCCAAAATTAATAGGAATTCGATTTTATGGTCATCCAATCGCAATCGATGAAAAAACCGGGAAAAGAATACAAGTAGATTCACCTCGCTCCTCCTCGGCCCCGAAGATCATTCTCCAGGTTTTTTTTAATGAATTCGCTCCATCCCCGATAGCGATTATTCATTTTATTGGCATTGTAAGCCTCTAATGCATGATAGTAACAAGTGAAGAAACGATTATGCTTGAATTCCATTCGCGATTTCAAGAAATGAGCAAAACCGGAATCCGGGCATTGGCGCAGCGCTTGATCCAGTAAGGGTTCAGCTTGGGCATCTCTCCCGGTTAGTACATACAAATAGGCGCACCCAATCATTGATTTGTAATTGAAAGGGTTAAATTTTAGGCTGGCTTTATAATTCGTTTCAGCTACCTGGAAATCCTTCTGACTCAGCAGGAAATCCGCTTTTTTCCGGGAACTGTCGGAAAGGGTTTCAACGATCATTAAAAAAGAGACAAACACGAACAACAGCAGCGTAACTGCTATGCCGGCAGCAGGAAACTTCGCCCGGTTCGACAATGGATTGGAATCGCTATAGGGATAGACCTGGGAAAGAACAATCGCGCCGACTACCCCGGCAGTAAAAAAATAAAACCCGATATCGATGACATTGTACAACAGGAGGACCAAAAGTACTGTATAATAGACTATCTTTTCTTTTTTCGCTCGCGGGTCCTGGTCCTGGTACGGTTTCAGTTTTCTCCAGGCAATGACCGGGAATAAAAGAAGAATAGCGGAGATCATGATCCCTGTTTCCGCGGTGAATTGAAGGAAAAAATTATGGGCGTAGATGGATTTTGCCTCTTCAGACCGGGTGAAGGAGGATATCACGTTCTCATAATTACCGAGGCCGATACCCCCGAAAGGGTAGGCTGCTATAATCCTTGTTGCTTGCACCCAATTGGAAAAGCGGAGGGTAATGGGTTCCAGTTTCTGGGCTTCACCGAACCGTAAACCGATGGTGATGAAAAGGAAGAGAGATAATACCATCACACTGGGAACCAGGAACTTTAACTTCAATATACCGGCCAGCAAAAAATAAACGACAATTCCACCGGCCAATAAAACAACACCCCCGAAGGATTCGGTTAAAATGAGGTTAAATAATCCCCCGGTCAGCAAAACTCCCCAGGATATTTGAACCTTTTTACGATTGGACTCCAATAAAAAATGGAGGCAGAAGACAATGAGGACAACACAAACAATGGCATAGAGAGTCGGGAGTGCAAAAAGCGAAAAAATTCGTCCGCTTTTTATACGAAGAAAAAAAGCATCGGAATAAAAGGACCCTTCCGGGTTAATATTTTTTAAATAGAAGGGGAAGAGGATGAATTTCTGGACAATCCCATGAATAAAAAGAATAGAAGAAATCCCCCCGATAATGGGACGAAAAAATTTTCCCAGCGATAAATGTCTCAGTAAAAGGAAAAGAAGTATTAAAAAGGAAAAATAGACAGCTCGGCTCAAAAAAAGAATTTTTACCGTACTGACAGAAAAATTAAATAATAAAAAAAAAGCGGCTGGCACAAGGAGCCAACCGCTTTTTCTCATCGATTTCAAATGAAAATCTTCGATTATGCTATTTTACTTTGGGTCCGTAGGTAAAGTTACCATTGGAATAGCAGATATCATTTTCGAAATCTGTCATGGTGTTGACTAAATAGCCGTTACGAGTAATATCGATGACACCAGCTACGCTGCCTCGTCCCCATGAAGTGACGGAGTAGACATCCTGGGTCGGGCCGACAGCACCGGATTCATATTGGAAATCGCCGCCCCATCCGTCTTTGGAGGGTAGCACTTTGGTGTGGAAGGGTGTCAGGTAATCGTTCAAACCAAAAATCTGTGTAACACCACCTGCACCAGGAGCCATATACATATCTGTCATGTATGACTCAATCGCGGTTCCAATACTCTTCATATCACCCATCGTCGCTTTCTGCTTACCTTTCTGGAGAGCGGTAAGCAAGTTGGGTATCGCAATGGCTGCAACGATACCGATGATGGCTATAACGATCAACAACTCAATTAGTGTAAAACCTTTCTTATTCATATATCCTCCTAATTTTCTAACCAAATATATAGAGCAAGATTGGTGCCAAATATTTTTTTTGGGGGGAATAACCAGTGAATTTTCCTTTTAATTCAACAAAATACAAAAAATAATTTTGATACAGCGAATGAAAGAATGGGGGGACCTTGTTGAGATTTGGAAAAAAATTGTCAGAAAAAACGACAAAATTTGTCACTTTTGAGAGAATGACCGGGAAGGAGATTCGATGATTTTTTTTGTCCATGAATTTCACCTGGATCATGAATCACATCGTGTTATTTTACTTTTGGGCCATATGTGAAATTGCCGTTGGAATAGCAGATATCGATTTCAAAATCGGCGATGGTTTGGACGAAATACCCGTTATTGGCGGTATTGATGACGCCGGCTACACTTCCTCGCCCATAGGAAATCACGGAATAAACGTCTTGAGTGGGGCCGACAGGACCGGAGGTATATTGGAATTCACACCCCCATCCGTCTTTGAAAGGTAATGCTTTAGTATAAAAGGAGTTCAAGTAGTTTTCTAACCCGGAAATCAACGTAACGCCGCCGCCCCCTGGGGCCATGTACATATCGGTAATGTAGGATTCGATAGCGGTCCCGATACTCTTCATATCGCCCATCGTTACTTTTTGCTTCCCTTTCTGGAGGGCCATAAGAAAATTGGGAATAGCAATGGCAGCAACAATACCGATAACTGTGATGACTATTAATAATTCTATTAGCGTAAAACCCTTTTTAGTCATTTATCCTCCTTTAAAATGCGAAATCGTAAAACACTCATAAAAACAGAAAGCAATATTTATGCCATCATAACGGCGAGTAAAAAACAAAGGAGGTGCCCCCGCTGCGTGGGGTTTTATTGCCAGGCCGGGCGGATTGTGGGATGTTTCGGGGAGTGTCCGAATCGTGTCCAGGTCCACAGGGTCCACCAAGTTCACTTCGTCCACAAAAAAAAATTAACCGATGGATTCAGGATTTTTTACCCAGTGCTTTGCGGATAGTTTTAGCGATATCTTTTTTCACGATGGGTTTCATTACAAAACCGCGGATACCCATGGATTTGTAATTTTCCACGTTCACCGCTTCGCTGAAGCCGGTGCAGAGAATGATGGGGATGTCGGATCGAATTCGCAAGAGTTCGGAGGTTAATTGGATGCCGGAGAGATTCGGCATGGTTTGATCCGTAATAACGAGGTCATACCGATCGGGTGAGGTGCGAAAAGCCTCCAGGGCTTCGATACTGCTGGTTCGAACCGTTACATGGTATCCCAATCTTTCCAACAGGTGTTTTCCCATTTCTGCCAGGCTGTTTTCATCATCCACGAATAGGATATTTTCCGTTCCGCGTGGGGCGACTTCGACGGTTTCGGCTGCAGGTTCCGGGAGTCCTTCCGTAGTCGGGAAATAGACATGAAAGGTTGTTCCTTTCCCCACTTTAGAGGTGACAGATATTTCGCCTCCGTGGCTTTTAACGATGCCGTGGACCACGGATAGTCCCAGGCCGGTTCCTTCGCCTGTTTTTTTGGTAGTAAAATAGGGTTCGAAAATTCGTTCCATCACTTTCGGGGTCATACCCATGCCGGTATCCCGTACGGATATGTGCATATATTTTCCTGGGAGTAATTCCAGTGATTGGGGGTTTTTGGAATCTATTTTAAAACGTTTTAAAGAAATTTCTATTTGTCCGCCGGTTTCTTTCATGGCGTGGGCGGCATTGGTGCAGAGGTTCATAATGACCTGGTGGATTTGGGTCGGGTTAGCTGTAACCAGGCTTTTTTTCTCTTCGATATCGGACTTAATTTCAATAGTAGCGGGGATGGTAGACCGCAGCATTCGAATTGTTTCCTGGATAATGTGTGCGAGGTATACCGGGCGTTTTTCTTCATCGCTTTTCCGGCTAAAGGCCAGGATTTGTTTGATTAAGTCTCCCGCACGGTTCGAGGCGGCTAAAACCTGGCTTAAATTCTGGTACTGGATAGAATCCACCGGCAAGTCTTCCAAAGTCAAGTCCGTATAGCCCATGATAATTCCCAGGATGTTGTTGAAATCATGGGCGATGCCCCCTGCCAGGGTGCCGATGGCTTCCATTTTTTGGGCTTGACGCAATTGCTCTTCCAATTGTTTACGTTCCGTTATGTCCCGGGCCACGCCGATGACACTCTCGACAGACCCATCCGGTAAGAATTCCGGTTTTAAGCGGTAATTGATAAATATCGGCCCGGAAGAAGATGGGTATTCATACTCCAACTCTTGTTGTTCGGTTGTTGCGAAGGTCTTGGAAATGGATTCTTCCATACGGCGGCTGAAATCTTCGGGGAAACCCATTTCACGGTAACGTTTGTTTAAAAAAGCATCGGCCGGAATGCCGTAAAAGCCCAGGACGTTAGGGCTGATGTATACATGATGCAATTTTTTATCGAACCGCATGATCACATCCGGGGAGTTTTCGGTAATGGTCCGGTATTTTTCTTCGCTGTCTCTCAATTCTTTGGTTCTTTCTTGTTCTCTTTCCTGGAGGTCCTCATTTTCTGCTTGCAATTTATTTTGCGATTTACGGATCCGGAGCATGACATTGATATGTGCGGCCAATTCGGTTTCATCGATGGGTTTGGCGATAAAAGCATCCGCCCCGATTTCAAGGCCTTTTATCCGGCTTTTGGTGTCTTTTTCAATGGCGGTTACCAGGATTACCGGGATGTGCTTTGTTTTTTCGTCGGTTTTTAATCGTCTGCATACTTCATATCCATCCATTTCCGGCATTTGGACATCTAACAAAACCGTATCGGGGATTTCGGCGAGGGCCTTTTGAATGGCATCGTACCCGTTAAGCGCTGAAATCACTTGACAGGATGGGATTAAATGTTGGATTAAAGCTTCAATGGCAAATAAATTCGCCGGCTTATCATCGACAACCAAAATTTTAGGCATTTTTCATACCTCTTTTTCGTGTAATTTAATCGTTATAAAAGTGACAAACTGGGGCGGATGCCCGCATTCTCTTTGATCTATCTTCCATATAACCATGCATACACATAATCTCACTTACTCTTTTTTCATTTACAATTTTGATGATACCACTATTGTAAGGAAAAAAAAAATTTTTTTCAATTGTTTAATTTATTTCTTAATTCTTTTAATCCCCATGTACCGGGTTCACCCTCGATTTGTCGACCATCACGAGTCCCCACACTATGCAGGCTTACCCCTCACCGTGTGGAGCTGTCCCATAATCCCCACGCGGTGGGGTCAAGGATAGGATCGATTCTTTGTAAGCGGGATATAAGCGGATCAATTCCGCCCTGCTGCCGGGTTCATAGTCCGAATATTCGAAACCGGGAGAGACGGTTGTACCCATCAGTGCAAATTTCCCACCGGGTATCAACCGGGAGCCCTGCCAGATGTCTTTGGGTACAAAAACCTGGGGCTGCATCCCATTGGCGATATCGCTGCCCAGTACGACTCGTCGGGCTGAGCCGTCCGGGAACAAATGAATCATTTCTACCGGGTCACCCAGGTAAAAATGAAATATTTCTTCTACTCCCAGGCGGTGCATCTCCGAAAACGTATCCGGCGTCAGCAGGTAATAAATAGCCGTACAAATCGAGCGTTTTCCCCGCTGCTCATCCATGACCGTTTCCGTCGAGCGAAAGGTCTCGCAAAAATATCCCCCTTCTTTCGGGTGTTTTTGAAGGTTCAATTTTTTAATAATCTCGTCTGCATTCATTTTTATTTCCCTCTCTGCTCCTTCAAAACCTCTCCATACCTGGAACAATCGACCGTATGATCGTTGACCATGCCCACCGCCTGCATAAAAGCATAACAAATCGTGGAGCCCACAAAATTGAAGCCCCGCTTTTTCAAATCTTTGCTCATGGCATCGGATTCCGCTGTGCGCGGGGGAATCTCTTTAATGCTTTTCCAGGCGTTGATTTTCGTTTTTCCATCCACGAACTGCCAGATATATTTATCGAAAGTCCCGAACTCTTCTTGAACTTTCAAAAAAGCTTGCGCATTGGAGATGGAGGATTGAATTTTTAACCGGTTGCGAACAATCCCCGCGTTTTCCAGTAATTCACGGGATTTTTTTTCATCATAAGAGGCTACTTTGAGGGCATCGAAATCATCGTATGCTTTCCTGTAGTTCTCCCGTTTATTCAGGATAGCCCACCAGCTTAAACCCGCCTGTGCGCCGTCCAGTACGATAGCTTCGAAGAGCAGCCGGTCATCATGCAGCGGTACACCCCATTCCGTATCGTGGTAATGTACATAAAGCGGCTTGTCTATCGGCACCCATGCGCAGCGAATTTTATTATCCATTTTTTCTCCTTTTTTTATGAATCCTCCGCCAAAAACCTTTTCGAGAAAAGCCCTCACGGGGGGCCCTCGCGCAGTGTGGCCCCCTGGACCTGCCAGGGATGCCATCCCCCCACAAAAGCTTTGGATTGGCGGTGAATCCGGGTATATTTATATCGATCATCATGATTCGATACCGGGAAACATTTCCAATATCTTTTCTCCGATATGAAGGTCCAGCGGGTAGGTAATTTTAATATTGACGGGCTCATCCTCCATTACATAGACATCCGCCAGTTTTAATTGGAAAACAAGGGAGCAGTCGTCCGTGGCGCCGTAGATACCTTTTTCCAGGGCCAGCCGGTGGGCTTCCCGGATCAATTCCGATTTGAACGACTGCGGTGTTAGTACTTTGCGGATATATTGCCGGTTCGGAACCTCTTTAATAAAATTATTATCATCGATTTCCACGACGGTATCCGGGGACGGAACGACCAATTCCACTGCGTCATAGGTTTCCAGTTTTTTTAGAACCCCATCTATGGTCGTATTTAACACAAAGGGACGCGCAGCGTCGTGGATCATCACATTTTCATATGCATTGCCGTCCGCAGCGTTTACACCGATGTAGGAGGATTGCTGCCTGGTTTCGCCCCCGGGTAGGATTTTAATAACCTTTTTAAAACCGTATTCTTCGATCATCTCTTTTGTTTTTTGGATATAGTCTTTATGGCTGACGATGAAAATATCGTGGATATCCGGGTGGTTTTCAAAAACCCGGGTCGTATGATATAAAATCGGTTTGCCTTTTAATAGCATGAATTGTTTCGGCAGTTCACCGTTAATGCGGGTTCCGGTGCCACCCGCCAGGATAATAGCGAGATTCTTTTTCATTGGATAATTATAACTCAAAGCCGGCATGAATGGCAATGGTTATCATCCTTTAAAATCCCCGCTGCGTGGGTGATCGTTTGCAGTGCCGGGGCTGTATGGTTAGAAATCTTCTCTATCAATTCCTGCTTGCTTTAGAATTTCAAAAAATGTTCCTCTGGGTAAATCTTGTTTATGAAAGGGCACGACAACTCGTTTACTTAACTCGGGATGGTAATAGATGATGAATGAGTTGGATTTGACATCGTCTTCATATTGGAATAAAATGTATCTTCAACTTTCTCTAATAATGCTCATGCAAAGAGGCTGAATTTGTTGTTAAAGCGGTTGCGTTTTTCCCTGGGGATCGGTTGGCCGATCTTTTTGCTCTATTTTTTCGTTTCTACCGGCTTATACAGCCAAAAGCCTAATTTTCGTTTCCAAAACTATTCCATCGAACACGGTTTGTCCCAGAGTGCCGCATTTCGAATTCTACAGGATCGAAGGGGTTATATCTGGATTGGAACCGAGCAGGGTTTAAACCGGTTCGACGGGTATAATTTTGCGGTATATGACTATAATTATGACGATCCCAATAGCTTAAGCAACAGCTATGTACTTTCTATCCTGGAAGATACAGCAGGAATTCTCTGGGTTGGAACCAACGGCGGTGGGCTTAACAAGTTCGACACCGTTGCCCATAAATTCACCCATTACTTTATCGACCCGGAAAGTATCAACAGCATGAATAATGTGATTACTGCCATTTTAGAAGATCGGTTCGGAGAATTATGGGTCGGTACGGCAGGAGGCGGGTTAAAGAAATTCGATCGAGAAAAAAAAACCTTTACTAATTTTAACGTAAAAACAGTGAGTTACAGCCGTTCATCCGATTTAAATAACGCAGGGGAAAATACGATTAACGCTCTTTTGGAAGACAATACCGGCGTTTTATGGGCTGGAACCGACGAAGGATTGTCCCGGTTGGATAGGGAGAGAAAGCTCCTGGTGCCCGGCGGTTTCTCCGGCATAAAAACCACTGTTATATTCCAGGATCGTCAAGGGACACTGTGGATTGGGACGGAAAACGGGTTTAATACGTTTGTTCCCAGTACAGGAGAAATCGTTCATTTCACTATCCCGGCAGGGGAAGAGAATCGTGTGGCGGCCAATTATATCCGGGTTATATTTGAAGACCGTTTGGGGGTTCTCTGGATCGGCACCGATTACGGGCTCTATATCTTCGACCGTAAGGAAAAGGTATTTCATTCATACCTGCAAGATTCGAAAGTACCATATAGTTTAATTAGCAATGACGTAAGGTCTATATTCGAAGACCGTTCCGGTGCACTGTGGATCGGTGTATACAGCGGCGGGATCAGCAAGCTAAACCGGACGGAGCAATCGTTTAAACACTACTACCCGGACCTGGCTAAACCAGGCACCCCCGATTATCGGATGGTTTTCGAGATTTACGAGGACCGGGATAAAATACTCTGGCTGGGAACGTACAACGGAGGCCTCGTCGCTCTAAACCGTGATACAGGTGAAGCCCGGAGCTATAAAAACCAACCGAATGACCCCGAAAGCTTAAGCGATAACAAAATCTGGGCTCTATCCGAAGACCGTGAGGGTATGATCTGGGTTGGAACAGCAGGGAAGGGGTTAAATCGATTTTCCCGCAAAACCGGGAAGTTTACCCGCTACAGGCATCAACCCGGGAACCCCAATTCCCTTTGCAACGATACGATATCGAGCATTATCGAAGACCAGGAAAGTAATCTCTGGATCGGGACCAACGGCGGTTTAAATAAACTCGATCCGCAGCGCAAGAATTTTACTCTATTTACTGCGAACCCAAACAACATCAAAACCCTTGCCCACAATATGATCTTTGATATGTTGAGAGACCGCACCGGGCTGCTCTGGATCGGGACCCGCGGCGGTTTAAGCATTTTTAATCCAAAAAACAACTCCTTCACTTCCTACAGGGCAAATTCTAAAAATAAAGAAACCAACATCTTTTATTACCCTATTTTCGCTTTCTGTGAAGACCGCCAGGGTATCATATGGATAGGCACCACCAGCGGCTTACTTAAATTTGAAGTGGAAAGAGGAGCCGCTAATTTTTATACTGAAAACGACGGGCTGCCCAACAATGTTATCAATGGAATACTGGAAGATGAACAGGGCAATCTCTGGCTCAGCACCAATAATGGAGTTTCAAAATTTAACCCGGTCTCGGGAAAATTTAACAATTACGGCACCGTAGATGGCCTCCAGGGTTACGAATTTTCCGGGGGTGCTTATTATAAAAGCCGGAAGGGCGAGCTGTTTTTCGGCGGGATGAACGGCTTTAACGCCTTTTTCCCGGCATCCATCAAGGATAATCCCTATATCCCACCCGTAGTGATCACAGGTTTCCAGGTTTTTAACCAATCGGTCCCTATCGGTAAGAAAGTCGAAGGGCGAGTCATACTGGGAAAATCCATCTCCGATACGGAAGCCGTTACATTGTCCTACAGGGACTATATTTTTTCTCTCGAATTTGCCTCACTAAGCTATATCTACAGCGAAAAAAACGAATACGCCTATATGATGGAGGGCTTAGATAAAAACTGGAACTATGTCGGCCGCCGGCGTTTCGTTACTTATGCCAACCTGGCACCCGGGGCGTATACTTTCCGGGTTAAAGCCTCCAATAACCACGGCGTGTGGAATGAGAAAGGCGTATCGTTAAAAATAAAGATTACACCCCCTTTCTGGACCACCTGGTGGTTTTATTTAATTGCGTTACTGGGGATTATTTCGCTGGGTGTTTTGTATTTTTATGTCAGGAACCGATCGATTCTCAGGCGCAACCGGGAAGTAGAAGACATGGTGGAACGGCGCACCATCGACCTAAAAGAATCAGGGGAAAAATATATTACCGTGGTCGAAAGAGCCCACAGCGGGATTGCCATTGTCCAGGACGACCTGGTGGTTTTCCGAAACCTTTCGTTAACCAAACTACTGGGCTATGATGAAAAAGATATAACCGATTATTCCTTGCTTCAATTGGTGGCACCGGGAAAACAGGAAGAAATAGAAACCCTGCTGCACCAGTTCAAGATATCCAATAAACTATCGGGTAATCTTGAAACCATCTTACTCAATAAAAATGGACGCCATATCGATGTGGAAATCAATTACGGGAATATCATCTACAGGAAACACCCTGCCCTCTTGATGTTTTTTTCCGATATCCGGATGCAGAAGTTACTGGAAGAAGAACGCATGAGAACAGCCAAACTGGAATCCACCCGAGTGCTGGTCGGCGGCATCGCCCATGATTTCAACAACTTGTTGGCGGTCATCCTGGGTAACCTGGAAATGATCTTGCTGGAAGTTCCCCCTAACACGCAATTCCGGAAAGCCTTACTGGAATCGGAACGAACTACTCAAAAAGCCGCGGACCTGGTTCGGGGTTTTCTTGCTCTATCGCATGGTGAAAAGCCTAATTTAAGCAAATCCTATATCCAATGTCACCTTAAAGAGGTAGTCAACTCTGCCTTAAAAGATACAAATGTCACTGCTAATTTTGATTTGCCGCTGGACCTCTGGCCGGTAGACTGCGATATCCTTCAACTAAAATCCGCTTTCAAAAATATTGCCGCTAATTCCCAACAAGCCATGCCCGACGGCGGCGTAATTGAAGTAAAAGCCACAAATGAAGAATTCGAGAGCGAACAAACCCCCAATATCCCCCCGGGGAAATATATTTGCATCTCGATTACAGATAACGGTAAGGGTGTTCCAAAAGATGATCTCCCCAAAATCTTCGATCCCTATTTCAGTACCAGGGATAACTACTCCCAGAAAGGCCTGGGACTGGGGCTCACCGTAGTTCACTCTATTATTAAGAGGCATGAGGGTTTCATCCAGGTTGATTCCGAAGTGGGGGTCGGTACAACGGTTAAAATTTATCTCCCGGTTTCTCCCTCAAATGGTTAACCGGTAATTGTGTATTGTCAATTGATAATTCCAATGCTCTTCTTGAGGAATTTTTTCAATTATCAAGTATCGCGAATCAATTGTCAATTTTCAATTCAACTCGTGCTGAAGTCACGTTAAACCAACACATGCGGATTTGGATTCTGCCCCTACACCTAATGGCCACCGGTAACCGAGTTTGAACTCATCATGTTGACAAAAACTCCGATTAATCATACTATATACATATGAAAGCTATTACCAGGAAATATTCGAATGTATGAAACGATAGAAGCCATATATGAAAATGGGAAAATAACGCCATTACATGATGAACTCCATATAAAAAAAGCAAAAGTATTCCTGACTTTTATTGAAAAAATGGAAGATACCGAACCGCAGGGTGTACCTTTAGAGGAGCTAATGAAATTCAAGGGTGTTTTTAAAAAATTCCCGGAGGGCTTGAAATATCAAAAGGAATTGAGAGATGAATGGTAGATATTTACTGGACACCAATGCGATTATCAACTTGAATTACTCTCTTTTAAAAATTTAACAAAAAAAGATGAAATCTCAATAAAGAAATTACTCCCTGGATCAAGCGTGATGCTTTTTACATCGATAGAACCCCCATGCTGCTCTTAAAAAAAAACGACTATTGAATTGAAAAGGCGGATACGGTATAATTTTCACCGGATGGTAAAATAATGGAAAAAAAGCCTGTTCAATGGTTGGAACATATTCGAATCAATGGCTACCGGTGCTTTGAAGATACGTTCTTCGATTTCAAACCGCTGATGGTTATTGCAGGCGCGAACGGGACCGGTAAATCCAGTCTCTTTGAATTCCTGCGTTTTTTAAGAGATGCCTGTTTCTATGAGATTCCCCCGGAAATTGTCGGCGGTTCCATCGGTCGAAATATATTTCATAAACCTGGCCCGGATAAATTTGAATGGTGGTTGAAAACTTCGAATTGGGAAAGCGACATCCGATACTATGGCGAATTAATGGGTCCTATTGGAAACCCCATCATATCGAGTGAAACGATTGACTGCGATGATTGTGGGCAGGCCGCACTCAATTATCTTCAATTAAAAAATGGAAAAGGAACAATAAGAGAACCCAAAACCGGTATTATGAAAGCATGGGACATAAAAAAAACCAATCAATTGGGACTTGGCGCCATCTCGGATCCCGCGATGACAGGATTGTACGATCTCCGTGAATATATACGTTCCTGGCGCTTCTATAATGCCTTCAAAATCAACGACGAGAAAATAAAACGCCCGGTTCCCATTTCCCAAAACCCCTTGCTCGCTGAAGATGCGGGAAACCTCAGCTCAGTGCTTTTTCATCTCATGAGTGAACACCGCGATTCGTTTGAGCAGTTGAAATCGGTAATTAAAACTGCAATTCCAGGTTTTAAAAATATCAATATCAAAGCACGGGGTGGAATAGGCGAAGTGTTGGCTTTTTGGATGGAAGATTGTATCGACAGCGAATTAACTTTGGCAGATTTATCGGACGGTACATTGCGTTTCATTATATGGGCCGTTCTTAGTGTGATGCCGTCGGCACCCACTTTGGTTTGTATCGATGAACCGGACCAGGGGGTTCATCCCCGGACACTTCCTATCCTGGCCGGTTTGTTTGAAAAAGCATCCCAGCGGACACAATTTATCCTGGCCACTCATGCATCTTATTTCTTGACACAATTCAAAGTAGAAAATATTTCGGTAATGAAAAAAGATGGAGGAAATAGCCGGTATATCAAAATTTCCGATTCAAAAACTTTACTGGACAACCTCGACGATTTCGGCTCAGAGGAGTTAGAATTGATTATCGAGACCTTATGATTGCCTGCGAACAACAATTCAAACCTTTTATGGAAGAGTTATTGGGAATACTTGAACTAAGACAGACTTTTCAAGTGGATAGTTAAAAAGCCAGGTTTACAAACTTTTAATAGGCAGTTTGACCGTAAAAATAGACCCTTCCCCTTCTTCGCTTTTTACATCGATAGAACCCCCATGCTGCTCGACACATTGCTTCACTAACGCCAACCCCAGACCGGTTCCATAAGCATGCATCTTTTTCGCATTTTGCGCCCGGAAAAAATCCGTGAATAAAAGAGATAAATCCTTTTTCGGGATTCCGATACCCGAATCTTTAACCTGGAGCACCGCCTGGCTAAAACTGCGGGCATTTAATTTGACATCCACAATCCCGATCTCAGTATATTTGATGGCATTCGATACCAGGTTTTCCACCATCTCTTCCAACATGTCTTTATCGCCTTCAACCAGGACAATATTTCCCGGTACATCCAGGAGATATTCCAACCCTTTCGACTTGGCCCGTTCTGCATAAAACCGGAAAACACGCTGCACCAATTCACACAAATCCACCGGTTCAAATTTCAGGGTTTGGGTCCCGGTTCGTGTGCGGGCCAGCGTTAATAATTCATTAATCATGGAAATCATGGTTTTTAATCGCACATCGATGCGGTTCACATATTCTTTTTGACGGTCGTTGAGTTTTCCCATATATTCCCGCGACAAAACTTCCAGGATACTGGTGGTGGCGGCCAGCGGCTCCTTTAAATTGTGGGCCACTTTCATCATGAACCGGTCTCTCAACTCATTGATGGCTTCGATCATCTCATGGGACTTGGAAAGATTGATCACTTTCTCCCTTAATACTTCCATGATACTGGTAGTCAGAAAAGCAGTAATAAACACCCCGGCAGTGAAAAATATAATAAAAATAAACGTGTGGATGAAGGATTGAGGAGGCGACCAGAGTTCCATCCCCCGAAAATAAACAGCATTCTGCGGTATAAGACCGAAGTATTCCAGGAAGGCCATAATACTCATGCCGACAGAGGCCATAGTGGCCAATACCCAGGCAAAACCCTTTTTCAGGAGAATCGACGTTAAAATAATATGGAAAATAAAGAACACCAACAAGGGACTGGTAATGCCTCCCGTATAATGGGTTAAAAAAAACATCGCCATATAATCGAGCGCTGCTTGAATATAGGTAAACCCCCGGATTTTTCTTTTAGAGGGTTTCAATAACCATCGCCGGAGGAGTAAAAAAACCCCATTGTAACTCAATACCATCCCGGCTACTCCTAAAATCCCCTGCCAGTAAAAATCAAATTCCAATAAAAGACCCAGTCCGACTCCCAAAATCATAAAAGGCGGTACGAGCCAACGCAATCGGACAATCCAGAAAGTGTGCTGCCGCAGCAGGCGATATAGAAGAAATTTCTTTTCCACGTGGAAAGCACCGGGTATCTGGGCCATTAATGCTTTCAAATATTCCACATGAAGCGATTCCCACTCTTTCTCCACCTGGCTTTCTATTTTTTCACTGTCACTTATTTTCATTCCTTGTTCCTTGATCGATGTCGATACCCAGGAGTTGAGCCACTTCCTGGAAAATTTCTTCCGCCACATGAGGGAACGCCTCTTCCAGCGGCGGTGACATCTGCTCGCTAAAAGTAATATTATCGAGGACTTCTACCGCGAAAATATGGATTTCGCTGTTCCCGGGTAAAACCAACCCCAATCGCCGTCCCAACACCAACGCTGACGCCAGGTTGATGTCATGGATGTTGGTCAGGTTCATGGTTTCTTTTAACGAATCCGCATTAAACCGGAACCAGTATCCCGGGGGCGCTGCCGACGTTTTAACGGAATCGAAAATGATCCACCGCTGATAGCCGGCAGCTACTTCCAGGATATTGAGTCCTCCGACCGAACACTCTTCCATCACGGACAGGCCCGGGACAGGCCCGAGCCGCCGTGAAATAGTTTGTGCTAATCGGACACCGATACTGTCATCCGCGAGGATGGGATTCCCCATCCCGATCATCAAAGTATCGATAGGTTTCCCTCTATATTTAGTTTCGCTACGAATGTTAACAGCTCCGACGGAATTCTCGGTATATTTCACCATTTTTGTGGATGCGTACATGAAGCGGCATTTGCCCCGGTAAGCTGTGGGTCGCGCAGCTATAACACGGATCGAACGTACGGAATGCCATCTCCACCATATTGAGAATCCCTTCCGTCGGTTCGACACCGGGTTTGATCAAAGCGGATGCCGCTTTTTTCGTAACCATGTGGATCGCTGCATTGTTGTTGGTAGTGCCCACGATCAAATTGGCACCGGTGCAAATCCCGTTTTTATCGCAGGTGTAATGGTGGGTCAATGTCCCGCGCATCGCTTCCACGATACCGACGCCTTCGCCCGTAATACGTTTCGGGACCACGCGGTAATCGTCGCCCAAAATACCCGGGTCAGAGCAGGATTTTTGAAGCGTTTCCGCATTCTGGACCATTTCCACCAACCGTGCCCAGTGAGCCGCCATAAATGCCTGGCTAGGTTTCTTTCCCAGCGTTTTATACATTTCTTCATAGGCTTCCTGCGCTTTGGGGGTGGCCATTCGATCGGCTACATTGAGCCGGCTCAGCGGTGTGGCCATATAAATACTGGAATCGATTCCCTCTACGAATCCCTTCCAACCGCGCTGTTTCAAATAGGGGAACTTAAGATAAGTCCAGGGCTCCACATGTTCTGCCACATATTGGGCATACTCTTCCGGGGAGTATTTACAAAGCTCTTTCCCTTCAAAGTCGACGACCCTTACTTTTCCATCGTAAAAATTGGGGGCATTGTTTTCGTCCACGAGCCCCATATTCTGGATGTTTAAAGTATAGGGCCCATCCAGGATAATATCCACATACCCGGCATTACCCAAGACCACTTTTTTAAACAAATCCAGCGAAAAGAGTGAAAAATCATAGAGTTGGGCCACCATGGGTTTGATTTTGTCCAGGTCCTCCTTGACAATGCCTTTGGAAACACCTCCCGGCAAACACCAGACCAGGTGGGTGGTTCTTCCTCCCAATATTTGTTGAATATCTTGTGCTATCGCACGGGCTCTAATAACCTGGGAACCGATTTCAAGCCCGACTTTTGCCACCACTCCCAGGATATTGCGAATGGCGGGGTCCGCATCGGGGCCGCATACGAAATCCGGGGCCGCTAATGCGTAGAAGTGAGCGATATGGCTGTGCATAAAGTGTGCATTGTAATACATTTCCCTCAGTTTATGGGCAAGGGGTGGGACTTCGTTTCCAAAACACCCATCAACGGCTTTAGCACTGGCCATGTGATGGCTGGCAGGGCATACGCCGCAAATACGGGTGACGATACGGGGCAGTTCTTCGATCGGTCTGCCCACTACAAACCGCTCAAAGCCCCTTAATTCCGGGATCTGGAAATAACAATCCCGGACAGCACCCTGGTCGTCGAGAAATATCTCGATTTTTCCATGGCCTTCTAACCTGGTTATGGGGTCGATACTTATTTTTCGGCTCATTGTTTAAAACTCCTTTGCAGCAAAGATGCAGGTAATCCGAACCTGTACGCGATACCGATAAAGTCCGGTATGTTGGCGATGATACGCTCGATTTCCTCCGGGTTCTTACTGTCGATTACGGAGGACACCGCAGAGAGAAGTTTTGCTCCCTGGTCTTTGACGTTGGGTAAAGGACCGTAACAACCCCGGCAGCCCACACCGGTGTTAGGACATCGAACACCGCATCCGCCGCGAGTTGCTGCTCCTGCACATACGATCCCTTGTTCCATCAAACATACGTCGAAATCCTGGATGATTTGCCAGGGACGATAGAATTTCGACACTTTCTTCTCGTTTTTCTTTCGTTCGCATTCATCGCAAACCGCTCGTTCCGAAGCACCCACAACACTCCCTTTCGGGGGTAATTTACCCGTGGCTACAGCCAGCAATACGGCTTTTACCTGGTTCGGGGCAGGAGGACAACCCGGCACATAATAATCCACATCTACAATGGAATCAAGCTTGTATACTCGCTTATAAAAATGGGGAATATCCAGCTCTCCTTCTTCTACTTGGGTTATAGTTTGAGGCATCGTTTGATTCCCCGATTCGATAGAGGGATTGTCCAGGTAAGCTGTCCGGTATATCTCTTCTTTTTTGCACAAGTTGGCCAGGCCCGGTATCCCGCCTATATGGGCGCAGGAGCCGAAAGCCACCATAATTTTGCTTTTTTGGCGTAAGAGTTTAGCGATGGCTTCGTTTTCGCTGTTTCGGACCGCGCCGTTAAAGAGGGTGAGGTCCAGTTCGCCGTCGGCCATATGTTCCACATCTTTGTATTTCCCATCGACCGCGATCGGCCACAACCGGATATCGGCCAGTCCCGCGACATCGAGGATAAACTCATTGGTATCGAGTACAGCTACATCGCATCCGCCGCAGCCGGCACCCCAATAAATAGCAATTTGTAATTTTTTATCCGCCATGGTTCACCTCTATCTTTCCGCCAGGTCATTGACCAATTCCAGTTTAATGGGGTTTGGACCCAATTTCCGGATTTCTTCCGTCATGTTTTTCACGATTTCTGCAAACCGGGCACCTTCGCTGGCGCTAACCCATTCCAGCCGGACCCGTTCCTCTTTGATCCCGTAAGACCGGAGGAGTTTTTTCAGCAAGGCATAACGGCGCATTGCTTTGTAGTTGCCTTCCACATAGTGGCAGTCGCCCGGGTGACACCCACAAATCAAAACTCCATCCGCTCCGTCGGATAACGCTTTTAACACGAAGGTCGGATCGATTCGCGCCGAACACATCACCCGGATGATCCGGATATTGTGCGGGTATTTGATCCTGCTGGTTCCCGCAAGGTCTGCACCTGTATATGAACACCAATTACACAAAAAACCGACTATACGTGGTTCGAATGCCATTAGAGCACCCCCTCGATTTGAGCGAAAATCTGTTGATCCGTAAAATGCCGCCCTTTAATCGCACCGGACGGACAAGCCGCAACACATGCCCCACAGGCTTTACACATGGCGTAAAGCACTCGACTGCGCTTCAACTTTTTATCGTATTCGATAGCCGTATAGGGACAAAGTTCGTTGCATACACGACAGCCCGAACATAGGTCTTCGTTGACTTCGGCATACACCGCATCGGTCCATATCTCGCCTTTGGCGATCTTGGCCAATATCCGGGCTGCCGCAGCCCGTGCTTGCGCAACAGAATCGGGGATGTCCTTGGGAGACTGGCACGCACCCGCGATAAATACGCCATCCGTCGTCGTCGCTACAGGATCTAACTTCGGGTGACTCTCGATAAACCACCCATCTTTATCTCTACTGATATTTACCAGGTGGGCGACGGATTCCGAATCTTCCCTCGGTTCCATGCCGACCATCAACACCACGAGATCCGCCGGTATCTCGATCTCTTCGCCCGATAGCTGCTCTTTTACCCATATGTACATCCCGCAGTCATCATCGGGCCCGGCCTCTCGAATCCTCGGCGGGTGGTTCTTTTCATACATTAAAAACATCGTTTTGACTTCGGAACTCCGCCGGTAAAAATCTTCACACCCTTTGCCGAATGCATGCATATCGATATATACATCCCCAACGTACGAATTGGGAATGGCGGATTTGATCTCATGGGCATATTTGAGAGCCGTCATGCAGCATACTCGCGAGCAATACGGGTGAAATTCTTCACTCCGGCTTCCTACGCAATGGATAATAGAAACATATTGGGGTACCTTCCCCGCTTTGGTCAGGATTCTACCCGACCGGATCATGGTCTCTAACTCAAACGACGTAATCACATTGGGAAGCCAACCGTACCCAAACGCCTTGACCCGGGACGCATCGAATTCTTTATAACCCGTACATACGATAACGGAACCCGCTTCAAATTCGACGATTTCACCCCCGGGAGTCTTTACTTTCGGACGAAAATTGCCGACAAAACCTGCCAATTCGATCAACTCGGTTTTGAGCATTACGTTGATTTTGGGATGTTTGGACACGCGGGTGATCAATTCGAACAGGATGTCCCGTGCCGAATCCAGGTAGGGAGCTGTGAGATCGACACGACCTACATTCCCGCCCAGCCGGTCGGACCGTTCTACCAGGAAAACCGGTTGATCGGCGTCGGCCAATTCCAGCGCAGCGGTCATGCCGGCAATACCTCCGCCCAGCACCAGCGTATTCGCACACATCGGGACGGAACGCTTTTCCAACGGGTCGTGGTATCTGACTCGCATGACTGCCGCACGTGCGAGAGCCCGCGCTTTCTCCGTAGCCTCGATGGGGTCTTCATGTACCCAACTGCACTGCTCTCGGATATTCGCCATCTCCAGGAAATAGGGATTAATTCCCGCTGTTTCCAACGCTTTGCGAAAAGTCGGCTCATGCATCCGAGGACTGCACGCGGCTACGACTACCCGGGTCAAACCCATGTTCTTTATATCGTTGACGATCATCTCTTGCCCAGGGTTGGAACACATATATTTATATGAACGGGCAATAGTCACTCCATCCAATTTCGAAATGGATTCCACCACCTCATCCACTTTCACGACTTTGGCAATGTTGGTTCCACAATTACATACATAAACACCGATTTTTGGTTCACTCATTGCTTCCTCCTGTTATGCCGCTTGCGGGACTGTGGATATCGTTTCTTGTTCCTGCACATGTCTCTCTCTCAGCGCTTCCGCTTGAAGTTCGGAAAAATACATCGCTAAAGTTCGATATGCCAGGTGCGACCATTTGCTGAACGGGACTTCCAACAACAACATCGGTACGACTCCCATCATGTGAATGATATACATAATGTTAGCCGCCGGGTTCAATCCTACCCGGTGCAGGATGTGCTGCAAGATGCCTGTCACACTGACCGTAACCAGGAGGATTAAAAACATCCAGTCGGATTCATGGGAGTGTTGATGATAAGGGAGGGTTTTTTTCATTCGTCCCCGGATCGCCAGGATACCGGTAATTACCAGGCCTATGGCGGCGAGATACCCGAATAAATGAACTTCCCATACGATCCCCGGTCCGCTTTGCATATATTTCAAGAAAAACATAATGAGCACCAGCATAGTAAAATAGCTCAACATCAGGAACAAATGCAAAACCCACGGTTTTTTCCGGTCGCATTCCGCATACCGTTTCTGTGAAATAAAATGCAGCGGAAGTACATACAATTTCTTGATGTAAGTCCATAATTTCACATGCGGTGCCCGGTCGTTTTGCATGATAAAATACCACATCCTAAAACTGTTGGCAGAGAGAAGAACCACCAAAAAACCTGCCATGATCCAATCGAAAGTATGAATGGAGGAACTGGGGAGAAAAGCGCCCGGTCCGTCGTATACCGATAGACTGCCGCCTCCCCATTTAAACCCGAATAACATAAAACCCAGGCCGGTTAAAAACGCCAGGATAATAATGGCCCACAGTTCGATTTTCCAGGAGCGGTAGAAGAGCCTGGAGATACCGGTGAAGTCATATTGGGCGGTTAACCAACGCCTCATACTCATCATCGTTTCCCCGGGTTCGGCACCGCGCGGGCACTCTTCCGAACATTCCCCGCAGTAGTAGCACAACCACGGTTCCAGTGTCCCTCTTAATCGCGTTTCCAGGCCCATTTGAAGGTATCGCATCGATCGACGCGGGAAAATAAACGGTTCTTTCGAGAATGGGCAGGCCGCGCTGCAATTACCGCAGTGGTAGCACTTTATCACATCTTGTGCCCCATACAACTCTAATTCATCTATAAGTTTAGGGTTTACCCTTACAGCCATATTGATCTCCTTTGAGTTTTTTAAATTTCATTCCCCGGATGATATCAAAACCAAAACCGGGTTACGCCGACAGTGCCATCGCTTTTTGTTCGATATCCAGGAGCGTCAAACGCTGACGGCTTCCCTGGATATGACCGCAGACGATGCTTTTTAAAACTGCAGCGGCTACTGCCGATGCCTGTGCAACCGTGTCCGGGATATCTTTCGGTCCCTGGCAGACCCCGGCTACAAATATACCGCCGCGTTCCGTACTGGTGGGTTCCACGTTGTATTCCATTTCGCTGAACCAACCATCCTGGACTCGCTCGATACCCAGCATCGCCGCCAACCGTTTCGCGTCTGCCGTCGGCTGGATCCCTACCGATAGGAGAACCATATCTACCGGCAATTCGATGACCGAATCATGGATGATATCTTCACCCTTCACGATCATCCGTCCATCCTTTTCAACAATTTTTGCCGAACGTCCACGGACTACATGCACGCCTTCGTCTTTAATCCGCTCAAAAAACTCTTCGTATCCTTTGCCGAAAGCGCGCATATCGATATAATATTCATAACACGCCGCTTCCGGTAATTTTTCACGGACCAGGTGGCCGAATTTCAACGAATACATACAGCACACCCGGGAGCAATAGGGATTGTAATTCTGGTCCCGTGATCCGACACAATGGATGATGGCCACTGCTTTCGGTTTCGGGCCTTCTGGGTCGAAAATCCATTCTTCTTCTTTGGTGCGTTTATTCACTGTTTTGGTTTTCATAACAATCTTACCGCCGGTTGGCCCGGAGGCATTGGTTAAACGTTCGAATTCCAGCGAATTCAGCACATTCGGGAGAATCCCATATCCATACCGTTCGATGCGTTTTGCATCGAAGGTTTCATACCCTATAGCGATAATGATGTTCCCCACATCGAATTCCAAAAGCTCATCTTTGTCCTCGAAGTTAATGGCGTCTTTGGCGCATTTTTTCTTGCAAGCGCCGCACTTTTTTCCTTCGCTTTGAAGATAAAGGCAGGAGCCGGCGTCGATGAAATAAGTATTCGGTACAGCCTGGGGAAACGGGATGTAGATCGCCTTCCGGTTAGCAATCCCCACATCGAATTCGCTGGGCACCGCTGCCGGGCAAATCTCTGCGCAAGCGTTGCATGCCACACACGCTTTCGGGTCTACATAAGAAGCCTTTTTGAGAATTTTTACATGGTAAGCGCCCGGTCGACCCGTTACATCCTGCAAATCGGAAAGAACCAACAGTTGGATGTTGGGGTGCTGGCCCACCGCTACCCTCTTGGGTGTAAGAATACATGCCGCGC
>Ga0209593_10000041_pt1 | contig 68607 bp, 44 predicted proteins | sample PPLLaktember2015_3_FD_187260 | JGI IMG/M metagenome (GOLD analysis project Ga0209593, IMG submission 187260) | Freshwater sediment microbial communities from Prairie Pothole Lake near Jamestown, North Dakota, USA - PPLs Lake P7 Core (6) Depth... | ecosystem: Environmental > Aquatic > Freshwater...
TTCGATTTTTTACGTAATGAAAAAGCAAACCTGGAAACGAGAACCCGTGCACCCGTGAACCGATTATTATCTTTTCTCAATTCATCGATCATCATTCATCATTTCAAAGGCACCGACACGCCCCCTTTTATCAAAAAAAACCTTAACTTTGCGGCATTCAGGGCATGGTGCTATTTTATATGGCGTACATTAGCCATACCCAGAAGGCAGCACCGACAAAATTAAAAAAAATATTAGAAGAGACGAAAATAGATGGAGGTGAAACGGCGACCCGGGAAAACAAATCAGGATCCTGGGAAACAAATTCGGAGCTCTGAACCCCGGCATTCAATGTTAAACATTGAGCGACGAATGTTAAACATTGAGTGACGAATGTTAAACATTGAACGACGAATGTTAAACATTGAGTGACGAATGTATAAACATTGAGTGACGAATGTTAAACATTGAGCGACGAATGTTAAACATTGAGCGACGAATGTTAAACATTGAGCGACGAATGTTAAACATTGAGTGACCAATGTTAAAGATTGAGTGACGAATGTTAAACATTGAGTGACCAATGTTAAACATTGAACGACGAATGTTAAAGATTGAGTGACCAATGTTAAACATTGAACGACGAATGTTAAAGATTCAATAACCCTGATAATAGCCCCGATAATGAATATCCCGATTACGATTAATCTTTAAAAAAACCTATAACCTGGGCCTTTTTTCCCGGTACACGGGGCTGAAACCCCCCGGTTTTGCGAAGAAAAAACCAGTGCTGTGGCTGAACCTTCCGGGCACGGCTCCTTAAACGATCCCTTCCATCCTTAATTACCTCCGACCGGTCATTTTCAGTCACCTGCCGAACTCCCCCACACTTGCCTTTTTCCAAATAACCCGCCAATAACAGCACCGTAGGATAAACAAACATAGGAAAAAGGGGACAGTCAAGAAACCCCGCACAGCAACGCCCCCTGGCGTATTAAAACACTTTTCAAAATTCGAACTGCTGGTGGGGCGCAGCGGGGTTTGACAAAAAGGGAATAAAATGGTAAAATTTTTACAGTTCCTAACCGCTAATTAATGTTGATTTACGCCCATTTACAACGAAAAATGCAATATAGATCGGTCAACCCAACTTAATATAATTTCTATAATACGATTTCAAAATTTGTCCCGGAACGCCCTTAAAAAAACCATTCAAGGTGAGAATATGACTGGAAAATCCAGGAATTCGATTTTCAAAATGTTTTACCACTGGGTCCGGGAGACCCCACATCTCCCCGCTTTGCAGGATGAAACCGGCATCGTCGCTTACGAACGTTTAAGCACTGCTGTCCAACAGCTTTTAACCCCCTTAAGCCCGGGAACTCAACCGCCTCAACCCTCATCTCAAACCCCCGCTTGTACCCTCGATTCCCTGTGCGAAACCGCTGCCGCTGTTCTCGCCGCACTGTGTGGGGATTTATCGGGAAGCCGGGATATCGATAAAGAAAGGGCGGATTTGGAATCCGCCCCTACAACCCCTACCGGAAGCTTTCCCGGGGATCGAAACCAAATAATGCAGTGGCTCGATTTCACCCGCGATAAATTAAAAGTGGATTTTTCTTCCCTTCTTTTTATGGTCCCCCCTTCTCCAAGTCTCTCCCAACTAGCTTATTGGCTGGAAAATTTTCCCCTGTGGCTGAACACGCTGGCCGCCGGCGGAACCATCTTCTTTACCACCCGGCCCCGGTCGGTCTCTCTCCCCTGCAAAACCCTGGCTTGCCCGCTTTATTTGATTTCGCACCGGACGGAGAATGCAAACGATAACGAATCCTTTGAAACCATTCTCCCGCCCTCCCTGAAGCAAATCATCACGTTCGGCGAGGAGATTTTCGACGTTTCTTCTTTCCGTCGATTCTTAAAAGATCGGGATATCCGCTGGCAGAATTTTTACGGGTTTCCCCAGGTTCACTTGGTGACCAACCTGGTGGAAGACACGCTCCAGCGTGAAGATATTCCTTTCCGCTGTATTCATGTGGGAAAACCGGCCGCCGGCATCCGGGCATATATACTGGACAACTCCCGCCGCCTTGTACCCACAGGTATAACCGGCGAATTGTACCTGGCCGAGGAATTAAGTTTGTCAGAACCTTTTTGTAAACCATCGCGGATGGACGGATTCTCGACACCTCCCAAAACCCCACTGCCTGAGGGCTCGTTTGCAGTGCCGGGATATTCGAATAACATCCAAAAATCTAGTGACTCCGATTATATCGATAATTCGTTCCAAAATGCAGCATACCACACAAAAAGCTTTTCCGGGGGTGTAGGGGGCAACTTTTCACGAAAAGAGCCCCCTACCGGCTTTATCATGGATGTAGGAATAGAAACCCCGCATGTGCCGGGGCAAAAGTTATTGAGAACGGGCTTTAAAGCTTGCTGGCTGCCGGATTGGAAATTATCTTTGCTGGGGCGCGTGGATCATTTCATTACCTCGAAAGGAGCACGCATAAACCTTGAAGAAGTAGAAGCAGCTCTCCGGCTTCACCCGGCAGTTAAAGAATGCAGGGCAGCCGCACCGATGACTTACGGCGTTCCGCAGCATATTACGCTCTTTACAACCTTTAAACAAGATATCCCTGTTCCTGTCGGCGAGCTTGAAGAGCATTTAAAACAGTATATACCTTCGGAGTTTTTCCCGGTGGCGTTTGTTCCTCTTTCCGTGCCTTCGATTCCCCCGGGGATAACTCCTGCTTCCCTGCGAAACCTGGGATTTTTGGATTCCATCGAGTCCTGTTGCCTGGAAAGAGACCTGGAGCATGAACCGGCTGTAGACCGAGCGGCTGTTTTGCCCCGCAGCTTCATCCATCATGCTCAAACCGAACAAACCGGCGGGGCAGGGAAAGCCAAAGAAGAAAAATCTTCAAAATCGGGACGGGTTCCTATCCCGATAGTTACAACAGCTACCTTTACCGCGGACATGATGGAGAGCCATTTAAAATGGTGGGGTGGGCAATTCGGCCTGGAATTGGATTTACGCATGGCCCCCTATAACCAGGTGTTCCGCGAGCTGTTGGACCCCAACAGTTTGATTTCCACCAACACGGGGATAAACCTCCTTTTCATTCGTTTCGAAGACTTCATCCGGGATACGCGGCTTTCGCCGGAAAAAACTTGCGAGAAACTGGAAGGGGATTTTGGGGAACTGGCGAAAATACTGGGTCAAAAAAAGCGGGCCATTCCCTTTTTTGTGGGGATTTTTCCTGTTTCACCCTATCTTCAACTCCCGGATATAGTAATGAACCGGTTGGAAGAATTGAACCGGCGGTGGAAAACGGTTCTTTCTATTTTAGACAATATCCACGTTATGGACTTTACAACCCTGTCCAATCACTATGCCATTCCCGGGGCCGATATTTTCGATCCGGTTACAGACCGGGAAGGTCATATTCCGTTCACGGAGATGTTTTTTGCTGCCGTAGGTACCGAGGCAGCCCGGCAAATTCGCGCCTTCAAAGCCCTGCCGTTTAAAGTGATTGTGCTGGACTGCGACAACACGTTGTGGAAAGGAATTTGCGGGGAAGACGGGGCTTTGGGTGTCGCAATCGACGGTCCTTTCGGTTTTCTCCAGGAATTCATGATCCGTCGCCACGATGAGGGGATGCTGCTGGCATTGTGCACGAAAAACAACGAGGGGGACGTGTGGGAAGTCTTTGAAAAGAACCAGGGCATGGTATTGAAAAAAGACCACCTGGTGGCCTGGCGCATCAACTGGAAGCCGAAGTCGGAAAATATCAAGTCCCTGGCGGAAGAGTTGAACCTGGGCATCGATAGTTTTATTTTCATCGACGATAACCCGATGGAATGCGGTGAAGTGATGAGCAGTCTCCCGGGGGTTTTAACCCTCCAACTCCCCGCCCAACCTGCCGCGTTTCCCGCTTTCCTGGAGCATACGTGGGCTTTCGATAAGCACACGGTTACGGAAGAAGACCGGAACCGGACGAAAATGTATCAAGCGGAGCGGGAACGGAAAAAATCACAGGATGAATCCACGGGTTTAAACGAATTCCTATCCCGGTTGGAGTTACAAATCAGCATGAACCGGATGAAAGAAGAGCAGGTTCAACGGGTCTCTCAATTGACCCAACGAACCAACCAATTCAACCTGAGTACGAGGCGAAGGAGTGAAGACGAGGTGCGCAAGCTGTCCGAAACGGCGGGTACGGTCTGTTGGACGCTGGAAGTAAAAGACCGGTTCGGGGAATACGGGTTGGTGGGTGTGGCGATTACCATAGAAAATGAAAAAGAAAAGACCTTATTTATAGATACCTTTTTATTGAGCTGCCGGGTTTTGGGGCGTGGGGTAGAAAACGCGGTTTTGTTCGGTTTGAAAAAGTACTGCGAAGAGAAGAACTTGTTTTCCCTCCGTGCCGATTTTATTCCTTCCGCTAAAAACAAGCCGATCCTGGACTACTTAGACGGCGAGCCGTGGGAAAAAATCGTGCCCGCGGGTTCAGGCAAAGACGAAAAAATCATTACCTACGGGTGCCCGGTCGAAAAGATGCCGACTTCCGTGGACCCGGTGATCTTTTATTACCTGGCGGATTTCCCACTGCGTGGGGATTCGTTTGCAGTGCCGGGATATTCGAATAACGTCCAAAAATCTAGCGACTCCGGCTGTATCGATAATTCGTTCCCAAATGCATCCTACTCTTCAAAAAGCTTTTCCGGGGGGATAGTGGCCGGCTTTTCACGAAAAGAGCCCCCCGGTAGTCGAAAACAATACCTATCGGTTAAATTGGATCACACAGCGGCAGCGGTTCGAAATGTAGATGAGTCGGCGAAAGAGTACGAGCAAAAAGGTTATTCGTGCGGTCCGACGGTCTTCGATCCGCTTCAAAAAGTCAATCTCAAAATGTGTACGTCTCGGGTTTACGATTCAGTGGAATTGGTGGGGCCTTCGGGTCCGGATTCGCCGGTTAACCGGATCATCGAAACCAATGGGGAGATCCCGTATCATTTTTGTTTCCGTGTTCTCCATATTCGCAATTTCTTAAAAGAGTTGGAGGCGGCGGGTATTGTTTTTGATATTGTCAGCGATGAAAAAGCGGCTGTGCTTTTCGATTATAAAAACGTATTGTTTATGAACGTGGATGAAGTGGGTTTGATCGAATTGATCGAAGACCCTTCCATGAATGAAAACGCAGAGCAAACGGGAGATGATGAGAAAGACTCCCGGTTAAAAATTAAACGCACCATTACGCGACTGGCGGTCTCCTCCCCGGAGCCGGCCGAGAAATTTTACGATTTCATGGGCTACCGCAAGGTTACATTAAAAGATAAACGCGATGAAACCGGCGAGCAGCGGATTACGCTGGCGAGCCGCGCGTGCGGGTTGATCGAAATCGTGGTCCCGGCTTCGGATGATTCGGAGTTGGGGCGGTTTATAAGTAAAAACGGCGCCCATCTCTTCGATATCCGGTTTCTTGAAAATGAACCGGAAGTGGAGTTCCGCGTTGAATCGACCGGCACACCGGTTTCTTTTCCCTGGTGGGAGCACATCGATACGGGCAAGGCCGTTTCAAACCGTCTCGCTCATCGAAGCCATTTCCTTCCCCTCGCTTATCCCACGGGGGACCGTCTCCTCCAACTCGGTATGTATTTTCTCGACGGTTCCGATCCATTTATCGATGAAGACTCCGAAGCCGGATTCGAGAGAGTCGAAAAGAACCTCCAGCGGGCAGCGGTTTTTTATTCGTTGAAACCGGGTTTCACGGAACCGCCGGCGGTCTTTCACCGGTTTGTTTCGCATTGGATGGATGTGCACGGCAAAAAAAAGGAAAACATGGAGATCGCCTGCAAAGCTCTCGATGTTTTGCCGCTCAAAGTACCGGGCAAAGAGGATCAAGGCGGAGGTCTTATCGATTACGACGCGCTGAAAGAGTCGGCGCTTCGGTCGGAACGGGACGAGTGGAAGCGAAAAAAAGAGCGGGACCGGTTAACGAACGAAACTTTTTTAAAAGAAATCCGGCAGAAGTTCAAAACGCAGGCGGGTGTGGAGAACGTAGAAATCGTTTTAAGGGATTCCCCCGGCGGCCAATACCCGGTGGCTTATGTGATACCGGATCGATCTGCGGCTTTTGCTGCGCGGGGAATCCTGGAATTAGAAAAAACAATAAAAACCTCCGTGTCCTCTGTGGCTAAAATAGATTCATGGCAGGACGGCGGTAAACGTCAACGACTCCAGTGGCCCAACGGGATGCCGGTTTTTTATTTGAACCGGGAAGAGACGTTGTTCATGTACAAGGAAATATTCGAAGATGCGGTCTATTCGAGGCACGGTGTGGTTATCCCGGAGAATGGTTGTTTCATCGATATAGGAGCCAATATCGGGGTATTCTCTCTTTATGCGCATATTTCTTCGGGGGGTGGGAAGATTTACGCTTTCGAACCGGTCCCGGAAGTAGCCGAAATCCTGGAAGCCAACGCCCTCGCCTACGGGTTGGATATCAAAGTCCAGCGTTTGGCTTTGGCTTCGAAACAGGGGGAAGCGGAATTTACATATTATCCCAATGTTTCGATTCTTTCCGGGCGGTTCGCCAACGCGGAGGAAGAAAAGCACACGGTGGAAGCATTTATCCACAATCAACCGGCAGAGGGGATCGACGATGCGGATACAGATACGGACGAAGCAGTTTTGTCCGATGAACAGGTAAAGGCGATGCTGGAAGAACGATTGACGGCCAAACGCTTCACCTGCCCGTTGTTGTCCTTGTCCGATGTGATTCGAAACGAAAACATCGACGTCATCGATTTATTGAAAGTGGACGTGGAAAAGAGCGAGCAGGATATTCTTGCGGGAATCGAACCGGGGGATTGGGACAAAATCCGCCAAATGGTAATCGAAGTCCACGATATCGACGGGGGTTTGGAAAAAGTCGCTGCACTGTTAAAGAACCACGGCTTTCGTGTGGCTTTCGAACAGGACGCCATTTTAAAAAATACCGACCTCTACAATGTATATGCGGTTCGAGACACAAAATTACCGGGTGAAGGAACGAATGTAAACCCCGCATCCCCGGGTAATAAATGGAAGAGCCCGGAATGGTGGACGCACCATTGGAAAACCTCACTCCGTATCCCGTTCCCGGTTGTACCGGTGGGAGACATTCCCCTGGATGAAGAAGGAAAACCGGACGTTCTCCGGCTGCCGGAACCCGCAGAACATTTCGACTTCTCCCGGGGAGACGAACTGCTTTTACCCGGCACTGAAGTTGAAAAGCGGCTCATGCCGGTATGGCGATCGGTGCTCAAACGCAAAGATATCGGCATAGAGGATAATTTTTTCGACCGCGGCGGCAACTCCTTACGCGGGACTGTTTTGATCTCGCGGCTTCATAAAGAGTTCGACGTCGAGATTCCCCTGGCGGAACTGTTCAACCACCCGACTCCCCGGAAATTATCCCGCTTTTTAGAGAATTATAAAAAACAAACGCAAGGCCAGGTTTTCCGCCCTGTAGAACCTGTTGAAAAGAAAGAATATTACCCGGTTACGCCTGCCCAAAGACGCCTATATATTATTTACCGCATGAACCCGCTTCTCACCAATTATAATATTTCTTATTTCGATATGATAGAAACAGGAGGTGAATCGCCAAAAGAAAAATTGGAATTTGTTTTCAAAAAATTAATCCGACGCCATGAAAGCTTGCGAACATCATTTTCCATGGTGGTGGGTCAACCGGTTCAACGGGTTTATAATGAAACCGATATCGAATTCCACCTGGAAGAATATGAAGGTCTGAACCCGGCAGAAAGCATCGGCCGGTTTGTACGCCCTTTCGATTTATCTACTGCTCCATTACTTCGCGTAGGGATCAAGGAAATAGAAAAAAACCGCATGGTACTCATGGTAGATATGCATCATATTATTTCGGACGGTGTTTCCATGAGTATCATGATTAAAGAATTCATGGAAATCATCGAGGGGAAAATCTTAGCCCCGCTTAAAGTCCAGTATAAAGATTATGTGGAGTGGTTAAACTCCCCGGAACAAGCTGGGATACTGGCGAAACAACGAATTTATTGGAAATCGCAATTCCCGGACGAAATACCGGTATTGAGTTTACCGCTGGATTACCCGCGGCCTGCGGAACCGGACTATAAAGGGGACAGGCAAGAATTTTTTTTAACGGGACGCGAAGCGACAGGTATCAAAGCTGCGGCAGCTCACCGGGAATCCACCCTTTATATGGTCCTGCTAGGTTTGTACTCGGTGTTCATGTCCAAAATTTCCGGCCAGGACGATATCGTCATCGGTACCCCGGTGGCGGGCCGGCGTCATACAGACATTCAACACATCATCGGCATGTTCGTCAATACACTCTCCCTTCATGTCAAACCCTCCGGCCATAAAACCCTGGACCAATTCCTCTCGGAAGTCAAAGAAACAGTGTTACAATGCTTTGAAAACCAGGATTACCCCTTCGAAGAATTGATCGAAGAACTGGATATACAACGGGATTTGAGCAGAAACCCGCTCTTCGACGTGATGTTTATCCTCCAGAACATGGATGCACCGGAAGTTAAAATTAAAACCGCTGAAAAAGAAAAAACAAAATTCAACGCCCACGAGGCGGATTCGAATTTGAATCGTGCGAATACGGAGTTTATTACCCAATTCGATATGTCCTTAATCGTGATGGAAGGGGGAACAAATGAGCTGGTTTTTAGTTTCGACTACTTTAAATCATTATTTAAAAACGAAACCATCTGCCGTTTTATCGCTTATTTCCGGCAAGTAGTTTCAACCGGCCTGGAGGACCCCCGTATTCTTATCGGCAATATCGAGATCATTTCGGAAGAAGAAAAGCAGCGCGTGCTCATCGAATTTAACCGGGCTTATACCCAATACCCCCGCGAAAAAAATATCATCGAACTTTTCCACGAACAAGTCCAGCGGAAACCTTTGGCCGCAGCTTTAAAAGGAACCTATTCCATTTCCATTCCCACACCCGAACCTACAGGAACCGAAACAGGAAACCTCGCCCCATATCATTTTACATACAAAGAACTGGACAAAATCTCCACTCGATGGGCAAACATACTCATTTCAAAAGGAGCACAAACCGGCGATATCGTGGCTATAATGTTGGAACGCTCCGTGGAAATGATCATCGGCGTCCTGGCTATATTAAAAGCCGGGTGCGCCTATCTACCCATAGACCCCGATTACCCGCAGGAACGCATCGATTTTATGCTCAAAGACAGCAGCACCGGTATTGTATTATCTAATGGGATTATAAAAGATGAACCCCAATTCTTGGGGGAAAAAAAAGGGGACAGGCAAGAAACCCCCTCTCCCAACGACCTGGCCTATGTGATTTATACCTCCGGCTCCACCGGCAAACCAAAAGGTGTTATGGTAGAAAACCGGAACGTCGTTCGTTTAGTTAAAAATACCAATTACGTCGATTTTGACGAAGTCGACCACCTCCTCCAAACCGGCGCCTTAGAATTCGACGCATCCACCTTCGAAACCTGGGGCTCCCTGTTAAACGGCCTGACCCTTCACATCTCCCGCAAAGATGAAATCATGACCAGACTCACATTAAAAAATATAATCCGGGCCTGCTCCATCGATATCCTGTGGCTTACTTCCGCACTTTTCAACCACCTGTCCGGGATCGATATCGATATTTTTCATGGTTTGAAATACTTATTGACCGGCGGAGACATCCTCTCCCCTCAACATATCGATACAGTAAAACGCCGGTTCCCTGCTTTGAATATCATTAACGGGTACGGACCCACTGAAAATACCACGTTCTCTACTACTTTCAATATCGATAAAAAATACGACCTAAACATCCCAATCGGGAAACCCATCGCCAATTCTACGGCTTATATCGCAGACCGGTGGGGTAATCCCGTACCCATCGGCATTGTCGGCGAATTAATCGTCGGCGGCGACGGCGTTGCCCGCGGCTATCTAAACAACCCAGAACTAACCAGGGGCTCTTTTGTAAAACCGCCCCTGGACCCCACAAAACTTTTGTTTAATTATTCTATAGAAAAAGGGGACAGGCAAGAAACCCCTGATAATAATTCTTTTCAATCTGCGAAAATCAGCGTAATCAGTGGACCCTCTTCTTTTTACAAAACCGGCGATTTAGCCCGTTGGCTGCCGGATGGAAATATCGAATTCATCGGGCGAATGGATCAGCAGGTGAAAGTCAGGGGCTTCAGGATCGAATTGGGCGAGATCGAGAACCGTTTGCTCTTGTTCCCCGGGGTGAAAAAAACCGCGGTAATAGCGAAAAAGGATGAACGCGGAGAGAAGTACTTATGCGCGTATGTCGTTTCCACCAACAGCATAGGTAGGAAAGAAAAAGAATTGAACATTTTGGCACTAAAGCGGTATTTATCCGGAGTTTTACCTTCTTATATGGTTCCGTCGTACTTTGTGATGATGGACGATATCCCGCTGACGCCCAACGGGAAAGTCGATAAACGGGCGTTACCGGGACCTGTTATCGAAGACAAAGGCACCCAAACCAAAGCCCGTAACTCGATCGAAGAGAAATTAATGCAAATCTGGGAAGAAGTATTGGCCATCCCCAGCCATACCATCGATATCGATGCCGATTTTTTCGACCTCGGCGGCCATTCGTTGAAGGCCACTTTATTAGCATCGATTATCCACAGGGAAATGAATATAAAAGTCCCTCTTACCGAAGTTTTCCAACGCCGGACAGCGAGGGGTTTAGCCCTTTTTATCCGGGAATCCGCAAAGGTTCACTATGAAGCGATTGAGAATGTCGAGGAAAGAGAGTATTACATGCTTTCTTCTGCACAAAAACGCATGTACTTTTTACAGGAAATGAACCCCGAAGGAACCAGTTATAATATGCCGTTGGTTCTGCCCCTGGGAAGAGATGTGGATTTACATATCCTTGAAAAAGGTTTGAAAGGTTTGATCGATCGACATGAGAGCCTTAGAACTTCTTTTATAAAAACCGGTGAAATACCTGCGCAGCGCATCCATGATGCAAGGGATGTCTCATTCAAAATCGATTATTATGATTCCGTCGGGGGTTTTGAGCATGCATCCGGGATCATGCGGGATTTCATACGCGCTTTCGATCTGTCCTGCGCGCCCCTTATCCGGTCTGCGTTGATTCGCCTTCTCAACAGCGAATATTACTGGATCGTAGATACCCATCACATTATATCCGACGGTACTTCCCATTCCGTTTTATCCGAAGACTTCCTGGCTATATGCAGTGGAAAAGAAGAACTCTTGCCCCCCCTTCGCATCCAATACAAAGATTTTTCCCATTGGCAGAACCGGTTGATCGAAACAGGCCGAATCAAAGTCCAGGAAGATTACTGGCTCCATCGTTTCCAGGGAGAAATCACCAGGTTGAACCTTCCCCTCGATCATAAGCGACCCGATTTATTTAATTTTCAAGGAGATAATTTCCATTTTACTATCGGCAGCGAATTGGCCGAAGAATTCAAAGCCATCGCCTCCAAAAACGGCGGAACGATGTACATGAATATACTGGCGGTATTGAATGTTCTTTTTTATCATTATACATCTCAAACCGATATCATCATCGGCACAGGTATCGCAGGCAGACCCCACACCGATTTACAACGTATCATCGGTATGTTCGTCAATACCCTGGCTATGCGCAATAACCCGGAAGGCGAGAAGAGCTTTGAAAATTTCTTAAAGGAAGTGGTGGATAACAGTATAAAAGCCTTCGATAACCAGGACGTGCAATTCGAAGAGTTGATCGATAAGTTGAACCTGGAACGCGATGCCTCTAGAAACCCCCTTTTCGATGTCATGATGGTAGTCCAGGATTTTTCCCAGTACGGGGAGCTCTCGGCGCCGGCACCCATATCTTCCCCCAAAGCAAAAGCGGATGACGGCAGTTCCGATTCTGACTCGAACCAAAGCATCGATTACCAAAACCCCACTTCGAAATTCGATATGACCTTTTTCGTTTTTGAACAACCCCACGATGTTTATATATCCATCGAATATTATGCGGCTGTATTTGAAAAAGAGACCATTCGGCGTATGGCGGGAAATTTCATTGAAATCGTGAAAACCATAGCGGCAAATCCTTCGATACAGATCGACGACATCGAAATCATTACCCGGCAAGAGAAAGAACAGGTTCTCTATGGTTTTAACTGCACGCAGACCGACTACCCTTCGGATAAAACCCTTCACGCCCTTTTTACCGAGCAAGTAGAACGTTTCGCCGACCGAATCGCTGCAGTGGATGATGATTCTTTCCTCACTTACAGGCAACTGGACCGCGACTCCGACCTTATCGCCCGGTATTTAACGGAAGAAAAAACGGTTTTACCGGAAGACCTGGTGGGAATACTGTTAAATCCTTCTATAAACCGTTGTATCGCAGTACTGGGAATAATAAAAGCAGGGTGCGCTTATGTTCCGTTAGATCCTACGCTCCCGGAGGATCGCCTCAAATATATTATTAACGATACCGCCATGCCGGTTATCATTTCCCAGGAGAGCTTCGCGCCCCTTCTAAAACGCTTACAAAAACAATACCACTGTTTCCAAAGTTATTTGTACCTGGATAGTTTCGATACCCGAGCTGAAGAAAAAGCCGATCAGGACGAATTTATCAAAAAAGGAAAAAAGAAATGCCAGGATGACGCGCGAAGCTTGCAGGATGCGGGAAATAAGGTTTCTTTAAAAAAAGAATGGGAATCGCTCAATCCGTGCAGCCTGGCATATATTATTTACACATCGGGAACAACCGGTTACCCCAAAGGTGTCATGGTGGAACACCGAAATGTAGTCAGGTTAGTCAAAAATACCGATTATGTCGATTTTAATGAAGTTAATCGTCTCTTGCAGACCGGTGCACTGGAGTTCGACGCCTCCACGTTTGAAGTCTGGGGAGCCTTGCTGAATGGTTTAGAACTCCATCTCTCCCAGAAAGAACAAATCACGAATGCTATCGATATAAAAAATATAATAAGCGTTCACCGCATCGACATCATGTGGCTAACGTCACCATTGTTCAATTATTTGTGCGGCATAGACCCTGAAATATTCGCCGGGTTGAAATATCTCCTGGTGGGTGGAGACGTATTGTCACCCAGGCATATTAATATTGTCGAACGGCGGTTCCCCCGTTTGAAAATCATTAATGGGTACGGACCCACTGAAAATACCACGTTCTCCACTACTTTCCAGGTAAAGAAAGAATACGGCGACCGGATCCCCATTGGAAAACCCATTGCTAACTCTACAGCATACATCTTAAATCAAAAATATAAACCTGTACCCATCGGCATATGCGGCGAATTAATCGTCGGCGGCGACGGCGTTGCCCGCGGCTATCTAAACAACCCAGAACTAACCAGGGGCTCTTTTGTAAAACCGCCCCTGGACCCCACAAAACTTTTGTTTAATTATTCTATAGAAAAAGGGGACAGGCAAGAAACCCCACACGGTGGGGATTTATTATGGCACGATGTGCCATCCGACGGCTTCCTTAATGGTCAGCCGATGCATGAGAAAGAATTATCAATTAACAATTATCAATTAACAATTATCAATGAAAACAAAAAAGGGGACAGGCAAGAAACCCCTGATAATAATTCTTTTCAATCTGCGAAAATCAGTGGACCCTCTTCTTTTTACAAAACCGGCGATTTAGCCCGTTGGCTGCCGAATGGAAATATCGAATTCATCGGACGAATGGATCAGCAAGTGAAAATCAGGGGCTACAGGATCGAGCCGGGAGAAGTCGAAGCGAGGCTGATGAACCATAAGGCAGTAAAAGAAGTAGTGGTTATAGTTGGTGGGGCTGCGGATGATGATAAATATTTGAATGCGTATATCGTATTGAAGCCGGGGCTTTCGGTATTGCCGGAGGCCCAGGATTTTCGTATTTATTTATCGGGTTTGCTGCCTGGGTATATGGTTCCTTCTTATTTTTTCATCCTGGAGCACATGCCGCTGACGCCCAACGGGAAAGTCGATAAACGGGCGTTACCGGGACCTGTTATCGAAGACAAAGGCACCCAAACCAAAGCCCGTAACGCGATCGAAGAGAAATTAATGCAAACCTGGGGAGAAGTATTGGCCATCCCCAGCCATACCCTCGATATCGATGATAATTTTTTCGAACGTGGAGGGCATTCGTTGAAGGCCACAATTTTGGTTTCGAAGATTCACAAGGAGATGAAGGTTAAAGTCCCGTTGGCGAAGATATTTACTGCTCCGACGGTTCGTGAGTTAGCGGAGTATATTTCAACTTCAACCGTGGATAGGATTGAATTCGTGGATTTAGAACCAGTGGAAGAGCGGGAGTATTATGATATTTCGTATCATCAGAAGCGGTTGTGGATATTGAACCAGTTAAATCCCAACGATGTCTCGTACAATATGCCCGATTCGTTCCCGTTGTTTCACAGGGTGGATGTGGAAGCCTTGAAACAGACGATTGCAGCGTTAATAAATCGGCATGAGATATTTCGGTCGTGTTTCCGGGAAGTCGGGGGAGAGCCAGTGCAGGTTGTTATATCTCCGTGGATAGGGGAATTACCCTTAACATATGTGGATATATCTGCGAAACAGGAGGAGTTAAGCCGGTTATTTGCGGAGGAGTGCCGGAAGCCGTTCGATTTGACTCGGGCGCCGTTGTTCCGGGTAATCCTGGTAAAAATGGAGGAAGAGGAATATTATCTTGTTTTCAATTTGCATCACATTATATCCGATGGGTGGTCGCAGGGTATATTGAAAAGGGATTTCGGTATGTTGTACGGCGGGTATAGTCGAAAGGAAGAAGTTGTGCTGCCGCAGTTGAAATATCGATACAAGGATTTTACAGCCTGGCATAATCGCCGGATTCATGATGCGGTGTACAAAGAGAAGGTCTTTCGTTTTTGGGCGGAGCAATGGCGCGGTGGGTTTCCGCGGATGCATTTGCCGTATGATTATGCATTAATGGGTCGGGAGGAGGATCAGAGGGGAGCGAGTTACAGTGCCTTTATCACCGGGGAAATGAAGGAGAGTGTGAAAAAGATGGCGGAGGGCAGCCAGGGGTCGATATTTATGGTGATGTGTGCCGCGTTTAATTTGTTATTGGCTCATTTTACCGGGGAGCCGGATGTCACCATTAATGTTATCAGTGCGGGCCGTGAGCATGTCGCATTGCAAGACATAGTGGGTTATTTTATCAATTCATTGGCGGTGCGCCAGGTATTGGATTTCGAGGAGAGTTTCCCGGATTTTCTCCGGAGGTTTAGTGCGTGGATGGTGGAGTTTTTCGAGGTCCAGGGTTACCCGTTGGAGCTTGTATTGGAGGAGTGGGGTGAGAAGTATCCCCACGTGACTGTTTCGTTTAATATGTTGAATATGGAGGATCAGTCAACGGGAGTGGAGTTAGACCCGGGTACGATTTCGGCCGGGCATGGGGATTCCCCAGTGGATAATAAATTCGAGATTTCGTTGACAGTGACGGAGTATAAAAATGCCTTCCATTTGTTGTGGACATATCGCACGGCGTTGTTTAAGCCTTCGACTATCGTGTTATTGGCGAATAATTACCTCGGGGTATTGGAAGAAGTGTGTGCGATGGGTGAAGGGTGAAGTGGAGTTGACACCTTCTACTCTCTCAGGTAGAATATAGGTATGTTTAAGAAAACAATCCTGGTTGTGTTCGGTATTTTACTGGTCATTATTTTTTCCAAAGGAGTTCTATCGCAGGAAGACCCGGGTGTATTGGAATCGAGGCTAAGCGAAGCTTCAGGCAAAGATCGCCTGGCCATCCTGGTGGAATTGGCAAAACTCTACCAGGTAAAAGATCTTGGAAAGGCGTATTCCTATGGTGAAAAAGCCCTGGAGCTCAATCACCGGTTCCCCAATACCACCGATGAAACCAACCTGTTGAATCTCATGGCGACAGTTGCCATTAAATTGGGGAATTATCCTGCAGGCATCCGATATTCCAACAGGGCTGCCGGCCTGGCCAAGAAATCCGGCAATGAAAAATATTATGCGGCGGCAATATACAACCTGGGCTTTGCTAACAAATACCTGGCCCATTACCACGAGGCGGTGAATTATTTTTCCGATGCCCAAGCCCTTTATAAAAAACTGGGCGATATGAAAATGGTGGCCGGTTGCTTTAATCAAATGGGACTCGTATACCGTCGATTGTCCGATTTCTCCAAAGCCCTTGATTTGATTTTCGAGGCCGGGAAAATTTATATAAAATTGGATGAGAAAGATAGTTTAGCCTCCATTTATAATAATATCGGGATCATCTACGACGAAATGGGCAATTTGGATTTAGCCCTCGAATACTATAAAAAATCCCTGGAAATCGACAAAAAACAAAAAGATTACGAAGGTATAGCGATCGCAGAGATGAATGTCGCCGGGATATATGGACGTCAGAAGAAGTACAACGAGGCCATGGAGCTATATAAAAGAGCCCTCGCCACGTTTGAAAAATTGGGTTCTAAAAAGAATATCTCCAACGTATTGCTGTCGATAGGCGAAAATTTCGAGATGAGAAACAACCTCCAATCCGCCATAAAATTTTACACCCGGGGAAAAAAAATAAAAGAGGAGACCGGCGAATTCTATGGGACCTCAGATAGCTACATGAAATTGGGGGGAATTTACCGCAAGTTGGGACATTATCCCCAGGCATTGGAATACTTACTCAAGGGGCTTGAACTCTCTAAAAAAATCGATTATCAAACGGGAATCCGGGACTCTAATTTCGAACTTTCCACGCTCTACCGGGAAATTGCAGATTACCCGAAAGCTTTGGAATATTACACCCAATATAAAGAAACCAACGACCTGATATTCAATGAAAAAAACAGCCGCAGGATTACCGAGTTGCAGGTCCGGTTCGACCTGGAACTAAAAGAAAAAGAAATAACCCTGTTAAAAAAGGATCAACAAATCCAATCGCTGCGCCTTGAACGGCAAACCAGCTTGATTCATTCGATTATCGTGATATCGGTTTTGATTTTAATCCTGGCTTTCGTGGTTTATAAACGGTACAGGTTGAAAGTCCGGGTTAACCTGGAACTAATGCGGTACCGTGAACAGTTGTCGGAATTGGTGGAAGAGAGGACCCGCGAACTGAAAGAGGCCCAGGGTGAATTGGTTCGCAGCGAGCGCCTATCTGTGTTGGGCCAGTTGACGGCCACGGTGGCCCATGAGATTCGCAACCCGTTGGGTACTGCGAGAACCTCTATTTATTCTATTGAAAAATCCCTTAAAAACAACAATATAGACCGCGTTCGCCAGGCTGCCCAATTGGCGGAACGTAATATTGTCCGGTGTGATAATATTATCGATGACTTGTTGGATTTTACCCGCCGCAGGGAATTGCGCTTCGAAGATACTCAAATCGATGCATGGTTGGAAAATATATTAAATGAGAGAACCTTTCCCGAAGGGATAGCCTGTGAGAGGAAATTAAAATCCGGGATTGAAATACCGGTAGACCGTGAGCGTCTCCTTCGTGCGGTAATCAATGTTCTAAATAATGCGGTAGACGCTTTGCAAGAAAAAGGGGCCGCGGGAAAAAAGTTGACTGTCGGGTCCATTGTTAGCGACCACCGCTTGGAAATACGGATAACCGATATGGGCGCGGGTATCCCGGCTGAACACTTCGATAAAATTTTCGAGCCCCTTTTCAGCACCAAGCGTTTTGGGTTCGGGCTCGGTTTATCGGTGGTAAAAAATATCATGATCGAGCATTCGGGGGGAGTGGATATCCGGAGCCGGGTGGGCCAGGGTACAACGGTTACTCTCTGGCTTCCGCAGGATTAAAGAATTCCCGCTTCTTTTCCTTTCATTACCGCCTGGGTCCTGGATTTTACATCTAATTTTCGAAAAATATGACTCATGTGAATTTTCACGGTATTCTCGCTGATAAATAATTTATTGCTGATTTCCAGGTTCGATAAGCCGGAAGCCGCAGCCTGGAGAATTTCCACTTCTCTCCCGGAGAGTTGATACGTGTCCCCGGTTTTTTTCAGCGGCTTATTACCCGATTTTTCCAGCATTTCGATCAACAAACGGTTAGATAATTCGCTGCTGACCCATAATTGTCCCTTCATAATCAGGTCGAAGGCTTTTTTCATGCTTTCCTTGCTGATATCTTCGATAAAACCGCGCACTCGGTATTGAAGGAACCGGTATTTTTCATCATCGGTGAAATCGCTGTTGATCATGACGAAGCGGGCATTGGGGAAAATAGTATGGAGCCGGTAGAAAAGGGTTTCCGGTTCCATTAATTGTTTCGGATTATAGCATGGATTACAGAGTAGGAGCAGGGCGGCATCGGAGTCGAAATCGCCGGGTTTGATATAGCTGCAGGAGCGAAAGGATTTCACCAGTTTATAGGAGGGGTTTTCGCGGCAGAAGTTTTCGATTCCGCCCATGATTAGGCCGTGACCGCAAACCAGCACGATATTTTTTTTGGGCAGTAGGGCGATATTTTTTTTTTCGGAAATTTCGGCGCTGCGAACTTCAAGGGCATTCTCGATTTTTTGTAATAGGACCCGCGGGTCTTCCATTTTGGAGATATAATCGAAGATTCCCATTTTCATAGCATCGATCGCGGTTTCATAGGTCGGATATGCGGTGATGATAATGATTTTAATGAGGGGGTCCATCCTGAACAATTCCCTGCTGACGTGTAAACCATCTTCTTCCTTCAATTTCAAATCCACCAGGCAAACCGCCACCGTATACTCCTGGAGGAGTTTGAGGGCTTCATACCTGTCGGCGGCTGTAAGGACCGGGTACCCGGTCTCTTCCAGCATGATCTTATAGGCTTTCAGGATATCCGGTTCATCATCGATTAATAGGAGATAGAGGTTTTCGGCCATGGCTGTCGCTCCTTTCGATTTTTTTATAGATAAGAAGGTAAATAATAATACATTTTTGCTAAAAATTCAAATTTTAATCATCGGGCTCATCCGGTTCACCGGTTCAACAAGGGTTAAGGGAAGAAATTTATTTCCTGCCGGCGGATAATACTTTGGGGTTATGTCTGTATTTTTTTTTAGTACTAAAAATATTACTTTCGGGGAATTGTATCTCGGTTGGATAATGATATAATGGGATCGGTATTTTCATTAATTTTATCCTTGTACTTGTCCTGGTGCCGTAAACTAAAAATAAAAATTGCTTTCAAACTTAGGCCAATATATCGAAGTAAATCATTAAAATTAAAACACTTATCATAAGGAGGTTAATCATGAAACTGAAACATGCTGTTTTGGTTATGATTTTCGTATTATTTGCATCTTTCGGCAGTACCGGGTTCCTGGATGCCGCCATTAAAAAAGGGCCCTGGCTCATGCTGAATGGAAACAACAGTACCCAGATGACGGTGTTGTGGCAGACGGATGTGACGCAATCCTGTTCGATCGAATGGGGAACTTCAACATCCTATGGGAGCAGTGCCAACACCACCGAGACCAATACCACCGATCATATTCACAAGTACGTTATTTCGAGCCTGTCCAACAGCACGAAATATTACTATAGAGTAAACATCGCGGGTACTTATTACACCGGGAGTTTTCGTTCTGTCCCGGGCAGTTCCGAAACCAATGTAAAGCTTTTCGCTTATGCCGACACCCGTTCATACCCCGCCAATCATGCCAAAGTAGCGGGCAGGATGACGACCACCTACACCAGTGATCCATTGTTCCAGACTATTGCTCTTTTCTCCGGCGATTATGCTTACGGCGATACGGAATCATACTGGGCTTCTGAATTTTTCCCCCGTACACAGGCCAATTTGTTAAAGTTTCAATCCGAAGTGCCTATCATGCCGTGTCGAGGAAACCACGAGGGGACCGGTACCCAATTGAAAAAGTATTACCCGTACCCCTATGTATCCGGTTTTTATTATTCCTTCGATTATGGCCCGGTACATGTGGCAGTGGTGGATCAAAATCCCAATGCCAACCCGATGATTAGTACCACCCAGAGAACATGGTTGAGCAACGACCTGGCCGGTACTACCAAAAAATGGAAAATCGTTTGTTTTCATTCGCCCGGATGGTCGGCCGGCGGCGGTCATGAAAACGACACGGAAATCCAAAATTATATCCAACCTATATTGGTGCAAAATGGAGTTAGTCTCGTATTTTGCGGCGACAACCATTATTACGCCCGTGCGGTAGTGGATAACATCCATCATATCACCACCGGCGGCGGCGGTGCCCCACTCTACAATTCTTCCAGCAGTTATCCTTATATCGTCTCAACGGAAGATAATTATGAATTCTGTAAAATCGATGTCCAGGGCGGTACCCTTTATTTTACCGCGGTAGACTATTTAGGGAATACGATCGATTCGTTTTCCATCGTCAAAGAAACTACCCCTTCCGTAACCGCCGATTTTACTTACACCACCAGTGGTTTGACCGCTAATTTTACCGATAAGAGTACGGCCAGCAATACCACCATTACCAGTTGGCTTTGGAGCTTTGGAGACAGTTCCACTTCCACATCCCAAAATCCATCTCATACTTATGCCGCTTATGGAACTTACAATGTAACATTGACCGTTTCAAACGGCGCAGGAGTGTCCAATTCCACCACCAAAGCCGTAACCTTAAGCGCCCCGACTGTAACCGCTAATTTTACTTTTACTACCAGTGCATTAACCGCGAATTTCACCGATACCAGTACTGCCAGCGGCACCACTATTACCACCTGGAGTTGGAATTTCGGAGACAGCACGACTTCTACGGTTCGGAATCCTTCCCATACATATGCGGCTGCAGGGACTTACAACGTAACATTGACCGTGTCCAACGGCGCAGGTATCTCCAATTCCATCACCAAAGCCGTAACCGTCACTGCAACTCTTCCATACTGCGCGTCTAAATCCAACAGCTACTCCTACGAATATATCAAATCCGTCAAGTTCGGCAGTGTGACCAAGACATCAACCGGCTCCTACTATTCCGATTTCACTGCTACAGTGTTCAACATGACTCGCGGTTCTTCCGTTTCCTTTACATTAACCCCCGGCTTTTCAGGTTCTTCTTATACCGAATACTGGAAAGTGTGGATCGATTATAACAAAGATGGCGACTTTGCCGATTCCGGCGAACAAATTTACGCCGGTTCCGGTAAAACAGCCAAAACATCGAGTTTCACCGTTTCTTCCAGCGCTTCCACCGGCAGCACACGCATGCGCGTATCCATGAAATACGGTTCGACTCCAACCTATTGCGAAACCTTTGCTGAAGGTGAAGTCGAAGATTATACAGCCAATATCCAGTAGTCATCGACTAATAATTAGTAATAATATATCATTTTTCACTCAAAAATTGATATGACCTCTGAGATGTAGGAGTACGTTGTGATGGGCGTGCTCCTACATCATTTTTTCCCCGCTGCGAGCGGGGTTTTATTGCAGTGCAGAGCGCCTCTCCTGCTAAGACATTGCGAGTGCAAGACTTTTCGTTCAATTTCTGCCATGTTCAACCAGTTGCCGTGCTTTGGAGTATATACAAACTCAAACAGATCCCGCACGGCGGGGATATAATATAACTTCAAATAACTTATTTACTTTTTCATCCGTATTAAATATTCTATTTGATGTGATCATGGTTTATCGAAATAGAAATAAAAATTAAAACATTAAGAGGCTGTCGATGAATTATATACCCTGTCGTCAACGGGTTTTCACCTTGAAACTGTCGGGTGTGGTTTTGGGTTGTGTTCAAACTGATCTCCATTGGTTGAAGATTCTTCTCCGCAGGATTGGAAAGGAATGTACTTTAAAAGTTTGGGAGAATGCTTATAAAAATTTCGATGATGCGTTTTTGCAAAAAATCCTGGGAATAGGGTGGTCTGAAGTCCCCACAAAGGACGCCGTCGATGTAGAACAGCAATTCTCTCGTTATATTTCCAGGAAATTCCCGGCTCCCGTAGAAGACTTTTCAGCCGACGATGTACGCCTGCTCCTTGAAAAAACTCCTCCTATTTTCCAAATAAAACAATTATTTCCAAACATGAATATGCGAAGAGACATTTCGACGTATGATGCGCTGCATTTACTTAACCACGGGTTGGCTTTACTAGTGGAATCGTTAATGGACCTTCATGGAAAGGAGGGAGAATTGCTGGCTTATGATATCATGCTGGCGAGAGTACCTGAAATGGTTACCAAAAAAGTATCTTCTTATGAATTTCTTTCAAATTTTTTAGCTGGGTACCAATATGTACCCACCGAGCTTGATATTTATTCTGCCGGCCTGGAGACAAAGATCATAAAAGGTACTAAATCCGAGGTTATTATTAATGTAGTCGAATGTGAATTTTCCAGGTATTACCGTGAGCATCATCCCCGTGTCGGGTTCATGATGGCGTGCAGCCTGGATCATGCCAATTATTCGGCGGCCAATGAAAATATATGGGTGCAGCGCACGTCGACTATCATGGAAGGTGGAGATATATGCAATATTAGAGTTCAGGCCGTCCGGGAAGCCCCTGTCTTCTATAGAGAATGATAAAGTGTGAAGGGTGCAGGGGAATCGGGAAGGTACGAAGCCCCTCCACGAACGTCGCTGCACTCGTTCGATAAAAATTCGCAAGAAACTTTAAAAGGAATTTTAGCTGGAAAACCCCGATATGATTTATTATTTGTTATTTGTTATTTATTAAGTAGTCTCTTGGAAAGGAAGAAGGGAGGAGTTACATGGTTTTGGGCACGGATTAAGGAACCACGAATCAGGCTGTATTTCAAACTTTTCAAGCCTGCGATGTTTCGTGGGATTGTCCGACTCCTTATATATTTGCAATTCGTATAGGGCTTTTAAAAAAGGAAACCCCGATCCTGTCGAGCTTATATCAAATCGGGAAAGTGGAATAGAATTCCCGGTTCGTAATGGTTTCCGGTGTAAACCGGACGACATAAGGAACATCATAAGCATCTCCCGATGCTTCCAGGCGACTCAGCGGTATCGTGAAATTTTGTTCGAGAGGGGAACCGCATTGTCCCGGGCAAAAATCCACTGCATCGAAAACCTCGTAACGCGCGGTGAGGCTGTAATTAATATACCCGCTGTCACCGACAATGGGCACCTTCTCCATACCGACATTACCGAATAATATCTTCCGGTAATCATCCCCTGCGTCGCTGCTGCCGATCCCCCCGGCTATGTTCCCGGGTTTCGAAAAAGGATTACTGTAATTAATGTCCCGGTTATTCATTTCTGCGGGGGTGAGATAGTTCGAAAGGGCGGTCATGGTGTATGCATAAGGTGTTAAACGCCAACCCGGGAATCGTCTTACGCGGGCGATTACCAGGTCCAGTACTTCCTCCATATCGCTCTCCGTAGCCGACGCTGAAGCGAAAGAATCTTCGATAGCTCCGCCGGCAGTTTCGAATACTGTCGGGGCCAGGCTGGCGCCTGGAGATCGTGACAAAAAGCTCTCCCACAGGTCGTGCACTTCCGAGCCAAAGGTTGCATTTATCATCGGGAGTAAAATGGCTCGAAGCCAGGACTCAGCAGATGCAGCCTCTGCGGCAGTCGCATACGGTGTGCAGTAGTTCGGATCGTCGCAGACGTTTTCGCACTGGATTTTTTTGGATACTACCCCGTTCTCCTGCTGGACTACATGCGCCAACTCATGCGCCATCAATCGCTGCCCCTCTTTGGTCCCGGGGGCGTACTGCCCCTCTCCGAATACCACATCATTCCCGATTGCAAACGCACGAGAATTCAATGATCGTGCAGAAACCGCCGCTTTTCCATCCGTATGGATTCGCACTTTACTGAGATCGTGATTCATTCGAGATTCGAATAATGATCGAATATCCGGGTTCAGCGCCTGGCTGGGGGAATTCATTACTTCCCGTGCAATCCGTGCCTGGGAATTAGCCGATAACAACTGCTGTACCGCTTGATTCCCGATCGTACGCTGCAAGTAAAGAATCGAATGTTCGAAACCTTTTTGCGCGCAGTTTGCATGACTGCGTTTCGTGGGTTTGCTCCCTACCGCTTGGCGAGTTGCCTTTGGTTTCTTCTCTAACGTGCGCATCGTTAATCTCCTTTCGCTTGATTATCAAATGCCCGAGAGCTGTTTTACCAGGAATTCCTTTTCTTTTTAATAATCTCCTTATTTATAAACTAAAATAGAGAAATTTGCAACTGTATTTTTTTATTTGTCGAATAAAATTTAAAAGCCCACGCCGCGTGCAATACTCGTCATCATTTGACTGTGTCGGAACCTGTCCATCCCTGATGGCTTACAAAAAGGCCCTATCGAAACTAGTGATGAATCGGTGGGAATCGTTGGCGGTGCTCCACCGTGTGGGGGCGTGTGGGGGTGTGGGGTATTGAAATTTCCATCCCTTTGTGCTAAAAATATACTATGAATAATAAACACTATAAAACCAAATTACTTTCAATTATTGTCCTGTTTTTTTGTATTACTGGTCTTTCACTGGCGGCTGCGCCGGCAGACGAAAACATCAATCCTCTTTTTCAACACCTCCAGGCAATGGAGAAACTGATTATTTTTCAACCGGTATGGGATAATTTCAAATTCCGCGAAGGTATCGAAAAACAAGAATTTTCCCTGCCCGGTTCAATCCAGGGCTTTGAAAATGCCTGCGGCGTGAAAGTTCTTGATACCCCCCTGCATCTAAAACTAAAAGTATATTCCAGGGGACTTTCCCAGGTGGAGGTCTGGGTCGAAGGCCAATGCGTGGATACATTTGAAATCAACGGGTCTTCAGGAACAGGAACCGAAAGCGAAAAAGAAGTGGTTGTCACTCCCACAACGGCTGCAAAAACTTACAAATTCGAACTCAAAGTTAAAAACAAAGGCTTCTCCCCTCCACGAACAGAACCCTGGCCACCGCGCCGGAAACCCCTGGAAGAAAGCGGGATCTATTTCACTATCAATGAAGCATCCATCACCTTCCCGGCCTGCTCGGAAAACCACCAGGCCCTGGAAGATTGGCTTTTGTCTATGAAAATCGGGTATGCCCTGCTGAACCCCGATTTCCATCGCTATACGTTCATCGGCCAACCTTTCGAAATCAAAGACGGGCGAAAAACCCCGAAACCTCGGTTAATGAAATTAAACAAAACCCTGGAAAATGCCGCCATGGCCCTGACTCCTTCCATGCTCCAGGCCAACGAACCCGGTTCGGTCATTAATGCAATCAAGAAATCCTACCAGCTTTCCACCCCCATCAAAGAATTTGCTAAAGAATTTAAAATTTACCTGGTCGGTAACGCCCATATCGATATCGCCTGGTTGTGGCGAATGAGAGAAACCGTAATGGTCGCACGGAACACCTTCGACACGGTTTTAAATAACATGGAAGAATACCCGGAGCTGCGTTACGCACAAAGCCAGGCACTTACTTACCAATGGATGGAAAAACAATACCCGGAACTCTTCCAACGAATTAAAAAAGCAGTTAAAGACGGAAAATGGGAAATCGTGGGCGGTATGTGGGTGGAACCGGATTGCAATTTGATATCGGGCGAAAGCTGGGTCCGGCAATTACTCTATGGAAAACGCTATTTCAAAGAAAAATTCGATATCGAGGTGGACACGGGATGGAACCCGGATTCCTTCGGCTACAACTGGAACATGCCTCAAATTTATTCCAAAAGCGGGATTAAACGTTTCATTACCCAAAAAATCGGGTGGAACGATACAACCGTATTTCCCCATTTTATTTTCTGGTGGCAAGGCGTAGACGACACAAAACTCCTCACTTATTTCCCACCCGTTGGCTATACCGCCAGCGTGAAAATGCCGGAAGAGTTACGCAATATCACCCGGTATGAAGCCACCACCGGGTATAAGAAAACACTGCTCCTCTACGGCCTGGGCGACCACGGCGGCGGGCCCAATCGAGAAATCCTCGACCGCGTCCGCTCCTACAAAAACTTGCATATTTCACCCGATTTCATCCACTCCAAATCCATCGATTTCCTCAAAAACCTCGAATTGGATTTGAAAACCAATATCCCCGTCTGGAACGATGAATTGTACCTGGAATACCACAGGGGAACCTATACCACCCAGGCCAAAGTGAAAAAAAACAACCGGGAATCGGAATCGTTACTCTCTGCGGCTGAAAAGTGGGCTTCCATCTCTTCTCTTTTAAATAATACCCCTTACCCCGCAGAGTTACTGGAAAAAGCCTGGAAAGTGGTTTTAACCAATCAATTCCACGATATATTGCCCGGTTCTTCCATTAACCCGGTTTATCGAGACGCAATAGAAGATTATGAAGAAAATAAGAAAGTGATAAACGCGTCTATTTCCGGATCGTTGAAGGCTATTGCCGGCAAAATCAATACCGGGTCCATCGACGGCACGCCTGTGATCATTTTTAATCCCCTTTCATGGAAACGCTCCGATGTCGTGTCCCTCCCATTTTCATTTCCCGCTGAAAAACAGTTGGAAATCCGCGACAGCCAGGACCGGTCCATACCGGTTTCGATTCAACGTGAATCGGATTCCCCGGATGTTACGCTTTCTTTCCTGGCCGGCGATGTTCCACCCCTGGGGTACTCCGTATTTACCATTAAAACCTTACATGAATATGCTCCCAAAGACCCCGTGGAAGTACCGGGATTTAACGCCATTGAAGACGATCAGTCCATACAGGCGGAAAACAACTTCTTCATTATTAGAATTAATAAAATAACCGGTAATATCTCCAGTATCTGGGACAGACGGCTTAGAAAAGAGTGGGTCTCTGACGGGAAAGAAGCCAATGCATTGCAGGTGTATGAAGATTACCCGGAAAATTGGGATGCCTGGGACATCGGTTATACCGGCAGGATGTGGGACGTCAAAGGGGTCGACTCCGTGGAATTGATAGAGAATTCCCAGGTCAAAAAGGTAATCAAAATTAAAAAGAGTTTTCTCGGCCTGTCCAAAGACCGGTATGAACCTACGGAATATTTCCCATCATCGTTCTTTACACATTATATTACGATTTACAATAACCTGGACCGCATCGACATCAAGACCGAAGCGGATTGGTGGGAAGATCACATGCTCTTGAAAGCGGTTTTCCCGGTCAACGTAAAAAACGATTGGGCAGCGTATGAAATCCCCTTTGCCTCCATTAAACGCACGACTCGCTTTGAAACACTGTGGGAAAAAGCGCGGTATGAAGTATCGGCCCTGCGGTGGGCGGATTTATCGGATGAAAAAGGCGGTATTTCGCTTTTGAACGATTGCAAATACGGCTGCGATATTCATGGTAATGTAATGCGGATTTCGCTGCTGCGTGCCCCTACCTGGCCGGACCCCATGGCGGATCGTGGTAAACATACCTGGGTCTATTCCATTTATCCCCATGCAGCCAACCCAACCCTCATCGATACCATCCAACGCGCGCAGGGTTTAAATATTCCTCTTTCGGTCATGGAAACCGATAAACACAACGGCGATCTACCTTTAGAATCCGGGTTTTTTAATGTTCAATCCGATACCGTTATCCTGGACACTATTAAAAAAGCGGAAGACGATAATTGTATCATCCTGCGTTTTTATGAATCCGCCGGGAAAGAAAGCGACGCTGCGGTTAGTATTACAGGGTTTAAAAACATAACCAAAATCATCGAAACGGATTTAATGGAAAAACCCATCACCACGATCCCGGTTACCAATAATTCCTTCGGGTTAAAGTTGAAAAAGTACGAAATCAAAACGCTGAAATTGTATTTTTAGTAGAGACGCAAGATTTTGCGTCTCTACTAGTCTCTACAAATATGCCGGCTGGCGCTTGTCGCCATAATAAAACCCCTCAGTGAGGGGCTAACCGATGGCGATCCAATAAATTCGCTGCGCAGAAGCCGAAGAAGTTTTGGCTTGAAATTGCGATGTTGTGCGAGTACCCACCCATACGGATACGTTTTCGTCCGGGATCATCACAACCACAGGTGTCGATGAAAATGTTTCAGCAAAGCTGTTTTGATACCCGGCAGTCGTTGACCACCCGGAACCCGACTGGATTTTCTTCCCGCGGTATAAATCCGCATCCAGGCCGGACCCGCTTCCGTCTACCGTGCTGACTAAAGTAAGCAAGTCTGATGCCGACAGTCTTGCCGAGGGGATCGTACCGCTGGTTAAATTCCCGGCATTTTGATAGAATGAGCCTTCTTGTCCATCCAGTTGGTCTGCGCTTTTCCCGGTCAGGGTGGTGGGTATCTTTGAAAGTGGGATTGTAGTGGAGAGATTAGTAGGGTCCAGGTAATAGGAACCTTCCTGGCCGTCCAATTTATCTGCATCTTTACCGGTCAAAGTTGTTGGAATCCGGGCAAGTGGGATTGTCCCTGCATTCAGGTTCCCGGCATTTTGATACCATGAGCCTTCTTGTCCATCCAGCAGGTCGGCGTCGAGTCCGCTGGTGGTGCCGTCAACTGTTTTAATGGCTGTCAGCAGTTCGGCAGCCGAGATTCCCGTAATGGTTTCCCATGTACCGGTACTGCTTTTGTACCGTTTCAATTTGTATGTGGAGGTAGAGATATCCAACCATACTTCGCCGTCCCCGGCACCTGTGGGAGCCGTGGTACTGGCCCACAATTTCTTGATGTCGTTAGCGTCCTGGTATGAGAATACTTGATCCAATTGAAATAATGCCATATTGCCTCCTAGGAGACTATTTTCTCATTATTAATATGAATTGTCTTCCCCTATTTTCCCCCGTTTTCCCCTGTTTGCCAAAGTATTTTTCGAATAATATAAAACCCAACACAGTGGAGTCCGCAGATTACGCAGATTAACACGGATTAAAAAAGGTAATGATGATTGATGAATTGGAACCGAAACCGATTTCATGACAGCTCATTATGAAGCCTGCGGCCTCGCCCGAAGACAATGAAATTAAAACCCTCCGAGTCCCCTGTGACCTCTGTGGCTAATTTCATGACATGGTTTTGGGGGGGGATCCTTCCTTTACAAAGACCTCTTTGCCTGAAAAGACAATGGCCAGTTTTTTGATATGTTTTATGCCTCTTTGCACTGGTTCCGTTTCGTATTTTTTATCTTCGATTTGTTTTAAAGCCGATTTAACAGCCGTTTCAATGGTTTCGTTTTTCCTGGTTTTTTTAAATTCGATGATATAACCGGTCTGGGTGAGGTCATGCGGGATGATCATGATGTCGTATCTACCGTAACCCGATTCCCTGTTGGATTTTATCTCATGGGTATTGGTAATCCAGGTAAACATCCCGGCCACTAATGCATGATAAACTTTTTCAGGTTCATCGCCGAAATCGTGATAACTGTAAACGGCAGCAACAACCTTTTGCAGCATTTCTTCAAATAGCTCCACATCTCCTTCTATTAAAGCTTTGAGCATGATTTCCAATTTTTTGTTTTCGATTTTAGTGGAAAAATAGCGGTCGATGATGCCGGTATAAGAGGCTCTTACTTCTTTATTGGGAATGGAAAGCGAATAATAGTTTTTTTCCGATGTATCATCCCGTCTCCCGGATGCTTGTTTCAAGTATCCGGCCATTAATAGGAAACTCCATAATAAATCCTCCCGTAGGGTGATTTCTTTCAATATGATGTTTTCGTCGATGGCTTTTTCTATGGTTTCGCCGCGGATAAGTTGTTCCAATTCTTCCTTGAGTTCTTTTCCCCCCATAGTGAGTAAGGTTTCCACGATCCGGTTGTCGGAGGTATTGATCCAGTAAGGTTTCAGTTCCTTTCCCTTGCTGTTCAGGAAATTGATAATGGACCAGGGATTATAAATAACTTTACCGCCGAACAGGTAACCGTTATACCAAATTTGTACCTGGTCATACATATCGAGAAGTTGGAAATCCCGGAGCATGGTTCTTACTTCTGTTTCCGTGAAACCGAAATAGTTGTTGAATTCTTCCGACAGCAGCGTATATACCCCGGGGTTATTGAGGCCGGAAAAAATCGATTCCTTCGCAATACGCATAATACCGGTCAGGATACTTTTTTCCAGGTATTGGTCCGTATCTTTCAGTCCTCCGCATAGGAAGTTGCGCATAAAATTAATGACCTCTTCATAATAGCCGAACGTGAAACCGGCATGAACCGGGGCGTCGTACTCATCGATCAAAATAACCGCCCGTTCATTATAAAACCGGCTTAAGAAAATAAGGAGTTTCTCCAGGCTGTTTTCATAGTCGCTTTTATCTCCTTTTAGATCGATGATTCCTTGAAAGTATTCCTTTTCGAAGGGCATCAGTTTTTGGCTTTCAATTAGATAGTAATGCCTGGCATACTCATCCTGGATAAGTTGTTTTATTTTTTTCATGCAGGATTCCCAGTCCAGTTCTTTGATGCTTCGGAAGGATAAGAAGATGACCGGGTGTTTGCCCATTTTATCCAGGTACTCCTGTCCTGTGCTGCGAATGGCCAGGGAGTCGAATAAATTCTTATAGGTATTGCCGGGGGTTTGGTTTTTTTTCGAAGGGGAGGGCGGTTGTAAATTTAAGCCAGGGAACCATGTTCCCGGGCAGCAGTCGTAAAAGTATTTCAGCATGGAGAGGTTGAGTGTTTTCCCGAATCGCCGGGGGCGGGGAAGGAGGAGAATTTTGTCTCCGCTGTCGATGATTTCCTTGATAAACAGGGTCTTGTCCACGTAGTAATAATCGCTTGTTATAATATCTTTAAAATCCGATATCCCGATGGGCAACTTTTTCATTTTCATCTTTTTTCACCTGGAATTATTATAACAAATTGAATTGATGATTGTCAAACCCTGCAAAATCACCAAAATCCACCGCCTAATTTGTCTTCGACGACCAGGGGGCTCTTTTCGTGAAAAGTCGCCCCCTGGACCCCCACAAAAGCTTTTGATTATGATATGTATTAGGTATGAGAGGATTATCGACATTACCGGAGTCAATAGATTTTTGAGCGTTGCTCGAATATCCCGGCTCTGCAAACGCCCCTCCACGCAGTGGAGTTTTGGGAGGTGTCGGAACCTGTCCGTCCGTGATGGTTTACAAAAAGGTCCTATCGAAACCAGTGACGAATCGGTGGGTATTGGGGAAAATGGTTTGATTTTTTCCACGGGTTGTGGTAGGATTTTTCCTTAAATTCAAAAGGAGGATTTACCCATGAATTCAAGAGTTAATCTTTTAACCCTGAATCGTGAAGCGGAAATGCTGCGAAAAGAACAGGAAGAAACAAGAGCCGGTGATGAGTGGGGACTTGTAGGAAGCCTGTGTAAATGTTTTAGTGGGTGCACCTGTGAGTGCCGATATGCAAATACAGGCGGTTCATCTACAGAGGATAACTTTGATGCAAATGATATGAGGGGAGGGTTGCAATCTCCGGGAGTGACTTATGTGAACGCCGATTGGAATGAGTGTATGTCATAAATACTTTTGTTGCTTTTAAAGAAGCTCTATTTTGTGCAAAAAAATTTGAATAGTTTTCAATAGGAGGTTTTGATTGAAAGTGAGACGTAGTATTCTATTTATTGTTTTTGCAGTTGCCTTGTTGCAGGATATTTTTTCAGTCAATCTCATCGATGTGTACAAAAAGGGGGTGATCAAACTGGTAGAAGACCCCGAATTCGGGAAAGGCGTGGATTGGATCGAATTGTTCTACGACCTGGGCAAAGATTTGGCGATAGCCCCGGACGGCCGTATCTTTGTCACTAATGCAAATCAGCATAATGTTTTTATCTTCAGCAAAGAAGGCCGGTACATCAAAACCTTCGGGCAGTATGGACTTGGCCCGCTGGATTTTTTTGCTCCATCGGACCCATCGATTCTCGACAAAAAATACCTTGTGATTAACGACTATCAGTTGAATCAAAAAATTACCCTTGTGGACCTGGACAACATCGATTCCCACCACGCAAAAGTACTTAAAACCAAAAAATATGTTTGGAATTTTATCGCGTTGAGAGACAATAAAATTGCCTATCTCACATGGAAGTTCGAACCCATATCGAAATGGGACCAAAAACGCACCCATGAGTTATACATCATCGACGCGGTTACAAGGAAAGAGACAAAAATCGCCTCCTTTGAATACAGGTACAACTGCCGGTCGGATAGAATTCAATATTCAATATCTTCTAGAGTAAACTATTTTTGGAGTGTCTTTATTGAACGGACAAAAGAGGGCGATTTGTTGGTGGGGGTATCGGATCGCCCCAATATCGATATCTATTCCCCCGAAGGGAAAAAAATCCGCTCCTTTAACCTGGATTACAAACCCATCAAAGTAACGGATGAGTTAAAAGAAGATTTTATAAAGTTTGTGAAGAGTAGAGCCGGATGGAATACCCCTTTAGGGAAAAGAAGTACGGAAGACTTTTTTAATGCATTGCCCGGTGCCCAATTATTTGGAGACCACTTCCCGTATTACAGGCATATCCTGGTGGATTATTCCGGTAATATCCTGGTTTTTCCCAACACTCTTTGTAGGGAAAAGTGCGAAATTCTTTTCAGGGTTTATTCCCCCGAAGGCAAATATATTTGTACTACTAAGGTTAATACCGGGAAATTTAAGTTTGAATTGGATTTAAGGTTTAAGCAAATCCTTTTCACGGAAGACGGCATCTATGGGCTTTTCGATTTAAAAGGTGCGGAAGATATCATGCTGCGCCTGGTTCGTGTGAAACTGGAAGATGCAATGAAATGAGAGGAAAATTTTCCCCTGGCAATTTTTTGGTCAAAAAACGAATTAAGGAATTGATTTTCTTCCCGGATTGTGGTAGGATTTTTCCTTAAATTCAAAAAAGGAGGATTAACCCATGAATTCAAGAGTCAATCTTTTAACTCTGAATCGTGAAGCCGAAATGCTGCGAAAAGAACAGGAAGAAACACGAGCCGGTGTCGACCCAAATGGATGTGATTATTACGGAAGTATGTGTGGGAATTGGACCGGCTGTACGTGCGGCTGCAAATATGTCAACTCCGGCGGGTCATGTACCGAAGATAACTTTATTGCCAATAATGACAAGGGGATGTTGCAATCTCCGGGAGTGACTTATGAAAATTCACCAAATGTGTGGATGATTTCCTAATTGCCGATTTACCCGGACTTTTTTGGAATATGCAGCAAAGCTGAATTTTAGAGCTTCTTAAGGATGTTGGTTCTGTCCATGAGAACCGAGACCAATATCTTTAAAATAAGGATATGCTGAAAATGACAAGAATTTTTTTTACTCTTTTATTTCTCTGTTTTTTGGGTTTGGGATTAGACGCAGTCAATCTCATCGATGTGTACAAAAAGGGGGTGATCAAACTGGTGGAAGACCCCGACTTCGGGAAAGGTGTGGATTGGATCGAATTGTTCTATGATCTCAGCAAAGAATTGACAATAGCCCCGGATGGCCGTATCTTTGTCACCAATGTACATCAGAATAATGTTTTTATCTTCAACAAAGAAGGCCGGTACATCAAAGCCTTCGGGCAGGGTGGACAGGGTCCGCTCGACTTTATTTTTCCAGGGGAGCCTTCCATTTTGGATAATAGGTACCTAATGGTGAAAGATTATTCTCTAAATCAGAAAATCACCCTGGTGGACCTTGAAAACATCGATACGAAACACGTGAAAGTATTGAAAACAAAACATGTTCCCGAGAATATTGCCGCACTCAAAGATAACAAAATCGCTTACATTACCAGGAAATTCGAGCAAGTATCCAAATGGGATCAAAAACGTATTATGGATGTTTATATCAAGGATATCATCAGTGGAAAGGAAACCCTTGTCGCTTCTTACGACTTTTTATTTAAATGCCGGAGACGTTCAATCATAGTACTAGTCAGTAGTTTTCAAAATTATTTCTGGCGGGTATACATCGCCAGGTCGAAAGAGGGGAATTTGATTATCGGTGCATCCGACCGCCCCACTATCGATATCCTTTCACCGGAGGGGAAAAAAATATCGTCTTTCAATCTCAATTACAAACCGGCTCCATTTCCTAAAGAGCGGCGTGAAGAACTGATGGAAAAATTCGGGAAGGGGTTACAAATTAAGACTAAGGATGGGTATAAAACCGATATGGATTTTAAAAATGCAATGAGCGGTTCTGAAATCTTCGGTAAATCTTTTCCTTACTATAATGGTATCATGGTGGATTCTTCGGGAAATATCCTGTTTTCACAGGTATCGGATTGCATCAAAGATTGCGGGGCCCGTTTCAAGGTCTATTCGCCTGAGGGTAAATACATCTGCGATACGAAAATCGACCCGGGAAAGTTTGTATATCATTATATATACAATTTTTTTAATATCCTTTTCACGGAAGACGGCATCTATGGGCTTTTCGATTTAAAAGGTGCGGAAGATATCATGCTGCGCCTGGTGCGCGTGAAACTGGAAGATGCAATGAAATAAAAGTCATGAAACAGTTACAAACCTTTATCCTTGCTAATTCGAACAGGAATAATCATTATGTTTTCGACCGGCGGAAAAAAAGCACGCTGCTGTGCAACCCGGTGCTTCACTACCTTTTAAAATTATTCCTTCAAGGCACCGATACCCGGCAATGGATAGACTCGATGGATACCGGGGATTTTCCTGTTGAAATCGAAGATTGCGAGCCCGTTTCAAAAGAAGAATTGGAATACTATCACCGGAAATTCCTCTTTTTAAAGGATTCCGGGTACTTCTCGGAACCTAAAGAAGAAAAATTTCACTCCGGCCATGTCAAACCCGAATTCATCGAATTCTCCCTGGCTAACTGCCGGCAAATCACTTTCGAAGTGACCGAACGATGCAACATGAATTGCAAATACTGCGGGTATGGACATTTCTATAAAGTATACGGCAATCGAAAAGAGAATGACCTTTCTATCTCCAAAGCCCAACGGTTTTTGAATTTCATGACCCGATACTGGAACTCCACCCTAAACACCTCTTATGGGAAAACCGTTTATATCAGCTTTTACGGCGGAGAACCCCTGCTCGATTTCAACTTTATTAAAGAAATAGCCCGGTTTGTAAAGACGATTAATCTATTTTATAACCAGGTCCAATTTTCCATGACCACTAACGCACTACTCCTGGAAAAGCATATGGATTTCCTGGTCGAAAACCGGTTCAATTTGCTCATCAGCCTGGATGGAGACGAAAAAAACAACGGCTACCGGGTTTATAAAAACGGGGAACCTGCTTTTAAAGATATCCTCAAAAATATTAATGCCCTGAAAGATCATTACCCGGATTATTTCCGGGAAAAAGTCAATTTCAACGCCGTACTACACGACAAAAACTCCGTAAGCGAAATCCATTCATATTTTAAAGAAGTCTTCGACAAAACACCGCGTATAGGAGAATTAAAAAACATCGGGGTTAAAACCGCAAAACAACGCGATTTCATGAATATCTATACCGCTATCAATGAAAGCCTATACAATGAAAATACCGATTCATCCGCCATTAGGCGGGAAATGTTTATCAAACTCCCGGAGATTCAAAACCTGAGCAATTTCTTATCACAGTACAGCGGGTTTATCTTCGAAGATTATAAGCAGTTGTCTTCGTATACAAGCTATAAAAAACACACCCCTACCGGGACCTGCATGCCCTTTTCCAAAAAGATTTTCGTCGCCGTAACCGGGAAACTGCTCCCCTGTGAATCCATTATTCGGCGGTTCACTCTTGGAAAAGTCACTGATAAAAAAGTGGATATGGATTTTAACCGCATCGCCCGGCAATATAACGCTTATTTTGAAAAAATTTCCCATCGATGCAACCTCTGCTATAATAAAGAAGCGTGCGTCGCATGCATTTTTAATTTAATGGGCCAAGACGATAACCCATTTTGCAATTATTGGATGGACTATACCTGTTTTTCCAAATATCTATCTCGAACCCTGGATTATTTTGAAAAAGAACCTTTTTATTATCCCTTGATTATGGAAGGGGTTTCCATTGACTGAAAAAAACGATTCACCCTACTGGTTCTGGATCGAACCCTACGTTCACATCTCGATTAAAAAAAATATGGCCCTGCTTTACAATACTTTGTCAGGATCAAAAATCGAATATAGTCACCCCATTCTCGTCGGTATGTTGAAGGATATTTTAAAAAAAGAAAACCTGCGGGTTTTGGAACTGCCGGTAAAAGAACTGGGAAAACCTATTATTCGGGATTTTGTCGAGGATATTAAAAATAATTTTATGGGAGATATGGCCTGCGTAAACCTTTCCAAAGGCAAACCGTTTCAATTGATCCCCTTGCCCACCAATTACGCGGATATACGAAGAATAAAAAAGGACCCTTCCCTGCCCGGTAAATACATTATGAGTTACCTTTCGGAACTGACTATCTTTATTAACAACCATTCCTCCCATAACCTCGAAATTCACAAAAAATTCTCAAATGACCTGGCTCTTTTTAAACAATTTTTGTTTCCTTACGCGGATACGGTTGGCCAACGGAAAGAAATACCGTTAACCCGTATCGAAGATATACTCACCCAATCGAAAGAAAGCGGATTGCACACTTTAAACATAACCGGGGGCAATATCTTCGAGTATCCCGGTTTCGGCGAGCTTTTAAAAATCCTGGGGAAATACCCCTTTAATAAAGTTTTTCATTCCCATTACCTCGATGTTGTCGAAAGGGATGGCCTGAACCGGTTAAATTCATTCCAAGAGAAAAACACGCAGGTTTACCTGCACATTACCCTGCCCTTGGTGAAAGATAAATTTGAAACCGCGGTTCGTTTTGCCGGTACAAAACCCGGTGTTTCCTTTTCTTTTTCTTTCGCGGTTTCGGATGAAAAAGACCTTGAAATGTTCGAGGATATTAAATCCCGGTATAACCTGGGAAGATACCGGTTCAATCCCTATTATAACGGGAGTAACCTGGACTTCTTTCAAAAAATGGTTTTTTTCGACCGGGATAGTCTTTGGGCGGAAAAGCCGTCGCAAAAAGAAATTTTTAGACGTATGGCCATGAATACCAATGATTTCGGGAATATGAAAATTTTGTGGAACGGGATGATCTATGCCAATATAAATAACCCGGCGATCGGTGATATAAATAAAAATTCCATCCGCGAAGCGATTTTCAACGAGCTGTTTCACGGGAAGAGTTGGCTTAAATCCAGGTCGCATGTACTGCCATGCAAGAATTGTTTATATAATTTTTTGTGTCCCCCGCTGTCGAATTACGAACACGTACTGGGAAGGAATAACTTGTGCTGCATTTACCCGCGGTAGAGATCAAAATCATTGAAGAAGATGTCGGACAAAACCTCTTGATATGACACCGCCGAGCCTCCCGGTATTGGGGAAAATGGTTTGATTTTTTATTTTTCTTGACTGTCCCCTTTTTGGTTTTCATTGATAATTGTTCATTGATAATTGATAATTTCTTTTTTGTGGACAGTGGACCCAGTGGACCATGTGGACCCAGTGGACCATGTGGACGTAGTGGACGCTTTTCAATTGATAATTGTTAATTGATAATTAAGATCGTTTTCCGTTCTCCGTTTTCAGTCCGCTGCGAAGCAGCCGTGAAACCAAACGGCACTCAGTGCCGCAAAATTCTCTTAACTTCTCAACCTCTCACCTTCTCAACCTCCTCTTTTCCTCTCCGTGCCTCCGTGAGCCCCGTGAGAGACTTCTTTTTTTTAGAATTTATCTTGACTTCGAATTTTTTTTTCATTAAAATTAAAAGTATGAGAATAAATTCAAAGAATAAGGAGAAACGATTATGAAGAGAAAATACGTTTATGCAATCATCTGTATCCTGGCTGCCGCATCCGCTTACCTGGTCTTTTTTGCACCAAACTCTAAAACCGAAGCCGCAAGCCCAATAGGCGTGGGACTATATGCCGCATGCATGTTAGATTGCGCTTTAACTGGCGCTGAGATTGATTTAGCTTTCAGAGATGCTTATACAGCTAGCTGTGGGGCAGGCTGTGAATTTTTTTTGATCCTTTGATTAAATATGAAACGATCGATAATTCTATTACTGCCGTTTTTTCTTTCCGGGTTATTCTCGTTTCCGGCAGATTCTTTCCTCCAAAAAGTCAAAACTATCGGCGACGACCGGGACGATTATACGTTTTTTATGATTTACAGTGCCGTTATGTCCGATAAAAAAGATATTTTCATCTGCGACCATAAAGGTAATTTTGTGGCAAAATACGATTGGAAGGGGAATTTCATCAAGCGAATCGGTCAGGCGGGCCAGGGCAACGGCGATCTCCTGAACCCCACCTACTTGTGTATCTATAATCAGAAACTGTATATCATGGATCCCAAAAATTATCGAATCGCCTGGACAGACCTGGACCTCACCAAATTGTACTACAAACGGTATGGCGATCTCAATAAAAATCCTTTAAACCGCTTTTTTAAAATTACATTTTTAAAAAACGGGACATTGCTGGGTAATTCATTTACTCCTTGGGATCGAAACGGCCGCATGGTGCTCTTCGATTTTAACGCCGCCAAAGTTATTAAATGCTTTTTTAACCGGTATCCCATCGAAGTCTCCCAAAAAGAATCGGATATAGCAACCGGTTTTAACAAAGAAAATTCAAAGATCGACAAAGACCGGCTTAACAAATTTCTCTCTCTTGCATTCTATGCACTGCCTATGTATGGCATCGATACTCAAATGGAACGGCTCTTAATTTCTTTTCAATACCCCGGTAACCCGGTAAAATTCTATTTGTATTCGAAAGATGGAAGAGAACTTAAAACTATTGAATACCCCCTGGAGAAAAAATATTCTTTCCCACGACATTTACTCGAAAATAAACCCATTAAACCGTCGGAATCGCATTACTCGGGTATTGATTCTATTCTTTTTTATAAAGGCTATTTCCTGGTTTTCCTGGTTGAACTTGACTTTAAGAAGGATCAATGTGTGGATAAAAGATGCAAATTCCTGGTTTTCGATAGGGAGGGGCAACTTCGTGACACTATACCTACCGAGAAAGGCCTCAAGCCGATGTTTATTTCCAATGATGGGTATCTCCTGGCGAGGGATTATGATTCTGATGAAGATCAGTTATTGATTTACAAAGTGAATATTAATTATTAGTTCGCCTGCGCCGCAGGCACGTGAAACCAAACGGCACTCAGTGCCGCAAAATTCTCTTAACTTCTCAACTTCTCACCTTCTCAACCTCTTCTTTTCCTCTCCGTGCCTCCGTGAGCCCCGTGAGACCCCACTGCGTGGGGGAGCGTTTGCAGTGCCGCCCGTCACGGACGGGTTTTATTATTGCATTAAGGTTTCTTGGGATGGTCTGGCTCCGTTATTGCTAATTGATAATTTTTTTCAAGTGGTCCGTGTGGACGGGCAGATAATTTATGAGGCTGAGGAAAAACTTTCGAAAGAACTCCAAAATTGATCGATTTCCTTTTTAAACTCATCCCAAATCGAATCAATGTTATTAATCAATGAATTCATTAATTCTATTTTTAACTTAAATCCATATCCACTGACAAAAACATGCCTGAAACCAAGGTAAGGATTTAATTTATCTGCCAATCTTTTTTCTATGAGAAGTAATTTATCATTTGGCGGATTAAAAGAGAGCTCAAGTAATTCCTTGTGCCAACTGCTGCCTAATGGAACTTTGTTGTAATATACTTTACAGATTCGTTTTAAAATATTCTCGATCCCTACATAGAAATTCATCAAAAAAGTTCCTATTGCAGCTTTTTGAATATTGTTAACTTCAGTTGTGGTTGATAATTGGGTTTTGAGGGCGGAAAGTTCTCGCAATGTTTGATTGATCGCATCTATTTCATCGTAGACATCTGATTTGAGCTGATCATATTTGCTTTCCATATATTTGCCTTCCTCTTTCTAAAATACTTTTAGCGAAATGTTCCCTTACGTTTTCAATTGGGATTAAATCAATTTCGTTTCTTGCTGCGCCCAGTATTTTCCCGTACAATTCAAAAAATTTTTCCGGTTTGATTCCTTTTACTGCAATATCAATATCATTAGCAGATTCGAGCGCATCGAGGCAGGAACCGAAAAGGAATATTTCTTCCACATCATATTCTTTGCTTATCCGAATGATCTCTTTAATATCCTTTTCAAATATTTCATATTTCATTTTTTGCCTCAGATAATTACCTGAATAGCCAACTAGAATATTAAAATACCATATTCCGGGAAAAATATCAATGCTCTGCCGGGAAAAAGCTAAATCCCAATTCATGACTCATCGTTTTCCGTTATCGGTTGGCTGCGAATCAGCCGTAAACCAACACTGGCACTCAGTGCCGCAAAATTCTCTTAACTTCTCAACTTCTCACCTTCTCAACCTCTTCTTTTCCTCTCCGTGAGCCCCGTGAGACCCCACTGCATGGGGGAGCGTTTGCAGTGCCGCCCGTCACGGACGGGTTTTATTATTGCATAGAGGTTTCGTGGGATGGTCTGGCTCCGTTATTGATAATTGCTAATTTATAATTTATAATTGTTAATTGTTAAGTTTGGTGAAGAATAAAGGAGTCATAACATGAAACGTTTCGTGTGTGGAATCGTGTTGGTTTTATCTGCCGCCTCGTTGGTGATGGCGGATGCGGTTTTAAGGGGAAAAATCGTTTTATTGAACAGCGGCGGAAAACCTGTGAAGGGTGTCACTGTCGCTTCTTTTGGTGCCCATACCCAGGTCAGCAGCAGCCTGGGTTTCTTCGAGTTAAACTTTCCCGATAAGAATCCCGGGGATGTGGTATTTATCACCGTGGATAAAGACGGGTTTGAAGTGATTAACAAGAAAGAGCTCGACCGGGTCATTTTGAGAACCAACGCAGATGAATTAGTGGAAATCGTGATGTGCCCGCAAGGGTCATGGCAAAAAGCCGCCTCCGAATACTACGGCACTGCGGCCAAAGCTATCAACGACCAATTTGATAAGCGATTTAAAGAAATCGAAAAACAAATCATCGCCGGAAAAGATGAGATTATCCGCAAACTGACCCAGGAGAGGGATACGGCGTTGGCCCAGGCTAAAAAGATCGCCGATGATTTTGCCCAGGTGAACCTGGATGAGGCGTCGGATTTGTACAAGACCGCTTTCCAATTATTCCAAAAAGGGGAGATCGATAAAGCCCTGGAAACCCAGGATGACGCGAAGCTGGAACAGGCGGGGAAGAATATCGCTGCAGAAAATGAGAAAGCGAAACTTCTATTGATGAAGACCGAAAAGGCCCGAAAACAGTTAGCGGAGGATTATAATCTTAAAGCCCAACTCAGCATTATCAAACTTCGTTTCGATGATGCAGAAAAGTATTATGGAAAAGTCCTGGAAACCGACCCGGATGAACCGGGTCATTATCTTGATTTTTCAACCTTCCTCTCGGAGCAAAATCAATTCGATAAAGGGAGGGAAATTTGCAAGCGGGCGCTGGCGTTAAAACTGGATGATGCCGATAAGGCCGGGTTGCTGCATAATATCGGAACGATTTACAGCGATACGGGTTTATTCGCCGAGGCGGAGCAGGCCTACACGGAATCGTTGGGGATCTATCGAACGTTAGCGGAAACCCATCCGGCGGCGTATCGATCGGAGGTGGCCATGACCCTCAACAACCTGGGAACCCTGTATGCGGATACGAACCGATTGAAGGAGGCGGAGCAGGCCTACACGGAATCGTTGGGGATCTATCGAAAGTTAGCGGAAACCGATCCCGCCGCGTATCGACCCGATGTCGCCACCACCCTCACCAACCTGGGAAATCTTTATTATAAAACCGCGCGGTTTAAGGAGGCGGAGCAGGCCTACACGGAATCGTTGTCGATCCGGAGAAAGTTAGCGGAAATGAATCCCGCCGCGTATCGACCCGATGTCGCCACCACCCTCAACAACCTGGGTGCTCTTTATGCGGATACCCATCGATTGAAGGAGGCGGAGCAGGCCTACACGGAATCGTTGTCGATCCGGAGAACGTTAGCGGAAACCCAGCCCGCCGCGTATCGACCCGATGTGGCCGACATCCTCAACAACCTGGGAAATCTTTATTCGAATACCCATCGCTTGACGGAGGCGGAGCAGGCCTACACCGAAGCGTTGTCGATCCGGAGAACCTTAGCGGAAACGAATCCCGCCGCGTATCGACCCGATGTGGCCATGACCCTCAACAACCTGGGAATTTTATATAAAGATACCAATCGTATGGCTGACTCAGAGCAGGCCACCACCGAATCGTTGTCGATCTATCGAACCTTAGCGGAAACCCAGCCCGCCGCGTATCGATCTTATGTCGCCACCACCCTCAACAACCTGGGCCTGCTGAAAATAACTTCCGAGGATTATACATCAGCCTGCGCTCACCTCCGGGAAGCCTTCGAAATCCGCGAAAAACTCGCTTCCCAAAACCCCTCTGCTTTCGACCTGCCCCTGTGCCAAACAATTTTAACAATGGCTTATCTATATAGTTCTGCCCCGGATGCCTGCCCATCGATCAAGGAAAAAATCCCCTCCCTCCTGGAACGCGCCGTCACCATCTTAAAAAAATACCCCGACAACCCCCAGGCGAAGAATTTGCTTGAATTTGCGGAACAATTAAAAAATATAATAGAGAAAAAATAGAAGATAAGAAACCCACGAATGACACGAATTTCCACGAATGCTGTAAAGACGCAATATCTTGCGTCTCCCTGGAAGAGAAAAATTGAGGCTGCTTCGCAGCGGACTGAAAACGATCTTAATTAGCAATTATCAATTGAAAAGCGTCCACTAAGTCCACATGGTCCACCGGGTCCACATGGTCCACCGTCCACAGAAAAGATAATGATGATTGATGAATTGGGATTTTGCGGCACTGAGTGCCGTTTGGTTTGACGGCTGCTTCGCAGCGGACTGAAAACGATCTTAATTAGCAATTATCAATTGAAAAGCGTCCACTAAGTCCACATGGTCCACCGGGTCCACATGGTCCACCGTCCACAAAAAAGGAATTATCAATTATCAATTATCAATTATCAAGTCGATTTTGGAATATATCCCTTTTGGAGGGCGTAGCGGATCAGGTCTGCGGTTTTATTCATTTTAAGTTTAGTCATGATATTGGCCCGGTGGTTTTCAACAGTCCTGCTGCTGATAAAGAGGAGGTCTGCGATTTCTTTGTTGGATTTTCCTTCTGCAACGAGTTTTAAAACTTCGCGTTCCCTGGGAGAGAGGGGATCGGTGGGTAGGTGCCCGTCGCCGTGGTAGAGGTGTGAGAGTTCTTCGGTGAGTTCGCGGGTAAGGAGGCGGGAAATGAACATCTCGCCTTTCCGGATGGAATCGATGGCGGAGAAGAGTTCGACTTCGGAATCTTCTTTGAGAATGTAACCTTGTGCGCCGGCGGAAATGCAGTGGTATAAATATTCTTTGCTTTTGTGCATGGTAAGGATCAAGATTTTAGCGTCGGGGAGGATGCTTTTAATTTCGGAGGCAGCTTCGATTCCTCTCAGTTTCGGCATGGAAATATCGAGGATCACCATATCGGTTTTTAACCCGCGTTGAAGGAGGTTAATCAGTTCGAGTCCGTCGCCGGCTTCTCCCACCACCTGGAGGTCTGATTTTTGAGAGATCAAGCCCCGGATGCCTTGTCGAAAAATAACATGATCGTCAGCCAGGACGATTTTAAACGGTTCCATTGCTTACCTCCTCTCCCCGACAGGAACTTTAAAAATTATTTCGGTTCCTTCTCCTAAGCGTGTATGGATTTCAAGTTTACCTCCCAGCATACCGATTCGTTCTTTCATGGCAGTCAGGCCGATGCTGCGGGTATCGAATTTTTTTTCCATTACTTTGTTTAATTCGAAGCCCTTCCCGTTATCCCGGATGGAGCAAATCACATGATTGCCTTCAAGCTTGATTAAAAGCGTAACTTCTGTGGCGTTGGAGTGTCGGGAGATATTGGTCAAGGATTCCTGGAAAATGCGGTATAGATTGATTTTAGTATCATGGGGGAAAAGGTGGTCGATATCGGCCATTTCGAAGCAAATGCGGATTTTGTTTTGGCAGGCGAAATTTTCGATCAGGCAGTGAATGGATGTACACAATCCGAGGTCTTCAAGGGTGGGAGGCATCAAGTCGCGGGAGATACGCCGGACATTTTCGATGGCTTCACTGACGGCATCTATGGCGTTTTTACAATCCGTTTTCAATTCGGCCCGGTTCTCCTCTATATTTCGATGGATGGCAATTAGCCGGGATTTTAATAGGGCGAGATCATGTCCCAATTGGTCGTGGAGTTCCCTGGATAAACGGCTTCGTTCGTTTTCCTGGACTTCGAAAAGGCGAGAGGAGAGGAACCGCAGCATTTTTTCCGATTCGCGCAGGGCTTCCTCGACTTTTTTTTGTTCCGTGATGTCCATCATGGCAACCCCTCGAACTTTCCGGCCCTGGTATTCCATTAATTTGCCCCGGATTTCCATTAAAAAATTAGAACCGTCTTTTCTCACCCCCTGGATTTCATAGGTAGTTACGCCGTCGTCTGTTATTTTTCGTTTTTCGAAATCGAGGGTTTCCGGGATGATGGTTAAAGGGATCACCTGGCGGCCGATCAGTTCCAGGGGCGAATAACCGAACATTTTAAAATATTGCGCATTGGCTTTCAAGAGAGTTCCTTTCTCATGGATCATAATCCCTTCGAAAGCCGCTTCATGGAGGATTCGGAGTTCTTCTTCCGCACGTTTTAATTCGTCCCGGGATGTTTTTAGTTCTATATTTTCTTTTCGTAATCGTTCGATTTCTACAAGCAACGGGTTAATGTTCTTATCGATATCGTTCATCCGGGGTGACTCCGATATGATGAGTAAATTTTAGATAATAATCATACCATATTTTTTATTTACGATCAAACCGCACTGCATGTGTGCACTGTCCTAAATCCACCGCCTGATTTGTCTTCGACCGCCAGGGGGCTCTTTTCGTGAAAAGTCGCCCCCTGAACCCCCAGAAAAGCTTTTGATTATTAACATTATAAAGTTTTGACTCTCCCCTTGTTGGGTAAACACCGTCAAAGAGTGGGATGCAGAAACCAACCCATGCCTGGAAACCCACAACCAGGATGACCACCCTGACCTTTCCGAATACCGCACCGGCGAAACGAATACAAAATTAGAAATCGATAATAATAAAATTATTTTTGCACGGGACGGCTCCGGCAATATAATTCGCGAATTAATCGATGTCCCCGGCTTGTTGATCCGGGGATACTCATTTCAAAACCTGGAAAAAGCAGCGAATGGAACGAAGAAGGCCGCAAGATACTGGAAATATACGGCGCAAAGATTTAAGAGCCCACCGGTAAACCCCACCACACGCAGTGCGCAAAAAAAGAGACAAACGAAAAAATCCCCAACCAAATCACCCGCTCCCTTTTACGAATGAATTCCAAACCCCATACCGGTATTTGATAAAATTTAACCGTTATCGATTAAAATTAATCGATGTTTGATAAAATTTAACCGTTATCGGTTAAAATTAAGCGATGTTTGATAAAATTTAACCGTTATCGGTTACGTTTTAATCATCGTTTTATAAAATTTAACCGTTATCGGTTAAAAGTTAAGCGATGTTTGATAAAATTTAACCGTTATCGATTAAAAGTTAAGCGATGTTTCATAAAATTTAACCGTTATCGATTAAAAGTTAATCGATGTTTGATAAAATTTAACCGTTATCGATTAAAAGTTAATCGATGTTTCATAAAATTTAACCGTTATCGATTAAAAGTTAATCGATGTTTCATAAAACTTAACCGTTATCGGTTAAAATTAAGCGATATTTTATAAAATTTAACCGTTATCGGTTAAAATTAAGCGATGTTTGATAAAATTTAACCGTTATCGGTTAAAATTAAGCGATCAAGGATGTCGGTTGGCCTTTACAGGAAATGGCGGGTAAAAAGTCAGCCCAATTACCGAAAAGACACGCCCCCTTTTTCCGTGACTGCCATGAAATTTGTGCCCTCTGCGGCTAAAAAAAATTCGCCGTCGGTTTTTATTTTAATGAAACGCTTCTTTTTCGAGATAAAAAACTCCCGCTGCTCATAGAGCTTTGAAACTTTATAAAAAACGAGGACGAAACGAGCGGTGCTTTTTTAGAGAGTAATTTCCCCGACACCCTTCCGGAACGTAATCCCGGTATTGTATCGTTTTGATTTTTCAATCAAATGATCGATAATGGCTTTCGCTTTTTCCGGGGTGGCTAACCGGGGAGTCCCTTTTAAAAAGAGAGGCTTATCTTCGTCCAGGAAAATGGGGTACAAAAGAATCTCTTTCACTTTGTTTTGACTGTCGAAGGTAATAAACGGCACCACGCTGTCAAAGATAGGAGAATTTCCATACAAGGGGAGAAATTTTTCTTCGTACAGGATCGGATCGATAGTGTTGGGGGGTAATTCGCACCTCGAATACGCTTCCGGGGAAATGATAGGCAGCGGCATTTGAAAAAAGAAATTCCCGATGCTGTAAAAAATGGGTTTGCCTTTATACATTTCAACCCCCCATAATTGATGGGGGCCGGTTCCGATAAATATATCGGCGCCGGCATCGATGCACGCCCGGGCAAAATCCTCCTGGTATTTGGAGGGGCCGGAGTAATCGAGGTTTCCTTCATGCTCATGGAGACTGGCGATCACGATACGAGCGTTACGCTTCGCTATTTTAATCGATTCCAGGACGCGGTCAAGGTCATGTTTCTTCGGGGAAAGCACGAAATCGATCTTATCGCCTTTACTAAATTTAGTTAGTCCTATTTCCAATTGGGTGCGTTCTTTTCCTTCTTCTTCTTTCGGTAATGGAACACCCATGCTTTTCATAACACTGTCGCTCACATCTTTGAGCCTGGCAAAATGATCGGCGTCCAATTGAAAGATGTAATCGAGATTGATGGGATTCAAACCCGGTTTTCCTTTCATATATGCACTGGGAAGGGAAGCCTGGTGGTTTTTTTCCGGTACCCATGAGGAGCAGCTCACCAGGGCCACCGGTCCCGCTTCGCTTTCGAAATAACCGGGCTTAGAAGCATGGTTCAGGTCTTTGCCTGCACCTGCATACTTTATTCCGACGCGGTCCAGGTTCTGCATCGTGGAATACATCCCGTCGTACTCGAAATCCATGATGTGATTATTGGCAAGACTCATGATATCTATACCTAACCATTGGATTTCATCCGCACCCCAGGGGTAACAAAAGACATTGGGATCAAAATCTTTATAAGAAGGGAAGCCTTCTTCCGGGGCGTAAAACGTGGTCTCGCAGTTTCCATATGTGCAATCGGCTTTCCGTAGGATATCCGCCAACTGGAGAATCCGTGGGTCTTTCGATAGGCTGATCTTGTGGAGAATGATGCAGTCGCCTACTGCCGAAACGGTCATATCTCGATACTCTGCGGAAATAGGCGTATTAATGATCATTACCGATACAAAAAACACCGCGGTAAGCAGTGTTACTTTTAAATGCTTTTTCATTTTCATTTTAATTTCCTCACTGTCTTTAATATCGATATCTTTTAAAGTTACTTTTTTCTACTCCTTCTATTTTATACCTTTACGAAAATAAACTCCACTACGCGGCCCCATTCCTGATTCACCATCATTTTACCAGGACCCTTTTGGAAACCATCACGGATGGACGGGTTCCCGACACCTCCCAAAACTTCATATAAAAGTTCGAATCAAAAGCTTTTGGAAGTCCAGGAACCTTTTCTCGAAAAGGTTCCTGGTCGTCGAAGACAAATTAGGCGGTGGATTTTGGCCCATCCGGTCCCACCCAGTGGGTTTTTTTCCTATAATAAATTGGAAAAATTCCCATTATTACTGCTCGACTATTTCCTACAAAATCCCGAAACGCTTGAAAATCCTATATTTCAAAAATATGGCACCGGATATGCTATCTATTTGCCGGGAGGTACAACATGACAAATACAACAAATAAATCAAGATACAGGCTAATCATCGATATAAGTTTAGTGGCTTTATGCCTACTTCTATATCCTATTCTTCATGGATCGGAAGCTAGAAACGAGATTGAAAGCATGAACCTGGAAGACCTGCTGTCGATAAAAGTGACGGTTGCTTCCAAATCCGAAGAAACCATAGATATCGCTCCTTCTTCAGTTACGGTTTTTACTTCCGACGATATCCGGCGCATGGGGATTTCAAACCTGGATGAATTGATCAATTATGTTCCCGGGTTTCAATCGACACGGGATATCGAACAGGGTACAGCGAATCGCATTTCTTCACGAGGGCGAAGCACAGCCATTTCGGAATCCGTACTGTTTTTAATTAACGGCCAGAGAATCAACGACCTGTACACGGGAGGCGTCTCCATCATCAACCGGCTCATTGCCATAGAAAATATCAAGCAAGTGGAATTCATACGCGGCCCCGGTTCTGCATTATACGGCTCTAACGCTTTCCTGGGTGTGGTGAATATCGTAACCGACGACAGCGCAAACGAGGTTACCCTTTTTATGGGAAGCCAAAAATCCAATGATATCTCCATCAACTTCTCGAAGAAATTTTCCGGCTCGACTTCTTTATCATCTTTTGTGAAAGTTTTCTCCGACAGCGGTTTCCAATATCGAAACATAACGGATATTTTCGGCCAGAATGGCGATACCCGCGACCCGGTGAAGGGCCTGGATGCTTTCCTGTCATTCAAAACCAAAAACCTGGCCATTAACGGCCGGCATACGCAGCGCTCATTGGAAGATTTTATCGGGTTCGGCGGGTTGAATAACGGCATTAACACAGAGAATACGCGGCAAACCTACCTGTCGGCAGAATACCGTTTAAAGATCAATGATCGTTTCGAAACGAATATAGGTGCAGGATATGTGCAAGACCATTGGAAAGCAATGATGCTGGCTATCCCGAAAGACACGGAACTGGCCCCGGGTTTCGTGTTGACGGAACCTGTATACACCGGCCCGCTGCTGGAATCGTTCCATAAAAATATCAACCTGGATTGCACTTATCGTTTATCCGAAAAAAACGAATTGAAAGGCGGTTTCACTTTCTCCAGGTCGGGAATTTCAAAATTACGGACTCTTTTTTCACATGACCCCATTACACTGGAATACATGGGGCAAATTACCGAGTTTAAAGGGGAAAAATCATTCAACGAAGAAGCCACCCGGGATGTTATCGGGTTTTATCTCCAGGATAAAATTAAAATCTCCGGGCGCTTAAATATCACCGCCGGTCTGCGGTTCGACAATTACAGCGATTTCGGCAGCACATTGAGTCCCCGCCTGGCAATTATATACTCCACTTCTTTCGGATCCACGATAAAAGCGATGTACGGGCGAGCTTTTCGCGCTCCCAACTTCATGGAACTCTACGATAAAAATAACCCGGTGGATTTCGGTAACACGGAGTTAAAACCGGAAAAGATCGAAACCCTCGAATTGGCCTATATCCAGAATTTTAATTTCATACAAGCCACAGCTACCGTTTTTTCTAACCGGATCAATGATATTATTATTATGGGAAGTCCGGTCGAGCATCCAAAAAATCCTTTTTTTGCCCCGCAGTTTCATAATGCCGGACAAGCCCGTATGAAAGGCCTGGAATTGGAATTGAAAAGCACACCGTTTAAAAATGTAATGGTCAACGGGACCTTTACTCACTTTTTCAAAGGAGATACCTCTTTTGTATCGTCGAACTTTGCTTCTTTCATCTTCAACTATGCCCCGGGACGCTTTAACTTGAATGTCAACGGGATTTACAGGGAGAAAATAGCGATTCTACCGAATCAAAAATCCTACGTGATCGTCAATTCAACTCTTCAATACAATGTAAACCCCAAATTCACCATTACCGGGACTGTAAAAAACCTTTTCGATGAATCTTATCTCACCGTATCCATTCCATTTGAAAACGGCGTTTATAACCGCGGACGTATCTTTACCCTCGGTTTCTCCTGGAAATACTAACCCACTGCGTGGAGACAAAAGTTTTTTAGGGGTCCAGGGGGCGATTTTACAAAAAAGCCCCCTGGTTCTTACCGGTCATATACGCTTCTATTTGTTTTCCCACCTGGTCTATAGACAACGCCTGGCCGGGTGGGAAACCGAGCGAATCGATCAAAAAAGCATTATCACGGGAATGCATGCCCTTAAAATCCGTATTTCCATAAAGCCCGCGGCGCGTAATCCCGGCTTTCAAATCAAACCCATCATTGGACCATAAAACCAAATCCGGGGCATTCTCCATGTATGACCCTTCATACAATTCTTCTTTATAATAAACATGCCGGATCACCCGTTCATTGTCTATGGTGAGTTCCCGGAACTTCTCGCGGATTTCTTCTCTCGATTCGCGGTACTCCGAAAGCTTCACGCAGCCTCTCCCATACTTTCCTTCGAGGTGAATATACACCCGCGAGGGATCCAAAACAAAAACACGGGACCCCTCTTTAATACTTTTCAAATCCCTGGGGTTTTCCTCCTCGAAATCAAGATAACCCCACTCTTTAAGATACTGGGAAAGATGAACCTCACGTTTGATTTTTTTGAAACCATGATCGGATAAAATCACAAATGGAACCTGCAATTGTTCGATGTGGGAAGTAATTTCTCCCACGATTTCATCCACGTGACGGTAATAGTCCCGGAACTCCCCATAATATTTCGATCCGGGGTCGTCCCAATCGCCATAAAAAAAATGGTGAAGCCGGTCCGTACCGGTTTCGATAAAAAAGAAAAGGTCCCACGGCTGCGAACGGAACTCGCGGTAAAGCTTTGCCCGGGTATCCAGGATGTCATGCAGTTCATTAAAAAACAATTTAGGCTCTTTCAGTGCCAGCGACGTATCCACATCCACTTTGTAATCCATCTCCTCCAGCTTAGGAAGAAGCCCCGCCGGGTACACGGCTTGTTTCAAATCCAGGGCCACAAAACCTGCGATTAAAATTCCTTTCATAGGCCGCACCGGGTATGTATTGGGCAGGTTGATGATAATCGACGTCTTCCCTCCTTCCCCTGCTTTTTCCCATATGGTTTTTACGGGTAAAGACTTAAACGAAGGAAAAGAATATCCGTAGGAACGCCGGTTTATTTCCGTGAACCCATAAATCCCGTGACCTCCCGGGTTCGAGCCGGTCATAAACGAGGTCCACGAGACCGACGAAACCTCCGGCAGCGGCGCCATCAGCGATTTTAAACCATACCGCCCGGCTAACTCCTGTATATGCGGCGTAACCCCCTCTCTCCCAAGAGTACGCAGCAACTCCACCGAAACACCGTCAAGCCCGATCACCATACATCGCTTATCCATGTGTCGCCACCAAGAACCTTTTTATAAAAAGGTTCCTGGACCTCCAAAAATTTTTATTATGTTATTATATTGTATCGATAAAGAATTTTCAATATTAAAGGAGTCAGACTAGTTAGACCATATAACGAACATCGTACGATCCGCCCGGTTCTACAATAAAACCCCACACAGAAGTGAAATAAACAACCTAAATAAAAGCTTTTGGAAGTGCAGAAACCTTTTCACGAAAAGGTTTATGCTCTTTTAAACCATTTCCATGTATTTTCCAGGCCTTTGCGGATGGGGAATGTGGGGGTATAGCCGATGTGTTTTTTGATTTTTTCGATGGAGGTGTAATTCCGGTTGATTTCGCCTTTTCGCGGCGGTTCGAATATAGTATCGATGGAGAGGCCTGTAATATCTTTCAAGAGTTCGATCAGGTCGTTTACCGAGGTTTCCGTGCCTGAGCCCAGTTGGAAAGTTTCGCCATCGGTGTTTTCGGAGGGGGATTCCAGGATTTTAATCACAGCCGAGGCCAGGTCGTCGATATAGAGGAAGTCGCGGGTTTGGTTCCCGTCGCCGTAGATGGTGAGCGGTTTATTCTTTAAAATTCGTTTGATGAATTCGGCAACTACGCTGCCTTTGTGGAAAGAGTAGGGACCGTAGACGTTGGAGAACCGGAGCACTGTGGTTTTTAAACCGTAGGAGGCATAGAAAGCGGAGCAGTATCCTTCGCCGGCGAGTTTGCTTGATCCGTAGGGTGAAAGCGGTTTCGGGATTTTATTTTCATCCAGGGGTGGGATTTGTTCGCCGAGGGGTGCTGCGGAGGAAGCGAAAATGAAACGTTGGATTCCTTTAAGTACCGAAGACCGGAGGAGGTTTAGGGTGCCCATGATGTTGATTCGCGCGTCTTCTATTGGGTCTTCGACTGAAGGAATAACGCCGGTTTGAGCTGCCAGGTGAATCGCTCCGTGTTGGTTTTCCAATGCTTTTTCAACGTCGCCTGGGGTGCAAATATCGCCTTTGTAGAAGCATACTCGGTTCGAATCCGGCGAAAAAGTATATTCGATTTCTTTCCCGGTGGAAGAGACGATCTCTTGTAAAACCTGGAGGTTACCGGTGGAGAGGTTATCGAGTATAGTGAGTTTGAAGGAGTTTTTCTTCAGGAGGTTTTTGACGAGGTTGACGCCGATAAAGCCAGCACCGCCGGTGATGAGTATGTTTTTCATGTGAATTGTTCCAGTATTTCCAGTAGTTGGGATTTGCTCACGGCGCCGACCTGTCTCCACCTTTCTTTTCCCCCGCAAAAAAGAATATATGTCGGGACACCGAAAACATTCAACCCTTCGGATGTCGCTTTGTACAAATCTGCGTTGAGTTTACGCAGCATTATTTTTCCTTCTTTTTCATTAGCGATGTCTTCCAACAGCGGGTCCATCATCCGGCATGCCGGGCAGCGTGGGGACCAGAACTCCACCAATACCGGGTATTTATCCTGTTGAATCTCCTGGAAAAAGTTTTTGGCAGATAATTCGATCAAGCCCCATTTCATCCGTTTTTTCCTCGTTTCACTCCATCACTTCGATTACTTTCATATCTTTTTTAATGCCGGACCAGCGCGTTTTCGGCAGGATCACGTGGACTTTTTCTTCGATTCTTCGTTTGATTTCCGGTCTGCAGAGCAGTTTGAACATCTCTGAGACTTCGTCTTCCAGTGTTACTTCCGGTTGGAAACCGAATTTATCCGGCAGGTTTTTATAAATCGCTTCGTAAGGGTGACGGTCCGATTCAATGCGCGGGTTTTCCAGCCGTTGGATTTTGACTTTCAGGCCGAATTCTTTTTCACCGATAGATTTCACCGTTTTCGCCAGGTCCAACAAGTCGTATATCCCGGATATCTGGTTAACCACGTCGTATACTCCCGGTTTCGGAGGCGAATTAATTAAACGGACCATGCATTGCATGGCGTCGCGGAGTGCGAGGAAACCGCGTTTTTGTCCGCCGGCGCCGTAAACCGTGAGGGGGATGCCCACCACTGCTTGAGCCACAAAACGGTTGATGGCGGTCCCGAACCATTCATCCACATCGAAACGGGAACGCAATTCTTCATCTTTTTCGAATTCGTCGAGGTACACGCCGTAAATAACGCCTTGCATGACGTCGTATGAACGTAAGCCCCAATATTTGCAGGCTTCGAAAACATTATAAGTATCCTGGACCTTTGAAACATGATAAAAACTGGCGGGGTCGCGGGGAGTGAGTTCACCGGCGAGGCTCCATTCGCGGTTATCCCATTTTAAAATTGCATCTGCCGGGAACATCCCTTCAAAAAGCGGCCTCCCGGTCATGGGTGCGCCGTATTCGCCCATAGTTCCCAATTTAATCAACGATGCACCCGGTACGATATCGTGCATGGCGAAAAGTAAACGCAGTGTGCCCATCACGTTGTTGGTCTGGACAAAGACAGCATGATCGTCGTCCACCATGCTGTAAGGAGCGGAGGGGCATTCCGCGTAATGAACGATGGCTTCCGGTTTGACTTCTTCCAGGAAAGACCTGAACCGGTTTCGATCCTGGAGGTTCATTTCCCTGAAGTTGATATTTTTTCCCATCGAGTCCATGGTTTTGATGAGGCGGCGGGTCATGGTGGCGATCGGGACGATCGTATGGCCCCCTTTTTCTTTGACCCAACCCCGTCTGCTGTAGTTATCGATGCCGCTCACGTCGTAGCCCAGGTTGAGCAGTTTTAAAGCCAAAGACCAACCCAGGTAACCGTCGATGCCCAGGATCATGACTCTCATGTTTTTCAATTGGAAGCCGTAGGGGCCTTTTTCCCATTCCGGGCAGGTTTCGAAAGTCTCGAAATCCGGTCCGATTTGGCCCACTTCCGGGCGTCTGTGGCATTCGCCTAGATTAAACACTTCTTTGTCCGATTCGTTTGCGTCCGTGCCCTGGCCGCAGGCCCTGAAATCCACCAGGCCTTTAAAGTTGAAAGCGGGGCAAAACCAGCATGTTTTGTTCTTATTGTGAGTTTTTTCGTTCATACACAGCTCCTGGAACCAGTGATTAAAATACCTGTTATTAAATTATCGTCGGTTTTGTTGCTTCGCTAAAATTTCATTATCGAATCGCCTGCTCGAAAAACTTCAATATGATCCTGATCGTCTCCAGGGTGTGGCCAAACTGGTAACACAGCCGGATTAATCCCTTCGTACCTCGAATTTATGCTCATTATCGGAATTACTTATCTGGTGGTCTTTCGCTAAATATTGGTATCGATAAAAATCTTAGACATCGTACAAATCCTCTCTTTTCAATGATAAACCTTTTGAGTTTCCTTTTGCGTGATCCATTTTTTGGAAACACTCATCCAGCCAGGAGTGCGAATTATAAGAAGGAGCGACCGTAAGTGTCAATAATCGCCGTATTAAGGCATTAAGCGACGTGTTATGCTTTTTAGCATATTCCCGCCCTTTATGTAAGAGCTCTTCATTAATAGAAATAGTTATATTTGCCACAGTAACCACCGCGAGTTACACATATTACGTGTACCAATATAGTGTGTTTTTTTTAAAAAGTCAAGAAGATGGATTTTTTTCAGTGATTCTCATTTTAAAATCAAGGGGGCTGTAGTCGGCCCCACGCGGTGGGCCCCTCACGAGGGGTTTTATTTTTACAGTGCCGCCCCTCACGGAGGGGTTTTGTTATTGCATTAAGGCTTCCTGGGATGGTCAGGCTCATTGGTTAATGCAATTGATTTTTTTGTGGACTGTGGGGACTTAGTGGACAAAGTGGACTTAGTGGACGGGCAGACACTCGAAATCGATTAGACCGCGTGATAATTTGAAAAAAAAGTTGAAATTTTGAAAGCTTTGGTATATATTTATATTTAAATAACAAAAGATGAGGTGAATGTATGAGCGATATGGGAATAAGTCAATTCAAGAGCCACGCAGCAGAAATATTGACCCGACTTGCCGAAACACAAGAAAATTTAATCATAACCCGGAGAGGCAAACCATTGGCACGAATCATTCCCTATCGTAATTCCGATATGACCTTTAAACCGGGGAAACTTGCGCATACGCTTATTTTCGAAGAAGATATCGTCTCGCCTTTAGGAGAAGAGATTTGGGACGCTTGCAAATGAAATATCTTCTTGATACTCATACATGGATATGGTGGAATATGAACCCGGAAAAATTATCAAAAAAAGTTGAAATGATCATTCAAAGTCCGGGTGGATATGATGAACTTCTTTTATCTGCTATTTCTACTTGGGAATTCAGTAAACTGCTTGAAAAAAAGAGGATAGGCATTTCATGCAATCCTGAGGATTGGATAGCGGCTGCGTTAGATATGCCTAAGCTCAGAGTGATCCCACTAAATCCTATTATAGCCTACCGATCGACTGTGCTCCCAAAACCCTTTCATGATGATCCGGCAGATCAAATTATTGTAGCATCAGCACGTGAAGAGAATGCAATAATCCTGACTAAGGATCAAAAAATTCTTATGTATAAACATGTAAAGAGCCTTTGGTAGTTTCAAAACTAATCAGATCTATCTTCCAAAATCCCAATTCCCCGTTTTCATCATGAGACTATACTTTTCAAAAAACTCCGCCCGGCACCTAAATCAAAATTAAAACGGAGCTAGGCTTCGCAATGATGAATGATGGTTACAGGTGAGAGGTTACAGGTGACAGGTTGTAGGTTGATGGCGCTGTGCGCCATTATAAAACCCCACGTGTGGGGCCTCCCCTGAAAAAAGATAGGCAGCAGGATTAGAAAGAAATGATTTGAGTATGCCGGGATGAAATCCACGGTAATATATTTTAAAAGACTTAAAATCCGCGATAAAATCTCCGGATTTCTTTTCGAGCTGGCGAAGGTCTATTTTTTTTGCATTCAGTTTACACTCACCGAGTACAAGAATCTTTCCCATTTCGTTGACGGCAACAATATCGATTTCGTTTTCGCCTTTCCGATCCCAATATGAACCGATGATATTGAACAAAGATAAAGTCTTTAAATGATTTTTAATGACTTTTTCAAACAGCAATCCCTTATGAACCGGCCATTCTTCCAATATTCTTGTCTTGATGTACAAAAAATTCTCCGCTTCCAGGGCGGATTGATTCCTATAAATAAACCGGAACCAGAAGGAATAGAAGTAATCATCCAGTTGGTATTTGATATTTTTTGTATTGGCAGGAGCAAACACGGGCGATACCTTTTTAATCAATCCGAAATTCTCCATCAGGTTATTCAAGTATCCTCCCAATTCTTTAACATCCGGTAATAAAGAGAGTAATTCGGACCGCCGGGTTTTCCCCGAAGCAATAAGTTGCAATAAAGCGAAATAAACGGAATAATTCCTCCCGAATTCTTCGATTAAAGAGCTTTTACCTTCGTTAATGACCAAAGAATCCTTAAACAGCACGGCCTCTAAAAAATCGGCAAAATTTTTCTTTTTTATCCCGGAGACTAATTCGAGGTATTTCGGTATACCGCCGGTAAATATCATATAATCGAGTAAAGATTCATCGCTTGAGATACCATAGTCATTTAAAATTTCAGCGGTGGTCGCCAGCGAGAAGGGATTCAAGGTAACCTGGTGATCTGCTCTCCCGAAAAGGGGTTCTTTACGATCTTTAAATATCTGGTCCATCAACGTCGTCAGCGATCCCATCAAGATAAGATTGCATTTGGTTTTCTCTTTTTTTTGGTCCCATATATTTTGAAGTTCTGAAAAAATACTCGGCTCGACATACCGGTAATTTTGGAATTCATCGATAACAACAGTCATGGGGTGCGTTTCAGCATAATCGAATATCATCCTGAAGATTTCCTTCGATGTTTTTGGGGTGGAATAAAGGGGGATATCGAACTTTGATTGAATCTCCGATAAAAATTCCTGGCTTAACAGGTGATCGGATGTTTTAGACACGAAAAGGTAGGCGAACGTTTTATCTTTGAATGCTTCGAAAACAAGACGAGTTTTGCCGATTCTTCTTCTGCCCAATATGATGGTCATTTGGGATTTTGATTCGGCTTCGCGGGAAATTGCTTGCAAACGCTGGATTTCGTTTTCTCTATTATAAAACTTCACGCGGCCTCCATTATCGTAATTTATATTACGGTAATAAATATTACTATTTATCCGAATCCATGTCAATGGGATAGTCGAGCTTTTTTTTGCTTTTGAATCGAGTGAGTTTAATAGATTGATAATAACATCGATGGGCAAGCGTGCATACTGAGATTTTATCATCGACTTCAAAGCGTCCTTGGTTTCGATCATTGTGATAACGAATCATTAATTGAGCACAACGGAGCTATCGGCCTGTAAAGTACCTTGTTGCATGTTTCCCCCTCCAGCAATTAATTCACCTGGGGCCTCTATAGGAAAAAGTAGCGGTTGATTAACCGGTTCTACCCTTTTTTTGACCGTATTAACCGGATCAAGACTGCAATACACATCTTCGAGATAGTAATCGGCTTGATTGCATTGAAGTTTGTCGATAACCCCCCTGATTTCATCGACACACCATCCTTCCATGAAACGGAATATCGATGATACCAGGTATTTTTGATTCAACTCGAACGTCAGCCAATTACGGTTTAGAGCCTGGGCAACAAACCCAGTTGTGTTGGAACCGCCAAATATATCCAATACAACATCCCGCTCATCGGTCAACATTTTTATAAAGAACGCCGGGAGTTCCAAAGGAAACCTGGCTGGGTGACGTTCTATACCCAGTTCTGTACAAAACCGAAGATAGAATGAATTGCTGTCGGTGTTCGGAATAGACAAAAGGTTGGAAGGAATCGCCCCGCCATTGTCTTTGCCGAAGCCGGCACTTATGTCATGTCCTGAGGGGCGCTTTTTCGGCTTATAGAAACTTTCCGGGTCTTTAATCAATTTCTTCATCCGGTCTGAGTATGGTGCCAGCACTTTACGGACATCAGCTTTCGGGTATTTCGTCTTACTAAACCACCAGACCGTGTTAACCGAATCTTTTGCTCGGATTTTTTGCTTATTTACCCATTCGATGGGTGAAGGCAACTTCGCCGGGTTGAACCAATAGAAATCCTCGGCAAGATGAAACCCGATCTCGTCGCAAAAAGCCAATAAAACCCTGAAGTTGTACAGCGAGCGGGATGGCATGCCTACCCGGTATGCACCTCCTAAATCAAGGACGAAACTACCGCTGTCCTTTAGCACCCGGTAAACCTCTTGACCGAACGGCTTAATCCAGTCAACATATTCCGTCTCTTCGACGTTGCCATAAGTTTTTTGACGCCTTAATGCAAAGGGAGGCGAAGTCATTACAAGGTCAATGCTGGCATCCGGCAATTCTTCAAGGAGTTTTAGAGAATCGCCGACATAGGCATTACCTATATTGGTGTAATACAAAGGCGTGCTTTGCATCTTAATATTCCTTGAGGTTATTGACCCAACTGTCTATAATCTGCCAAAGGACGCTAGCAGCAAAGTAAATTTCAGGGTCTACACTGCAAATGGCTTGAAGGTCGGATTGAGAAAATTTATCTTTGCCATAGCCGATGATATAGCTTATCCACCTTCTAAGGTTATCATCGGGGCCAAGTAAGCCTGCCGGATTGAATTTGCCTGTTCTGGCAAGTGCCCACGAAATTCCGTCACGTTTGGTGGGATCAATAGTCTTCAAAAGTTCAACCAAATGAGAAATTTGGGGCTCTGCAATCCGCAAGAGTGCACGTGCCGCCTCAATCTTTATTTCCATGGCACTTGAATTAAAGGTGTCAACAAGAACTACTGCCGATTCCTGGGAAGCAAATTGCCCCAGCGCCCATGCAGCGCCGGCACGCAGCTCGTCATCCCGCGTACAGTCCTGCAAAACATTAATCAGCAACCGTTCGCTTTGCTTTTTAGAGATTTCGGATGCGACAATTACCGTTTCAAGCTGCGTTTCAAGGGGAACAGTTAGGGCCGGGCTGTTTATGGTATTCTCTATAAATGCCCAACCCTCCGGGATGTCGTATGCTGCAAGAGCTGCTGCTGCCTCAAGCTGAACATAGATATCCTCGTCGGTATCATTCATGCGCGCTTCAAGAGCAGGCTTGGCGGAAGCGTAACCCCTATAGCGCAGGGCTTTAGCTGCGGCGTATCGCTCGCTTAAGTTGAAACTGGCGAGTTTTTCGATGAAGTACGTTTCCGTAACCGGTGGGGGGGCGGTGAGCGTTGTGCATACCGGGACTACCGACGCTACTATCTGATTGGCTTCAACAATATCTCCTACCTTAACCTGTGGCACAAGTGTTATATTTCCCTTGTTCCGACTCAACTGTATAATCTGACGCTGTGTGGTCGAGAAAGGAGTCAAATTGATCTTTTTAGATTCCTCCACTTCAGGAAACAACCGCTTTCTGTTTTGCAGCAGCACACGCCCACATGACCCTAATTTCAGAGCCTTCTTCAACTCCCTTCGGTTGAGTTATAGATACCTTCCCGCCTGTAAATGCTTTCCGCATTTCTTTGACACTGACAAAGTGGACAGGAGAAACTTGTTTGAGATCAACAGGGGAATCATCGTTCTGTTGAAAGACGACGATAGAAACAAGATCATCGTCTCTCATACCCGCGTCCCACGACCTCTTGGGATCATTCAGCGAGTGAGACATCGATATTTCAGGTTTTGTCTTACCGCGGGATTCAAACCGTAAGCCGGTTTTCAGGCAAAGAATGTCAGGAACTCGCATACGCTTGATTTTAATTTTCTTCCAGATTTTGAAGCCGGTAGAACCGCGCTCAAGCTCTATGGGGTTGAAACCCATTGTTTTCAACAGGCCGATGGTCGTGTTGGTACCGCCAGCACCAATAACAAGCTTTTTCAAGAAACTGTCGTCGCTTTTGAATTTATTTGCCATTATACCATCACTATGAATTTAGGTTAAACCAATTCTTGAACTACTTCTGCACATGCTTCCGCCTATGGAGCTTGATATTACCCCTTTTCGCCCTACCAACACAATAACTATTTCCCTAATTTTAATCATCACCGGTTTCACTGGAAAGATATTTGTACCACATATTGAGACAGAAAGTCAAGCCATCACCTTTTCATTTTTGAAACGACTCGCTTTAATCTTTAAATACCCGACTTCCAGGTGGAAAACCCTTCAAAACTTGAAAATCACAGTTCATTAATCCGACGAAAAAATTTTTAACGAGCTCAATCGTATCAAAACGATACGGTCGAAAAACAACCTCTTTATCACTGCTAATGAGAGATGTATGGAATATTGATCCGAAATCACTGTCGGCAATCGTATTATTTCGATACGGGGATAGATAAATGTCATAAGTTTATTTAGATGCTTATATAATAAATGTTTCGAAATTTTTCTTGTCGGACGTCGGGGCCAAACCGCAAAATGATTGTGCTGAAATAATACAGCAGCACAATCGAAGTGAAACGATAATCAAAAAAAATTAACCCTGGAAATCATTCTATTCAATTTTATTCGGACTTTTTTCGGCTTTGGCATCAATATTGCCATAGTAACATCTAAACTAAAAATTTTGAAGAAATAAACTTGAAAGAAAAACTTAGTTTGACATTAAAGATGTCGCATTTTGTTTGATATAGGTAAAAACAAAAAGGAGGCTTACCAGTGAACATGGAAAACACGGGAGCAATTATAGAACAAGGACAATGTAAATCATCGCATTTCAACGATTACCTGGGAAACCTGGACGGCAAATGGGTTGTGATGAATCATCTCTCAGGGGCGATGATCGAAATCGATCAACCTATTTATGAATTATTGATGAATAACGATCTCGCCCCGTTAGAAGGGACGAAAGGTTTGGAGTCCCTTAAATTTGGGAAATTCGTGGTCTCCGGAGATGATAATGAAGTAGTGGGTTATAAGAGAGCACGGCAAGAGTGGAGCGAAACCGCACGCTTTGTCGGTTTGCAGATTGTACCGACATTAGCCTGTAATTTTAAGTGCCCCTACTGTTATGAAAATCAACAATTCAGCCACACTTCGATGTTGCAAGAAGTGATGGATGGAATTCTCAACTATTTGAATGAAGCGATAAAGCCCACCACTCAAATGTTAAGTGTTTCCTGGTATGGCGGCGAACCGCTGCTAGCCATGAAACAGATCGAGTTTCTTTCCAAAGCTTTTATGAAACTGGCAGAGGAAAGAAATCTTCAATACAAGGCAACCTGCGTTACCAATGGATATCTGCTGAGTAAGAAAAACGTGGATACTCTTCTCCAATATAAGGTGAGGGCGCTGCAAGTGACGTTGGATGGCCCGAAAGCCATTCATGATAAAAGAAGGAAACTGGCGGACGGGACAGGAACATGGCAAACTATTATCGATAATATAAAATATGCGTTATCCCAAAAGTTAATGATCCATATCCGGGTTAATATCGATAAAGAAAATATCGATTATGTTGAAGAGCTCTGCAATGAATTGAAAGAGGAAAACATATTCGATGAAGTAACGGTATCGTTGGGAGCGGTTTTATCTTTCGGAAACGTCTGCCGCAGTGTCGAGGATACCATTATAACTCTTGAAGATGCCAATAAAAAACTCGGTACGGACAAAATCCGGGCTATACTTAAAAAATCCATTGGTCAAGCCAGGCGTCATGTCCCTAACTATACGGGTTGTGTGGCTGTGGCGACCAATTCGTTGATTGTCGGCCCCAGCGGCGAACTGTATAAATGCACAAAAACCATCGGCTCCCCCGAAGAGATTTGTGGGGATATTTTTAACGTGGATAAGAATCATCCCAATATTAAAAAATGGGAAGGGGTCGGTAATTTAGAAATCGATAATTGTCAAAAATGTTCGCTTCTCCCGGTGTGCTCCGGCGATGGCTGTGCTTTCGATCAAGTAATCAGCGGGAAACCGGTTACAGCATGCAATAACTATCTCTTCAGAAAAGAGTACGCGTCGAATCATGCGAAATTGTATCTCGAAAAGAAACAAAATTGCTCAAAATAAAATAACAAGAAGGAGATTAACATGAAGAGTATCAAAGATTTTGATGTCAAGTATGTTTTGTCACCTTTCGAAGAAGAAAAGGTCTTATCAGGCGCCGTCGGATGTAATTGCAGGGTATACGATTATTACTATCCAGTGGTAGCCGGCACCCTGTATGTTGATGGCATGGAAATGCCTTTCCATTTCTGGCAGGATGGCGACACTTGCATTGAGGGATTATGGTAAAAAACAAAATACCAATGATCTAGGTATTTTCAAGAAAGGGCCGAACCCGGATTTGTCCGGGTTCGGCCCACTTTCTAACTTCCCGGTTGATCGGAGAGGAAAAATTTTTTCACATAGATTGGATTACTAATCGACGATAAATAGTTTGACTCCCTTTTCCGTATATGAGCGGTGGGGATTATTTTCATCATCTTCGGCCTGGTAACTCATTCCCGGTGTTAATCTGTATTTTGTCCCGTCTTTCAGTTCAGTCACCATTTCCCCTTCCAGGATAAGAATCACGTGGCCGCGGCTGCACCAGTGATCCGCCAGGTACCCGGGAGAATATTCCACCATCCTCACCCGGATATTTCCTTTTTCAAACGTTCGCCAAAAAGCCGTGCCGGTTTCTCCTTTGTGCTCCGTCGGCTCAACCTCGCTCCAATCTACTACACAAAATGGAACATCTTTAAACTTCATGATCATATCTCCTCGAATATGAAAGCGGGATTTGGCGGGCCGCCCCCTTTAAAACGGGGGCGGCCCGGTTAATTTTAAAAGCGACCGGTCTATCGGTTGGTAAAATAATTCAAACGCAGGTTTAAACCGTCCGGTGAATAGGCGGCATTGATACTAACGGTATTATAATATTCAAGAGATAGACTTAGCATAATACTATCCTGGGGGCGGTAATAAGAGGGCTTGGCATCGCACCCCACCGTGCAGGTTGAGCTGATAGAACTCCAATCGCTGCAAGCAGCCCGGCAGTTCACACAGGGGTAATATGTATAACCTTCCGAACCATACGAATATTCATCGCACAGGTTGCCGAAACTGTGACCGAACTCGTGGAGCCCCATCGATTTATAAGAAGTACCGCTGTAAATCATCGTGTATGTGTTATAACTGTTGACTTTATATGAATTATTGTTATCCCGGTACCCACCTCCACAGTAAGTCGAGGTATTATGCAGCACGATGATTTCATCATATTTATACCCGGAAGCTGCGGCTGCACTTAATACCTTTGAACTGGTGCAGCACATTAACCGGCTGATCCCCGAGCATCCGCAAGCACAACCCAAAGATGTCGTATTCCCGTACCGGTTGATGACAATATTCGCAGAATAGTTGGAAAAGGGCTGCTTGGAAAGAAGATAAGTCTTCAAACTGTCGGCTTTGCTATTAAATGTACTCATCTGCCCCGAGGTGTAACCGCTGGCAATAACCAGGATATAAAATTTACTGGTGGCTTTAGCCCCCGATAAATTCTCCATCCCCGATATCGAGTCTCTATTCTGCTTTACTCTCGGACGGAAAACAAAAGATGTCGGGATCGCGGCCAAATCATAAGAAGCCCCCTGGATTTCCCGGAATGGAGAATAAATATCGATAAATTTGGCTTCTTTAAAATAGGGAACCACCAGGTACGCTTCAGGCTCGGTAATCGGGATCACATCAGGCGAACCGTCACTTCTCCCACCTTGCGCCATGGGTACAGTCCGTGCAGCAGGAAAACTGAATTGCGTTTCATATAATACTTTACCTTGTTCGTCCGATAATGAAAAAAACGGCAATTCGTTATCTCTCGCCGGCATTTGGGCTTCGCGGCGCTGCCTGGCGGATGTGTTTCCCGTTGTTACGATAATTTCATCGATACCGGTATACCCGTTTTGTGTTTTAATGGGGATGATCATCACGGAATTATCCCGGCTAAACGATTGGATATTCCTGTCTTTTCTGTCTTTGGAAAAAAGCGGCTGGTCGGAAATACCTGCCGTCAACGAATGAAAAGAAAAAACAATAATTAATAAAAATAAAAATGATGCTTTGAGTGAAAGCATTTTGAACCTCCCTTTTATGGTTTTGATTTTGTTTGTCATAATGATGTTTTTGCCTGCTTAAGCCCAATTATTCTTTTACCAGGTCAAACAAGCTGTGACCTTGTATATCCGGCATTTCCTCTTTGTCCCAGCCGTTCAAATCGAGGATAGTGGGGACGATATCCAGTGTAGAGACAACATGGTTAAAAACACAAGCCGGTTTAATATTTTTCCCGAGGAAGAAAAGAGGTACATTCTGTTCCGAATAGGTGCCATGAAGGCCGGGCAGAAATGGGGCTTCGAGTTCCAGGATTTTTTCCAGCGCCTCCAGGGGCACGCCGCCCGCTACATATCCGCCTCTTATGATATCGTTATACAGCCTGAAGGAAAAGTTTTTATCCAGGAAAATAAACAAGTCCGGCCACATGATTTCCTGTTTCACATCCTTGTGGTAATATTCGGAGTAGAGGTTGAAAGGAAGACCGGTTTTACGGTTGATCCCGTTTTTTTGTTGTTCTTCATCCAATATTTCCCAGATCGGGCAGGAATTTTTCAAATTAAACTCATAGAGTATTTTCTTGATTTTATTAATGGTTTTCTGTTTACTGGTGGGGCCGCCGATGTTGTAGATATAACAATGAGGTCCTTCAGCGCAAAGCCAATCATAATCGCCGCACCCGTCCGTCGTATGGGCTCTCATCCGTATCCCGCCTTCAGCCAGGATTTGGCGAATGTCGATCGAGTTGGAGTTAAAACGTCCCAGGGCACTTCCTGTGTTTACGATGCCCGGGAGTATTTCCTCCATTTTATTCACTAACAGTTCCAGGTATTGGTTAAATTTCTCTTTTACTTCGTTATCTGCGCGTTTAAAGAAAGAACTAAAATCCATATTGAAGGACAAGAAATCATTCAGGAAACCCGCGAAAACTGCGCCGATATAAAGAGGGAGCAGGTGGGACCTGTCGGCCGATTCTTTAAAATCCTGCAGCCGCGGGTATTCCAGGGAACTTATGGTTCGCATCCCATGATCCGCTGTAAAAATGATGTTGGCGTCCTTGTTTTTCTTAAAGATCAAATCCGTCAATTTTCCTATTTGCTCATCCAGGGATATCAATTGATCGTATAAAGCATCGAAATTCGTAAAAACATTCGCCGATTCGGGGTCCAACAAGCACCCGTACATGTGCCCGTTTATATCCATCCCCGGGAAAAGTATATACATAAAATCAGGATCATCGTGATGGATAACTTTTTCCGCCATTTGCCTTATCCACTGGTCATTGGGACAATAGGCACTATTAAAAGCCGGGATCGTTATACATCTTTTTCCCGCGGTATTTTTTACCAGGAACAAAGATTTCATAAATATTTCCCAGATGCCCTTATCTTTAAAAAAATCATTGTACTCTTTTTCGTCGGCGATATAGACCCGGGGAGGGAACTCCTGGTCTCCGATATCTTTTCTACCGCCCAGGATATAAGCTTTGGGTTTCTCATAGTAAGGGGGGCGTTTTTTTTCAAAGAAATTTTCTTTTTCTTTTCTTCCTGGCCCTGTTTCTTCCTCTTCGGTGTCATATGCGCCGATAACAAGGATATCGCAGCCCCGGCTCAGCAATTTACCTACCCAGGATTTACCGCCGACAAACGCGGTTTTCAATCCATGTGCTTTGCACGTTTCGAAGAGGGTTTTTACCAGGATTTCATTGGGACCGAATTTTGAAACATCGATGTTATAATCGGCTGTCAAACCTTTATAATAAGCCGCCACTGAAAAAACACCGGAAGTCCCCGGGTATGTGGAAGTCATAATAGTGGTGTGATTGGTCGAGGTCACTGCCGGCAATATGCAAGAGCATGCTTTAAAATTGGCCCCCTTCTCCACCAAAGCCCTCACGTTTTTCATGAGGTAATTACCCTTCTCATCTTTGTAATCGATGTATGCAGCGGGCAGCGAATCGCAATTGATAATATAAGTTTTCCCTTTTGAATTCATGGTTTGGTCTCCTTTTTATTTATAATAAAATTTCTTAAGTTATAAAATAATAACGAATATGAAATTCGATTGTCAACAGCAAAAAGGAAAAAAATTTTGGAAAGAGATAAAACCTTTGAAAGCTTAAAAAAAGCCCCGGGTTGATTTTCATTAGAATCTCTTTATTATAAACAAACCTAACCTTTTTTCCACGATGAATAGAAAAAAAATAGGACACTGTTCCCTCATTTGGACTGGCAATAAAAATGCTACGGGAGTTGAGTAAGCGAAAATATAATTAAGGAGATCAAATATGAAAAAAAATTTTCCAGTTTTTATGATTGTTTTGCTAATGGGTTCCATGGCAACTTATCTGCCGGCTGAAGTAAATGGGACAGGAAAAAACACCGTGGTCCGTGTAGGTTTGTTAGCCCCGTCGTTGGGATTCGAAACAAAGCTCAGCAGGAGTTTTTCTCTGCGTGCGATGGGAGGGATCCATTATTCCATCGATGATAAAGCCTTCGTGCCCTGGCTTGAAACCGGTTTCAGGTATTACTATAATATGACGAGAAGGCATAAGAATAATAAACGGGTTGAAAACTTTTCCGCCGATTACCTGGGTACTCAATCCCAATATGTTTTTTCAACCGATAACGTGTCCAGGTCGTTTTACTCCGGGGTATGCTGGGGAATGCAGCGAAACATCGGGCGCCGTTTTTACTACGATTTTAGTTTAGGTTTCGGCACCCTTTTCAAAAACCAGGACACCTCAGCTCGGGGGACGATTTCGTTTTCATTGGGTTTAACATTGTAAACCAAACATAAAAAACCCTCGAAAGCAAAACCGGAAGAGATAGGCACGGCGGTTTAACCGCCGTGCTTCCTACCTACAATCATTCAAAATAAAATCATTTCCGGATTATACTACCTAAATTTTTTTACTTTTGATAAAATGGGCAGATGACACTCTTTATACAGCCAAAATGATGGGAAGAAACAAAACCGAAAAGGGTCAGACAATCACCGGGACATCGCATGATATTACGGACCTGCAATAAATCCACACGCAGTGAAAAGATAGAAGTCGGGAAGAGACGTCGATTAAAATTTATTCATTAAAGTTAAATGAGCAGTAACGATGAGTAAAATTTACCCGTTACTGAATTTAGATTCGATGATGCGTGAAGAAATTTAGCTAAACGAAAAAATGACCTGTCGATTTAACCGCTCATGGTTTATACCGGCAATTCCGATATGATATAATAATGATTCAAGAGGCAGGTACAAAATGAACGATTATTACAAAAAGAAACTGGCAGCGGATAACCTCGAAAAATGCTACGAAATCGCCCCACCCCGCGTAAAACAATACCTCACGGCTGAAATCTCTTTCGTCCTGGATCAAATAACTCCACACGAAACAGTCCTCGACCTGGGATGCGGTTTCGGCCGCGTATTGCCGGCAATAGCCCAAAAAGCCCAAAAAGTCGTGGGAATCGATAACTCTCATCCCAGTTTATTGTCGGCCAAAGAAGCCTCGAGCTGCATAAAAAATTGTTTTCTAATCGAATCCGATGCCGCCAAGCTGGCTTTCAAAGACAATATCTTCGACCTGGTATCCTGCATTCAAAACGGCATATCCGCTTTTCACGTCGATCAAAAAAAACTCCTGGCAGAGAGCATCCGGGTTGCTAAACCGGGTGGAACCATTTTATTTTCCAGTTACTCGGAGAAATTCTGGCATCACCGGCTGGAATGGTTTAAAATTCAATCCAATGCCGGGTTACTGGGAGAAATCGATTTCGAGAAAACCGGGAACGGGGTCATTATTTGCAAAGACGGTTTCAAAGCAGTAACTTTTGGGCCTGCGGGATTTCTTTCACTGGCTGCCCAATTGGGCGTTTCCGCCTCGACCTCGATCATTGAAATCGACGAATCCAGCATCTTTTGCGTTATCCGGAAAGATTAATAAAAGGGAGAAAAAAAGGGACACCGTCAACGCTCGACGATGTCCCTTTATTGTATATCTATTTGGATGCAGGGTAAGGAGACTTAAATTCAAAAGATAAACGATAACCCGGCATATACTGAAGCACCGCCTTTTAAGGGAAGCAATGTATTCACACCTTTACTGGTATATTCCGGGTAACGGATATCTTTATCCAGGATATTATCCGCTTCTATAGATAACTGGAGGTCCTGGGCACTTTTGCCTCCAAATAACTTCAACAGGTGAAGGGTGGCTTTCGCCGAAAGCAAATTAAACGCCTCAGCTTCTTTATTGCATTCGCTGACAGTGGGATTCACGAGACTGACCGGGGAGGGGTTCCCGAAATAACTGTTATATGCGCTGAAAGAAAA
>Ga0209593_10000042_pt1 | contig 67586 bp, 83 predicted proteins | sample PPLLaktember2015_3_FD_187260 | JGI IMG/M metagenome (GOLD analysis project Ga0209593, IMG submission 187260) | Freshwater sediment microbial communities from Prairie Pothole Lake near Jamestown, North Dakota, USA - PPLs Lake P7 Core (6) Depth... | ecosystem: Environmental > Aquatic > Freshwater...
TCTGGCTGCACGTAAAATAGAAAGCCCCCGGTGAAGGATCGTCGACCGGGGGCTGTTCTACAACAGCTTACTTCTTGCCCTTTTTGGGGGAAGGTGCTGGTGCCTTAGCTGGCGGGAACGGATTCTGTTTGTCCTTCTTCATGCTGGAACCTCCTCATCGAAATAAGTCTTGCGAGTCTCCATCGTCTCCGTACGGGCAGACTTGAAGTCGTCCTCCGCTAGGGTGCGGATGATGTCGTCGCCGCTGTGCGTTAATGCAAGCGACATCGCCCTGACCAGATCCCGTGCTTTCTCAGCCGCATCTTCAGGCTTAAGTTTTTCGCCGCTGCTCATGAAGATCGCCGCCACGAGAGTGGTGAGTTGAATTTCGCTCATTACTTATTTGTCTGCTTCTAATTCCGTTTCGTCAATGCCCTCGTCGGGAATCCATGCCCTTGCCGTCTTGGAGGTGCAGCGGCAGGGGTGGCGGGAATCTTTGTTGCGGGGGCAGTCGGGGTTGCGGGGGTCGTGGACTACGGGAATGAAATTCATGGAAAGAAGGGCGCAGGTGAGTGCGCCCTAACTTAGACTAACGCTTCGGTTGCTGTTGCTCGCGTTCGCGCTGCTCGCGCTCCCGCTGCTCGCGTTCCTTCTGTTCCCTTTCCTTCTGTTCCTTCTGCTTCGGATCGTTGGGATCGGGGTTGTGTGGATTCATACGTAGAAATCCTCCGGCATCAGCTTTGCACGCTGGGGACCACTTTCAGGAGCGGCACAAAGATGCGGCGTGTCGAAGGCGGCACTGGCGGCTTGCTGGCGCGGATTGCGGCCAGCCTGTCGCGCAGCACCTGCTTCTGCTCCGGCGTGAGCACCCGCTTGGCGCGGGGCTTGTGGAAGCGGACGTTCTTGAGCCGGAAGCACCCGGCCAGCAGGTCGTGGGCGGCACGGCCCATGAACCGGCTGACGAGCGCGAGGTAGATGTCGCAGAACCTCCAGCCGTGTGCGGCCTCGGTCCAGTCGTGATCGATGAGCCCGTCGTGGGCGGCGTGAGCCAGCTCATGGAGAATGATCAGCTCCGACCGCGACCACTTCGGCATGTAGATCGTCCTCCTGTTAGACTTCCAGCAGGCAGCGCGGCGACCCCTGCCGTCATTCACCATGACGATGGTTGCCTTCGGGTAGTTCTCCTTCCAGAACTTGGAAGAGACGATGTCCCGGACACGCCGCTCGACGTCGGCGATGTCCTCGATCATCTTGTTGCAGATGCCAGCGTCTCTCATCCTTAGAGCCGCCAGCCGCTCGGAGTCGTACACCCGCTGCTTCTGGGTGTCGCGCTCCTTCTTCTTGTATGTCATGTTAGTCCTCTTTTTCTGCGGAATTACTAAGTGGCGTGTCAAGCCACTACAATCATTATAACACAAGCAACTAAGTTTGTCAAGTAGCCACTTACTAAGTGGCGTTCAGTCACTGATGGTGTTATGGTGCGGCGATGAAGCAGCACACACCCACGGAATCAGTCATCGTACGGAAGATCATGCAGAAGCTTTCCCCGTTCTGCCGGATGCGCAAGCGCCACGGCTCGCCGCTCACCGTCAAGGGCGATCCCGATCTCTACGGTTGCCTGCCGATGGACCACCCGCACTGGCCGGGACGCCACTTCGAGATCGAGGTCAAGCGACCGGGCGAGCATCCCACGCCGCTGCAGCTGACCCGCCTCGAGGAATGGAAGCTGGCCGGTGCGCTCACAGGCGTGGCCCGCAGCGTCGACGATGCTCAGTTCATCCTGCGCGTCGGCGACTGGCAGAAGATGACGCTCGCCCACATCTTCGCGGAGGAGGAAAAGAAGGTCTGGAAAAATTAGGGGGCGTCCCGAGGAGGACGCCCCACCGCTAGAAAAGAGGACACGGGAACCATGACAGAACCCGTGGACACTTATGAGATTAGCACATGGGGCCAAAGGATTCAGGGGTTTTCAGTAAATCAGGTCCATGAGCGAGACGTTCCAGCGGACGAGCTTCTCCACACCCTTCCAGCCGCTCTCCTTCCATATCGCCAGCCAGCCCTTCTCGAGAACGGTGTAGTAAAGGTCGAGAATTCCACCGGGTTTTTCCTGCTTAATCAGCAGAATCGAGAGATCCATTTCGAGATCAGCCAGCGCCTCCATCATCCGCTCCGTGGGAACGATGGGCGTGGTGATGCACCGGCTGTGGTGGTGGCGGATGATGCGGGTGCCGATCCGGTCGAGCACGCCCAGCCGGTCGTCGACTTCCTCCGGCGTAAGCGGCGGCTTCACAGCTTTCACAGGAGCGGGGAATACGGTGGGGTTATGCCGGTTCTCTCTCCGGTACGGTCCCACCTTGCGTGACTCCAGGGGCGGCTCTTGCTCGTTCATTGGGTCCTCTTTCCGACAGGAATATGTACAGCAGCAGCAGTGCCAGCATCCAGCCAGCCACAGCCAGCACGACAAGCACTTGGTTCCAAAGCTTCGCACGATCAAGCTGATGACGCATTATCTTCTGCTCGTACCAATGAACCATTACTAAAGTGTTGCGACTGGTACTAAGAAGTCCGGGATTTTGGCGGGAGTTAGATTAGACTTGAATCCAGGGGGAATCCCGATTCCCCCTGACGACAGAACAAAAGGAAAAATGTCCATGTCCAAACTATCACGCTTAGGCGGCTTGGCCGTCTTAGTTTCTGCTTTAACAATCCCCGCAAACGCTACTTTGATGGTCAACATTGGCGGTACCATCGCTGGCGGTTCAGTAGTGGGCGGGGTGACTTACTTCGATAACCAGCCCGGTGTCGACAGCAACCCCAACGTGGGCGTGCTCGATATCGGTGCTTTCCTGAACACCGTGGCAATTCAGTTTTCAATCAACGGCTTCGCCGCCCTGAGCGGGAGCCCGATTGCCTCGTTAGCTACCACGGCTAACGTCAACCTGCTGCAGTCCACCACGCTCCCCGTGTCAGTTGATGTGTTTGTAACAGACACCGGGTACAGCGCTCCTCCCACTCCGCTGAATCTTGACCAGACAGTCAACTTACTTTCCTCGGTCGGCGGCATCACGGCTGTTGCCACCTCGACCGGCTTCTACGGTGATTCCAACACCGAGTTCGATGTCGATGGAGCCAGCACTTCGGATGCGAAGTCGGCTGTCACCAAAGGCATCGCGATCAATTCCCCGGGTATCAGCGGCACCATCAACGGGCCTAGCCTTTACTCGCTGACCACCCACACCAACCTCGTCATCAGTACCCGTGGCACCGACCCCATCCAGAACCTCCAGGTCAATACGAATCTGGCTGCACATGGGGAGAACGTTCCGGCAATCCCGGAGCCCGGTACAATGGCTCTTGGCGGCTTAGCTTTGTGCAGTGTCTTGTTTGTTCGTCGTCGTCGGTCATCTGTTTAGGCATTGAATTCCCTTTTCGATTGACTTAACTCCTCCGGAGGGGCTTCACCCCTCCGGTTTTTTTTGTGCCTAAATCCTAGTCTCATCTTCGGTATCAAAATCATTGGTGATTACCCGCACCCCGGGCGACTCAGTACTGACAAGGAGCGGCCTCAGCATGATCTGGAGGACGTTCCACTCCTGGAGCTTCAGCTGCAGTTCCCCGGCAAGCTGCAGCGTCTGCCCCTCCACCCCGCAGAACATCTGAATGGCGAACCGGTCCTCCGTCGTGGGCGTGTGATCGACCTCGAATCCAGGACGCGGTCTGAGTTTGAAAACAACGGGCGGATTGCTACCTTTCATAGACCTCCCCTTTCTGTGTCTCGAGCTTGTGGATGTGGTCCTTGTGGCATGGCATCGACTGTCGATCCGGCCCCCGGTCATCGTAGAAGTACGGCCACTCCACCCGGCCCAGCGTCAGCCGCATCCAGCCGCTGACACCGGGTGAGTAAATCACAAAGCTGTCCCCGGGTACAGCCTGCTTCAGCTTCGCCTCGAACTGGAACCGGCTCAGTCTCACGTCCTCAGCTGATTGTGATTTCGTCGTCAAACTTCTTTCCTCCTCTGATCTCCCGGAGCGTGGCGTCGGCTCTGGCGTCTGCTATTCCCTCGTCGCTCGCCCGCCAGATCTCCTCCGCCTCGAGCGCTCTCTCCCACAGGTGCGAGCCGCGCTGCACCCGCCGCTGCCTGCGCCTGATTCCTTCCCGGACCCAGCGCCTGCCCTCGGCATCGCTGCCGCCGAAACAGCGCACGATCTCCCAGCGGTGATAGCCCAGCGTCTCGTCGCCGTGCCGCTCCTCGCCGATCACGCCGGTCAGTGTCTCCGGCGTGACTTTGCCTGCCCGCTTGTAAGCCGCCTTGCAGGCGTGGAAGTGCTTCCTCATGGCCAGCCGGGATTCCTGCTCCACCCCGCAGACAGGACAGGGCACAGGCTCCCGCCTGCTCTGCCCCAGCCGCCGGTTATGCTCGTTGTGAATAAACCACCCCGGTAGCTTCTGCAGGAAAGTCTCAATCTCTTTTACTTTTTCGGTACCTAGTTCGGTACGCAGATCCATGTCCAACGGCAATTTGTTCGGCCCTCCTTGTCTGTGGTGCATTCGCATCTGGCCTTCAGGTCCTTGCATCCGACGGGCGGCACCGGCTTGACCGGCTCGATGTAACAGTCGCCCGCAGCGAGTGCGGCGAAGGCTGTCAGAATTCCCACGGCAATCTGTCTCTTCATCTGGTGGTCCTCTTTTCTTCAGGTTTCTTTTTGAACGACTTCGTTCTCTCTTGCTCGTACAGCGTGGCCTGCTCGCACATGATGGCCTTGGCCCGCTCGATGGCCTGCTCGTATGGCATGCCGTTCCTCTCAAACTTGGCGATCAGTTCCTCCTGGAAGTACCGCCATCGCTCGCTCTCTTTGTTGTCGAGCGACTCAAGCTTCCTCATCCGTCTCGTCCTCCTCGTCCGGGTGCTTGTTCGAGAAGTCGCCGAAGTCAGGCTCCTCGCGCTCGTCCGGTTCCTGCTCCTGCTCTTCCGGGTCAGGGTCCTGGGTCTGATCCTGGCCCCAGTGGCCGGTGATGTAGTTGTCGAGATCGGCGTGGTTGATGCTCATAACTTCCTCCTCTAGGCTTTCAATCGAATCCTCCGGCCCCACCCCTGAAGCCGGAGGATTCTACAGATGGCCTAGGGCGGGCTAGGCCACTGCTACCGTCGCTACCGGGGCCTTCGTAGAGGTCAGGCCCAGCAGGCGGCTGACGGCCATGTTCGAGCGCTGCGCCGAGATGGGGGCCATCAGCTTGAACACCTCGGTGTAGGCGTTGTGCAGGGACCACATCGTGCGAGGGCGGAACTCCTCGTGCTGAGGCTCGAAGTAGTGCTTCACCACTTCCGGCAGGTACTGCTTGGGCAGCAACTCCTGGGCAAAGCTGTCGAGCATCAGGCTCTTCGCAGTCTCGTCCGAGATCTCACGCTCCTGGAGCTTGTGGACCTGCTCCTCCATCGTGAGGTAGCGGCCCTCGAACGTGTCGACTGCGCCGATCATCTCGCCGCGCAGGTTCAACCCGCTGGTGTGCTTCTTGCGGAGGGCAATTCCGTCGCTGCTGAAAGCCATGTTGTCGCAGACGAAGATGCGCATGCCGACTGCGATCTGGACGGACATGGAGCGGTCGTTGGCAGCGCGGATACCGAGCGCAGCCGTGACCCCCGGCATGGACGTCATCTGGAGGTCCATGACGCCGAAAACCATTGCCCCGTTCTTGGCAATCGCGAATTCCTCGCGGGTCTTCTCGATGCCCCGGAGGCTGAGCACGGAGTCGAGAGTCTCGACCAGCTCGATGTGAGGGATCGGACGGAAGGTCCGGGTCGCCTCGATGGCAGGCCGGATGGTGGCCAGTTCCGCACGGGTAAGCTTCTCGCCCCCAGCGTGCACAGCTAATGTTGCGTTGGACATGTCTATTCCTCTTTCCTAAATCGGTCTACTGCTGCACCGTGCCGTATGTCAGCACGTCTGCTATCTGTTTGGCGCGTTCGGTAGTTCTGCCGACGCGCAGGGAGTAGTGGAAGAACTGCAGCCACTCGGTGTGTAGCGCAGCGCGTTCAGCGCGTTGCTCTCTGCTCATCTCTGTATTGCTCATCTGTAACCATCATAGCACAGGTTTAAGGTTTGTCCAGTAAATGAGAGTACCGGTACCCTAGGCGCATGCCGCCGCTATCTTGGCGTGAAGCGCCATCAGCTCATGAAGCCGCCGCTCCACCGGATCACGGAGCGGGCTGTGTGCTGGCACGGATGCCAGAAGCTCCCGCTCAAATTCGACGTACTTGAGAAGCGCTCTCTCCATAAGATGCAATTCCGCTTCAGAGAAGCTCATAACCCTGTTCCTCCCATGAAGATCGTGGTGCAGCTGCGGTCCCCCTCGGTCACGATCCTGATTAACTCCCCGGTCTGCTGCAGCTGGTACACCGAGATCAGCGGCCCGTCGCCCCGCAGCGCAGCCTCGTTCCGGCTGCTCTCCCCCTCGCCCCAGTAACCCCGCAGGTGCAGCAGGAGCAGCCCCTCCCATGACACCCGGGCCTCCCGGAGCGCATCAACAGCCTGCGCCGTTATGTGCAGGGCACCGGGGGAGAACAGGTACTCCGGCCCCGGCTCGTTGTTCTTCAGGGCATTCAGGTCGCGCCTGCGCTGCCTGTACCCGTGCGATTCCCGTGTTGCCATATCAGTCCTCAGGAAGCTCATCGACCCGTGGCGGGAACAGCTTGGCCAGCACCTGCTCCAGCTTCCAGATGGGCTCACTGTCCAGCGCACCCAGATCGACGTGCTTCCGCATCACCTTCAGGGCTGCAGCGCGAACCGCTTCCAGGTTGCGGTTGTTGTAATCATCGAAGCCCGCTTCAATCGCGGAGTTTATCTCGCGTGCCGCCTCCCGCGCACCGGGATGGCTGGTGTACAACTCCCACTCATCAGCGGTGATGTGGACCGTCGCTCTGCAATTTACGTCGATGTAAACCATCTCATTGCCTCTCTTTCTTCAACTGTCGGTGTGCCCCGCTCCCGGCATGATTTGTCAAATACCAATACGTGCCCCGGTGGATCACCCGGGTCAGTTCCGGGTTGACGTACTGGAACTTCGCCTCGTCGCCCAGCAGGTTCGCCACCTGCTTCATGGCGTCGAAGCCGTCCTTCACCCGCAGGTGGTAGGAGATGGCCGGTTCCGGCCCCTCGCGTTTCAGGATGTAGCTCTTCATGTCCTCGTCCTCTCTCCGTAGGTGCTTCATCGATGCCGCACTGTCACTGTGCGGCACCCAGCAGTACCTACTTCTCTTCCTCGATCACAATCGAATCCACAAAGGGCTCGCACTCCCCGCGAGACTTGAGCGCCGGATGATCGAGGAAGTTCTCGATGGCATCCCGCTTCAGCTGCCTCTTGCTCGGACGCTTGCCGTCGTAGGCTAGGCTCACAGCCAGACCTACCTTCACGTACACGGTGTAGAACCGCTCCTTAGACATAGCGGAAGCCTCCGAAATCGAAGCTCTTCGTCTGCGCCAGCTTCTTGACCGCCTGCGCGAACTCGACGGCATCCTGGTTGCGCAGGTCGTGGGCGAAGTCCCCGTACTCGATCTGCGCCAGCAGGATTGCGCTCCAGAAACTAGCCTGCAAAGTTCTATGTTCTGTGCGCAGCGTGTCGACGATGACCTTGGCGACCTCTTTGCGTGAGCCTCCGTTCAACTCCTGGGTGATGGCCTGGATGGCTTTGCGCACGGCATCGATGCGCTCCTCTTTCTTCGGGTAACTCATGTGTTGTCCTCTCTCTCCTTAGTCAACGATGTCGGACAGCCGCTGCAGGTAGTTGCGGTACGCCGCGAGGCGTGCCTTGCGGTACCCCACGTCGTCGCCGGGGGTGAAGTCGAAGTAGTGGCCGTTGCTGTAGCCGCCCGCCTCGACGTTCGCGTTCCAGGTAACGAACTTGCCGGGTGCCTCGACCAGCACCAGCCTGATGTGTGCATCTTTCGGGTGGGGCAGCGATGCAACCGCAAGCAGAACCCCTTCCAGTGGAACTTCCGGTAGTCCACCCATTCCAGTCTTCGTCGTCATTGTGTCCTCTCTTCTGAGCCCCAGCTAACTCCTCGTAGGCTCGTGTCACTCGAGCCCACGGGGAGACATCTAAGCCTCTGCCTTCCAACGCTTTTTGCAAACTATGCAGCTAATTGTGTTTCGAGCCACACCGTACTGAGTAGCAAGCTTGGCCTGCGAGATCCCACCGCGCCCGTAGGCTGCTCGAATCTCGAGAACCTGCTTCGCCGTCAGCTTGGCTTGGCTGTTCTTCTCGCCCTCACACCCGCTGCGTCCCTTCGCAACCATGTCTGCCATGTTGTCGGCATGCGTCCCCTCGAACAGGTGCTCAGGGCGCACGCATGCAGGATTGTCACAGTGGTGACAGATGAAGTAGCCCTTGCGGGGAGCCCGCCCGTTGGCGAGTTCCCACGCAAAGCGACTAACTACTACACACCTGCCATCGATCCAAAGCTGCCCGTAGCCGTTGTGGCCACTCTTCGTCCATATCCAGCAGGCGTTCTCTCCCGGGAGCTTCTCAACTCCTGCCCAAAAGCGCTCTGTCGATGGCGGGTACTTCCTCATGGGCCTAGAGCAATCCTCCCGGCTGGACGCCCTCAGGTACCGGCACCTCGTCGTCCTCCTCGCAAGTAAGCTCATCCACCCGGGTCCGGAGGTCCACGTTCCACTTGCTGAGCGCGTCCGTGAACTCATCCATGGCCTGCGGGCTGTCGATGGAAAGCACCAGGATCGTGAGCCGCGACATCAGCGTGCTCAGGTCGTCCAGCTTGGCGGCGTTGAACGTCGCCGCATCCTGGATCGTGGCCTTCACGATCTGGTCCACCTCACGGGTGAAGATACGCCGCAGGTTGGCGTAGTTGGGGGTCAGATCGACGCCTTCCATTAGGCCACCTCCTCGACGGGTGCCGGATGCAGCTTCTCGAGCGGGAACGTAGCCCGCGCCTTGATATACAACTCCGCAGGCGTGGGCGGCTCCAGCTTGCGCTTCTTCATCAGGTCCACGATGATGCCGTACGACACCCGCTTCGTAGCGCTGTTCAACTGATCGTCCGCCCCGTCCGCCTTGTAGAAGTAGTAGCTCCCCGTCTCCACGGCCTGGAGCCGCAGGTTCCTCTCGACGATTGCTTTCATTGGCATTGTCCTGTCCTCTTTCCTGAGTCGACTGACTCCCCGGGGGCTCTTGGCTTGAGCCCCCTAGGCTACAGTCGGCTTACGCCTCGAAGGCGTTGAGCACGTCCAGGCACTCCGAGATCTCGTCCCGGTGCGTCCGGTGCAGGAACCGCTCGTGGCTGGCCACGTCCCACATCGTATGGACGGCCTCCCGGCTGTGCCGCTGGCGCATCACCTCGACCGGAATGTCCTCCGGGGCGAACGTCGCCTCGTCGTTCCAGAACGTCGACGTCGACGTCACGGCGCAGGTGCGGGCGAGATCCAGCAGGATCGCTGCCGCCTCCCGGCGCTCCTTGGAGTAGCTCAGGTTGAGCCACCACGCGGCACGGGCGCAGATCGTAGCGCCCATCGAGCCGCAGGCGACATAGCGCATGGTCTTGACCGTGTCCCAGTTCTTGGCTGCTGTCTTTGTCATCATGTCCTCGTTTGTGATCCCGGTCCGACCGGGACCACCTTTCTAGCTGTCTGAATCAATCGTACCACAGGCTTGAGGTTTATCAGGTATTCACCCCAGAGTAAGTCGAAGGGGAATGTCTACGCCCACCGCATCTCCTGGGAGCTAGCTACTGGGCAGGCTCCTCGTGAGGGCCTGCCATTGATCGAAAGCGTCCCGTAGCCGCCTCCGGCAAGGCTCTTCGTCCAGATCCAGCAGGCATTCTCTCCGGGGAGCTTTTCAACTCCCGCCCAAAAGCGTTCTGTCATCCTTCAAGCCCCTTGATAAGAGTCTCTCCCGAGCCCATCGCGTGGGCTCAGGAGGCACCCTCCAGGTGCCGCTGGCTAGTCCGTTGTCTCGGTCTGACCGAGATAACCCTCGTCGTCGTCGAAGTCCTCGAGCGGGCCCTCGTCGCTCGACACCGTGGCGAGGGCGAGCAGCGCCTCGAGGTGCTCGCGTGTCTCGACTACCGTGGCAGGCACGAGGCGGGACGTCTCGGTGCCGTCCTCGTGCGTCTCAGTCAGGGTGTAGTAGATCGTCATGGTTGTTCTCTCCTAGTCGATGTCGATGCCGTTCCAGCGTTCGCTCAGGTCCTCGTCCAGGGCCTCAGTCTCGGCGTCGTAGCAGGCATCGCAGAGCCGCCGCTGGCCGTCGCTCATGCGCTGGTCGCAGTCGGAGCAGTAGTAGGCCCGCCCCGTCTCCTCCTCGACCTCCCGCACCGCACGGTCCAGGATCACGAGCGGGTCGCGGTTCAGTATGGCCTCGCCCTGCATCTGCTCGTAGTACTCGTTCACAGTCATGTCGTCCTCGTTTCTAGCCGTCTGATTCCAGCCTACCACAGGCCAGAGGTTTATCAAGTTAGCGTTTGCTAGCTTTCTCCCTCACGTCGTCCTCGTACTGGCACTCGGTGTCAGTCGAGCACGAGTATTCCCAAGAATATTCAAGGCTCCGGTCGATCAGCCCCCACGCGACCAGCGCCAGCAGGGCGGCGATCACTCCAGGGCGTAGTGTTTTCAGTGTCATGGTTCCTCTCGGTGGTTCCGGTCCGACCGGAATCACATCAGGCTCAGCAGCCTTCCACGGGCACCCTCAGATGCCCGTGGAAGGGGGCTGATCCCCCTACTCGCAGCCGTTGTCGAAGCAGCCGCAGCCCTCCTGGGCAGGCATCTCCGAGCCGCAGTGGCCGCAGGTTCTCCTGCCGGTGGGAGGCTCCCATCCGGCGTAGGCTAGCTCCCGGTGGGCGGCGTCCAGCGTGAGGTAGGCGCTGTTGAACGCCCTGCCCGTCTCGACCTCCTCCCGGTCGCGGGAGTCCACGAGGTACTCCATCGCGCTCGACAGGATGTCCACCGGATCCCGCAGCAGGATCACCGCCGCGTCGAACTCGTTCTGCTCAGTCGTTGTCATGTGTTTTGTCCTCTGATTCCAGGCTACCACAAGCGTCAGGTTTGTCAGGCGTGTCATCCAGGTGGTACTCGAACACCTCGAGCCAGGACACGGGGCCGGGGTCCAGGGCGAACACCCGCAGCGGGGCGCTCACCGGCCCACCCCCTTGCCCTGGACCACGGGGAACTGGCGTGCGGTGTCGAGGGCGTCCTGGGGGCAGGTCGTGTAGTACGCCGTGGCCTCCCGGCCTCCGGCGAAGTTCACGCGATACTCCTGGTACTCGGCCTTGTACGTCACCGTCACGCCTAGGGCGCGTAGCTCCGGCTTGGCTGCTTTCAGGGCCTGCTTCTGTGTCATGTCGTTGCCTCTCTCTCCCCTTCCGCTTTCTTCCCCCGGGACTTAGGACCACGGCGTCGGCGCGTTAGGAGCCCCCCGCAGGGGGCTGAGGTTAGGAGAACTGGATGACAACAGGCTTCGCCGTGGCGTCGGCGTCGGCCCAGGAGAACTCCACCGACCGGGCGCTCTCCCACCGCAGGTTGCAGAGCGCGATGGTGTCCTGGGCCTTGCGGAAGGCGTCCATGGCTTTCGCCTTGCGCTGCTTGCGGTACTGGGGCGTCCAGCAGCCGCCGCGCTCCGTGCCCTCGAGCCACATGGCCTCGTGCATCAGGTACATCACGATGTCGATGGCCTTGTTGTCATCGTGGTAGAACGACGTTCCAGTCAGGCTGGAGACGCCGTTGGCCCCGATGGGGCTGTTCATCAGGTGCCGCCACACGCGGCTCAGGAACTCGTAAGCAGTTCGATTCATGGTTGTTGTCCTCGTTTCTCCCCACCCGCTTTCTCTCACCCGTGGACTATGGACCACGGCGTTGGCGCGTTTGGAGTGTGGCCTACGCGGCCACCGCCCCAATCTGGATCAGTGCCCTCGCCTTCCGGCTCCCATGGGCAGGGAACAGGATGTTCTTGGCCTGCCCTGCACCGTTGCACAGCTGGCACTTGTCGCACGTCGTCTTGCGCCCGCCCTCCTCCGTCGCCGGACACACAATCTCGAAACCGAGCGTGGTTGTCGTACCAACCCGCGCCGTTCTCCAGCCGTGGGCACGTGCCACTGCCGTGTCGAATGGCTTCTCTGTCGAGGCCATCAGCAGGGCAGAATGCCGTGGGTCGCACGTTTGCCACTGATGCGTATAGCCCGTATGGCCGTCAAAACGCTCGACTAACTGCGCGACTACGTCGTAGGGCAGTGCCGCAGGATCACCGTACGCTCCCAGCCGGATAGCCTTGGCACGGGACGTGGGCAGGCCGGATGCATACCGCCCTGCCTTCCACGCCTTCCACACGCCATTGGGAGCATGCGCCGTGTTCACGTAGCAACCCTTGCCGGAAGCGAAGGCACAGTCCCCACACACGCTCCCGTCCTTGCCCTGCTTGACCACGTCGGACGGCTTGATGTCGCCCGCGTCCAGTATCCACAGCTGGCTCATGTCCCCAGTCTTGGGATTGTCACTGTCGTAGGTCACGATACCCACGATGCGCTCCCCGTTGATGGCACTGGGTCCGTCGTAGACCACAGCGCCTGTTGCCTTCCGGCTACGGCTAGACGTGGGCCGTTCTGGTCTGACCAGGACGGCCTTGGTCGCCGTCCGCCGTGCTTGTTTTTCAATTGCCATGCAAATCCAGAATCGCAAATCGATCAGGTTTGTCAGGTATTGGCACACGTGAGGTCATAGGTGTGAACGCGGATCATGAAATGAACGATGGTCACTCCAGGTTTGTCAAGTATCGATGAATACTCGACAAACCTTAACGAAGATGTAATCCCCGCTAAGCTGTTGATTCCAGGACCTTTCGCCTTTTATGTGCTCCTCGTTAAGGACCGCTAGGCCCCCCCCCATCGTTCGCCCTCTCTTCTCTCCCCCCATCACTTGACACACCGAGTGTCAGGTGATGGGGGGAGCGAAGAGATGGGGTAAGACAGTACGGTACCCCCTCCTTGAAGGGGAGGGGGTACCGTACGCGTTAACTACTTTACATCCAGGCGGTTACGAAAAAATATGAAATAAAAACATGAGATCTAAGTACTTGACAGTCCTTAACGGGCTACTAAGCCAATCACGGGGCGAACAGGACACGAATAAGGTTCCACATGATGTTGAGAACAAAGGAGTTAAAACTTCCCTATATACACGCTAGGGCTACTTAACCGCCTAAGTCAAAGTTGCTACTAGGGTTAGGTAGAGGTGGTTGAGTAGGGTTGAGTAGCTCGTCATAGCTATTTAGCCAGCTATATTATTGGATCCATGGAGAGAAGTGGTTGCTGGCTGAGTAGCTCGCCTGTTTTCAAAAAAACCACACGGTAGGTTGATAGAGAGGCTGATGAAGGGATTACTGGACAGACCAGAGTTGTCAGGTGCTGGATACCGCAGACAATTTTCCCGCGCGTATATAGGGGAAATTGCGAAAAATTCACGTAACTGGTTTGTTGTGTTGGGATTGCGCGGTTGACAAGCTTTTTGAGCTACTCAACCACCTGCGAGTAAGTGCTTTGTTCTCACGGGCTTGTCCGGTTGGATAGCTTTTGGGAGCTGCTCAGTCTACTCAGCCACCAGGACTTAAGTCATTCTGAATCAAAGGATTGTCTGGCTAAGTAGCCTTTTTCCTAAGGATTCCGGTCGACCGTGAGATTCAGCTGGGAAAGAACAATGTTTTGTTGCGTTTACAGCAAAACAACAACAGCAACGGAACCATCATAGTACTTCGCAGCCTCCGGGTCAATGCAATTAGTACTTGTAGATTCAACAGATTAGTGCCTACAATGACTTTATGACGCTAGTAAAGAGGCGACCCATGACAGATGAAGAGGTTCGCAAGCGGCTGCGGAGAATGCCGCCTTCTCCCAATCAGATGATTCTACTGGAGTTCATGCGTTCTTCCCCGGAAAGATCAGAGTTCCATGCATACTGCGGCTGGGATACTTGCGACGTGTTTGGGCCGAATTATCACGGCCAGCCCCTCTTCACACTGCTAGACAGGCTCGAGAAACATGGGCTCGTGATAGAATCCCGTCGCGAGATCAAGTTCAAGGGGATCCCGCTTTTTGTCTGGACGGTCGTGCCGGAGTCACCCACGGAAATAAAAGCTAACTATAATAAGCCAGAGCCATACTGGAGGAAAGAGGACAAGCGCCGTGAGATCAACAGTTTACGACAGGTATAAGAAGACCGGTCTGATGACCGGCTCCGATCACCCGCTGGCTTCCCAGCTGGAACGTGCGGGAACGGCAGCGTCGGCGGTCGCCTCCCAGACCGGCCTCCCGGCGGCAGCGGCTGCAGCCCCGGTCAAATCGCCCCTGACTGTCCCCACCCCGGACGAAGACACAAATCCCGTGGAAACCGCTGAGCCCGAAGAAGAAAAACACCACGGGACGACTGAAAATCCCCTGGACCTCGTGGACGGCAAGGTTGTCGTGCGCTTAGACAGTGGAGAACTTGTGGAAATCAGTTTCAATTCCGCGACTCCGGTCGGACCGGAATCGCCGTCCGCTCCGTCAACATCAACCCCGTCAACATCATCCGGTTCATACTAAGATCGCTACTGATGCCTCCTCCCGAGAGAATCCCCACCGTGCATGCGGGCGGGAAGAAACGCCGCAAGGTTCTGTTTCCTCCCGACGTCCGGGTGGCTGTTCTGGCGGCTTTCTACCAGGAGCGCCCGGAGCCCAAGGATCTGGTGGCGTGGTGCCGGGGAAAAGCGCAGGAGATGCGTGTCTCGCCCCAGCGCATGGCCCGGTTCGTGGGGGATCTGACCCAGGATCTGGAGCGGGAAGTGGCGATGCTGATGGGCAGCGAGGCGGACCGCATCGCTGCCGCGTCGGGCCTCACTCTCTCCCGCGCCCTCCGGCGTCTCAACGAGCTGATGGATGCCCGCAAGACAGTGTTCCGGAATATGCGGGACGGGACGCCTGATCAGGTGGTGGAGATACCCGACAATCAGGTGGCTCATGCGGCGGTGGAAACTGCACTGACTTACTTCGGGCGGATGGAGCAGAGGTTCAACGTGCATCATCAGCACGAGCACGAGCACCGCCACTTGGTGATGAATCTGACCGACGAGGACTTACTCAAGCAGATAAAAGAGCTGCATTCCCGGACGCAGCAGATGCTGGACAGTCACGAGACGATTGATGTAATTCCCGAGCAGCAGGTAACTCCGCTCGATCTTTCCATCAAGGTTCCTGACTTACCCGGTCGCAACGGTGCTTCCGGTCGGACCGGAAGCACAAACGGGAGCAGTTAGTGGCACGGCGCTATGACGACATAGGCCCGCTGCAGCCGCCCTCGTTCGAGCTGAAGAAGACGATGGATGCGGCGTCTGAGAATCTCATCGAGGAGAGACGCCGCACCGCTGCCCGTGAGCAGCTGCTGAGAACACGTACCGCGCTTGAGGAGCGCTACGGGGAACTGCTGGCGCGTGAAGCGATCCGCAACCCGCTGGTGTGGGGCCGCTATGCGACCCGCACAAAGGACGAGCAGGATCGTACCAGCCCGTACAAGCCATTCCCGGACTGGCCGTTCTTCGATTATCTGTTGCCTGTTTTCCAGGAGGAAGGGATTGTATTCATCAAGAAATCACGCACCGTGATGGCGTCATGGCTGGTGACCCTCGTGGTAACTCACGAGATGTTTACGAGAAAAGCCACTGGCGTTATCTTCCAGTCCCGTGACGAGGAGCGTGCGGTTCACGATGTGGAATACAGCAAGGAACTTTGGACCAACTCGATATCGCAATTACGTGACAGGTGGCCGCTTGTAGCTCCCATAGAGAAGCAGAAGTACAACCGCTTGGAGTGCAGCAACGGGTCGTGGTGCATGGGCATTTCCGGCGACCCCAAGAAGATCAACTCAGAGCATCCGTCGATAGTGGTTTTAGATGAGGCCGCGCTGATGGATCGAGGCGCTGACTCGTTTGCCTCCGCTCTCGCGACAAAGGCGCGACTCATCATTGCGCTGTCGTCGGCAGAACCCGGGTGGTTCGAGGACTACATCTCCGGAGCTATTCCGCAGGACTGGCCCCGCTATAGTGTCGACTTCGTTGAGGAGATGAGAAAAAATCAGAAGGTTTTGTTTCCCGCAGACTTTCATGATGGGGAGCAGAATCCCGTGATGATGTCTGACCCCTACTCGTGGTCAACTGACCGCTCCCGTGCATCGCTTGTGATGCCCATGAAGGAACAGCCGCCGCCGCGTCCGTCCTTCGGGTATCAGCCGCGTGCCCGTGCTGGGTGGCGTCCGTCGCCCGCCGTGAAAAATCCCTGCCAAGGAATACAGTTCTCCCGCACCCGCTCGGGCGTGGCCGTCGTGCATCTGCACTACACGGCGCGGCCAGACATGAGGGAACCGGCTGAGATCGAGCGGCTCCGCTCCCGCTACCCGTCGCTCGCTTTCTTCGAGAAAGAGCTGGAGATGAGAGCTACCGCTCTCAGTGGCTCACTGGTTTTTCCTGACTTCGATCCTCATGTGCATGTCATTAATCCGGATAAGATTCCTAAGACGGGTTGTCGTTTTCTAGCTATCGACCCTCACCCAAGGACGCCGCACTTTTTCCTCTGGCTTCTAATTGACCGCTGGAGTGATCACTACATCTACCGTGAGCTTTGGCCCTCTAAGATATGCGGCCTGGAGAGTAAGATCCGTGATGACGAGGGAGACAATCAATACACGATCAAAGAGTACACGGAGACAGTCGCAAGCTTGGAAGGGAACAAGATCGAGTGGTTCCATCCTGAAACTGACAAAGAGTACGGTGTGTATCGTCAGCAGCCGGGAGGGGAAAAGATCATCGAGCGTTTGATGGACCAAGCCGGTAAGGCTTTTAATTCGAGAGGTGAGGGCGAGAAGAGCGAGTCATATTGGGAGCGGTACGAACGCTACGGGCTCTACTGTCAGGATCCGAATAAGCGTGTCAGTGCCGGTGAAGATGCGATCCGCGATCTGTTAAAGATCCGGCGAACTGATCGTGGGGAATGGCCGCGCCTCCACGTTAGCAGCGCGTGTCCGGAGCTGATTCTTGAATTGAAGCGATACAAGTATCAGACCCAGATGCGCCAGAACGAGGAGAAGGAATTGAAGCAAAGGGGTGTTGAGGCAAGGAGACACGGGGTTGACTGTTTACGTTACTTAGCTATCGCCGATCTTGCCTGGAATCGCAACCAGGAAAGCTAAGGTCGAATGTATAATTATTTATGCCCGCTAGGTTGCTACTCTCCGCTGGTACTAAGTTCGGAAGACTTACCGTAGTTGATTTTGCCTTTGTAAAGCGTGGTGGGCACTGCGTCTGGAATTGCGTCTGTACGTGCGGAAGAAAAAAGCAAGCAACCGCGAGTAGTTTGAGGGAGGGAAGTATTAAGTCGTGCGGCTGTCTGAGGCGTGAAGTTGGGATAGCTAGTGGCAGTAGCAAGCCATCTTCGGTCCACCCCGGTGAGATCTATGGGCGGCTTACCGTTTTGGAGTTAACCGAGAAAAGGATTGGCGGCAACAGATGTTGGCTGTGCAAATGTTCTTGTGGGAATCTGACTACTGTAATGGTGGGCAGTCTCAGGAATGGCAGCACTCGCTCCTGTGGGTGCTTTCGTACTGAAAAAAATAAGGCCGTATCGACTACTCACGGCAAGAGTCATTCGCCGGAGTATCATTCCTGGAGCACTATGCTTCAGCGTTGCAACAATCCCAAGACTTCAAATTATTCGAGCTACGGGGGCCGTGGCATCACAGTTTGCGAGCGGTGGAAAAACTCGTTCGAGAATTTCCTTGCCGACATGGGGCCGCGCCCGCCTAAGCATTCTCTTGATCGAGTGAATAACGACGGTGGATATGAGCCGTCGAATTGCCGTTGGGCGACTCCAGGTGTGCAACGAAGGAATCAGCGACCGATGAAGCCACGAGGTAGCCGTACCGTTACTACCACATCCTAGTGGTAGAGTGTTCCCAGTCCCTTGATACCGGTTCCACCATCGACGCTGCCGAATGGCGTTCCATCCATTCCTGCGGTCGCCACTCCTGGCTACGGCGGGACTGACGATCTCCTAGGCCCCCGCAAGCAAGACCAGACCCCCGGCGATACCAACGAAGCGAAAGCGGGCTTCGTGATGGATGCGAAGCGAAAAAGCTCCGACTGGATGTCGGCTTCGTTTTACCCCCAATGGCAGCAAGTTTGGGAAAACTACAAATGCCTCACCACGGAAAAGGTTAGTCGTTTAAGGGCAGACGGAACTCAGTATGTCGTCGATGCTAACGGCCAGCCATGGAGTTCTGGCTGCTGTGATGAGGAGCCAGACAAAATCTCCGTCTCCATGCCCGACACATGGGCGGCGGTGCGCCGTACCGTGTCCCGGGTAACGGCGGCTCTACCCGCTTTGAAGTTCCGGGCCGACGACTCGGAAGCGGCAAAGCTGATCTCGACGAAGGTGATGTGGGACTGGGACGCGGGCGGCGTGCAGCGGCTGCAGAAAAAGCATGTCCTGCAGGCAGTGCTCTTCGGCTGGTCGGTGCGGCCTTGGTACTGGCGCGTCGACGAGTACGAGCGGACGAAGCGGGTGAATCCGTTCCGTGTGCGCGGGCCTAAAGAACAGGCGCAACTGGCGCAGCAGATCTCTGCGACCTATGGAATCCCTGCCGAGATAGCAACCGATCCCATGGTCCTTGCGCAGCTAATGGCGAAGCACTCCCGTGGCAATCTTTTGCCGGTGAAGTACAGCTATCGCGGGTTTGAAGGACCGTGTACGGAATTCATGTTCGTTGGGGATGTGTTCCCTGAGCCCCAGTTCCAGGACATTCAGCATTCGCGTTGGTTCATAGTCGAAAGGAAGAGGAATTTGGAATGGATACGCCACTGCGTGAAAGCGTATCCTGAACTCCTCCCCGGCTTTAAACGCTTACTGGACAAATTTCCGAAAGGGAATTCCGGGACATCCTCCGGTACGGCATTCGATTCGGATACCAACACCCTGCGATGGCGGCTGGCGTCGGTCGTGAATCAGGTTGCCGACGGCTATGAGGTATCGGGCGAAGAGAATTCCTGGCATCTCGGTGAGTGGCTCATCACGGAGTGCCACTATCCGGGGCAGAACCCGCGATTAGCTTTTGTCGGGGAAGAGAACCTGTGGATCGGTGAGATTCCGTACCCCTATGAACTCGATGGCAAGGTTGCATTCACTGAGGCGATTCTCATCGACGATCTACTCTCTGGCGTGGGCGATTCTTCGTCTCGCATCATGTCTCCGCTGAACCGGCTGCACAACCTGCAGACGAACATGCGGTTTGCGCTGACGAACCACATCCTCCGTCCGCTGGTGGGAACCTCGAATCGCGAGTTGTACGATAATCCCGATCTGCTTAAGCGGTACGAAGGCTATCGCCTCGTGTTCTCGCGCCCCGGCGATACGTGGGTGATCGGAGAGCAGGCGGCAATTGCGGCGGCGGCGGAAGGCATGAACGACGAGGCCGCGCTGATGCGTGCCATCCAGATGGCGACCGGCGAGACGAACATGTCGATGTCGGCGAACGTCGATCCGGCGCAGGCCCGCACGGCAACGGGCGCACGGCTGATGGCGTTCAACACCGACATCCTGTCGAAGGACATGCAGGACATGCTGATCGAGACGTCGATCAAAGCCGACGCCGACATGATGTACCTGCTGAACCGCTCCGAAATGTCGGAGGGCGTAGAGATCGATTCCGCCCGCTACGAGCGGTACGATCCGGCGAAGATGTCCAAGGACGCGGTGAAGTGGGTGCAGATCACGCCCGAGGATTTTCAGTGTGACGCGCATGTGGAAGTGATCGCCAATTCGGTTCTGGCCGATGAGGACGAAGCCAACATGCAGCAGGCGCAGCAGCTGTGGATGGTGGCCAACCAGAGGCCGGATCTGATCAACGTGGAGAAGGCGCGGGATACGTTACTCACTGCATACGGCAAGGGCCGGGAGCTGAATCAGTGGCAGGCTCCACCGCCTCCACCTCCTCCCCCGCCACCACCGCCGAAGGCTGGTGTGAACGTATCGATCAAGTTCGAGACGTTGACTCCCGAATTGCAGGGGCGCATTATTACGGAAGCTTTTCCTGGTGCGCCACCGCCTCCGCCACCACCGGAGGGTGGTGGTCCGGAGGGAATGCCACCAAGCGAGCCCGGGATGGGAATGCCGCCGGGTGAAGAAGAAGAATCGGCGGCGGCTGGTCCCATCGGGTCGCTGGATAACCTTGGAATCGGCGATCAGTACGGGTTCGGGGAAGAAGGCCTCGAAGGCGGGTCGGCATATCAGGCGGCTAGAGGATTGCCGCTGGGCGAGCAGTAAGACCAGGAGGACTCATGTCAAAGAAGAAAGACAACGGGGGGCAGGTCGAGACTTCGCTCGAGCATCCCAATATCAACCTGGAAGAGCAGGAGCGGGAGAAGCAGCGGCAGAATGCCTTGCAGCCGCATGCCCGTCCCGGCGACGAGGACTTAGACGGCAAGAAGCCGGATGTGATTCAGCAGCAGAACCCGCGTGGGCTGGAGCGTGCGGACAGCTGGAGCCCGGAGCGGAAGGCGCATGCGGAGAAAGTCATGAGGGCAGTCGCGGATCTGTATCAGTTCGTGATCGACAACCCCAGTATCGAAGGAATACTTTCCGGCTACGTGACCGGAGTGATGACCGGCCTGAGCGATCCATTCTTCACTTTCCAGGAGTTGGGCTTGGAGCTTCCGAAGGACATCAAGCTGCCGGGAGCGAAGCGCATGGAGAAGGAAAAGAACCAGGACTGGTGGGGCGGAGAGATCCCGGAGGAGAAGGAAGAGCGGGAGAAGGAGAAGCAGCATGCCTACTAAAACGGAAGAGAAATCCGAGAAGCGCGAGAAGACCGAAGAGCGCGAGAAGCAGCATGAGCTTGCCAAGCGCAGCGCCATGGGGCGCGGCCCTCTCAGCGACGAGGAGCGTGAGTGCCGGGACCGGGAAGCGGCGGAAGAGCGGGAGCGATGGCAGAAGCCGCCGGAGCCGCTGTACTCCGAGGAGAACCTTGCCCTCCTGAAGGAATTCGCCAAGAAGGCAATTGAAATCCGGAAGCTGCTCGCTGACCGCAAATTCGGGACGTCTCTGCCGATCCCGTCGCGGTTTGTTTCGGTCCTTACCGGGGCGATCACCATGGTGAGGGGCCTTGGGGTCGAGGGGCTGGAGGAGACTGTGCAGCCTATCCCGCGTGAAGGCCACATCGCCCATTCCACCGATCCGCCGATGTCGCTGGCTTATGCTCCTCCCGGCGTGAATCCCACCCCGTGGGTTCCGCAGGAGCCGCTCGACAGGCTGGGACTTGGCCCTGACGCTAGGCTGATTACCGAAGATACGGTTGAGCCAGCCGATGGCGGCGAGACTCCTCCTGCCGGGAATGCGACGGTGACGCTGTCGCCGACGAGCGCACCGGCTGGTGCTGGCGGATTCGTTCTTGCCGTCACTGGAACCGGTACGAATTTTGTGGATGGGCAGACGGCAGTGAGCATCAGCGGCAGCGATGTGACGTTCGGGGCGGTTGCGGTCAGCTCCCCTACTTCCCTGGAAGTTCCGACGACAGTTCAGGCCGGGGCTGCTACCGGGGATCGCACAGTTACTGTGACGACCGGTTCGGAAACGGCTACTGCTACGTTTTCGATAACCTGAGGGCCGATTGCGAACCGATCCGAAACTGGATCCGATTCACACTGACGCCCTGCGTTTGGCCTTGAGGAACGATGTTTTGATGGAAGCTGTCAGGCGGGTGACCGATGCCGAGGCGATGACCATACAGAACAACATGCGGTCGTCGGTAGCGGCTGCTAACTTCCACGAGGCCGTGTTGTGTGAGGGGCAGATACAGGGTATTTTGTCCCTAATCACCCTGTTAGCCCGATATGGCAGGGCGGGATAGCGAGAGAGGGTTCAGTTGAGCGCACCAGCACAGACATCGCAGCCCCCAGCGGCGGCACCAGCAACATCCACTCCTGCTCCGGCTTCACAGCCGTCGAGCAATCAGCAGCAGACTTCGCCGTATGCCGATACGGGGTCGCTGAACTCATGGGATTCATTTCCGGTGAATGGTCTTCCGGCAGAGCCATCCACCACGACACCCGACGAAGCACCGGTTGAGGCAACTGGCGACACCAGACCCGAGACTCAGGCCGCTTCCGAGGAACCTGCTGTTACCCCGGATACTACCGGCGTTGACGAACTCGAAACCTTTATTCAGAATGAGGCCGCAAGTGCGGGGCTCGATCCAAGCGACCCCAACCACCGGAAAGTTCTGAAGCGGATTTTCGATTCGCAGGCCCATATCCGCACACTCGAATCGGAACGCAGCAAGACTCCGGAGCAGGCGACACCTAGCGAACAGGAGATTCTTGAGAAGCCTACGGAATTCGAGCAGCAGGCGTTAGGACTTCAACCACCGCCGCAGGCAGCGGCACCGGAGCAGCCGGGTCAGTCGGGACAAGCGACCCCCAGAAGCCACGGTGATCTGCCATTAACCCAGTACGGCCAGCTGGCCTTGGGTGATGTCGGCGACGAGTGGAAAGAGCCAGCGGACGGGTATTACGCGCAGAATGCCGCGTGGCAGGGAGCGCTCTCAGAGGGCGGGAGCTTCAAGGACGTGATTGCTGTCGACAACAGCATGTTCACGCGCCGACTGTATGGCAATGAAGACCACATTCGCAATATGGTCACGAAGCAGATCCGCGAGCAGTTTCCCGAATTACTGACTGTGAGCCATCGCACTCGCATGGATCAGGATCGGGAATTTGCACTGGGGCAGCTGGAGAAAGCAGGGCTGAAGGATATCCGGGACATGTTCAAGGCGGAAGCCAACGGACAGCCGATTACCTTCAACGGAATTCAGTTCGACAATTCGCCGTTCAATCAGATTGTCCAGAAGAATCCGTGGCTCCTCGATCTCCGGAAAACTCACTCCGATCCACGCAAGGCGGAGCAGTTGTCCGCCATTGCCAAGGTCCGCGTGGCTTACGCCATGTGGAAGCGCGGGATTCAGAATGGCGCGAAACCGGCAGTCGCACCGGCTCAGGTGCAGCAAATCATGCAGAACGGCGCGGAGATGGCGCGTCGTCAGCAGCAGGAGCGTGCGCGGCAGGGCATCAATGCCAGCGGGCGCGGTCCAGTCAACAATTCAAACAACGGTCAGTCGCGAGGCTACGTGCAATCGTTGCAAGAATTGCCGGATGAGCAGCAGAGCATAGACGTTTTATTGCGCTGACCATTGACCGTTTCCATAGGAGGAAACATCAATGGCCCAGTTTCTAGGGGTTCGTACAACCTTACAAACAGACCAAGCGCCGGAAAACAGAATAGTACGGCGGGTCGACGATGACTTGTCTCTTCTCGAACCAAACGAAGGGCCACTCATCACTTTGCTTCTTCAGCTGAAGAAGCGTTCTTCCACCGATACGCCACGCCTCGAATGGTACGAGGACGATTACGTGGCGCGGTGGGCTACCATTACCGCTGCCGGAGCAACCAACGTAGCGACAACTTTCGTGCTGACGGAAGCGGGGCTGGTGGTTGCCGGTGACATGCTGGTGGTTCCCGGCGTTGTGACTTCCAACACGCTGCCGGAAATCATCCGCATCACTGCCGTTGCTACCGACGGCATTACGCTGACGGTTCAGCGCGGCTACGCGGGAACGACAGCGGCGGCTATCGCTGGCAGTGCGCCTCTCCGGATCATCGGCCCGTCGTATCAGGAAAACGATCCCTTCCCCAACTCGAAAATACGGCGTCCGACTGCCGTTCTGAGCTATACCCAGATCTTCAGGACTTCCTGCCAGTTCTCGAAGACGCAAGTCGCAACCCGGACGTACAACGCACCGGGCGGCGAGCGTCAGCGGGAGCACAAGAAGAAGCTCAAAGAGCACAAGATCGCGATGAACGCTTCGTTCCTGTTCGGCAAGGCCAGTGAGTCGATGGACTATGCCGGTAGCGGACGACCGCTGCGCACCACGATGGGAGTGAACAGCGTGGTTTCGCAGAACGGTACTGCAGTAGATGCGGGCGGTTCTCTAACTTACAAGACGTTCGAGGAGTTTTCCCGCCGTGCGTTCCGCTACGGCAAGAACACCAAGCTCCTGATCGGTGCGCCGATTGTGAAGTCGGCCATCAGCTTCTGGGGCTTCTCGAAGTTGATGCTCTCACCGGGTGAAACCCGGTTGGGCGTGAACATCCAGAAGGTGACGACAGCGCACGGCACGTGGCTGCTTGCCAACGACTGGATGATGGAGAATTCCGCGCAGGGATCGACTACCGGGTTCGGCGGTATGGCCTTTTCTCTGGATCTCGATCAGCTGGAGATGCGGTACCTGAATGCAAACGGGGAAAATCGCAACACCCACATCATCGAGAATGCAGTTCGGGACGGGCGTGATGGCTACATGGATGAGATCCTGACCGAAGCAGGACTGGTCATCAAGCAGCCGCTGTATCACACCAAGATTTACAACGTAACGGATTTCACCGCGACCTGAGCTTTACCTCTTTCGGTTTGGGTTAGGTGGAAAAGCGGGGCGGGTTTTTCTCTCAGGTTTTACCCGCCCTCAAAAACTCTGAGGAGAATATTGGAATGGCAAAAGTTGCAATACCAGCGTACGACCCGGCACTGCCGGTCCAGCGCGTTTTGAATGCGGACGTGGGTTTACCTCCGCAGCCGACTCCTGCCTCGCGAATCTTTTATTCGCCCGTGCGGGAGCTGTATATCGGGATTTCTCCCGGCAGGCTGATCACGCTTACCAACGGAACGGTGCAGCGGGAGGACGAGAAGTACGTCCGGTTTAACCCGTTGGGAGATATGTACGGGATTTACAAGACTGATGATCCGGAAATCATTCTGGCTCTTGAAAAGCGCATGAGGGATGCGCGGGATGCCGGTGTCGATCCGGACGTGCTTACGGAGCATGAGTACGACCAGCGCCACCTCACCAATGAAGTGAGACTGCAGGTCGTCCAGCGGGAGGTCGAGACAAAGAACCGTCTGCTTCTGGAGCATACCCGGAGGAACCAGGAGCTGGAGGAAGAGCTGAACAACCTAAAACGGCAGATGAACCCAGCGCAATGACCACGCTCCAAGTCGAGGTTGAAGCCAATTCGGGCCTGATCGCAAGCGCCGACTTCGATGTCGGCTTTTGCCTGCGGAATGCCATCATTCCGGAATTCCTGGACGGGGTGGGAAACCCGGGATGGCGCAGGCGCACGGTCACCGTGAGTGCGGCAGAGGGCGCTACCGGCTTCGATCTTCCCCGCGACTTCCTGAACATGGAGGGTATTTACCCGCAGCCGAATTACTGCGGCAGCGCGAAGGGGATCACCTTCATCGGGGATGATCCGGCGAAGCTGGCGGCAGCGAGGGTGAATACCACTCCCTATGGTCCTTGCGGTTACTTCCTGGAGTACACACCGAGCGCAGTCGGGCTGGCCACCAGTACCGTAGCTTCCCTGTACCGTGAGGTGCCGACGGGAGTGATCGATGGCGTGAACAAGGTGTTCATCATCGAGTACACTCCGGTGCCGGGATGGACGGCGGATCTGTTTCTCAACCAGACGAAGCAGTACCCGAAGTCGAACATTGAATTGCCGGGGCCGATCCCGGATTTTCAATACACCATCAGCGGCACCACGATCACTTACGAGGTAGCGCCGAGGCCGGGTGACGTTCACGAGATTACCTACTGGCGTGATGTGGGCAGCGGATCTTCCGGCGGCGGCTCCCTTACCCCGCGCTGGTTTCAGCGGGTGGGATTCCAGGCCCCGCTCGACAAGCCGTACACGCTGGTGGCGGTTTATTACTGTCAGGTGCCGTTTCCGGACAACGTCACGGAGATCGATCTGTCGCAGTATATTCCGGAGAATTTCCAGTACGCGCTGGTTTACGGGCTCCGGCGGAACATCTACACCGACCGTTATGGGCAGGGTGACAAGCGGGCGGAGGCGGCAGCGGCCACGTTTCTGAAAGGGATCGAAACCGCGAAGCGCGGAGACATGGAGCTGGCGCGTGTGCACAGGCCGCGCTTTATCCGTTAATGGCGCAGCAATATCCGGAACAGGCGCAGCTTCAGATCACCGGCCTGAATACGGCTGGGCACCCGCTGCTGCGCCCCCGGGGATCGAGCTATCAGTGCGACAACTTCCGCGTCATGCCCGGAGGCTGGCTCCGGCTGCGCGGCGGCAGGAAGCTGCGGCTGACGACATCCGGTCCCGGGTTCGTTCAGCTGTACCCGTACCAGTGGCCACCTGAGGCTCTGTCGCGTTCGGTGATTCCCAACTCCCACTGGGCTCAGTTCCGGGCGAACAGCACCGATGTGTACTGGAGCCTGATCCATGTGGATACGCCGACGTTCACGCTGGAGCACAAGCAGCTGATCATGACTTCGCTGGACGACAACTGGGCGTCCAGTAACCCGATAGCGGCGGTGACGATCAACCATCTGGTTTTTTTCTACAACGGCCAAGGCATCCGGGATGAGACTTCCAGCCGCCCGCCGCTGATGACGTACCAGCATCAGCACGACAAGATACGCTTTGTCGGTCTGGATGCGTGGTGTCCGGTGGGCGGGCCGACGGCTACATTCGGCACCGGGTCGATTGAATGCACCGGAGTGCGAAGGCTGTGGGTCGGGCTTCGCAATGGAATGTCTACGCATTATTCCAATGCGATCCATGTGGGGACGTTCGGGCCGTTCGACGATCCAACTTCGATTACTGTGAGCGGGCTGAAGACGCTGAAGCTTCCCACGCCTTCGGATCAGGATTTCCCTACCAACAACTTCGGGTATGTGTTTTATCTGACCTACGAGGACGGTCAGGTTCCGTACATGGTGATGGACCCGAATTACGATTTTGCCAGCCCGCTGGTTGTCGACAGTGCCTTCGATACTTACACCCTGGATTTTCCGACCCTGACCGATATCGGCGGGATTTATCTGGACCCGACGCGGGAGATGCCGACGACGAACTTCCCGCCCCGTCCGATGCGCTCCATGTGCTACGTGGGCGGGCGGGTTTATGGCGTCTTGCTGCCGAATGCCGGGTACATTGATACCGATCTGCCGCCTGCGATGCCGATCCAGCCGGAGCCGACGCTGGGCCATCGTTCGATCCCGTTTTCCTACTACACGGAAACTCCGGCGAACCAGTATCAGCACCGGGGTGTGGTGTGGTCGCATGCCGCCCGGGATGCTTACGACAACGACTTCGTGGGGATACCGGAGGAAAGCTGGCCGCTCGATTTCTTCTCTTTTACCCCATCCGGCGAAGAGCCGCTGATCGTGGATGATGCCAAGACAAGGGTGCTGGTGATCTGCCCGTCGTCCTGCTTTTTGCTGGAGGAGACGGCTGACGGCATTCACGAGTGGACGGAGATCTCGGCGATTCGCGGGATTAAAGCGGTCAAGACGCTGACGAAGACGAGCTACGGCCATGTGTGGGTGACGCAGCATAACGAGGTGGTGCTGCTGCCTTTGAATTCGGCATCGCTGGTTGTTCTCTCGGAGAGCTATCAGTCGGTGATCAACAGTACTCCGGTTTCCGGGACATACATTCTGGACGTCAAGAATCAGGTGGACCGCTATCAGTTCTGGATGGCTAACGGTCGCTCGATCTGCCACGACTTCAAGCTGCAGACGGCATACACGGAAACGCCGCATGTCTACGACTGCGCGAAGACGCTGACGAGGACGGACGGGACGCGGCTGTACTGCGTGGCGAACCAGAATATCTATACCGTGGAGGGCCAGCCTGAGACTAGTGGCGTCATGACGATGGACGAGATGCCATCCGCGCCGAAGGCGGCTATCGAAGGGTACATCCGGCGGAACTGGGATGACTTCGGCGACCCCGTCCTGCGGAAGGATTTCTCCTGGGTGGATGCGATCACCGGGCATGAGGATCTGGTGATGGAGTGGGCCAGCAATTTCGTTCAGGTGCCGGAGATTGTAGCGGGAGTAAAGACGCCGCAGAGTACGTTCGATTTCATGTACCGCTTCAAGATGAAGGCTCCGACTGCGTTCTGGTACCAGTTCGGATTCCGGCTGATGGGGACGGAAGCGAGTCTGCCGGTGTATTACGAGCTGCCGGGTGACGAGGGGAATCTCCCCTCGAACTTCTACGGCTGCATCCTGCGGCTGTTGTATCAGGCGGGGGCGTCGACGAACCGGACATGAACGACGAATGGATCAAGACGCTGGAGTACAGGCCGGAGACTCCGGTAGAGGCGCAGGCACCTAATCCGGAGAACCCGACGTCGAACCTTGCGCTGCGCCGGATGACGCTGCGCACGACAAAGATTTTACATAAGCGTCCCGATCCGCCGAGGGAAGTTCTGTCAAAGAATGGCAGGTTGTCCTGGAAGCCGCCAAAGGATGTGCGTGGCGAGCCCAAGGTTACGCATTACAACATCTATCAGAACAATGAGCTGAACCGGGTGCGTCAGGTTCCTTCGGATCAGTTGTTCCTTGAGGACAACCTGGAAGCTGACCGGGTGTACGTGTCGGCTTGGAACGACACGATGCAGATCGAAAGCATTAAAGTGCTGGTGCTGTGGGAGGGCGGCAGTGGTGGAGGTGGCGGCGATGGTAGCGGCGGCGGGCTGGTTGTCGGCTTTGTTATCTGCAACGGCTCTGTTGGGACAGATGTCGGGCCGCTGCTGGCTGCTCCGGGTGATGGGGAAGTGGAGCAGTGCGTGGTGGTGGTGAAAGCGTCGGATGTGGCAACTGGCCTGGAATTCCTCATCAGGAAGAACGGCATCTCGGTGTTCAGCGCGAATCCGACGGTTGCGGCTGGGGCTGCGATTGGAACGCTGCTGACGTTTCCTCTTTCGACAACCACTGTCGCAGTGGATCTTCATGACGTGTTTTCTATGGACATCGTGCAGGGCACGGCGGCTTGGAAGTTCACCGCTCAACTGGAATAGCTATGGCAATTTACTCGCACCAGCAGATGCTCTTCCACAGCAACCTCAATGACGCGAACTTCCGTGCGTGGGGCTCGGCTATCTCGGCTGAGATGACCGCGATGGGCTGGGCGAAGACAGCCGATACCGGGCAGGTGAACTGGACTACGGTGACGGTGCCAGCAACGGGTGTACTGGTGTACGAAATCTGGGAGCCCGTTAGCGATCCGCTGCAGACAGGATCGACTAAGTACTACGTAAAGCTCGAATACGGGAACTGGAATACTGGCGCGAACGCTCCTGGGTTTCGAGCGCAGCTTGGGACGGGAACCAACGGTGCGGGAACTTTGACCGGGATTACTACTGTTGCAAGAGGTAACGCCGGGACAGGGTACACCATTGCCACTCTGCCTGCGGAATGTAATTTCTGCGGGGACATCAGCCGCATAGGGATGATGCTGTGGCGCGATACGAACGCTTCTTACAACGGCGGCGGTGCGGGAGTGCTTGTGCTTTGTATTGAGCGGACCAAGACGGCGGCTGGTGTAGACAGTCCAGATGGCGTGACCATCGTGACGCTTAATCCGCAGGACACATTCATTAATACATTGCGGCAACAGCAGACTATTGTCTTCGGTCTGGGAGCGACCTCTAATTACGACCGCCTTATTTCTCTGGGTAGCAATTTAGCTTCCGAGGCATTCCACGGCAATGTGCCGATCAGTCCCATCTTTCCGATTTACGGGAAGTTTGGGAATCCTCTGACGATGGGTGCGACGGGTCGCGGTGCTGATTTTACGGAAGGCGGATATATTACCGCGACTATGTATGGGGCGACTACACGGTACATCTGCACCAAGCGGGGACTCGCTGATACGTGCGGCCCGAATGGTGTTACCGGGTCTGCGTTTCTGATGAGGTTTGACTGATGGCGGTACTCAGCTACGAAGGTGCATTGCCGATTATGGGTGATCCGCTGGTGCGGGATCAGGAAAAGCAGTACGTAAACCTATATTCTCCGGATGCGGCAGGCACAGCATCGGGAGAGTGCGGCAACTCAGGATATGTATATGGAGGCAGCAGCAGCAGCGATGGCGGTGATGGTGGAGGATCTGGTTTCGCAGTGGTTGGCACTGATCTTTCCGGGGTGGACAATACGCCGTCGTTTACTCTGTTTTGGTCCAACGTCGCGGGGAGTCTCCTTTTGGTCGCGGTTCGCTATGGTGCCGATCCTGGAACTCTTTCTGACTCACGCGGCAACACCTATACCCAAGTTCTGAACAATCACGACTCGGTCGGATGGACCCGCTGCTGGATTGCGTCGAATATCGCGGCTGGGGCAAATACGTTGACCCTTTCCAATAAGGCGGCGATTTGGGCGGTGGTGGAGTATTCCGGTGTGGAGGCAGTTAGCCCGATTGATGGTTCGCAGGTTAACGGGCCGTCGATGGGGATCACCACTACGGAATCCACTGAATTGCTGGTGGTGGTTGCTGGCAATGGTGGGCAGGCCTCGCAGCCGACGCAGGTAGGTTCTGATTACACTCCCCGTAAAGCCTGGATGGGAACTTACGGAGGAACCACTCAGGGGTTGGCGGTATACGACAGAACCTCCGGGGCTCCTGGTGGTTACTCCATCAGTATGAATTTCATGTCACCAAGCGGTTCGCAGGGTTTATTGATGGGTTTGAGGACTATCTAATGGCATTAGAGTTTATCGACGGTTTTGACCATTTGAACAGCACAACGACGATGCGCCGGAAGTGGAAAGAAGATTCCAATGGCGGCTCTGGTGCTGGCCGTTTCGGTGGCAACTGTTGGCGTCTTCTTGGCGATGTTGCTGTATCTAAGACTGGCGTTGTGACTGCTATCGCTACTCGGGTTGTCGGGTTTGCATTCAAGTTGGACAACTTGAACCAGATTATTTTTCATTTGCGGGATGGAACATCGACGCAGCTTGATTTGCGGGTGACATCATCCGGGAACTTGCAGATTACCCGCAATGGGGCAGTGCTTGGGACAACATCCGGGGCGAAGTTTCTTGCCGTTGACACTTGGTACTACATGGAAATCAAGGCGACGATTCATGCCTCTGCCGGATCGTTCATTGTCAAGGTGTGGGGTGCTCCGGAGTCCGGTGTCTGGCTTACGGCGACGGGCGTGAATACGCAGAACACTGCGAATGCCACGATGGATGGCTGGGCAATTACTGGGTTTTGGTGGTGCGATGACTTTTATGTGTTGAACACTTCCGGCACATCGAACAACGATTTCCTTGGGGAATGCCGGATTCACACATCATTGCCATCCGGCGATAGCGCAACAAATGTCGCGTGGACGCCGAGCACGGGGACATCGCATTTCGCGCTGGTGGATGAGGTTCCGCCGAATGACGACACCGACTACGTGTCGAGTGCCACTACCGGGCAGATCGATACTTACACTTATCCGGCGATTTCTCCAACGGGTCCGATTGCGGCGGTACAGGTGAATATGATTGCCCGCAAGGACGATATAGGCGCGAGGACGTTGTGTGCAGCATATCGCGGGGGCGGGGCAAATTACGATGCTGCGCAGAGTTCGTCCATGAACGATGTTTATTCGTGGTCTGCCGGAATGTTCGAGAAAGATCCGGCGACGAACGCTGCCTGGACTACATCCGGCGTGAATAGCGGCGAGTTCGGGGTAAAGGCTCTGGTGTAATGCATGGCTCTTTCTTCGACAGTGCATTGGGACGTCAGGGTAGGTGGGAACAACGCCAACGGCGGCGGGTTTAATTTCTCCAGTACGGGGACTGACTATACCCAGCGGGATACGCCGCAGGTTGTCTACACGGACCTCGTGATCGGTGGAACGAATACTAACCTGACGAGCGCAGCCAACCCGTTCACATCAGCACATGTCGGGAATGTCATCAACATCACAGGCGGAACGGGATTCACCACCGGGCGCTACGAAATCATGAGCGTAGCTGGCTCCACGGCGACGATGGATCGGGCCGTGGGTACGGCTTCTTCAACGGGCGGCACGGGGAATCTTGGTGGAGGGCTGCAAACCCTGCAGACGGCTCACACTGCGCGTGTTGCCGGAAATGTAATCTGGCTCAAAACTGGAACCTATACATTGACGGTGGAATTCGGAACAACCACCAATGTGTCTGTTTATGGGTATGGTACGGCGCATGGCGACAATGGTCGCGCTACCGTCACTACGGCAACTGACAGCATCAATCTTTTTCAGTTCTCCGCAGGCGGGGTGGACGAGTATTCGTTTCGCAATCTCGATCTGACTAATACGGCAACAACCAAAGGGAACGGATTCCAGAACAACAATTTCAACGGCCCTCCGTTCCTCAGTGTTTCCAATTGCACGCTCACTGGTTTCAACGAAGGCATCGTTGCTACCAACAACAGCATGAATATTACGCTCGATCAGGTTTCCATCGTCAACAGCGTTTCGCGTGCCATAAATTTCGGGGCCGGGTTTCTTCGAGCGTATGGGTGCAACTTCAAAGGCACAACGTCTTCGGCGGTTGTCTTCACCAACACGGGTGGCGGCAGAGTCCTTATTTTCCTCGTTAGCTGCCTGATTACTGGCAGTGCTCAGGAAGGTATCAAGACGGATTCGGCGGGCGGCGATTGGCAGGTCGTTCTGATCAACTGCACTGTTGCCGGAAACACATTGCATGGGATTCATTCCGGGGCGGCAACTGCGAATGTTGTCTATCCGGGGTACACCGTTCTGAATTCGGTGATTTACGGCAACGGCGGTTATGGCTGGAACATGTCAGTCGCGTCCGTATCGAAGCTTTGTGGTTTCTTCAGCTACGCCAACGCATTTGGCGGGAACACTTCCGGTGCGAGAAATAATGTTCCGGCTGGCATTGGCGAGATCACTTTGACAGCGAATCCGTTCACGAACTCCGCTGGCGGCGATTACACCCTGAACAATACGGCTGGCGGCGGTGCGCTCTGCCGTGGTGCAGGCTATCCGAATCCATTCCCTGGAACCTGAGTGTGGCGGCATATACCCATTGGCGGTTGCTGATTTACGATCAGGTAGTATACGGGCCGCTGACGGTTTCCCAGTGGCAGTTTTACAACGCCAGTGCGGTGGAGATTCCGGCCACTGGCGGCACGGCATCTGCTTCTGATTCGACATACAATCCAGCCTCAAATGTGTTCGATGGAAACATCAACACATGGTGGGGCAGCGGCGTTCTCCCAACACCTGCCGCACCGCAATGGCTGCAGTATCAATTCCCAGCCCCGGTTGATGTAGCGTCTTTCAGCTTCGCTGTCCGCAACGATGGTTCCTGGATTCAGGGGCCAGCCTCAGTAGGGTTGCAGGGATCAAACAATGGTACGACCTGGACGCTGCTTGGGATGTATAGCGCGATGGTTACTGCCTCAGGTCAATCGTTCACATTTCAGGTTGGGACTGGCTTAGGCGATTTCTATCGCTTGCGAATTACGAGCAACGATGAGGCATCGTTAGTTTACTCAATCGCTGAACTGGTTTTCATGGATGGGGCTGGTGCTGTTTTGTCTTTGACTAACGGCGCAGCTCTAGCGTCGAATACGAGCAACGCGGTTACTGCTCCTCCGTCTTATGCCTTCGATGGAAGCACTACAGCCTTCTGGGCATCTACGGCGACAGCCGATCCGCAATGGTTGGGATTTCGTTTTAACGGGGCGGCGACGGTTGTCAAGTTTTCGATACGGGCGCGAGGAGATGGTTCTTTCCCGCAAACGCCGCATACGTTCATTTTGGAGAAGAGCGTAGACGGCGGCTCCACATGGGCCGCGATGGGTAGCTATGTCGCAGCGACATGGACTATCGGAATGGTCCAGACGTTTACGTCCAATGCGTTTACTGATCTGGGAGCACTTCAGGTTGGCGGCTCGGATCTGGGTGCGCTTCAGGTTGCTCCGGCTCCTCCGCCATTGGTGAATATCCGGGTAACGCAGGAGGCACGGGAGGCCTTACAGTCGTCATCCGGTGCCCAGAAGCTGCGGGTGACGCAAGCAGCACTGGAAGCGATACAGTCTTCTTCCGGCGTTCAGAAACTCCGGGTGACGCAGGTTGTGCGGGAGGCTTTGCAGCAGATTCCGCCTCCGTCTCTTTTGAGGGTAACGCAGGCTGCGCTGGAGGCTCTGCAATCGTCTTCCGGTGTTCAGAAGTTACGGGTCACACATGTAGCGCGAGAGATTCTGGAGAAGCTTTCTCCTCCTTCGTCGTTTGCGAGGGTGACTCAGGTTGCTCGCGAATGCCTGGAATTAATTCCGTATGTTGTTCCTGAGCCGCCGGGTTGCAACAAGGTCGTTCGCGGCACGATCTCGCCGGAGCAGGTGCAGGGAGCTTTGCGGCAGGGCGATTCGCCGATGGTTCTGATGGCGCAGCAGAGCTACGACTTCACGCCGGGATATGTGCTGGTGACGGACGAGTGCGGCAATGCGGTGGACACGATTGGTGGGCTGGACGCGATTCCGTTTCAGCTTAATAGCGGCGAGCTATGCCGGGTCTTTCCTGGAGGTGAACCGGAACCGCCTCTCCCAGTAGCTCCCTTCTATGACATCGTTTCGTTCTTTCCTGGGAAGCCGAATCCATGCGAGATGGTGATGTCGTTTGTCGTGACTCGCCCGGTTTTACTGAGTGAAAACTGGGGCGGGGTTTGCGTTGTCGGTACGCCTCCCTCTGTTTCGGTGAGATACAAACTTCAGATTGATCTTGGGACTTCCGGCTATATGGATATCGCCACGGACGGAACTGCTGCGTTTAGCATTTTCAATCCATCGAATTTGAATTTGACTCCAGGGACCGTGTTGTCGATTGAAGCTCCTGACTGGCAAGATCCAGCTTTGTCGGACGTTGGGATTACGTTTTCCGGTGTTCCTTTGGATGAGGTGACAGATATGCCATACGATGTGCCAGTTTCATATACCGGAAAGCCGCAGTCCGGTGAACGCATTTTCGCGACGACTTTCGTTCGCGATGTCACTGCGCCCCCAAACTTTTCAGGCTCTCTGGGGTATGCGTGGTATCGGCCACTGGCGAACGCAGTGTTCTCGGTTAAGCAGGGTGGTACTCAAATCGGAACGGTGACGTTCACCCCGGCAGGGGCGGTGAATTTCGCGACAACTGGCGGCGTGGCGGTTGAGATGAACACGATTGAGATCTTTGCTCCAACACCCGCTGACGATACGCTGGAAAACTTTGCCTTCACATTTATGGGGATTCTCTGATGGCGATTGCTTTTATCCAGGGGGCGAAGAATTTTACGGTTAGCGGCACGTCTTGTGTGCGGGCTTTTACTTCAAACAATGCCGCTGGGAATTGTCTGGTTCTGGCTGTTGGGGTATGGAAGCTGGGGACAGGCACCGCTGCCTTATTTACTTCACCTACGGTAACGGACACGGCTGGGAATTCCTGGCGGAAGGTCATTGCCGGGCCGAGATCATTTGTGTCTCCGGGATCAAATTACGGCCAGTCGCAGGCGTTTATATTCGTTGCCTACAACTGCGCTGCCGGAGCGAATACTGTCACGGTGACGGTCAACATGGCGGTGGATATCGACATCGTTCTGAGTGAATTCAGTGGTGCTGCTGCGGTGAATGCCGTAGATCAGGCCACGGCCATACAAAGGTCTGGCGATTTCGGCACGAATACTTTGATGTTCACTGCGCAGTATCCGAATGAACTCTTATTCACTGTCGGCTACGACAAGGGGAATGCTACTCCGGTGTTTACGCCGAGTGCCGGGTGGACGATCCGGAACCAGACGAATAGCACGGCCAATCACAGTCTGGTGACGATGGATTTAAATGTGACGACGAGGGGGAATTACACCAACACGGTCACAAAGACGACAACGCCGTTTGGGAACGCATACCACCTGCTGATGATCAGCCTGTCGGATACACCGAATCAGCATAAGCTCGTGCAATGCGACAGTGCTGGCACGAATGTGGTGGTTTCCAGCATTTCCAAAGCTTTCCGGGTAAACAATACGGTTGGGAATTTCCTGGTCTTATCTGTCGGGTATTCCGATCCCAACGCTCCGGTGCCGACGATCACTGTTTCCGATTCCAATGGAAATTCTTGGGTGTTCTTGATAGATTCCACCGTTGATCCGACCAATGGGTTCGGCGGTATGTATTCCAAGATGTGGACGTACTGGGTGCCGAGTTGCGTATCCGGTGCGAATACGGTGACGGTCACTTTCTCCAGGACAGTCAGGGACATCGCGATAGCGATTTCAGAGTTTTCTTCGCTGAGTTATCCAGCAACTGTTTTGGCGGAACCATCGCTGGTCGGTTATTACAGGCTGGAGGAAACATCCGGGACGATTGCTTATGACTCTAAGGGGACGAACCACGGGACGATCGTAAACCCTGGCAATGTGACGCTAGGGGTGGCGTCTGTTCCGGGCATAGATAACTGCTACACGTTCGGCGGTGGCAATGGCTACGTTTCTATCAACCAAGTGATCGGGGCTGGCGATTATTCCGTTGAGTTCTGGTTTCGGACTTCGGCGATTCCGATTGGAGTTTCCAATATTGGTGCGCCAGCGGAGAGCGGATTCGGCTTGGTCAATTCCACCAATGGCGGGCAGAACGATTGGGGGCTGGCGTTGGCGCGAGTGGATGGAGAAACGCAGGTGATCGGACAGTGCGGTTCGATGGCGAGCGTGGGATACTTCGGTGTCAATTCAGATCCCGCCGTTGACCTGTCGGATGGTGCGTGGCATTACGTTGTTCTCACCCATGTCCAATCGACTGGGCTTTCAAAGCTCTATATAGATGGAGTATTGAAAGGTACGGCCACATTAGGCACGTGGTCGCAGAACGCCACTGCCACGATCCGCTTTGCCAGCATTACATTTGGCGGCGGCAGCTTTCTTCCGGGAAATCTGGATGAGATCGCTCTGTATAACACGGCACTTTCGGAGTCGCAGATTGCCGCGCATCTCGCGGCGTTGGGCGGTGTAACGGTGTCCCCTACTTTTATGAAGATCACCAAGGGCAGTCCTTCTTTGGGGAGTACTGAAATTAAGGGTGCTGGCATGGGCACCAATGGATCTGGTGTTCTGTATTCCAGTGTTTTCGATAACGTCAGGCACGGACAGGGATTCAAAACGGGGCCAGCCAGGATTGCTTATGAATCAACCAGCAGCGGCTGGAAGATGCGTGAGAATGCTGCTTCAAACAGTTCTGCTGGCCAGATTCATGGATGCGCAATGTGCGTGCTGGATCAGGCACCGCCGCTATCCGGGACGTATCAGATAGCTATTGGAGTGGAGGAGACAGCGTGGGCATTGCATAACCACGTTGTGGCATTCACTCCCGGCAACCAGAGACAGCCGCAACTGTTTTCACCTTTTGCGCCGATTGAGTGAGGAGATATGGCAAAAGCAATACGAGGCACGATTTCACCGGAGCAGTTCCAGGGCGATCTCCGGCAGGGCGATTCCCCGGTGATGCTGATGGCGAAGGGGACGTTCGTCATGGGGAATGTCCTGACGACGGATACTGATGGGAATGCAATCGATTCCGGTGCCAGTTCCCTGATTGTGACGGTCCCGTTCATGATCAACGGCGTCGAGGTATGCCGGGTGATCCCGCCATCGGTTTTGAGAGTACGCAAGTAAAGAAGGAGCAATATGAGCGAACAGAAGAACATTAACGGCAAAGGGCCGCAGGAGCAGTATGCTCTGCATGCGAAGCAGGCCAAAGAGCAGCTGGAAAAGCTGGAGATGCAGCGGGCGATCCTGCTGGGTCAGGTGTACGACCTCGAGCGGGGGATCGAGTACCTCAGGCGGCATGTGGGGCAGATGAGCGAGATCGAGAAGCAGGCGGAAGAGAAGAAGACCGATGGTTAATTTCAATGACCTGATCCCGGCAGCACCTTCGGGTGAGGTGAACATCAAGTGGCAGCGTGATGCCGCCGGGAACGTATCAGCCAGCTACGTTCCCGGCGACGAGGCAGTTGCGCAGACGCCATGGACGCAGGATATCGATGCCGCTGGGTTCAAGCTATACGACGCCGGAGAGGTTAGCGCTCAGGGGTTTGCCGCTAGAGATTACTTTTCTGAAAATCTAGCGCCAGGAGCGACGTATTGGGAGAACGGGCCTGTAGTCACTATTAACGGGGACAATGCCGGTGACGGGGAGATTCGGTTTTACTTCGGAGAAACCAGACCAGCAGGCACTGCCTTCGCGTGGACGTTCGCACCGCTTCGTTTTTCCAGGGCGCAGGTACAGCTTGGGCAGAACACGATTGATGAAGTTTTTCTGAGCGCGAAGAAGGACATTCAGGCTGATAATCACCTGTCCTTTCCACACAACAAGTCGTTCGGGTGGAATATCAAGTCGTCTGACGGAACTGATTATCGATACGCCGTCAATGGCCCTGCGTGGCAGATGTATGCCCTCGCTGACGGGACGTTTCAGTTAAAAGATGCGCCATCGGGAACTGCGGGTGGCGTTGCCACATTCACCAATCGGTTTTTCATGGCTCCGGCAATGGCGCTCATGGTGGCGGATTATCTGCACCTGACCACGAAAACGGCTGGCAATTCGAATTATATTGCGATGTCCGATATTTCCGATTTGCAGATTCGCTGGACGTTCGGACAAACCGGAGGAGCGGCGGGCGATTTCTTTATTTCCCGTTGGGCGGGCGGTGTCTTCGTCGATTCTCCGATGACGATTAACCGCGCTACTGGTCTTGCTACTTTTAAGGGTTTAACCGCGCAGGGCAACGTCATTATTGGTGGCACCTTAAACGTTACCGGGAATGTCACAGCTCCCAACATTGTCAATTCCGTCTTTGGAAGATCCGGGACTGTCGTTGCAACTCTAGGAGACTATCCGCCTAACAAACTCGGTTCCGGTACGCCTGACAATACGAAGTTTCTGCGCGGCGATGGATCATGGGCTGTTCCTGCGGGCGGCGGCGGCAGTGGCTCGCAGACTCCCTGGACATCGGATATCGATGCTGCTGGATTCGGAGTGAACAATCTCGGCACTTCGTCGCTGAACAGAGATTCGGATCTGGTATTCAACGCGAAATGGGACGGCTCCAATTACCGTTACATCTCTAACGGCGCATCTATGGCGATGCACTCCGATGCCAATTACTCGACAATCTTTGTAGCTGCGCCGGGGACAGCCGGAGCGGTTCCTTCTTATGCCACGGCTGTGATAATGCAGCCCACGCAGTTGACGTTTCAGATTCCAATTGACGGTATTCTTACGCCAGCATCAAAAGGGCTTATTCAGTCGCCGTGGATACAGAATATTGCCGCTTCCCACTACAGTCTCGTAGGATCTGGACAAATAGATGCGGCTTGTTGGGACCATGTGGATGCCACTAATCCTGTTTGGCATACTGCAGGGCTTGTTATTTCTGAAGTCCAGGGTGTTACAACCTCTCAAACTGACCTCCGCTTTTCTCCCCGGCTGACGTTCTCTTGGACAAGTCGTGGTGCCGTGCAGCTTGGATGGGATAACGGCTCTGGACTGCGAACTTTTAATTCTGCAGGTACGGGATATGCTCCATTTTTTGCTTCAGCAATTACAGCTTACGGAGCCAATATAAGCACCCATGCTGTTTACGCAGGACTAGTTGTTCGGGAAGCCAATTTGGGTGGAGTTTCTGATCCTACGATCAATGCAGCACCCCGCATTGGTTTTCTATGGTCGAGTTGGAACTCGGCATCCATTGGGTATTTCCCGACAGAAGGCATTCGTACCTTTAGCAATACAGGTGGTTATTCTCCATTTGTTGCTTCCAATTTAACAGCGAATGGAAACATAGAGATTGCCACTGGTGTACCTGAAACAGTTGGAAAACTAACTTGGAATCTACGATATACAGATGCGTGGCGTTATGTTGCCAATGGTTATGGGCAGATTATCTCTTCCGGTTCAGATGCGTTGCATTTTTACGTTGCCGATACTGGTACGGCTGGTGCGGTTGCTGTAGGGAAGGAGCATTTTTCCATAGGGTGGGGCTATGTGGCTATTAATAGCCAATACATGTTTGTGGATGAGCCTATTGCGAATACGGCTAGATTTTGGACTTATCGGGAATTGGGTGGGTTGACTCGCTGGCAGGTGGGGATGCAGAGTGCGGATTATAACCGAGACTGGGTTTTCGTCCGCTACGATTCATCCGGGGCATGGCAAGGAACGCCACTTAAAATTAGCGGCTTGACTGGTGACGTATCTGTTTCCAATAACTTGCTTATCCCTAATGGGAGAACAGTGAGCCTGGATTATGGCGCTGCGATGGCCCTTAATGCCATGTACACAGACCAGTGGCGTTATACGAGCGCAGGCCCAGCTGGTGCCATCAACAGCAATGCTTCCGGAGTCAACATTTATATGGCTCCTTCCGGCGCAGCGGGAGCGCCTGCGTCCCTCACTGCTGCTGCCATCTTTACGTCTGCTAGCGTTACGCTCAACGTTCCCCTGACGGCAACGTTGGATAGCGCTTCCCGTGCTGCGATTCAGTCGCCGTGGGTGAATTCTCCCGACGCCAATCAGAAGTGGATCGCCAACCTGCAAGGCATCTTTTTCCAGAATGATAATCCTTTCATCTCCTGGAGGAACTTGGCCGGGACAACCATGTACGGGCTTGAGGTTAGCTCGACTTCATGGGCTATCACGAGATTCGTTGGTGGAACGTTTGTTGACGCCCCGCTGCGGGTTTACAACGCGGACGGCAGGGTTCTCATCAACTACCTGCGAACGCCAAGCATCGAGTCGCAATTTGGCAGCATATTTACCATGCAGTACCTCACCACAAAGCCGTGGACGCTGGATGCCGGATTCCTGACATACATCTCGAATCAGGACGACAAAAAGATGTGGCATTACGGGATGACATCCGGGTCAGCTCGTGATTTTGAAATTGCACGCTATGACAGTACCGGAACTCTGGTTGATAAGCCGCTAACGATCAATCGCGCAACCGGACAAACATCGATATCCAACATCAACAAAGCCTCACTCGGCTCTGGAACTGCAGATGCCACGACATTTCTGCGAGGCGATGGAACGTGGGCCGTTCCTGCTGGTGGTGGCGGCTCGCAGACGCCGTGGACATCGGACATTGATGCTGCGGGGTTCAAGTTAAGCAACCTTGGGAACACCAAGTCGCAGGGTCATATTTCTTTGGGTATTACCAATGTTGCCGCGTTCAACATGGAATTTACGGATATGTGGCGATACAGAAGCGATGGCCCTGCTTTTGGGATTGCTGCACAGGCTACTACTACTCGTTTTTATGCTTCCCCTGTTGGTACGGCTGGTACGGCAGCTACGTTGGTGGCCATTGCTGATCTGACGAATGTTTCTGTCAACGTTGGGGTCCCTTTTACGACACCGGATGTTACGACGGATACGCAGCGCATAAAGCACTGGTTCATGACCAACGTGGACGCCGCTGGTAATCGGCAGAAAGCAGCAGCCTCGTCCTATTTTTATCAGGACACCGACAATCTTCTTATTGCTGCCGCACCAAACGGAGCAATTGGATCGCCAGTGACTTGGTCCTATGTGATGCAAATTGCCAGTACCCACCTGTGGTTCAATACGCACTGGTTTCAGCCTATTGGTTCCAATAGCGGCTGGAATCTGTATCACGACGGAACGGATTATCGTTACAAGTCAGCAAATACTGCTGTTCAGTTCCAGACTGCTAGCGGGAGTGAGGCAATTTCCTGGAACACTGCTGCTTCTGGGGCAGCTAATGCAGTTGTAACATTTACGGAGCGGTTTTATGTTTCCCCCACTGCTTCCCGCATCAGGACGGATGCTCTGAACTTTCGCAGTACTGCCGCCAATGACGGCAGCATGAATCTTGGTTTCTTCACCAACGGCACGAACCTGCAGCGGTGGGCGATCCGGATGACCGCCAACACAGCGAACAATTTGAATATCTACCGCTTCAACGATTCTGGAGTGGAGCAGACCAATCCGATCATCATCGACCGTTCCAATATGCAGGTTACATTGCCGTTCCTGATAGTGAGTAACCGCATCAACTTCAACAACAGTGGTGGCTCCAAGATTGTATATGCAACTGGCTACGAGGTGGCATATGAGTCTGGCGGTTCGCCGAATTGCATTTCTCACCTTGTTCCGGCGGCAGGTATTCACCGCTGGTATTGCGCCTCCGCAATTGATAATGGCGCAACCGACAAGATGGAATTAACCAATACATTATTTACTTTAAGTAATGTTTCCTTGGTTATTGCAACATCTAATGCTCCATCTTCGGCAACATCAACTGGAGTTACAGGCCAAATTACTTGGGATACGGGTTTTATTTATGTCTGCACCGCGACGAACACATGGAAGCGCGTTGCAATCGCAACTTGGTAAAGGAGATTTCAATGGCAGCAGATTTTGAATTACTTCCGCTCTACGGGCAGCAGCCTGTGGTGCGGAACAGAACACTGGCAGCACTCACTTTCTGGGGCGGGCAGTGGATCAACGAGGTGCCTCCCACCGAGAAGCCAGCGGCTGACTGGGTGAAGAAGCGCATCCTGGCGGATCGTGTGACCCGCAATCCTTCCGGCTATTTGGATATGTCCATGAACTACTACTCCCAGCAGGATGCAATCCAGGTAAGGATGCGTGATCTGATGGACGGCTTTCCTACGGAAGCGGAGCGTACCGAATTCACCAACACTTTAATGGTTCCTGCGACACAGGTGGTGATGGGTCAGATCGCAGAGGTGGACGTAACGGATGCGACCGTTGATCAGTGGTATACAGACAACGGCTTTAACGAGCCGCCAGCAGAGGAGTAAGAAAGCAGGTTTGTAATGGCAACTTTCTGGGATCCGTCAGATTCAGCTCTGAACGCACGCGGCTGGCAGAACGAGTACCTGCGCTGGCAGGAGGATCAGGCCAAGCGTGCTCTGGGGCAGTCGGCGGAAGCGTTCGACCGGTCCAACCTCGCTACCAACAAGTACGAGATGGATTTGTACGACCAGTACGGCAAGGGCACCGGCTTCCTCGACACTCCCTACGCCGACTGGAGGAACACGCAGCAGGGGCTCATCGGCGACTGGTCCAACATCGGCAATCAGATGAACCAGCGGGTGAGCCGTCTGAACCCGGCGAGTCAGGCAGCGCAGGCGGCAACGGCGCGGTCCTATGCCCCGGCGTATGCGTCTGCTGCCGCCCGGATGCGCAACGTGAACCCAGCCGATCCGCAGTACGGGGCTGCGCTGGGCCGCATCGATCAGGCGCGGGCGCGGGGCATGGACGAGAACCTCGCCAACCGCACGGCGCAGTGGGTGAACACGGCAAATCAGACGGCGAAGGATGTCTTCGGGACGGGCGCTGGCCTGAAGCAGGGTCTGGCGGAGGGCGGCATCAATCAGGCGATGGGCCGGTACGGCGTCCAGAACCAGCTGCTGGACAAAGTCAATCAGTTCGGCCAGCAGCAGAACCAGCGCGGCATGGGCTTCAACCAGATGGGCCGGGGCTGGGGCAACGACTCCATGGAGCAGGCGCAGCGGAACTACGCGATGGAGATGTCTGATGCCGGTTGGGGTAAGAGGCTTCTGGCGAACCTCGGTATAGCTGGGCTGATGAACAAGCCGGGTGCGGGCGGCGGTGCTCCTGCTCCCAGAGGCGGCTATGGTACCGGCGGCTGGGAGAACATTCCCGGGTTTAGCGGCCAGCTTCCCGGCGGTGGTGGAGGCGGCGGCGGATTTGACTGGTCGCAACTGGCCAAGCTCGCCATGATGGGAGTGGGAATCTGATGGCATTCGATTGGACTCCCTATAGCAGTCGCTCTAAGAACCTCCTGGAGGAACTGACACGTCCTCGCCGTCCATACATCTGGTCGGAGGCACCCCCGGTGGACCTGTCGCCGTACGGTGCCATCCCGTCGATGATTCCACCGGATTACGTCGGCGGTCCCATGGCTACACCCAAGCGGACTGCCGATGCTGTTCTTACGGACCCGATGCGGGACATTCATGTCCCGGTCCCGACGCTTCCTCCGCCCAAGGCTCCGGCTCCGCCTCAGCCGCAGGGCTGGCGCAACACTCTCGGCACCATCGTGGGCGATGCCATCCAGGGTATGGCCGCAGCCCCCAGCGGCAGCGTGAACGACATCTTCAAGGGGATGGCCGCTACCCGGCAGGTAGGCCTGAACCGCCGCGAGCTTGAGCGTAAGCAGCAGCTTGAGGAGGAGGCACGCAAGCGGCAGATTGCAGAGCACGAGCAGCAGATGCGCATCCGGGAGCAGGAGGCGAAGAACCGGGCGGAAGAGCTGGAGGTGCGGAAGCAGGCCGGGGCGGAGCGGCTGGAGCGTGTCAAGAAGGCGACGTCGAGGGTCAGTGGCGCTGGCGACACGCCGGAGACACGGCGGGCGATGCTGCAGGCCGAATATGAAGCGGCGGTAGCTGACGGCGACGTAAATGCCGAGACGTATAACCCCAGAACTCCAACGAATCGCACCTGGATTATGTACGGCAAGGGCGGCAATCCTCTGGAGATTGTCGGTGCCAAAACGAAGGGTGCGACGGCTCTTGAGGCTGCTAAGCAAGAGAACAGGATGGCTCTTGAGGGTTACAAGGCGCAGCATGCGGCACAGCGGCAAAGCGATAGGCTGCGAAGCAGCGCCCAGCTTCAGGCGATACATGAAGCGGCGGTATCAGGCCGTTTAGGTGAGGCTCAGGCAGAGCGGTGGGCGGATAATCTCACGCGGGCGACTGAGCGCAAAGAGTCGTCCCTGGATCGTCAGGATTTACAGTTCGACCGCGACATGGATTCGCTTCAGAAGGAATATGGAGGCGTAATTCCGCCTGAGGGTACGCCGGAAAGAGCTGAATACCAGAGAAAGGAAGCGGCAATTAAGGCTCGTCTTGAGACTGGGACAAGAGAGGCAGTCCGGGCTTACGAGGAGGTGGTTCGCACAAACGTGCTGATGAGGCCGGGTGGCGGGACACCCCTGTCGAACGCAGCGCCTGCCGTGCCTGCTGCAGGCGGTGCTCCTGCCGCTCCTGCCGCTCCTGCCGCTCCTAACATTCCTGCTGGTGCCCAGCCCTTCTTCAATCCTCAGACCGGGAAGATGATGTTCAAGGGTAGGGACGGCAAATGGTACGAGAAGAAGAACTAGCCCCATCGCAGTGGACCGGGTCTGAGCCGCCTCCTGGGTTTGTACCGCTGAGCAGTCTGCCCCCGGGGACTGTCCCGTCCGAGTGGACCGGAGCGGAGCCGCCTCCGGGGTTTGTGCCGATGAGCGACCCGATAGAGCTTGCAAGACGCGGTATTACGACTTCCTTCCAGCCCGGTGGCGATCCGATAGAGATGGCGAGGCGCGGCATTACGACAGTGCGCCAGCCCAGTCGTCCGGTCGATCCGATAGAGCTAGCCAAGCAGGGTATTACGACGTCGACGATGCCTGCGGCTGTGCCGCAGGCAAAGAAGAAGGCAGAGCCGCCTGCATTCTCATTCCAGGGTGACGATGCGATGGTGCCATGGGCACCTCCAGCTGAGCAGGAGAAACCAGCAGAGAAAGCAGCGAAGCCACCGGACCAGAAGAGTGTGGCTAAAGCGCAACAGGCTGCTTCCGAGCAAATTGTGGTTGATTCGATACGTTCTGCATGGCCTAAAATCGAGCCACCTAAGATCTCTCCGGAATTTCAGCCTCCTGATGTAAGCGATCCTTCGCAGAATTTAGCCGGGGTGGCGAGTCAGATGTGGGCTCAGCCGGGGATGCGCCCCGGCGCTCCTCCCGTTGTCGAGCACTGGTGGGGCACCGATCTGACGAATTTTGATACACAGCTGAAGACTCCGGAGCAGAGAGCAAAGTACCCGGCGTGGAAACAGAAGTACGCCCCGCATGACTCGGGCCAGGATTACGACCTGAAGGGGGCATTCTTAGCGGGCTTCGTGCCTGACGAATTCGGCCACTGGCCCGACACATTCAAGAAGCCTAACCACCCGAAGTTTTCCGATCAGTCCGTTTACCGCGACTATGCTCCTCTGATGGCTGGCCACTGGAAGGGCAATGTCTACGAGCCCCCGAAGTACGGCAAGATCCAGCCTATTCCCGGCATGGAGTGGTCCGGTATGCCGGTGCCACCGGGCGCACTTGAATTTGTCAAATCACCTGATCTGCCGGAACTGAGCACGAAAGGAAAGAGCCCGCTGCACGGGCTTCCCGATGTAATCCGCGTGCCGGGTTCGGTTGGACAGACTTTCCTCCAGGGCGCAGGCGCTACGGGCATTACGGGTCCGCTGCGTGCCGCGCAGGCGATGACGTCCGCCAACCCCGCTGTTCCGCCGGAGATTCCGCAGGCGTTGGGGTTCATTCCCGAGGTAGGGGAATGGCTGTACGACAAATACGGGGGCTTGTTTAGGAAGGACGACATTCCTCCTTTCTCCGCCGAGAGTATCGCCAACGCGATAGCGGGCGGTACCGGATCCGTTGCCGCGAATATGATCCCCAGTGCCTACGTGGGCCGGGGCGTTACCGCGCTGGCCAATGCGGGCCGCTTCGCTCCGTGGCTTCGCGCAGGAGCGCAAACGGTGGCGTCGGCTGGTATGGAGACGCTCGTCGATTACGGTTTTGCTTTTGACGAAGGCATCAAAGAGGGATTGACGCTGGAAGCGGCTGGCGAGCTGGCACGATTGACGGCGGCTCTCGAGTTGCCGATGACGGTGTTCACCAGCGTGGCGCAGGCTCTGATTCCGACGGTAAAGAGCCGCATCTGGTCGGGTGCCATCGGCGGCTCGTCCGAGGGTGCGCAGGAAGTTTTCCAGGGTGAAGCGCAGCGGCTGGCCCGGGAGATGAAGGGCCTGCCCAACTATGACGTAAACGTTCAGCGTGCTCTGGAGTTTATTGGCGGCGGCTTCGGCGGAGCAGGCGTCGGTGCGCTCATGGGCCAAGGTCGGGCCAAGGCAGCGCCAGCGGCGGTTCCTGCTTTTGCTCCTCAGGGCGGATCGCCGCAGCGGGCCGCACAGAGGCGGGCGATGGCGCAGGCCTTTATCGAGCAGCAGAACGAGCAGCAGGGAGTCACGCGCCAACCAGTTCAACCTCAACCACAAGGAGTCACCAATGTTGAAGAAAACGCCCAGCGGGTTCCAGGTGAAGTCGGAGTCGGGGAAGAACCTGAGCAAACCCAACCTGTCCAAACCACAGGCGGTCAAGCGTCTCAAACAAATCGAGTTTTACAAAGCCCAGAGCCAGAAGAAGAAGTAGTAGGTCCACGGGGCTGGTCGCCGAAGCACGACCCGGCGGTCAAGCGTATGGCGAGCCTGCTCGACTCCAGGGCTATGCAGCGGGGCAGGCCGAATTACCGGGAAGCCCTGAACGAATACAGGCAGCTTGCCGAGTCGATTCCTGACGAGCAGATCGAAGCCGTCATGGATTACCTGGACACGATCCGGCCTATCAGCGAGGAGGAAAAGCAGGATCTAGTTTCCGGTCCCACGCCGGAGGTAGCCGGAGCGGCGGCAGAGCCAGAGCCTGTCGCTGTTTCCCCTTCGGAGCCTCCGGCACCAGAGAAGCCTCCGGCACCAGAGAAGCAGCCCCCGGCGGCACCCCCGGAGGTCGACCCGGAGATTGCCGCGCTTCTGGGAGGCGAGGAGGAGGCGCGGGAGTTTCAGCAGCAGTTCCAGGAGCCTGCAGCAACAACTGCAGCAACACCTGCAGCGCCTGCAGCACCACCTGCAGCGGTTCCGAAAGCGCCTGAAAAGACTACAGAGAAAACTGCAGCTGTCGCTGCAGCGCCGGTTGCAGAGACTGCAGCAGCCCCTGCGGAAACGGAACAGCAGCGCAAGGATCGCGAAGAGCTGATTGCGCTCCGGAAGGAAGCGGCGGAAGCGGCGGCGAAAGCGAAGGGGAAGGAGACGACTCCTGCGGAAGCAGCGGCTCCCGAAGTGGCCGAGAAGAAATCCGACGACGTCCTAGTGAGTCTGTTCGGGGAGCAGGGAACGGCCAGATTCCTGACCCTGCGTGCCGATCCAAGCCGGGAGGCGAAGCAGGAGCTGAAGCAGATGGTGGCCCAGTTGAACGCGAAGCAGATAGAGCAGCTGCTTCCGATCATGGAAGCGGCCCCGCCGACACCGGAAGCGACAGCGGCACAGAAGCAGAATGAGATTGTTCAGGCTGCTGAAACTCTCTCCAAGAAAACGCCGGGAAGCCTTGTCGTCTGGAAGGACAACGACGTCAAGGTGCGTGCCGCCAATGGGGATGTCGTTGCCCACTGGCTGATGAAAAAGAACGGGAACTGGGAGGTAGTTAAAGCCCCGAAAATCAGGGCGGCGATTGCCGCGCCACTGCAGGGGCAGCAGAAATCTGCACCGGTAGAGCAGAAACCGGCACCGGTAGAGCAGAAACCGGCGGCACCGGAGAAGCCGAAGGGGGTAGCCCTCACAGCGGAGGAGCAGCAGTCGGTCCTCCAGCCGGGGCAGGAGGCGGCACCGGCAGAGGCCGAGATACTCACTCCCGGCGAGCGTGCCATGCGGGCTATAGGCAAGGGTGGTGCCGCAGCCAAGGGGGCGAAGAACAAGGGCGGCAGGCCCACGCTGGCGCAGCAGAAGCAGAAGCTCATCGACCGGTTCAGGGCAAACTTCGCCTACCTTGGGCGTAGCGCGGGTGGCGTGGATTTCTTTCGCTCCAAGAGCGGCGACATTTACTCCCGCAAATCCAAGGATCCTTTCATCCTGGACGAGGAGAGCGGCAGGCCCGCCGATCTGCAGTACGCAGCGTCGAAGGCGAGCTGGAATCTTTCCGGGGCCGGAACCAAGCTGACCAAGCCGGGTGCCGGGGTCGCGGAGGATACGGCAGAGGATGCACCGCAGGGCTGGGGAGCGATAGAGGGAGATCAGAAGCGGCCCGAAGGCCCGCTGTCCAACCAGCCCTACTACCCGAAGACACGGGCAGAGGCGGCATTGCTGGACGTGCTGAAGCGGAATGCCAACGCCAACGGGGTTACCGACACTAACCGCGTAGACGTATACGCAAGACTGGGGACGGTCGGGTACAACGACACCCAGATTTTCGAGGCATTTGAAACCCTCAAGAACAAGCGGCGGGTGATCGCAGAATCAGGTCCCGGCAGCGGGCTCTACCGTATCGTGCGTCCGGTCAAGAACGTGTCTGCCGTTCCCGCCGGGAAGCAGCTGCCTGCCAGCCGACTCCCGCAGGAGTCACCGGGTCAACAGCCCAAGGGCGGGTTCCGGGAGGGCATAGACGTCCCGGTTTCGACCACCGCCACGCCGCAGATGCCGATCTCGAATCATGAGATCGATCTCAAGAACATGACGCCACAGGACTGGAAGACCATAGGCGAGCGGGCGTGGGCCAAAGTCTTCCCGTCCGTGGACAAGGGAACCGGGTCAAACCGGATTGCCCTGAATCCTGTCGGAAGCAAGCTGCTGCAGCTTCTCCTCAACAAGAACAAGCTGCTGAACGGCGTCAGCCTGACGAATGACGCCCACATAGATGCGCTGGAAAACCTTTACAAGCTGATCGATAAGGGCGGTCCGTTGGAGGCGCACGCTGACAAGGTCCATGACTTCTTCGACCAAGTTTTCGATGCTGTCAATACTTCTCCCAGCGGAGCGGCATCGATCACCATGTATCAGCCGGAAGGCGACAGGACTTACGGTTCGAGGCTGAAGGATCTGGTCAGGGAGTCGGAGGAAGCGGCGGAGAGGGAAGCGGCGGGAGGCCCACCGGCAAGGGCGGATATCCTGCCGCAGCTGGGCCTGAAGTATGCCCGTGGTGTGCGCCAGCACGAGGGCCAGCACGGGGTGCAGCGATGGCTGGAGAACATGGGCGGGAAACCGGATCTCAAATGGTTCAGCCAGCTTCCCCTGATCGAGCGTGCGAGGCAGGTTCTTATCGACCGGTTCAGTTACCCGGACAATCCGGAAGTAATCCACAAGGAGATCGGTGCGAATCTGGCACAGGGCCGGTACAAGCGTTTCGGGTGGACTGCCGAGGAAGCGGTTACCGCAGTACTCGACTACTGGAACACCTACAAGCAGAGCCATGGGCGTGAGATGGCGGTGGAGATATTCCGCGACTTCGACCTGAAGCTGAAGGAAGCGGTTTTTCACCGCTCCCCCGCTGTTAGGGCTGATTACGAGGGGATGCTGGCGCGGAAGGCGGCAGGGGCGGCAGAGCAGCAGGCGGCTCAGCAGCAGGCAAGTCAGGCTCTTGCCGCCCATGGGGCCACGGCGAAGAGTCCGCCGAATGCGGGCCAGAGGAAGACAAGCCCCGTCATGGCGGACCAGCCGGAGCGGCGTCCGGATAAACCGCCGCAGGCGCTGTCGAAGGAAGAGGATAAGGCGCAGCCGCTGTCGCGCAACTTCCTTCAATCGGAGCAGGACTTCCTGCGGAACATTCCGGAAGAGCACCGTGCCGACATGGCAAAGTTCCTCGAGGAATACAAGAAGAAGAACCCGCCGCAGAACTGGAAGCCCTTCACGGGGGCGCAGTCGGTAGCGGAAGCGAGGAAGCTGGCGGCTACGCTCGATGCCTCGCTGATTAAAGATATCGATCTGGAGCATTACCAGAAGGAAAGCGCGGCGGCGGGCTACCTGCGCATCGCAGCACAGCAGCGATGGCCCACGCTCAACAAGGAGCGTTACCAGAAAGAGAAGGAGCTGGCGAAGCTCGTAGCCCAGAGCGGCGACAATCCTACCGAAGCTCAGACGAAAAAAATGGAAACGCTGGAGGCCGAGATCGATGCCCTCAGCGGCTATCAGTCCAGGATTGCTGATTACGTCCTTAAGATGCGCTCGCAGGCAGGCCGCACGCTGCGTGATTTCCGGATGAGCCTGGAGGAGTCGGAAGACCCGTTCAATCCCCAGATCATCGAGCAGCGGTACCGCAAAGCGGCGAACATGAAACGCAATGCGCCCATACCGCCGAAGATCAAGAAGGAGCTGGACGACCTGCAGGCTGCGGGAAGCATTGCCGTCGACAACGCGAAGAAGAAGATTTACGCCGCCCGCAAAGCCAAGGCGAACGAAGCGGCAGCGGCGGCAAAGAAGGAAGTGAACGAGGCCGCTAAGAAGGAGCAGCCGCCGCCCACGCTCGAGGAGAAGATGAAGCGGGCGAAGGACCTGCTTCTCGAGAAGCTGAAAAAGCATGACCCCAACTGGGTGGAGCATCCGACGGACCCGTCCAAGTGGAAGCTGACGCCAGCGGAGCAGGAACTGCTGCAACGCGACCCGGATGTCATCCGGGCCAAGCGGGATCTGGCCAAGCGGATCAACGACGCGCACCGCACCGACTGGTGGGACATTGCCAGGAGCGATCCCAAGGCGAGCGTGCTGACTGGTCTGGGCCATCACGTCGGCTACGGCGTGGAGCTGGCGCGGCGGATGGTGCAGGGCATGGACACGAAGCCCAAGGAGGGGAGCCTCTACGAGAAGGCGCACCACCTGATGGGGGCGCTGGGCTCCGGTTCCGCTATCCGGAATGTCCTGGGTACGGCCAGCAACGTCTTCGGTGCCGAGGAAGTTATAGCCCGTCCGTTCGAGGCGTTTTTCGACAAGCTGCTGCACGAGAAGTACGGCATCGACCGGCGGCAGTTCGGCGGGCCGTCGTTCAAGCAGTTCAAGAATGCCTTTCGGAAGGGTTTCCTGGGGCGCGGCGTTCCCATGGCGCAGGAGATTATGCGTCAGGGGTATACGGAAGCCGATCTGGAGAGGGGCGAGACGTTCCGCAGCCTGAGGCCGGAGGAGGACGCGAGCAGGCTTCAGAAGGAATGGGCGAACAAGATGAATTACACCTTCCACGGGCTGGCTGCTGCCGACCGCCCGTTCAAGGAGTTCGCCCGGGAACGCAGGATGGAGGAGCTGAAGGGGCTGTGGGGCAATGACCCGGCGCTTCAGGCGGAGATGGAGGCGCTGGCCGACGAGCGTGCCCATACTGCCACCTTCAACAACCGGAACAACGCCGTGCAGTGGATCAACAGAATCAAGATGAATCTGGCCAGAGGCAACACGGCGCAGAAGTTAGGGAGTGTGGGGCTTGAGTACGAGGTGCCGTTCGTGAACACGCTCGCGAACGTCGTCAATACCGGCTTCAGTTACACACCCATTGGCACGGCCAAGGCTATCTACAAGACTGCAAAATGGCAGAACCCCAAGCAGGCGCAGGCGCAGGTGGATGCGGACAGGGCGAAGATAGCCAAGGAAAGAGGCAGGGAGTTTGACAAGAGCGAGCTGGCGAGCCAGAAGATCGAGGACGAGGCAAGACGCCGGGGCGTGGAAAAGCAGTACCGGGATATCATCAGCAACTGGTCGCGGCCCATTCCCGGGCTTGCTTTCCTCATTCTCGGCGGGGTGCTGGCGGCAAACGGGATGCTTTCCGGAAGCTACCGGAAGAGAGGCAAGGGGCGCGGCCAGCAGAACGTGCTGTCGAGCGCGAACATTCCGCCCAACTCCATTTACTTCGGCGGGCGCTGGCACCCGCTGTCCGACTACACCCCCTTCGGGACTTTGTTCGGAATGGGGGCGGATATGTACCACGCCGCCACGGATATCAGGGACGACCCGTCGGTGGAGGGAATTGCGGGTGTAGGCGAGGAATCTATCAAGGCGTTGACCAACACGCTGTATCAGGTGTTTACCGGCCATCCCATGGCGATGGCTGCTGAGCAGGTGGGGGAATTCGTCAACGAGACGGAGCGGGCAGGCCCGTGGCCAGCCTTTAAGTCGCATCTGGGGAAGAAAGCGGCGATGAATATCTCGACAGGTACGCGGACGGTAGGCGAGATGTTTGATCCCTATGAGCGCGACGTAACGGGAGGGAAGGAAGTCGGCGGCGTGTTAACCCAGCCTCTCAGCCGTATCCCGTTCGCACGCGAGAAGCTGCCGATCAGGAAGACGATGTTCGGCGAGAAGATAGAAAAAGACCTGCTGTCTCTGGTTCTCCCGTTCGCGGGCGCGAAGGACCGGGGCGGCATGTCCGACCCGCTGATACGGGAGCTGCGGGAAACCGGGGCGTCGATCACGACTCCCAAGATGCGGGAAGAGGCGTGGGACCGGAAGACGGAGAAGAGGATCCCGGCGGAAACGCAGGAAGCTTACGATAAGCGGATGGCTGAGCTGGGCGCTGACCTGAGGCGTACGCTCCAGCAGCGGATGGCCAGATCCGATTACCGGACGGCACCGCGCCACCGGCAGCGTTTCTTCCTGGAGGAAGCGGCTGAGCAGGTAAACAGAAGGCACGGAGCGAGGAAGTAATGCCTGAAAAACCATACGAACCCATACCTGATGACGAGTACAAGCAGAGGCTGTCGGCGCTGCCAGCGGAAGCCCAGTGGGAACACCGCAACATGATGGAACTGATGGCTGCTGCCCAGACCGGCGACAGGGCGAAGATCAAGGCGCTGCTCCAGCGGTTCCGCGCAGAGCGCATGGCCAGCGGCGATACCGAGGACTAGTACCTTTTTATAAAATCAGTACTGTACTTTCTCTCCCGCTGTGGCATGATGCTTAAGCGTGGACCCAGAGACGAAAGCATTTTTAAAGGTAATTGTTGCCCAGCATCACGGGCTGGCTTCCCAGATGGCGCGTGAGCTGCGGCTGAACCCCTGCTCCATCACGCTGTGGTTTCAGGGCCACTACCGCTCCCCGCGCCTGGATAAAGAGATTCCCCGCCTGCTGCGGGAGCGCGGCCTGCCAGCGGAATTACCCCTGCCCGGCACCCTGGAGATCGATCCCCTGGAGGCAATCCTCTAGTGAAGGTCCTGCAACAGCCGGAAGTTCAATTGCTCGCAAGCGAGATATGGGTACGATGCGATCTGGCCCATGCGCCGATCATGCGGGCTCTGCCGGGTATCCGCATGATCGCAGGGCGGTGGTGCCTGCCCCGTACCCCCCTCGACGCCTGGAGATTGGATAAGGCTTTTGTTTCTAAGCTCACGCTCGCCGAGGCGCAGCGCGAGGACTGGACACGGCTGGTGGACGCGCATGATATGCAACTCCAGCAGATTCACCTGCCCGAAGACGGGGAATATCCGCCCATTCCCCGTACCCGTGTAGATCCATGGCGGCACCAGCTAAAAATTTTTTGGCAGACTGCACGGTGGTTTGGCGGGATGGCAGGGATGCCTCGCAGGCCCCGCACCGGAAGAATGTGGTCGGTTGGTATGGGCTGTGGAAAAAGTCGGAGTGCTATCGATGTCTTTGAGAATCTAGATTTTAACCGGGTTTTGATCGTCTGTCCATTGAAGGTTGTCAGTGTCTGGCCGGATGAGTTCAAGAAGCACTCCATGCGGGAGTGGTGGCTGTGTCCGCTCGACGACACCATGAGCACCAAGGAGAAAGCGCAGGCGCTGCTGCAGGCGCAGGCCGATGCCGCCCGCTACAAGCAGCCCCTCGCCGTCATCGTGAACTATGCCAGCGTCTGGCGACAGCCGCTCGCTACGCTGCTGATGCAGAACTTCTGGGATTGTCTCGTCTGCGACGAATCCCACAAGGCGAAGGACCACTCGGGGGTGGCTTCGCGCTACCTCCACAAGCTCTCCAGGTGTGCTGCCCATGTGCTGGGACTTAGTGGAACCGTATTTCACCACGCGCCGACCGACGTGTTCGGGCAGTACCGGATCATCGATCAGGACGTTTATGGTCCGCTATGGACGCCATTTGCAAAGAACTATACAATCACCGCCGCCCATAACCAGAACATGGTCGTGGGCTACCGCAACCTGGATGATCTCGGCAAGAGGTTCCATTCCCGGGCGACGGTAGTGCCCCAGAGCGTGCTGGGTTTGCCGGAGCCGGTACACATCACCCGGTACTTCGACCTGTCCCCCAAAGCCCGCAAGATGTACGACGAGTTCGACAACGAGTTCCAGGCCTTCTTCGGCTCGGAGCGGGCGACTGCCGCCAATGTTCTGGTCAAGGGTCTGAGGCTGCGGCAGATGACCGGCGGGCACATGAAGCTCGATACCGGCGAGACGGTTCACATCGACACCGGCAAGGAGGAACTGCTGTCTGAGCTGATCGACGACATCGGCACCGAGCCGTTCGTCGTGTTCTGCCAGTTTACGGCTGACATTGAGGCGGTCCACCGGGTCTGTGAGGCCTACGATATCGGGTGCCTGGAGGTGTCGGGCAAGTGCGACAACTACCAGGAGTGGAAGGGAGGCAAGGGGACGGCCCTCGTGATCCAGATGGATAGCGGTGCGGAGGGAGTCGACCTCACGAGGGCCAGAATCGGGATCTACTATTCCATCGGCTATTCACTGGGTACCTTCGACCAGAGTTTAGCCAGAATCAGACGCCCCGGCCAGACAAGAATTTGCCGCCTGTACCACCTGATGGCGCGTGACACGGTCGATCAGGCGGTTTACCAAGGGATTATTCAACGAAGGGATTTGCTGGAGTCAATCGTAAAGAGAGGAGGAAGAGAGAATGCAGCATGACGACATCGCCGTACTGGATGAATTGGTACGGCTGCGTATCGAGCGAAGTCAACTCGAGAAGCGGGAGAAGGAAATCATCAAGCGGGTGCGGGAACTGCAGCCCGCATTGAAATCGTACTTCGACACCAACCCCATCCAGGCTGTGACCATCAACGGCTACAACGTGAAGCTGGACCGCACCATCTGGGCGGTATCGAAGACCGGCAACAAAGAGGAGGACTGCACGGCACTGAAGCGTGCGGGCCTTGGACAGTTTGTGTCGGAGACATACAATTCCAACACCCTGAGCGCCTACGTCAGGGACCTGGAAGAACATGTGGAGCCCGGGAACACTGTCGAACTTCCGCCGGAACTGGCGGAATACTTCGAGGTGAAGGAAGTGTTTGAAGTGCGGGCCAAGAAGGCTACGAGGGCTAAGCGTAGCCGCAGCGCAGTAGCGACAGAAATCGAAGATTCAGAAATTGAGGAAGAGAATCCATGGAACGAAAGTCAAATATCAAGTCTGACGGAACCACAGATCTAGCGGTTCCTGAAATCACTCCCCCGTCGGCGGCAGCGAACCAGATCGCGATCTTCAATCACGCCGACCAGACCAACCTCATGACGACCATCAAGACGTCGTTCGCGAAGGGCGTGAACATCTTCCGCGACCTGGAAAGGATCAAGAATCCCACCAGCGGCGGGCACACGTTCAAGGTGCAGGGCATTGACGGCGAGCAGCGGCTGGAGAAGATCGTGGGTATCATCGTCGCCCAGCGGGATGCACGCACGTACTTCAGCAGGCCCTACGGCTCAGGCCCGGTAGGCCCGCCCGACTGCTCGTCGAACGACGGCATCACCGGCCATGGCGATCCCGGCGGGGAATGCGCGACCTGCAAATTCGCCCAGTTCGGCTCCCGGGGCACGGCGGGGAACCAGTCCCGTGGTTCGGCCTGCCGTCAGGTGAAGCAGCTTCTCATCCTCCGCAGCGGCGGCGGCGTCCTGCCGGAGGTGATGAACGTCACCCCGGGCAGTCTGAATCAGATCACGCCTTACATCCGGCGGCTGCTGAATTACGGCTTCCCGTTCTTCTCGGCGCTGACGGAGATCTCTCTCGCGTCCGAGAAGAACGAGTCGGGAATTGAGTATTCCCAGCTCAGATTCCGGAAGCTGCCCGACGAGTTGTCCGAGGAGCAGAAGCGGCTGGCGAAGGAGTACTACGACATCTTCCAGCCCGCGCTGCATAACATCGATCTGGCCCCGTCCGATTACGCGCAGGCCGGTTGATGGTTACTCAGAAGATAGTCTGCGATAACTGCGGTGTGGAGCAGCAGGAGCACGTTTACTTTGTAGAGTTCTCCCCTGACTACATCAAAGTGTCGCAGACTTCTCAGGTGGACATGCATGTCCTCCACGCCTGTGGGGATCGCTGCATGATGAACATGGTCAGTAACTGGACAACCAGAAAGAGAGAGAAAAATGGAAACCATGGCACCGCTGGAAGCGGTAACGAAGTTAAGTAAAGATCTGAAGCAGGCATCGATTCTGCTGACGCGGAATGAAGCGCGATATCTAGTCGACGCTTACTACGCCATGCAGGAGGACCGGAAGCGTAGCGGTAATCAGGTGAGAGCACTTGATGGCTCGGGGGAGCCGCACGCTACGCTCTCCTGGTTCTTCGACCAATCCAGCACCTTGGAGGCGCAGATCAGGGGCGCACTCAATGCGTGGGCGGAGAACCAGCGGGAGGGGCGGTGGCTGATGTCGATCACCGGCATCGGTCCCGTCATCAGCGCAGGCCTGCTGGCTCACGTCGACATCGAGCGAGCGCCCACGGTGGGCCACATCTGGCGCTTCGGGGGCTACGATCCCACGGTCGTCTGGGAGAAGGGAAAGAAGCGCCCGTGGAACGCCTCGCTCAAGACGCTGCTGTGGAAAGTCGGCGAGTCGTTCGTCAAGGTGTCGGGCAACGAGAAGGATGTGTACGGCAAGGTGTGGCTGCAGCGCAAGGAGATGGAGGTTGCAAAGAACGAGCGGCTGGAGTTCCAGGAGCAGGCGGCGGTGGGAGCGGCACGGGTCAGGAAAACGACCGAGGCGTACAAGCATTATGCCGTCGGCAAGCTGCCTCCGGGGCATCTGCACGCGAGAGCGAAGAGGTATGCGGTGAAGTTATTCCTCTCGCACTATCATCATGTGCTGTACCTGTGTAAGTACGGGACGCCGCCGCCCAAGCCGTTCATCATCGAGCACGGCGGGCACATACACTTCATCGAGCCGCCCAACCTCGAGGTGCTGTGGAAGAAATAGCCATATGAAGTGAGAGTGCCTAGTTCGCTGGAGCGAGCCCTAACAGAAGAGAGAACCAATAATTGGGAGCGAGCCAAATGACAATTCATTGTTATATCGGTACCGGTGACCAGAACTGCGAAACCTGTCACGGCCCTTGCAAGCTTTCGCAGGACGAACGCGATGTTTCCCATATCGCAACCACGATGGCGGAATACTTTGCGTGGAATGAAGACGGCCCGAGTTTCTTAGTGAGGCTGGCCTTCAAGCATGTCGGTGTCGACTTCAATGCATGGGTGGATCATGCCGAGAAAGTGATCGGCACGCACCGGAATCCGAAGATCATACTGCCGACAGAAGAAGAGATAGAGCGAGCCATGGCAGGTGAGAGCGCCATATCTTGATAGCGAGCCACTAACTGGAGCGTACCAGATACGTGAGCGAGTCAGTTGGATTGAGAGCGCCATATGAGAAGAGCGAGCCATCAACAAGGAGAGTTCCCAAAGGCATGAGCGACCAATTCGGTAATGACAAGGATCTAGTGTGGGCGGTCCGCGATGTAGTAGATGCCAAGGCTGTGGAAATTGCCAACCTCGAATCCGATCTCGCCGCCTGTAGTAAGTCGCATCAAAAACAGAATGCGCTGGTAGCTAAAGCTGAAGATGTGTTGGATGCAGCGTTAGGTGATTGGGAAGGCGATATTCACGAGGCGATCACCGTACTTGTGAATCAGCGTGGCGAACTGAAGCTGGAACTCCTCGAAACCAAGAAGGCGCTGTTCGCGATGCAGAAGGAGCGAGACGGACTGAAGATTCTGACGGATAGATACAACTGGCGTCCGATTTCCGAGGCGCACGAAGACTACGGCGATTTGGTTCTTATGAATATCAATGAGCCGGGATCTCTCGTTTTGTCCCATGTCTGCAACCTGAATTGGGACTTGGTGAGCGAAGGGATGACTCACTTCGCTAGAGTGCCGATGCTTGGGCAGGAGCAGTACGAAGAATTAAAAGCCAAGCATGCAGCCGCCAAGCGGGAGGGCCAATGACCTGCTCAACCTGCAATCGGCCAATGTTCATCATTCTGTTCGACCGTGCTTTTTGCGAGCAGTGCTATGAAGATTTTCGTAAGAAGCATGAAGAGCGAGCCAGTAATAGGGAGGGCACCATTACCCGCGAGCGAGCCGTAGGAATTGAGAGCACCAGTAGGCTGGAGCGAGCCCAGTTGAAGGAGAGAACCAATGAGTCAGAGCGAGCCAAGGTGAGCGAGAGTACCGTTTGTCGTGAGCGAGCCACGGTGGAAGAGAGCACCAATACCATGAGCGAATCGATTGTCCGTTTCGATTTAGAGGCAATGTTTCCGAGAACCCTGCTCAGTGTTGGCCGTGGTCCGGGATCGTTAATCCGTTTCTTTGATGTCGATGGTCGGGTGATAGCGGAAATCCCGAATGATCCAGGGAAGCATTGGGCCGAGGTGATCGGCGAGTATATTCGCGATTTCCAGGCGAAGCCGTTACCTAAGAGCGTTCCATAAATTCAGAGCGAGCCATTACCGAAGAGAGTTTCACCTACGAAGAGCGAGCCAATAGTGGGAGTCTTTAGACCATGAGAATCGAGCGAGCCACATATCCGGAGAGCACCAGATAAGCTGAGCGAGCCAGTACTTCAAGAGCACCATCCATATGAGCGAGCCAGTACATAGGAGAGTGCCATCCCAGTGAGCGAGCCACTACACAGAGCGCACCTTAATAATGAGCGAGCCATATCCATCGAGAGCGCCGTACAAACAGAGCGAGCCATGCTGTCCGAGAGTTCCAAAGCCACTGAGCGAGCCATTGCTGAGAGCTGCACCTTTAATGATGAGCGAGCCAAATACGCAGAGGAAACCACACCATGCGAGCGAGCCATGATAAATTCCGGTCGGAACTGGAAAGCCTGATCAATAAGTACTCACAGGAGGACGGCTCCGACACGCCTGATTTCATCCTTGCCCAGTACCTCACGGGATGCCTGGAAACCTGGAACATTGCCGTGAATGAAAGGGAGAAGTGGTACGGAAGAGAGCGAGCCAAATAGTCCGAGGGAACCAGCCATCGTGAGCGCAGCCACCCCAGTAGAGAGCGCCATAGATCACGAGCGAGCCAAACGGTGAAAGCGTTCCATACAAGGAGAGCGAGCCATGGTTCATGAGAGCGCCATAAGAATCGAGCGCAGCCTTTCAAGATGCGAGTACCAAGGAACCCGAGCGAAACAAAAGAGGCCCGCGCCATGGCAAACGCGGGCCTAAAAGATTGGAGGTTATGCCTTTTATGTCCAGTAGTTCCCTAGTCGCTAAAAATATCACGGTTGATATCCTGAACGCTGGCTGAAAGGAGCCACTTCCCATGCCTCGATGGCAACAGACACTTGCAAAAGTAACCGCACTGATCCCCGGCGCTGGCGAGCCGCCGTACGTGGACAACACTTTACCCGGTCAACAGCCCTACCCGGACAACTCACTGCCCGGTGACCAGCCGTACCCGGACAACACCCTGCCGGGACAGCCACCGTACCCGTCGCAGGGGCCGGGGTTCCCGACACACCCCATCGTGATCCCACCCGGCACGCCTCCCGGCTACCACCCGTCGCACCCCATCGTGCTGCCGGGTGAGCCGTCGCATCCCATCGTGTACCCGCCTGCACCGCCCCGGTCGGGCGGCAAGCCTCGCGGCTTCCCGGTGAAGAAGACTCTGCAGATGGGCGATGAAGCGCCCAAGAACGGCCCCGGCCCCTTCGGCGCGTGGGTCGTGATCGACGCTGGCAAGGGCGAGCCGCCTGCCTTCGGCTGGCTCGAAGCCGAGACGCCGTTCCCGTCGAATCCCACCAGCCAGCTCCCTGAGGGCGGGCACTGGGTGGCGATTGATCTGGCTACGCCGAAAGACCTGGAGTACCACCCGGCGACGTGGGTCTGGGTTCCGGAGATCGACGACGACTTCGGCAAGTCACAACAGGGCCAGCCCAAACCGACTCCTCAGGGGCCGGGACAGGGACAGAGGTAATTCAGAGGTGGGGCGGGGTCGCCCCACCAGCCATTCTCCAGGAGAAAGTTATGACGGGAAAACAAGTAGCGCTTGCCCACCTCTACCGGGAGATTACCAGAGGCGCTACGAACGACGACATTTCTGAGCTGGTGACTCAGGCGCGGGAGGCTGGCAACACCACGGAGGAAATTAACTCTGTTTTTCAAACGTTGAGGAACATGAATCCGTTTTCACACCTGGAAGCAGGAGAGGAAGAGGAATTCCCTGAGTGAGCCATAGCATCGGAGCGCACCAATATGAAAGAGCGAGCCATATTCAGCGAGAGAACCACTCGCCGTGAGCGAGCCAATATTCACGAGGGAACCATATAAGGAGAGCGAGTCAAGTCAAAGGAGAGCGCCAGCTAACCTGAGCGAGCCATGGTGTTTGAGCGTGCCGTAGTGCGCGAGCGAACCAAACTTCACTGAGCGTGCCAATAGAAGTGAGTGAACCAGTTGACCAGAGGGCACCCCACGTTAAGAGTGAACCAGGATTACGAGAGTACCAATCTAGCGAGTGAGCCAAATCGTGGAGTGCACCACGTGAATAGAGCGAGCCATCTATCTCGAGAGCGCCATGGGTGAAGAGCGAGCCTTTTGTTGAGAGAGCACCATGGAGCGAGAGCGAGCCACAGTATATGCGAGCACCAAAACTTTAGAGCGAGCCTCTGGTTATGAGAGCGCCATTCGAAGAAGAGCGAGTCAGGACCCCGAGAGTGCCATCACTATTGAGCGAGCCATTGTGATGAGAGTTCCAGTTTACGAGCGCAGACTTATCTGGTGGGTGGTGGGGATCTTCTTCACCATCCTGCTGGGCATCGCGTGGAAATCCGAATAGCCACAGAGCGTGAGAGTGCCTAGGGCAACGAGCGAGCCAGTCATTCGAGAGCGCCAATAATACGAGCGAGCCAATAAGCATGAGAGTACCGTTGTGGACGAGCGAGCCTGATAGTCGAGAGGACCAAACCAACGAGCGAGCCATAGGCATGAGCGTGCCACGAAGAGTGAGCGAGCCCACAGATCAGAGAGCGCCAGAAACAATGAGCGAGCCCAATATTTCGAGAGAACCATTTGCGTGGAGCGAGCCAAACTTTAAGTGCACCAAATGCTAGAGCGAACCATCAAACCAGAGAGCACCCATTGGAGCGAGTGAGCCAACTCATTGAGAGTTTCATATTTATGAGCGAGCCAACTCAGTGGAGAGTACCAATTGAAATGAGCGAAAGAAAGAGGAACCATGACGACAACTTTTGATACGAAAGCGGCACAGATCGAAGCCATCCGCAATGGCGACCTGATCGCCATCCGGGACTGGTTTGACAACCTGCCGCAAAACGAGCATGCAGTGGCGAAACTGGCAGTCAAAGTACTACTGGAGAAGCTGGGCCATCAGCAGCAGTTTGAGCCCATGTCCAAGGAAGACCTTGTCTCCAAGCTGTGTATCTGCGAGTCTGCACTGCGGGTAGTTAACCACACACTGCGCATGCCCATCGGGCAGGCGATGGTGGTACTGGCAAAAGAGAGCCATCTCCCGAAGGGTACAGCGACAGCCTACGACGATGAGGACGTCGACATGATGATGGGCATCACCGAGATTACGCTTGAAATCAGCGGTGAGAAGGCGCTGGACTTCGTCGCGGAACTGATGGCCGCATCGAAACGAAAGCCCTCCTCCCGAAAAAGAAACGTAAAGGATTAGTCAGTGTTATGAGTGTTAAGAAAAAACCTACAGCGAATATCGAAGCCCTGCTGGAAGAGTATGGACTTCCGCATTATCGATGGCAGTGTGTGCTGCATCTGATCAGAGCAGGCAACAAGGAGGGCGTCCCTGAGCTGGACGATCTGACGGCGGCACAGGATTACCTGCGCCGGGATATCACCTGCATCCAGAAAGAACGCCGCTCCTTTGCGGCCACCGCATCTTCGGCGACCCGTAAGAAACCCACGCAGCGCCCCACTGCGCCCGTCAACGCTACGCCCTCTGTAAAGGCAGAGGCCAAGCAGCCCGAGGCGCAGGTCAGTGCAGTGTGATGACTTAATCAGACGAGCCACAACCGAATTGCTCTCACGCCTGCCGGAAGACCGGCAGGCGTGGGGATGCGTTCGCGGCATGTCCCCCGGCAACGCACCACTGCATGCGTTCGTCTCCCAGCCCCAGGAGGCTGTGGAAAAAGCGATCAAATTCTCTGCGGTTTCTGAGGATAACGGGCTGGAGCTGGATGTCACCTTCTGCATCGGACTGGTGACGGAGCTTCCCCCGAGGGGCAAGGGCATCAGCTACGACAACGTGGCCGGTGTCTTCGGCTTCTTCATCGACATCGACATCCTGCACCCGTCCCACGGCAACGAGAAGAGGTACCCGGCAACCATCGACGAGGCAATCGAATGCCTGCCGCTCGAGGCGACGTGGATCATCTCCAGCGGCCACGGCATACACGCGCTGTACCTGTTCGAGGAACCGTACTTTTTCGACGACGACAAGGAACGGAACAAGGTACTGCTGATCAGCCGCACGTTCCATGAGGCAATCAAGGCGCGGGCTTATTCGATAGGCCCCTACGAGATCGACTCCACGGCTGATCTGGCCCGTGGTTTCCGCATCCCCGGCACCATCAACTTCAAAGACATTTCAGACACCAGACTCGTGGAGTGGGTCCGGGACGACGGGCCGCGCTGGGACCTGAGCGAGATCGAAGACTTCCTGGACGAGAATCTGGTGAGGTTCCTGGGCAAGGATGCCAAGGGAACTTACACCCCCGGCAACCGGGGCTGGCTGACTGACCCGGCGTACAAGGATCTGATCGTACGCATCGACCGGCGCTACGATCCGGCCAAGCTGAAAGCCATCTGCGACTTCGATAAGAAATTTAAACAGACTTACGAGCACAAGCGGGGCAAGGATCTCGCCGACCGTACGGACTCGGGCTACGACTTCGCGCTGGCTATCGCCGCCGCCAATTCCGATTTCACCCTGCAGGACACCATCGATCTTCTGATCGACTGCCGTGCCCATCACGGCACGCTCGACTTCAAGCGGAAGGGGCGCAACTACTTCCTTCGTACGGTGTGGAACGCCCGGGCAAAGACGGTGATTACCGTCGCGGAGGCAAAGCGGCTGCGCGACGAGGAGAAGGCGCGGGTGGTGGAACCGCCACCGAAGCCAAAGCCGGAGAAGAAGCCGGAGCCTGTCGTTCTGGAGAAGAAGCCGGAGCCTGTACCGGTCCTGGAGTTGCCACCTCCACCGCCGCCGCCTCCTCCACCACCGCCGCCGCCGGATGATCCGCCGCCGCCTGCGGACGATGGCGACCCGCACATCCGCAAGGGTCTGCTTGCCGCTCAGCTAACGCCGCTCTACGGCCTGGAGACTCGCAAGCTGGAGCAGTGGGACCACAAAGGGTATCTGATCTACTTTGCCGACGGGCGCACGCTCAGTGTTCCGGATGCGAAGAAGCTCATGAGCCAGACCGAGATGCGCGTCCTGTTCCTCCAGAACCTGAGCCATCGCATGCCGAAACATACAAACCGGGAGTGGGAAATGGGCGAAGAGATCTATGGTCCAGCTACTGTTCACGTAATCTCACCGGACGAGGAAGCCACCCCGCTGCTGGCGCTCAAGGCGCACCTCCATGAGTACCTGCGCACCGTGGGCTATGCCAAAAGCTTCGACGACCTGATGGAGAAGTTCTCGGACCACAATGCCCCGTTCCTGGAAGACGGGGAGTTCCTTGTCAATGCACCGCACTTTCGCAAGTGGAGGCGTGACGGGAAGAAGGAAGTGGACGACCTGGACAACAGAGGCATGGCGTCACTGATGAAGCTACTGAAATGCGAACCAGAAAGGATGACAAGGCGGGTCGGGGCTGGCCACGAGCGGTTCCAGTCTCTACGCTGGCGTCTGCCAGCGGACGAGTTCAACGAGGAAGTCGACGGGATCAGTGAGAAGTTAAATACTCCCAAGATTCATTTCATGAAAGGAAAGTTGTGAGAGATGGTAACGACGCTGGAAGAGGAATTTGCTGCCTATGGGGGCGGCAATGAATACCGCTGGATCGGGCCTCCCGGTTGCGGCAAGACACACAAGGCGGCACACCTCGCGGCGTGGGCTGCAAGAAAATACGGGCCGGAGAAAGTAGTGCTGACGTCATTCTCCAAAGCGGCAGCAGCCATCCTCCGGGGCCGCACCGACATCCCCAAGGAGAACGTCGGCACGCTCCACTCACTCGCGCTGCGTGCCATCGGAGGGCTGGGCAGTCGCCGCAATGTGGTGAGCAGCCGCAAGGGGCACCTGAAGCTGTTCAGCGAGAAGTATCCCCGGTATGCCATCCAGGCCGTCCGCACGGTCGACAACGACGGCAGCTACAGCACGGCGAAGAGCGACTTCCCCGGCGAGGCTCTGCTCAACGAGCGTGACCGGCTGGCTGAACTGCTGCGGGATCAGGAAGCCTGGAAGCCGGAGATCCGCTACTTCCACGATGCGTGGGAGCGGTTCAAGGAGGAGGAGGGGCTCATCGATTTCCACGACATGATCCGTATCGCCTACGAGGATACCGACTGCGCCCCCGGCGATCCCGACGTCATGGTCTGCGACGAGGCGCAGGACTTCAGCCTGCTGCAGACCCGGCTGATCCGCAAGTGGGGGCTGAACACCCAGTTCTTCATCCTCATCGGCGACGACGACCAGTGCGTGTACCAGTTCCGTGGGGCATCGCCCGACTCGCTGATCGACCCGCCCATCAAGTCAGATCATTATGGCATCCTCGATCAGAGCTACCGCGTGCCGAGGCAGGTTCACGCCTACGCCACCAAGTGGATCGAGCGTGTCGATCCCGATCACCGGCTGGCAAAAGAGTACAAGCCACGCGATGCTGACGGTGTGGTGTCGAGCATCGATGCGACATACCGCGAGCCGTTCAACGTCATCAACGATGCCGCAGGGCAGCTGAAGAATGGCCGGTCGGTCATGTTCATCGCCACCTGCAACTACATGCTGCACGAGATGATCCGCATCATGCGCCAGAACGGCGTCCCGTACTCGAACAAGTACAGCCCCGGCAACAACTACTGGAACCCGCTGAAGCGCCACAAGTTCATGCACGGGCTGCTGTCCTTCCTCCCGGCAGTTACCGGCGACCAGCGGGCGTGGACGGTGGAGGAGCTGTGCTCGTGGGCCGACTGCCTGAAGGGCATGGCCCGCAAGTGGCGGGACAAGATCAGCGACGTTCCTCTTCAGGTCGCGGCGGACGAGAAGATACTCGACATGGTTCTGGGCGACAAGTACGATGCTTTGTTCGACGCCATGGACAAGGGCGAGGGCCTGCAGTTCTTCCTGGGCAACACGCTCGCCGAGTACCGCGATGATCTGCACCGCGATGACAAGTACCCGGGCACGATGCAGTACGTCGAGAATGTGATCGCCTCTGGCGGGGTGGAAACGCTGTACAACCAGGAGCTAATCAACAGGGTTACCATCGGCACGATCCACTCCGTCAAGGGCGGCGAGGCGGACGTGGTCTACCTGTTCCCGGACATACCCGAGGCAATGAAGATGGACTGGAACTACAACACTAACGGCAGCAGGGACGACATCTACCGGCTGTTCTATGTGGGGATGACGCGAGCCCGCGAGGAACTGGTGCTGGCCGCTCCCGCTGCCCAGACGCTGGCGGTGCGCTTTGCCTGACGAGCTAGTACGTTGGCGGGGGCTGGCCTGTCAGCACCGCCCGTGTGTACTGGGTGTCGTGGTGCGCGAAAAGCCCAAGGATCACGCCAGCCACGATGTTGCCGGTCCCTACGAGATATTTCGTTGGGGTGTTCATTCTGCGGTAGGCAAGAGCTTCGATTGTGATCACCGAGCCAGCAATAGAAGCGCTCGTGGCTACCGACTGGCCAGTCTTGGAAACATCACGCGAGTACTTGGCAATGATCTTCGACGTTGCGCCCGCGACCAGGACCGCCTGCGAAAATGCCAGGAACCTGTCCTCGAATACACGCTTCGTCGGCGGTGCGGCTGGTGTGGCAGTCTGCATCAGGAGGAGGGCGGTAATGGTTAAGGCCAGCATCGCAAGTACTAACAGTACCCCCATGTCGCCGGAGGAGTTGAAGCGGTGCCGCCTGCTGTTCCTCAACGGCGTCTGGAAACTGGTGCTGCCGGATCGAACGATCCGCTTGGCTACGAGGGAGGAGGTGGAGATCATCCTCCCCAAGTTAAAGAAGGCGCAGCCATGAACGAGATAGCTCTCATCGTCATCGGACTCGGCTTCCTGGTAACGCTGTCCTTTCTGGCTGGTGTGATGGTTGGGAGAGCGATCAATAAGCCGCCGAGGATGCAGCCACCGAGGATGCAGCCACCGAGGATACAGCCATGAACGGGCGGCTGGCCGTCGAGGCTGTCTGCCCCCGCTGCGGCGTGACGGTGGGTGTCGCCGGAACTCAGGTGGGCGATGATACAACATGGTGCTGGTCGTGCGGCAAGCCGTTCCGCGCTGTGCCGCTATGGATAGCCAAGGAGGAAACCACAAGTGCTCGTCATCAATCAGGTCCTGCTGATCATCGCCTTCGTATTGTTCGTTCTCGCCGCGCTTGGAGTCCCATCCACGCGGTTCAACTTGATCGCGGCGGGCCTCGCCTTCTGGTCGCTGGCAATACTGATCGGAGGCTTTGGAGGTCTTGCCGTGCGATGATCCGGTCGGAGCGATGGACGCTGTTCGTCATTGCCGTCGTCCTGGGCGCACTGTTCTGCTGGTTCTGGCTGCACGTAAAATAGAAAGCCCCCGGTGAAGGATCGTCGACCGGGGGCTGTTCTACAACAGCTTACTTCTTGCCCTTTTTGGGGGAAGGTGCTGGTGCCTTAGCTGGCGGGAACGGATTCTTATCCTTCTTCATGCTGGAACCTCCTCATCGAAATAAGTCTTGCGA
>Ga0209593_10000043_pt1 | contig 67023 bp, 121 predicted proteins | sample PPLLaktember2015_3_FD_187260 | JGI IMG/M metagenome (GOLD analysis project Ga0209593, IMG submission 187260) | Freshwater sediment microbial communities from Prairie Pothole Lake near Jamestown, North Dakota, USA - PPLs Lake P7 Core (6) Depth... | ecosystem: Environmental > Aquatic >...
TATTTCCTCGGTGTTCGCAAGGCTTTAGCTGTGTTTGAGTGATAAAAAGATGTGGGACTCATGGGACGCACGGGACGCACTTTTCTAAGAGTACTGGACACTGGAGCCCGTCGCCCAGCAGCCACTGAAAAGTGCGTCCCGTGCGTCCCGTGCGTACTGACAAAAGTTCCGTGATCGGCGTGGACTGGGTCACCCAGTTCAGGGCCGGCGAGTTGAAATCAGAGCCGGCGGTCCCGGCGATTGGAGGTTGCAATGGATGAAGTCGATGATTTGGCCAAACAATTGTTTGTGGCCATGGTGAGTAGAGACGATCTCGGTCCCCAAGGTGAGGATTGGGAGTACGATCTTGCCGAGGAAGCGTACGGGCTTGCGCGAGCGTTTTTCTTTGTGCGGGACGACAAGAAACGGGAGAAGACTGCTGACGCAGCGTAGAGGTTTCAGTTGGGAACTTTGGTTCCCATCTGGTATTGTGGTGGCATGGTGCGTTTCGAAGTCACGCTGATTCCCCAGCCTGGTGGGCGCTGGGCAGCTTTATTGGATAATCAGGTGCTCTCAACCGAGATCAGGCAGCCTAGGCCTGACCTGGCGCAAATCCTGCTGGCCCAGGGGCACGATCCCCGATCGGAGCTGGTGATCCGCAGTGGTACGCGGGTGCTTTCGGCCGAGCCCCTGGGCTGGGCCAGTGGCCGGCCAGTGACCTGTGCGGATGTGGATGTGGTCGAGCGAGATTAGCCTGACTCATTGCTCGTGTTAGGGATTATTGCTCGCGTCAGGGCAGGTGTGCTTATTGCTCGCGTGGAGGGGGGTCTGGTTCATTGAACGAGATTAAGCTGTTGTTATTGCTCGCGTTATTGCTCGCGTGGATTATTGCTCGCGTTAAGTCATTGCTCGCGTTAGAGAAAGCTGGCTTGGCTTATTGCTCGCGTGGATCATTGCTCGCGTGGTGTCCGGCTTATTGCTCGCGTTGTAACTCATTGCTCGCGTTGGGATTATTGCTCGCGTTAGGCCATGGCCTGGTGGGATAGAGACCTCCCACTTTCCGCAATTTTCTGGGTGCGAATAAGTGGCCGAATCCACCCTAAATCTCCGTCATCCTGCCGTAAACCGCCGGATGATACCAGTAATCTCTAACTTATTGGGAAATATCAGGAAATTTACCCGCCGGACCACGGGGACTGGGGGATTTTTGTGGTCCGGCGGGCTTTTTTGATACCACGTACGCCACAAAGTCTATCGTGGTATCAATAATCAATCCTGGTATCAGGACCGCTGGGCCCTGGCCCGTGGTATCAGCCCAGCAAGGCCTCCTCCACGGACCAGGAGCGGGTGGCCTTAAGCTTGCTGGCCATTTCCGCCGTGGCTAAATCCTGATACCACAAATCTAGGAACGCGATCGTAGCCTGTCAAGCTGCTACCAGCTATTTTTTGGTATCAGATCGTACTTTTCCCCAAGCCACGTAATAAACTCCTCGGCAGACTGGTTTAGTTCGAACGCTTGCCGGGTGCGTTCGATGTGATCCTCCGGCAAATCGGCGTAGCACCATTGGCGCTCCGCCTCAGTGCGACACTTCACGAGATAGGATTCAAACGTCATTGGCAGGCTCCTTGGTTTCGATGTTCGGAATATACAGTACGCAAACAGGAAGTCAAGAGCCTTTTGACATAGAGGCATGCAAAAAAGGGTTTGACTTTCTGTTTGGACCTGCTATGTTAGCCGCACTGAAACAAGGAACCTGCCAAATGAACATCAAGGAAGCGATCGCGATTGCCGGGCCGCTTGGCTACCCGTCAAAAATGCCGGGCACTAGCTACGGTATCTCGGCCAAGGCTTGCGTTACTGGCGCAAAGCTTGCCAAGATTCCGGGTTCGGTTTGCTTTGGCTGCTATGCACTCAAGGCGAACTATCTTTACCCGTCCGTGCAAATCGCGCACGACAAACGCATTGCCGGACTATCGAGTCCGCATTGGACGGCGGCCATGGTGGCGCTGATCACTGCGGCGCATGAATCAGGCAAGGGCCGCAATGGTCCGATTGCCTCGGGCTGGCATCGCTGGCACGACTCGGGCGATTTGCAATCGGTTGAACATCTCACCAAGATTTGTGCCGTGGCTGCGCTGACGCCAAAAATTAAACACTGGTTGCCAACGCGTGAGCTCGCGATCGTAAAGGCCTACCAAGCGCAAGGCGGAACGATTCCGAAAAACCTGGTCGTTCGCGTGAGCGCAACCATGGTTGATGGTGACCCAACGCAGGCATGGCCGACAACGAGTCGCGTTCACACTGCAAAGCCTGCCAAGGGAGCGCGCGCCTGTCCCGCGCCAAAGCAGGAAGGGAAATGCGGTGATTGCCGGGCTTGCTGGAATCCGAAAGTGAAAAGTGTGAGCTACCATCTGCACTGAAGTAAAAAAGGTCTTGACTTAGCCGGTGCGACCGGCTAAGTTACCCACACAAACGAAAGGAACCTGCCATGCGTGACTTGATTTCCAACCTGCGCCCGTTGCTCGAGTGCGCCGTTGGCGCATACGTGAGCAGCACATGGGTCACCGATTCCGATACCTATGCGGCTGTCATCAAATGGGTGCTGTCATGATCGACTACACCATGATGCAAAAGAATTACCCGAAACAGAAAGCTGCGCTGACGCGCGCGGTGAACAGCAAAGACCCAACCAAGATCAAAGCTGCGGTGACTAAAGCCGTGCGCGAATGGAATCAGTACGGCGGAGTATGGCCGGACGATTGGTCGCGCTGGCAACGCGCGCTTGATGACGCGCAACGCTATCACCAACCTTTGGAGGATTTGTAATGTCGGCCTGGTTATGCTCGCAAGATCACGTGAATTGTATCGTCAACGAGATTGACGGTACTGCGGTGGATTTCCGCATGCTGGTGGATGAAAACCTGCGCAGTCTGGAGGCATGCTATGCTGGCAACGCTTACCTGGAGGATTTCAAGGCTGATGCGAAACGCTATGCGTTTCGCAAGCAGGTGCGCCAGAATCCAACGCAGGTGGTGATGTGCTGCGATAGTTTCGACTATCAGGCCTGCGAGACTGACGATTATGACACCACGAAAGCTGCGGCATTCGTAAAACGTGCGCGTGAGCATGCGCTGGCGCGCGGCGGGCAAAAGGAAGGCCCGGAGTATGATGCGGCGAAGTGGAGTCTATGAAAATAACCTCTTGACTTCCCGCGTGTGATGCCCTAGATATCAAACAGCGGCGGGAATGGTCCCGCCCCAAAACGAAAGAGACCTGCCATGCCAAATTGGAAGCCTGAAGTTCTCGTTGACGGTAAGTGGTGCGCCAACGCGCTCGTGTTTGCGACCCAAGAGGAAGCGGAGCAGAATGCCCGCGACCTGCTGATGCGCTGGTTTGTCCCGACCGACTCGCGCGCCGTCGAGTCCACCGATCCGGTCAACTACAGCTATGCCAACCGGCAACTGAACAGGTTGGAGGTGGTCAATGCTTCCGACTCCCAAGGATCCTAAAGAATTCGAGATGACTGATTTCGAGTATCAGTCATTGACTGCGCTGGTCGTGGCCTACGGTGCCGTGGCTGTTATTGAGTACGTCCAGGACATTGTCCGCACGCTGGAGGAAAACAAGGCAGACTGAGTTATTGCTCGCGTGATATCATTGCCCGCGCGGGTCATTGCCCGCGCGGGTCATTGCTCGCGTTAGGATCATTGCTCGCGTTGATCATTGCTCGCGTTGAGCTCATTGCTCGCGTTATTGCTCGCGTGAGGATCATTGCTCGCGTAGGATCCAGCTAGGCGCCGCCTCGGGCATCTGTCCCGATCGCGACGTCGCGGCGCCCGCTGTCGCCTTGGCAGGTTTCCGGCGGGCGCCGTCCCCTTCCCTAACGGAACTTGCTTGAGGCGAATCCGCAAAAACGCGCCAGCGAGCTCGCTGGCGCGTTTTTCCGTTCTGGCTGGTGTCCTGGAGCCTGTCGGGCCGGAAAATCGCTCCTGGGCCCGTTTCTGTGGTCTGGCCTGGCAAATTAGCCGAGCAGCGGCCTGGTTCTGGCCGGCCGGACGCGGCCGGCGGTGCCGAGGCACCGCCGGCCGCTCGCCGGCCCGCCGGAACCTGCCGCTACGGCAGGGCCGGAACCGGGCCCGCTCGCGCGGGCCCGAATGCCGCAAAGTCAGCCGAGGCGCGCGACGACGCGCACCATGGGAAACGTCGTCGTGCTTGTGTGCGCGGTGATTAATTGGCGCGAGGGCTCGAGTTTTTCAGCAATCGTTTTCCAGTCAATCTTTTCGCGTTCCACAATGGACACGGACGCGCGGGCAATCTCGCCCTCGTATGCGCCCTCGCCCATGGCCACGAGTCGCGCGTGCTCGACTTTGGCCAGCGACTCGAGATTCGCGATTTGCGCCTTGAGTGCTAGCAAAGCATCGGCCGGATGCTTGTTCGGTATGTTCATTTGGCAGGCTCCTATTCGGCACACAATGCGCCGCCCCCGATACATAGCGCGTCTGCATTGTAAGTCAAGACGTCTTTTTCTCGTAAATGTGTAAAAGACGGTTTGACTTTCAATTCAGTCTGCACTAGATTGCTGACTGTGGCGCACGGGACTGACCCGGTAAGCCGGCCACAAAAGAGAAACCTGCTATGTCTCACAATATTGATATGTCAAACGGCCGCGCGAATATCGCTTTCCTTGGTTCGCGTAACGATATCTGGCATCGCCTTGGCCAAGAGGCTCAAGAGGGCTGGACTCTGGACCAATGGGCGGAAGCGGCTGGACTCGCATGGCACGCGGTCAAGCGGCCGCTCTATGTTGAATGGAATGGCGAAAAAATCATGGTCCCGAATGTTATCGGGATTCAACGCGACGATACTGGACTCGTGCTTGGTACCGCGACCGATCAATATCAGCCGCACCAGCCGCGCGAGACTCTGGAATGGGCGCAACGCTATGTCGACATGGACTCACGTTTCAAGATTGACGTTGCGGGCAGCCTTAAGGAAGGCCGCATTATTTGGGTGACCGCTACGTTTGACGCGGGCAATCTGACAATCGGCGGAAGTGCCCATATTATCCGTCTGCTCATGTCCACAACGTTTGACGCGTCTGGCTCGACGATTAACAAGCTGACGGACACGCGAGTCGTCTGCAATAATACGCTTGACGTCGCGCTAGCCGGTGACAAGCGGGCCGTCGTGAAATCGCGCCATAACAGCAAGTTTAACGCGGACCGCGTTTCGCGTGAATTGGAAGGCATGGCGCAGAGCGTCGAAAAATATAAGGCGTTTGGCGACCAAATGGCGGAAACGCGTATGGTGAAAGAGACCGTTTCCAAGTATTTCAAGCGGCTGCTCGATATTCCGTTTGACGCCAAGGTGGAAGACGTTTCAACCCGGAAAATGAACCAATTCGCTGACCTGAATCGCGCCTACCGCGCCACGGTCACGGAAGGGACCGAACCGGAAACCGCATGGGCGGCGCTTAATTCCGTGACTCGCTATGTGGACCATGACCGCTCGACGCGTGGCGGCGCTTCGCCAGAAGAAGCACGATTCACCTCCGCACAGTTTGGCGCGGGTGCGGCCATGAAAGCGCAAGCGGTTGAGTTGCTCACGACGGACACGGAATTCGCCGAGCTTATGAAGCGGCCATTCGTGCCCGTGTCGCGTGATCCGGACTCGGACGTCAAAGCCTTGCTGGCGGCACCCTTCAAGCCGCGCAGCAACTAAGCAACAAGCCGGGCCCGCAATGCGGGCCCGGCATTTTTTATTGGAGCTCGAGTCATGTGGAATATCTGCACGCGACGAATCGGCGGCATCCGGTTTGTGAAGATTGGTAGGCTTTGCTTTTCGTTTTGTCTGACAAGGGAGTATCGTCCGTTATGATTACGCTGGTTTGTTTGGCCTATGTGGCCACGTTCGCGGCATGCGTCTTTCGTCTCAGCATGTAAAAAAGGCTTTGACTTAGCCTAGGCGCGCGCCTAGGTTTGCGGTGTGCCGGGACGCAATGGTGCGTCCCGGTTTCGTTTAGAGGAAACCTGTCATGTTGATTCGTTTTGCTTCGCTGACTGTCGTGGCCGCAATGCTCACGACTCCCGTACAAGCCTATTCTCCATTGCGTGCCGCTGTGCGTGCGCTGCATGCTGCGAACGAGACTGTGCAAGCGGCGGTCTTTTTCGACGCATGCGAACATGGCGACATGCTCGAAGAGTCCACAACCGGACGCGCTAAGCTCTCCAAGAAAGACGCGCGGGCATACGATCGTATCAGCCGCAAGCTTGGCAAGGCTTATACCAATCCCGCGATCGAACCGACCGATGAAACGCTAGAACGTATCCGGCTTGATTTCTGTGCAGCCGCGAAAAACGACTAGTTTTAATCTCAGCTGACTTGACGCCGGGCCTGCAAGGGCCCGGCGTTTTGCTGTGCGTTGTGCGTTGTGCGTTGTGCGTGGTGCTGTGCGTGAGCACAGCGGCACGCACGCGCGCGTGTCGCGCGTGCGTGCTACGATCCTACAGGCTCGAGCTCGAGCCTATCAGCGGCCACGCCTGCGCGATTGTGCGGGCACGGGCAAAACGGCAACAGTGTTGTATTTTTGCAACCCGGGGTGGTCTCTTTTAGTTTGGGTAAAAAATCGTTCACGTCATTCTGCCGTACTATTAGCTTAGGGAAAAATCGTTCACGTCATCCTGCCGTACCGATTATCCCAAAGTTTTCAAGGCTCCAGTATCTCCCGTCATCCTGACGGACACCACTTCGCCATCCGCTCGGCCTTCGCCTTGGGTCCGCGCCGCCAGCGCACCGCCAGCCCTTCGGCGATCAATATCTCCCCAACATCCTCGCCATCCGCATACACCGTTCCCAACGTGCGCCCCCAACGGTCCAGCTTCTTCCCCTCATAGCTGATATCACGACCGGCGAGCAGTTCGCTCAACCGCGCCTTGGCCTTCTGGCCCAGCGCGAGCTCGGCGGCGCAGCGCGCCCGCCAGGTCTCCGGCGTGTCGATCCGCTCGATGCGGATCTTCACGCCGTCGATGACCACGGTGTCGCCGTCGATGACTCGAAGTTCGGCGGCCGACAGCGGGCCGGCGATGGCCAGCAGGAGTGCCAGCACAAACCGCTTCAGCATTAGCGGCGGATCCGGAATTTCTGGCCGGTGCTTTTGTTGGTGCACCAATCCGTGCACTTCTTCGCTTCAGCCGCCATCGTGAACGTAAACAGCGCGAGTGCGCATGCCGCAATCAGCTTCAACATGTGAGTCTACCTTTTCGTTGGGATCATTCCCATCGCCGATATAATGGTATCACAAACGTACGTCAAGCTGCCGTGACAATGTTTTCCGTCAGCTTGCCGTAGCAAGCGAGGCCGGCTATACTGGACCTATGCGCCTCTCCAAAAAGCACACCGTCAACTGGTCCACCCGCTTCAACGTCGCGACACCCGATCGTGCCCCGATGTCCCAAGCCGAATTCCAGACCCTCTGCCTCAAGCTCCAGATCAACGACGGCTTGACCGCCGCCAAGGCCTTCGGCCTCTCCTGGCGCACCTGCCAGCGTTACTGGTACGGCGCCCTCAGCGTCCCCGGACCGCTCGCCCGGCTGCTCCGGCTGGCAGCGGAATACCAGGTCACCGCCCAACAATTGACCGGTTCGAGCCGAAAGAATACTCGACCTAAACCGAAGGCGTAAGCTATGACCCCTACGGCATAAGGGGAATCAGGCATGGCGCGATCCGACTACGCAGCGTTGATCACCGAGTCGGCCTCCGAATATCTCGCTCACACCGAACTGCAACGGTTCGGTTTCGACTCGTATTTGCCCCAGCTCAAGAAGCGCCATCACCTCCGTCCCGGCAAATTCGTCATGCGGCACTATCCGCTGTTCCCGCGCTATCTGTTCGTGCGCTACGCCGATGCGCATCACCCCTCGATCCGTCTCGCCCGTGGCATCTGTCGCCACAATACGCTTCTCGCCGATGAGAACGGCCGGCCATGGCGTGCCCCCTGCAAGGCCATCGAGGCGGTAAAACAGGCCGAAATCAATGGCTTGTTCGATGAAATCCTGCACAAGGGCGACGCCGTCACCTTCAGCTATGGGGTGCTCGCCACCTTGCGCTCGGTGCTCGCCTCCGATGCCGACACCGCCGGCATGGTCAATGTGATCACACCGCTGTTCGGCGGCGCGAGAGCCCGGGTCAACAGCGCCAAGATGGTGCATGCTTGACGAAGCGTAACAAGCGATTGTAGGTTCCCCGCCCAATCCCCTACCAGATCGGGTTTCGCCTTGACCGGGTGTCGGCGAAGATCTGAAGGGAAGGCATCGCGGGTGGAGCCTCTCCAGCCCGAGTCAGGGACATGCCGAAAAGAATCAAAGCCAGATACAAGCCGGGTTACGGCAAAAACGGCCAGAAGGTCGTCAAGCCCAAGCTCACCCAGGAGGAGCGGGCGGCCAAGGCTCTCCAAAAGACCGAAGAGCGGCATGATATCACGCCGCAAAAAGTCGCCGTCATGATCCTGAAGGAGCGCGGCCTGCTCACCCAGGTGGTGCGTTCTCTCAAAGTCCCGCGCTCCACGCTGCTGCGCTACATCGAGAAGCACGACGTCTGCGTCGAGGCGCTCTCGCATGCCCGCGATGCGATGGGCGACAAGGCCGAGGCCAAGCTGTTCGAACTGATTGACCAGGGCGATGTGCGCTGTATCCTCTACTACCTCTCGACCGTGCACCGGCACCGTGGCTACGGCCTCAATCGCGCCGACATGCCCGACGACAACGGTGGCAGCGGTGGTCGTCCGGTTTTCGTCGAGACCGTGAACGTCATCGGTATCCCTTCGGGTACGTTCTTGCCCAAGGAGATCGCCGCCCAAGACAACATGGTGATTGACAATTGACCTCGCCGTTTCGGTATCGGCCCGCTCCTGACGCCGATGTCGATCACGACGGCGAGATCCCCGACTGGGAAGACAATTGGCTCTCCAACGCATTCGCCTGGGCGTCTACCGTTTTCGTCCCAACCTGGTGTCAGAATGAACAGCACTGGACCGGACGCTTCGCGGCCTTTCTCTGGACCAGCTGCCCCTGCTGCGCCCTGTTTCGCGGTATCACGCTCGGCATCCTGCTCGGAAACGCCACATGGTTGATGTTTATGCTGGTCTGGCTGAGCGTAAGGTAAACGGCAGCCGCGCCAAGACCGCCTCGGCCATCGCGGCCGGCAAGAAGGCTGCGGCCGATGCGCGGCTTGGGCAGAAATTCATCGACACGCTGTTCAGTGATTATCGCCACAAGGCGCTGTTTGGCGGTCGCGGATCGGCCAAGAGCTGGTCAGTGGCAACCTACTTGCCGATTAAAGCTTCGCAACAACGAAAGCGCATCGTCTGCGCTCGCCAATTCCAGAACTCGATCCGCGACTCCAGCAAAGAACTGATCGAGAAACGGATTCGTTCCCTCGGCATGGCTAACCAGTACACCATCACCGACCGCTACATCATTCATGATGGCACGAAATCTCAGTTCATCTTCGTCGGCCTGGAGCGCAACATTGAATCGATCCGTTCCCTCGAAGGCGCGGATATCGTTTGGATCGAAGAGGCCAAGACCATCAGTGCCAAGTCCATGGAGATCCTGCTGCCAACCGTGCGTGCCGCCGGGTCGGAGCTGATCTGGACCTGGAACCCGGAAAAGCCCACCGACCCGGTCGACAAGTATTTCCGCGACGGTCCGCCGCCCAAACGCTCCATCGTCACGCAAGTCAGCTGGCGCGATAATCCGTTCTTCGAGCACACCGAGATGCCTGGTGAGATGCAAGTCCTCAAGGACGGCAACCGTGCTCGCTACATGCACGTGTGGGAAGGTGAATACGATGTCTCCTATGAGACCAAGGTATTTACTAACGTCCGAGTCGGGCGGCCCGACGTTCCTGCTGATATGTCTCCTTATTACGGCATGGACTTTGGTTTCGGTAGTGATCCTTCTTTCGTGGTGAAAGTGTTCGTCTTCCCCACGCAAAAACAAATCTACATCGCCAACGAAGCTAGCGGCCGCGTCACCATGGATCAGCTGCCGCACCTGGTGCGCAGTGTCACGCGCGTCGATGGTGATCAGGTCAAGTGTGACTCAAGCCAGCCCGGCACCATCGAATTCCTGCAATCACGCGGCATCAATGCGGTGCCGGCCAAGAAGGGCCCCGGCTCGGTCAAGTCGGGCATTCTCTGGCTCCAGGGTTACGAGATTATCATCGACCCGAACTGCGAAAAGATGCAGGAAGAGGCGCATCTCTACAGCTGGATGACCGACAAGCTGACCAATCAAGCTCTCAGCACCCCGGTCGACGCTTTTAATCACGGCTGGGATGCGACCCGTTACGCCACCGAAGATGTGGCCAACGACACCGCGCTCGACGACGACGACAGCGGCGGCGTGCTCAAGCTTAAAATCTGGTAGCAGTAATAGGAGGCTCCAATCGGGTGCGGATGCGGCGGCAAAACTTACGCAAGACCAGTCACTTCGAATCGGCAGAGCCAGCACGCGCCGCAAACGCGCGTGGCACCGGTGCGCATGAACCATGCACCCGAGACGGCTCCGCCCAAGGTGGTGCAGGCCTCGGCGCTGGCTGCGCGCCGTAATGCCGTGGTTCGCCGTCAGGTCTGATGAACGACGATCTCCAGCGCCTGGCCGCCGCCTGCAACAAGGCGGCTGAGCACTATTGCGAACATCCGAACGAAGCCGGCCCCGCAGTCGTCGTCGATATCTATCGGGCGATGGCGGCGCTCGCCTCGATGCTCGATCAGCAGCGACGTGAAGTCCCGGTCATCCAACGGCAGTTGCACTGATGGGCCTCATTGAATTCTTCACCAAGCGCAAGCCGGAGCGCACCGAGGTCGAGGAGCCGAACTCACCCATCTTTATCATGGGTGGGCAGTCGGTTCGCTTCCTCTCGACCCAGGCCATCATCACTGCCGACGTAGCGCAGCGGGAATCCCCGCAGTTATACAGAATCACCAATTTCATCGCCTCCTCGGTCCAGTCCGTGCCGTGGTATTGCGAAGAAGATCCGGAAGTAAATGCCTCGGAGCGGCTTGGCGCGTCCAAGATCAAGGCGTTGAACGACCTGTTGAAAAGCCCCAACGACACCTACACGGCCCAGCAGCTTCAGTACTGGATCGCCTTGAATCTGATGCTTTATGCGCGAGCGCATTTCAAAGTCGGCATCGGTACCAACGGCATGCCGAACGGGATTTATCCACTGGCCGCCAAGCACATGCGCGGTGTGCTCAATTCTCGTGGCGTGGTGGATAACTACGAGTACGGGCAAGGGCCGAACAAGACCACGCTGCCATCACGACGTACTGCCGAGCGCCGCGAACCCAAGCCCTCCTATGCGGCCGAGATCGCCTTTCCCTCCATCAGCGGCCTGGTCGAATACAACAAGGCGCCGGCGGCGATTGAGAGCCTCAACGTTCCGCTGCGCATCATCCACGCGCTGATGCAGCGCGCGCTCGACACGGCTTCGGGCCATCCGAATGTCAAGTACGTGATCACGGCGGAAAAGACGATCACGCGCCAGCAGAAGGAGGCGCTGCTTAAGCACCTCGAAGAGGCCGGGCCCGGCGGCGAGAACTCTGGTGAGATTCTGTTTCTCTACAACACCGACGTCAAAGTGCACACGCTCGACAACAAGCTCTCGGATATCCACTCCAAGCTGCCGCTCGACGACATGACGCGGCAGATTGCTGGCGTCTTCGGTGTGCCGGTCGCGCTCCTTGGCCTCGGCAGCGCCGACGCTGCCAAGTACGCATCCAACTATGTCGAGTCTCGCCTCTCCTACTGGCAGGACACCATCGTGCCTTGCTACCTGATCCCGATCGCGGCCGGCATGACCCAGTCCCTCTGCCCTGCGGGTGCGCGCATCAAGTTCGATCTCGATCAGGTGCCGGCGCTGTGGGAAGGCCGCGCCAACCTCGGCAAGACGCTCAGCCAGGTCACCTTCCTGTCGAACAACGAGAAGCGCGACGTGCTCGGCTTCGAGCCGAAGGCGGGCGAAGACAAGCTCATCGAATTGAAACCGGCAGCACCGGCTGCCAACGGCCGCGACGACAACGAGAATGATCGTGAGCCGCAAGCCAATGGTGGGAGAGCCTTACAATGACCATGACACCCAAGTGGGCACGCGGCGACCGCATTCAGTGTGATATCGCGTTCAATGAGATCAAGTTGGACGCCTCGGCCGGAGTCCCGGAGGGTTATATTGCGGGCGTTGCCTCGACGCCGAGTACTGACCGTCATGGTCACAAGGTGATGGCCAAGGCGTTCGATGAGAGCATCAAGAAGAAAGGTCTTGCCGGGCCCGGTGGTGTGCAGCTGCTGATCGGCCACGACTGGAATAAGGTTGGCGGCAAGATCGTGAAGCTGGAGACCAAAGCCGACGACAAGCTGCATCTCGAAGCGCAACTCTATCTCGACGTCGGCTACGTCAAGGATATTCACACCGTCCTCAAGCACAATGGCGGTTTGAATTTTTCCGTCGGCTTCACGCTCGAAGAATACGAATTCAACGACGTGATGGAGGACGAAGACGATCCGTGGCTGATCGTGCAGAAGGGCGATCTGATGGAGGTATCCATCGTAACGTTCCCGAGCCAAAAAGATGCCACCATGACTTTCGTGAAAGAATTGGAAACTCTTGCCGAGTTCGAACGTGCCATCGTGGCCGAAGGACTCTGCAACAGCCGGAATCAGGCGCACCGGTTAGCCCTTTGGGCGAAACAGAATGTGCACCTGCTTCAGCCGAAAACACCCTTGCTGGTGGATAAGGCGCCCGTGCCGTCGCATCCCTTGCTGGATGTATCCATGCTCAAGCCAATGGCCGATCTGATCGCCAAGGCGCGAGCGCATCTTCCTTAAACATCAAGGGTTTTCCCAATGAACAAGGCCAAGCTGAACGCGCTCAAGTCGAGCGTGTACAAGGGCGCATTCCTCACCAAGGAAGCACCCCCAGACGTCAAGACCGCCGAGGCGCTGCTGGCTCCATTGACCACGGAGATGGGCAACATCGTCACGGCGCTCGAGAAATCCAAGAAGGAAGCCGAGACCAAGTTCACCGATCTCACCAACCACTACAGCGGCGTCAAGGCGACCACCGACGAGCTGAAGGCAACGGTGCTCAAGAATGCCGCCGACTACGCCGAGCAGATCAAGCAGATGCAAATGCTTGAGCAGGCGCTCAACCAGGTGAAGAAGGAGATGGACGCCCCGATCATCAAGGGCGGCAAGGATCTGGAGACCTCGGACCGCGAAGCTGGTATCGAGCTTCAGCGCCGTGCCTTCCTGTTCAAGGGCGGTTCGGAGTGGGACTTCAAGCCCGACCTCGACAACCTGGTCGACGCCAAGGAATATCGTGGCGCCGTGCGCAAGCTGATGCAGGTCGGCATCGAATCCCGCGACAAGATCAAGCGCACCTTCACCGAGCCAGAGCGCAAGGCCTTCGAGGCGTCCTCACTCGACAGCGCCATGTTCAGCCCTGAGATGCTCGGCATCGAGCTGAACTGTATCGTCGAATGTGCCGAGCTGCTCGATCTCTACAACTCGGTCACCGTCGGCAAGTCGCAATTCATGTACCCGCAGGTGATGGATTACGGCGCCATCGGCAAGTACGACTGCGACGCCAAGTGTGACGCCGAATACGGCCCGGAAGGTAACATCACCTTCAAGAGCGGCAGCGTCTCGGATTTCCGTGGCGTGTTTTGCTTCCAGCGCAAGACGCTGGCCGAGGCCAACTACGATCTGTTGAACTTCATGTACAACGCGGCGGCGCGGTCCTACCGGATCAACCGCAACCGCGCCACCATGGTGGGCGACGGGATCAACGAGCCGCTCGGCTGGCTGACCGCCGACTGCTTCACCAAGCGCAAGTCCAAGGGCACCACCTTCGACCACATCGAATTCCGTGCCTTCCACGGCAGCGTGCCGGTGGAGTACGGCGAGGTGACCACGGTGATGCACCAGAACACGTTCGCCTACCTGGCATCGATGGTCGACAACAACGGCCGCTTCCTGTTCGGCGACGGCCTGATGACCTACAGCCCGACGGATGTGCGTGAGCGCATTCGCATTTCCAACTGCCTGCCGGATCCGACCCAGAACATGACGCTCGGTGGTGCCGGTGCGCCGTTCATCACCGGGTCATTCATCGCGGCGACGGGGGCTTGGAAGCAGGCCTATTACGTCGTCAACAAGCGGCCGCTGTGGATCGAGCAGTGGGAAGGCAAGTCATCCGCGTGGTGCGTTGCCTACTCGTTCGGCGCCGAGGACGGCGGCTTCGTTGCCTGTTGCCCGGCGGTGTCGATCCTGACCGTAGGCCCGTAGCAGTCAGCTGCGGCTGACGACATAAGGAGATCACTATGAATCTGAATGGCGCGAGTCAGCACCAGGGCGTGCTGGCCTGGAGCGGCACGGCGGGTGCTCCCATCGACATCCGTCGTCACAACAACTTCTCGTTCACCTTCAAGACCACTGCGGATCTTGCGGCGAACGCGAGCTTCAAGGTGCAGGCGGCACCGCCGAGCGATGCCGATCCGTGTGTCCCCGGTGCGTTTTACGACGTGCCGGAGACGCTGCTCTGCTACGATCTGGGACCACCCAATCCGACCACCGGATTTGTGATTCCGTCGGGGACCAAGGCGGGTGCGATCTGTACGGCCGCGTTGCCGTGCCGGCCCGACGCCTTCGTCCAGCTGGTCGGCACTGGAGCAGCCGCCGTGCAGGCTGTTGCGATACTGTCCGGCCCACGCTGATAGCAGAGAGCAGGCGTAGCTGCCCGCTCGGGCAGCTACGCTCTGCGACAGGGAGTTCGGCATGATCAACTTTGCGTCTCAACATCAAGGTGTGGTGGCGTGGCGAGCAATCACCGCAGTCAACCTCCAGCCGGCGGTCGATCTGCGCCGTCACGCCGGTTTTTCGTTCACGTTTCACGTGGTGGCGGATATCGTGGCCGATGCGGTCTTCGAGTTCGCGGCCGCACCACCGGATCCGGTGAATCCGTGCGCGCCACTGCTGCCGCAGTACAAAGTGCAGGACGTGCCCACCTGCGTGGCGTCCTGGGGCGCCGTTCCGGTGGGTGATGTCTCCATCACCATTCCGGCCGGCACCAAAGCCGGTGCGATCTGTACGGCGACGTTGCCGTGCAAGCCGGATGCGTTCATCCAGGTGGAGCCGGTGAGTGGTGATACCGGCAAGATCGAAGTGGTGATCTCGTTGTCTGGACCGCGAACCTGATCCGTGAGGGTGCAAGTCGGCAATACGCTGCGGGTCGGCCCCGGGGATCGGGTTTTCATTCGGGGCCAGCTTCCTCCCACCGGCAAGCTCGGCCGGCTGTTCGTGTTTGCCTCCGATAACGGTGCGCAGTTCAGTCCCTACGTGCCGAACGTTGCCGACATCCTGGTGGCCAATGGTCGTCCGACGATGCTGTCGCCAATGTCGATGCGGCTGGTCGGTCCGGAATCATCCAAGCAGTTGGCTTTCACGGCTGATATCTACGGGTTCATCCGCGTTATTCAGGAGGTCGACACGCCGGACGATGTGCGTGCCACCGTCAAATTGAAGCGCAAGATAAATCCGGATCTCGGCTGGATCGCGAAGCTCCAACGAAAGTTTACCCCGTGGCAGATACCGAAGTCCTCGTTGTGATGAATGTCGCGACTGGTCAAGGAGCGGACAGCCAGTGGTTTGATTACAAACCGTCTTACTTTATGCCGACCGTGCGCATCGAGTGGGACAAGGGGACCAAGTTCGCGGCGCTGCCGCCGGAGGCCGCGAATTACCTGATCACTCACGGCTACGCGCGGCCGATGACCGACGCCGAGATCGAGGCCTACACGGCACCTGAACTACCCAAGCCGAAGCTCAAGAAAGGAGAGCGTCATGATTCCAGTGAGATGTAGTGCTGCTTGCGGAGCCAATCCGGCTATCGCACTTGCCACCCCGCCTTGCTTCGACTGCGCCACCACCACCGCGACCGCTGAGGCTGCGGCGGCTGAGAACGAGTCGACTGCACGCGAGCAACGCGCACAGTGATGTGAGCACCGGAGGCTCTTAACGGGCCTCCGGCCACCTCTCCAACAGGAACGCAGCCATGATGCATTTCACGGTCGAGGATTACACGGCGGTCGATGCGGCCTGTCAGAAGTGCTGCTGCGAGAAAATCAATCTCAAGCCTGGGACGGTGACCAAGGTCTCGGTCGGCTACGCGCCGTGGGCGGTGCCGATTGGCCAGCTGCATTGCACGCCCCAATTCCAGATCGAGCAGATGGACACTTGTCCGGCGCCGGTCGGCAGCAACATGCCGCCGCAAGCGACCTCGGACGTGAAGTTTTCCACCGCGATGAATGCGCCGCTGGAAAACACGCTCACCCATATGATCATCGATCCCGAGCTGACCACACTCACCTTCAAGCTGCTGACGCTGTATGGGCCGAAGCACGGCAAGCTTGATCTCAAGCCCGATGGCTCGTTTACCTATCTGCCGTCGACCAATTTCAAGGGCGAGGAGCGGTTTTACGTCTCCGCCTCCGATGGCACCAACACGACCGTCTTTGAGGTGATGATTGCCGTCGGCATCGATGCGGCCGCCGTGATCGCGACGCCGCATGTCAGTGTCGGACCGGCCTCGGTCGACAGCCGCTTTTTCAACGTCAGTTTTCCGGTGATTGTCTCACCGGCGGCGAGCGAGTGTGAGGTGTGGCGGCTCACCGTGTTGCAAACAGCCATGGACTGCGACTGTGTTTGTTTCAGCCGGACTGACTGCTTTGATATTGGTATCATTAAATGCTAGGCTTCGTTCCCAACAAACCGCTCAACGTCTCGCCGATCCCCATCGGCGAGGAGAAGACGTTCGATTGGGACGCCCGGCTTGGTATCGAGTTCATTCGCAGCCATGCCAAGATCGACGACGTACCGTCCACTACTGACGACCAGCTGCGGCTCTATCGGTCGGCCTCGCTGGAATCGGCGCAGCAGTACACCGGGCTGCTGCTCTCGGGACAGCGCACGGTCGAGGAAGCGGTCGAGGTGCCGTCCAGCACGCGCACCCACCGCATGACCTATCCGTATCGGCTGAAGTATCCCAGCGCCGATGGCTATGTCTACCTATACGGCGGTAATCACGTGAACGACCGCACCATGTTTCGTATCGCCCCGGGCATGCGCAAGATCCGCATTCCGATTCGCAAGGACTTCATCGATCTGTCGAACTGTTGCGATCCGTGCTCGGTGATGAACATCAACGGCGGCATGCTGATTTCGTATCGAGCCGGCTACAAGTCAGTGCAGGATGTGCCGGCGACAGTTGTTCTCGGCATGCTGCAATTCATCACCTGGTGTATCGAGCATCCAGGTGACGAGCTGCTCACCCAGCGCAACCGGGTCGAGACCCGCGCCGGTCTTGCTGGCCTTCAGGGCAGCAACAATATCGCCATGATCTCCGGGGCGCTCGAAACTTGGAGGGTGGCCGACCCGGAGGCATTCTGATGAGCAAAGATCCTGACTTTATTGGTACTCCGCAGTTCATGACGCTGTCGCTTGAATTAAAGCAGCGATGGTGGGACGAAACCGACTACGGTCGCAAGCCACCGACGGATGAACTGAAGCAAGCAATTTTGGCTGCGGTTGAGAAACCTCAGCCGCCGTCGTCGTCTACTACTTCGGAAGCACCCAGTGAATGACGTTCGTGATATCGCGTTGACCAGTGACGGTCGCGGTGGCGTGCTGGCGCATCGGGCCGATTGTCCGGAGGCGCGTCAGATGGCCGACCGTGGTGAGCCAGTGCTGACCATGTTTGGTATCGAGAAGCCGCTGGAGCCAAATATCCGGCGGCATACGTGCCTGATGGAGCTAAAGTCGTGAAGGATCCCGGCGCTCCTAAGATTCACGAGCTGACCCATCGCGTGGCGCTGTGTTCGCAAAAGGACGTCGTGGTGAACGCGTCGACCATGGAGCTGCGCCGGGTCGGTGTGGTCTGGGCCTGGGCGCGGATCAAGTCGCACTACGGACTGCCGTCATTCGTCGGCCAGGTTGGTTATTCTATTCTGGATCCAGTCACCAAGGCGACGCACGCCATCACGGTGCGCGATGGCTTGGCCGAGTTTAGTGATACCGCGTTCATTTACGAGGAATTCCGCAAGGCACAGCCGCGCTGGTACAAGGTGCTTGGCTATACCGAAATTAAAGGCTGGACCACGCTGACCACGCGCCTGATCGAAAAGTCGGATCAGGCAATCCCGCCACAGGATAGTCTGCGGCCGCAACCCTCATCGGTCGCGCTGTGAACACTCGGACCGTGGTCGTGGCGCTGCTCGCACTGGCCGTGATCTGTGCCATCGTCCTGTTCGCGGCCAACACGCAATGAGCATCACGATCGAGTTTTCACCTTGGGGGCGCTTTCACGCTCGCAAGAATGTCGAAGAGATCCGGCGCTGGATGCACGCAATCGGTGACGCCGGGACGAAAGCCTTTCGCAGTGGCATGGGCAACTATCCGCCGGCGAGCAGCCCGGGCGCCTGGCCAAACAGCCGGACCGGACGGCTGAAAGCGACGATCCGATCGGAAGTCACGAATGATTCTGTCACGATTGGTACCAGTGCGCCATACTCCGGGTTCTTGCGCCGTGGCACCAGCAAGATGGCACGGCGCAAAATGAGTGACGATGCCCTGAAGGAAGGCATGCAAGCCGGTAAACTAGGGCGCTGGGTGGAATGGTCGAGAGTTTAACCCGAGGAGTAAAGACAATGATTCCAGACGAAGACGACACCAAGAACCAAGAAGACATCGCAGCGGATGCGCCTCCGCCATCGCAGGACGAGATGCTTGCCGGCGAGTACCGGAGGCTGACCGCAGCCGGTTTCTCCAAGCAGCAGATTGCACAGCAGTTGTCGGTGAAGCACAACGTCACCGTCGACGACATCGCGCGCAGGCTCGATGTGTATGACAAAGACGAGCAGAATTCCTGATCGATGAATGCGCTGGTAAAACCGCCGAAGGTGCGTTTTCTACCGGCGCTCGCCGAGCAGATTGGCTTGTGGTTTCCCGAGCTCGGCGGGAGAGCCCTGGCGGTGTCGGAGGTCTCCATCACCAAGGAGAACGTGCCGACACTGCCGCTGGCGATGGTGGCGTTTATTCGCTCGACTGCGGATCCGCCACAGCGCAGCAGCCACGACATGTTCGAAATCGTCGATACCTTCATCGTCGATTTCTGGTTGGAGCCAGCGCGCTACAAGAAGGCCAACGGTACCGAGACGCCGTTCTGGAGCTACTACGATTACGAAGCTATTCGCGACAAGCTGCTGGCCAATCTGACGCGCTGGGAAACACCCGGTGGTGAGCGCATTGCTTTTCGTGGACTGGTGATCGAGGCTGAGCCGTTCGCCGTCACGCTGACCTTCACGTTCATGGCGACCTATCGCTGGTGTGCGCCAGTCACGGAGTTCGGCGAGCCGTTTAGTATCGGCTTTAGTCTGTGTGCGCCGGCGAGCTGCGTTCCGGATCCTTGTCCCGAGCCGGTGGATCCATGCCCGTAACGACCCGTTTTTCCACCTCGACAAACAGGAGGCCAGACATGGCCATGATCTACGTGAAGGCAAAGGAAGGCCGCAAGGCGTTCTTCGAAGGCCGCGTGATTCCATCCGACAAATTCATCCCAGTCACCGACGACCCGTACATTCGCCGCCTGGTGCATCACTGGGGCGATCTCGAAGTCGAAGGCGGCGATGACAAGGCTACCGGTGCAGCACCACGCCGGCCGAAGTCGTACGAGAAAGGCCCGACCGCACAAAACGTCGGTGGCGGCCGCCAGACCATCCAACCGACCGGTGAGCAAGCGCCCGGTACCGGCGCCCCGAAGCCTCGCGAGTAGTCCAAACCCCTAACCCGCCGACCCGGCGAAAAGGAGCGACCCCATGTCAATCGACAGCCTGCGGTCCGGCGCGATCCGCATCTGCTTCGATCCTTCCCTCAACGCTTACAAGAGCAAGTGCCGAATTCTGATCGAGGGTCAGAAGCTCGACACGGGCACTGCCCTTAGTGGCGAGCTGCTCAAGATTCCGTCGCTGCGTGATGTCGATGGGTTGTTTGGTGAAGGCAGCATCATCGCTGAAGGACTCAAGACGGCGTTCGCTTGCTGCCCGAACAACGCGATGGAGTTCTTCGCGTTGCCCTGGGACGACGCCGACATGGGGGCCACCACCAAGGCGGCATACACGTTGACCTTCACCGGAGACGCGGAAAGCGATGGCCGTGTCGATCTGTTCATGGTCGATGGTCGCTACAACACTTCTGTGCGGGTGCACGAAGCCGACACCGCGACAGAGATTGCTGCCAATATCGTGTTGGCGCTCGAAGCCGAACCTGGTCTGCCTTTTACCGCTGCTGCAACAGCGGGCGTCATCACGCTGACCGCCAAGAATGCGGGCACTGTCGGCAACGGTCTCAACGTCATCTACAACTGGCACCAACGGCGTGATTACGCGCCGGCTGGTGTCGAGATGGCGTTTACGCAGACCGTGCAGGGTGCGCACGGTGCCATCGTCGTGCCGGATTATCAGGCCATCCTCGGCGAGTGCTGCTACTGCTGCATCGGCATGCTCTATGCTAATGATGACTGGCAGGATGCGATGATCGCCTACATCGCTTCGGCCTGGTCGTGCGACAAGCCGCAGTGCTTCGGTCACGGCTACACCTACAATTACGGCTCATTCGGTCAGATTCTCGCCGCCGACACCAACTCGGCCGAGGTCAGCCGCATTGCCCAGTGCACAACTGATCCGATTGCGGGCTGGCTGAAAGCCGCAGCCTATGCGGCGCATTCCTGCTGCTCGACCATCGATCATCCGGAGATGAGCGTGCAGGGACCGAACTTCGGTGTGTTGCCTTGCCTGCGTCAGCCGGAAGCCTGCTTCCAGTGCTTCACTTTCGACGAGCAGCAGCTGCTTCAGGCCACCGGCTTTGTCGTCACCGTTCCGCTCCAGGGTGGCACCGGCTCGATGACCCAGCCGATGATCGTTAATGACTCCACCAACAATCGCTACGATGAGAACGGTCGGCTCAACGCGACCTGGTGGAACGTCAACTCGCGGCGTCTCGCGGCCGCGACCGCCGATCAGGCGGCGATTGCACTGGGCCAGGTGGTGGGTCTCGGCCTGTTCACCAAGAACACCACGGTGCCGGCTGGCGTTCGTGGTACCAACCCGCGCATGATCCTCGGTCAGTTCCGGGCTTGGGCGAAGAGCCAGGTCGGCTATCTGTTCTCGGAATTCGAGAACATCGACCAGGATATCCAGCTCAAGACCGACTTTGAGGTGGCGCCGAAATGCCAGGGCATTCCGGGCAAGTTGTGGATCGACTTCACCTACCGGCCGCCGGTCCGCATCTCCACCATCATCGTCAACGCGCAACCGGCCATGTTGAGCAACTGCTAGCGTGGTGATGATCTATCGCTGGAGCAGAGAGATGCCTCCCAAATCAGAAGCACAGCGGCGCGCCATGCGCGCCGCTGCCTCGGGGAAGTCCACCCTCGGCATTCCGAAAAAGGTGGGCAAGAAGTTCAGCCGCTCCGACAAGGGCGGTAAATTGCCTGCACGCAAAGGCGCCCGGCACAAATAATCAGCGAAAGGAGATCGTCCCGTGACGTGTGAAAATCAAGTTGGTGTCAAGAATATCCTGATGACGTTTCTCGACTGCGATACCGGTGCGATCTACGGACCGATCTCGCACAAGCTCTCGTCGGAAGATCTGCCGACTTGGCGGCTGTGTCCCTACAACAACGATCCACTGCCGCAGGGCTACGTCAAGCGGCAACCGACCAACCCGGAGGTGGAGATCAAGGTCATCAGAGACCTGCGCATTCCGCTGGCGATGTACCAGGGCTGTAGTGACGTGACGCTCCAGGTCGAGTACTTCAACGGCTTGGTCTACAGCGCCGCCAAAGGCACCGGCACCGGTGACGATAAATCCGACACCCACGAGGTGACGCTGACGATCTCGTTCAAGGAGATCGACGAGCTGTTGCCAGCAGGAACGTTGGAGACTACTGAACAGGTCATCCAGCCCACCTTCGCAACAGCGGCGTAGTTCATGGTAGAGAACGTCACGAAGCTGCCATTCCAGCCGGAACGAGTCGCAATCTCGTTCCAGCTGGGCGACAAACTGATCGACAGCGCCAGCGTCAAGCAGCTGATGTTCCAGGCGTTCACCGAACACATTGCGGAGGCGCAAACGCTGCGGCAACCCAAGACGTGGGAGGGCCGTCTTAAGCGCGTGCGCATGGTGCGACAGGTCACCTACTACGCAAACGGAGTGCAGGTGCCGGTAACGATGGCCGACATCCTGAGTATGCCGATTCCAGCGGCGCGCACGATCGACAAAGCTCTTGGCAACATCGAGGAAGGCACTCCTGGCAAGGTGATCCGCGAGGGTGACGGTATCGACAAAGCGATCGTGTTTGAGCTGGGAACGCCGATCCCAACTGGGCAGGGTAAGCCGCCAATCCGCGAGCTCGAGTTTCTCGCCAAGACCTACGGCGACATCGAGGATGTGCTCTCGGCCGCCGACAGTGTGCAGCAAACCAAGTACATGATCGAGACGCTGGCCAAGCCACTCGACAGCAGCCTGAGTGCACTGCCGTCGTGGGGTCTGACCCAGATCACGATCGCCGACGGCATGACGATGCTGCGCGATGTCTTACCGCATTTTCTCGGGTCGCCGGTCGAGTCGTAGAGCGAGCGGAAGAGTATCGTTACTACTCCGCCTCGGCGGGCGACCTTCGAATGCTCACCATTCCGCAGCTCACGTTGCGGATCGCCAATTTTTCCAGGGTCCATAAACAGGAGACTCGCACCCGGATCATGCTCGCCGGGGGCAAACCCTAATGGCATCGTTCACCGAACAAGCCACGCTTAAGGTTACCGACAAATCTTCTGCGCAGATCCGAAAGATCAACGCGGAGCTGAAAAAGCTATTTGATACCGCGAACTCGCTGAAAAGCACTTCGATCACGATCAAGATCAACGACAAGGGCGTTCAATCGGCAATTCGCAATCTCCGATCATTGCGCAAAGAGATCGATCGGCTTGGCGGACACGGTGGCGGAACGTCACTGAATGTCAGGCTTAATCCTACCAGCCTGGCCAACATGCGACGGCAGCTTTCTGCGGTTCATGCGCATGCTGCGCAGAGTGCCGTACAGGCTGTCCGAGGCATGATTCCAACGCGCACTGGGCTCGGTGGTGTTGGGCGCGTCGGTATCATCCCGGTTCGGGTCATTGGTGCTGTTCGTATTGCCGGCACTTGGCCTCCGGGTGGCGCAGGCGCTGGTCGTGGCGCTGGCGGCGGTGGCGGCCGTCACGGCGCATTCGGCGCCGGTGGTCAGGGCCTGCTCGGACGGCTGGCGGGTGGCGTAGCCCTCGGCACGCTTGGAGCCAACTCGCTTCAGACGATTGGCCGTCAGATCGGCAGAGCCGCTGTTGAAGGCACCAAAGATTTCGACGTCGGCATGACATCGTGGCAGATGAAGAACCTGCCAGCCATCCAGCAGGCGGCGGGTATTTATGCCGTCAACGAGTTGCAGGCTGAGGGCGACAAGGCAGGCGGTGCCTTCCTCAACATTGGCCAGCGGATGCGGCGCTTCTCGGAAGCTTACGGCACTGCACGCGACGTCCAAGCCGCTAAGTTTCTTACCGGGCAGATGGAAGAAACGATCCGCTTGCAGGTCGCGCTCGGTCGCAGTTTCCAGGATGCCAGTGACGACTCGATCAACTTCATTAAAGGATTGGAGCAAGCCGGCAAGCTGACCTTCCGGGCCGGTGATATCGACGAAGCTGGCCGAGAGATTAAACCAGGCGATTCGCGTATCGGCAATTTCAACAAAGTCGCGGCTGAGCGACAGATGAATTTCCTGCGTGTCATGATCCCCACCATCGGTGAGGAAATGACCGGTGGCTTCTACCGCAAAATGGCTACCTACATGCGCGGCTCGCGCTATGCCGCGAATGAACGATCGATGGCCACGGTCCTCCTCATGGGCGAGGAAATGGGGACCACGGCGGCGGTCGGCTGGAATCAGATGATCAAGCAGCTTGGTGGTCGCGGTATCACCAAGGCGATCAATGCGGGGCAAATCGAACAGGGATGGCGGCCGATTATCGGCATGGCTCCCGACAAGCCGGGGCGCCGGGGCAGGAAGGGAGCGAAAGGCGGCCCGATTTACGGCCCGACGGTCGACTACGATCTGCTGCAAAAAGACCCGATCAGCTGGCTCGAAAAGCACGCCATACCCAAGCTGGGCGCAGATATCGCAGATCCAGCGAAGGTCAAACAGTTTGCCGAGAAGGTTACCGGAGATCGCACGGCGACCGACGCGCTGATGTCGATCTTGTTTCGCTACCAAGAAAATAAGCAAACGCTTGAAGCGGCGCTGGGGACGTGGAACGCGGACACGCAACGCTTTGAACGGGTCGACGAGAAGGGCGGCATCGGCGCGGTACGCAAGATCACCGGACAGTCGGTCACCGCCGCCACCCAGCAGCTGCAAAACCAATTCCAGGGTGTGGTGGGCGCAACGATCATGACGATGCGCGAGCCGCTCACCGACATGATGGGCGGAGTCGCCAAAGGGATGGGCGAGTTCGCGCGTGGCATAAGCGAAGGTACGCTCGATCCGGCAGGCATGCTCAAAGGGGCGATGACCACAGTCCCCCTGGCGCTGAGCGCCGGCATGACGGCTATGATGAACCCGATGACGGCGCCACTCGGCGCAGCGGGTATCGCCTTGAGTGGGTCAGCGGCTGCGTTGACGGCGGCAGCTGGCGTGCTGGCAGGATCATCACTCCTCGGCATGGGGCTGGGTGGTGCCGGAGCAGCCGCACTGGCGCGCAGTCCCTTCGTACGGAGAGCTTTATTGGCGGCTCGCTTTGTTCCTGGCTTGGGTGCCGCTGCCGTGCTTGGTGGGGCCGCGTACGATCTCTACAACGCGCAGCCAGGCGGATTGCCGGAAGGTGTCACACAAGACCAAATTATCAGCGAATACTCGAAAGCCAATCAAGAATATTACACCAAGTATATGACGCACCGGCAAAACGAGTACGCACTTAAAAAAGCTCAAGAAGCGCGCCGGCCGGATCAGAAATTCATCGCGGTGCAGCGGCAGATGGTTGACCAGCTCGCTGCTGAGCTCAAAGCGGCCAAAGAGCGATCGGACTACTACAAAGATATCATCGAGACCGGCGGAACGGGAGATTTTGGTACCGCTAAAAACGTGCGCAATTGGGCCATTCCAACAACCACGCCGCCAGTTGCAGTGCCGTGGACGCTAGGTGACTACAAGCCGGTCGAGACGTTTCCCTCTGTGATCGCGCCGCCCGGCGGAATTCCAGTGGGTGGTCAAACTCCAGTGATCAACACCGATACCGTCGTGGTTGGCGGCCGTGGACTCATCGCAGCACCCGGCTGGACGCCGGTCGGCGATCAGACCGGATATGCGGGCGTACCAATGACGCCGACTGGTTGGCCGGGAACGAGTGCGGTGAGCAATTGGGTGGGGCCGGTGGTGGAGGACGCGATGAAACGCGTGTTTGCGCCGTACCTGGAACCAGGGCCCACCACGCCAACCGGTGCGTTTCCGCAAACACCGGTCCCGATCACAGCGCCGCCCGGTGGTCTGCCGATCGTGATTCCGCCGGGTGCGTTTCCCGGTGCGCCGACTGGGACCGTCCCTCCGGCAGGCATCAAGCCACCGATCGACAGCATCTATGATTTCACGCCGGCGAAGTCGATGTTCGATTCGACTTTCCAGAGCGGCCAAACGGCCATCGAGGGTGCGGGCCGAACCGCGATCGCCTCAATCGATGGCGGCGCATCAGGCGCGGGCTCGAAGTTCGGTGATGCCGCCTTGCAAAAGATCAATTCGGCAGTGGCCAACGTCACCATCACCGTCAACGGGCTGGCGCAGACGGCGGCGCGTCAGTCTGATACCGGCGCACAGAAAGCGGTCACCTAATGTCCCGTAGCGCCTGCGCCATCGGCAAGGATGTCGTTCCCGCCTCGTTCAAAGGCGTGCTGTTTTATTGCACCGAGGCTGACATCCAGGGTGGGCGGCGCGGCGCGGAGGGTGAATTTCCTTTTGGTGAGCACACCGCCTACGCTGATCTCGGGCGCAAGATCCGGGTCTACGCGCTCACCGCCTATTTCCGCGAGGACAACCATGTTGGCGATAGCCAGGCTCTATTCGCAGCATGCGAGTCTCCGGGACCAGGTCTCCTGGTCCATCCGACACGTGGCAGCGTCATGGTGGCATGCCGCTCGGTCAAGGTTAAGGACCAGCTGGAGAGTTCGGCGGGCGAAACGTCTGCTGAGATGGAGTTCGTCGAAGCGAACACGGGCTTTACGGGTATCCTCGGTTCGATCTTCGGCATCATCACCACTGGGCTTTTTGCGGCATCACAAACGTCTTTCCTGAGTGACTACCGGCCTGCGGCGGTACCGCAACCGTGGAAGCTCGACGTCATCAACAAGGCGCAGGGTTTGCTTGCATCGGTCGCCACGGTGGCTGAACACATTGTGGTCTCCGGTTCACCGGCCAACGACTGGCGCGCGATCTTTCGCATGTGGGAGGTGGCCAAGGACGATGGCCTGGCGCTGTCGGCGCCGGTGGTCGATGACGCCCTGGTGCAAGGTTTTGGTGTGATCCGTCGCAATGTCGTCGACGCTAGAAACAAGTTTAATATTTTTCGCAAACTCGCCAATGTCGCGGTTACGTCGTCGGGCTTGCCCCCCGGACCGGCGATGGACAGCGATGAGGCAGTCGTCAGCCGACACCGGATTTTATCCGGTATCGGTATGGCGGAAGCCGCGATGGGGCGCAAGTACATCACCATCGATGAGTGTCTCGCGACGATGAACACGGTGCTGGCGGTGTTCAACGACGAAGCCAAGGCGGCCTATGCCGAGTGCGACAACAAGCTGTTCATTGAGATCACCAACTACGCCACGCAGTTTAGCAAGATGATGCACGATCTATCCTACCGTTTGCCGGGGCAGATCCTGGTCAACTTCTCCGGTGGCGTGCACCCGCTGGTCGCCGCCTACACGATCTACAAAGACGCCAAGCGCCACCGTGAGCTCGAGGAACGCAACGTGCTCGATGCTAATGGTCGCTTCGGCATGATTGTGTCGGGTGTGTCGCCGGTATGAAACCGGTCGTGATCGCCATCGGCGGATCGGTACTCGATACTTGGACGGAAATGACTCTGCAACGGTCCAAGGACGAGCTGACCGGTTCACTCAGTGTCACCATCTTCGCCGGCGCCCTGCCATCCGGGCCGATGGTGCAAGCGGCCAAATGTGGTGCCGAGATCACCGTCTACATCGGCGGCCAGTTGGCTTTCACCGGCACTGTCGACAAGCGTGAGGGCAGTGGCACCAAGAAGGGCAAGAAGGGCGCCGATGAGAGCAACAAGAAGGAAGGCAAGGGCGCCAAAGATACTAAAGCCAGCGTCTCGATCGGGCCGAACGAATACACGATTAAAATATCCGCGCGCGGCAAGACCAAACGGTTGATCGACAGCTCGCACCAGCATCCGACCACCAACATGATGCAGCCAACCACCAAGGAGGTGGTCGAAAAGCTGATCGAGCCATGGCAGGTGCAGCTGGAGTGGAAGGGAGAGACGATCAAGCTCGACAAGCAACGCTTTCGCGACGGTGCGCGGGTGATCGACGAGCTGCACCGGGTGGCGTTGGAGAACTGCTACTTCATGTACGAGACGCGTGACGGCAAGCTGCGCGTCACCGATGGGGTCGGTACTGAATCCGGCAGCGGCGATGCGCTAATCCTGGGCGAGAATATTCTGACTTTCTCGGCTGAGCAGTCTGAGGACAAGGCGAAGTCCAAAGTCAAGGTGAAAGGCCAGCGCACCAAGAAAGGTATTCGCGGTAAAAAGGCGTTGGAGAAGACCCACAAGACGGTCGAAAACAAATCGGTCAAAAGCAAAAACCTATTGACCGTGCAACACTACGGTGACGCTACCGATAAAGAGCTAGAACGGCGCGCGCGCTTCGAAATGAACAAGCGCAACACCGCGAGCAAGAAGATCACGATCGAAGTGTTCCATGTGCAGACGCCATCGGGCCAGCCCTGGGACATTGGTAACACGCACTACGTCGAGGTGCCGCCGGAAGGCATCTTCGACACCTTCGAATGCACCGAGCTCACCTATCACGTCAACGCCGAGAAGGAATTGAAGACCACGCTGACCCTGTCGCCGCCGCCATCGGGTGGCAGTGAAGGCAGTGAAGGCGGCTTCGGACTGTCGAACCTCAACATGGATATGGGATCGGCGCGGCGCAGTCAGGCCAATATTCCGATCCCGGCCGACGGCTACCCGGAAGCCTGGTCACCGCCACAGCTCGGTGATCTGCCGTTCATGTCACTGGCCGATGAGCTCGCCAGAGCAGCACTCGAGCCGCAGCAACAAGCTGAAGCGCCACCATTAACGCTACCCCCGTGGTTTGGAGAGACAGCATGACGTTCCTGCCCTACAGCGCACGCTCCAAGGATGTGCAAGACGGTGTCGAGCGGCACGTCTATGGCGAACTGACTTACGAGGAGCAAGGTTCCACCATCAAGGTCAAAGGTACCGATACCGAAGACCAAGAAGCCTTCACGATGATCGGCAGCGCGTCGTTCAAGCTCAAGAAGGACACCGATGCCGAGGTGTTTTTACTCGCGTCATCGAGCGACACCATGCTGAAAGTGGCCGTGCTGACTGTCCCGCATGACAAGCAGCGGCGCTGGCCGGAGAACGAAGGCGGCATTCAGCATCCAACCGATCAGGAATTTGCGCTGCACTTCTCCGACAAGCTGGCGCACCTGACCAAGAACAAGTTCGCGGTCGGCGAGAAGGGCGAATTCGAGGTCAAAGGCGATCAGGTGATCATCCGCGCCAAGAAGGTGATCATCGACGGCGAGCTGGTGGTCAACAAGCTGGTGAAGACGCCGGAGGTGGTACGCGCCACCGAAAAGCCGCCCAGCTTCGAAGGCAACAAGCAGGAGGAGAAGAAATCCAGCGGTGGCAGTCAGCCTACGCAGTTTGAGTTGGTCTAGTCCGTGCTCACGGATCCCTGCTTCGACCAAAAGGTCGGTCAGCGCCGGATCTTCTGGACGACGCGCGCGCAGGCGTGCGGCAGCTACAATACGTGCGGCGTCGAGTGTGCGATCCCGGGACTGGAATACGAGAAGTCGAGCGAACCAGACGGTCGCACCATCAAGACCGACGATTGGCTGCAAGGATTGATCCTCAATATCCTCAACACCCGGGCACGGACTGACGCGCGCTGTCCGACACCGGCCGCCACGTACGGCCATTGGTCCGAATCCTACCGGGACGATGGTCTCTACATCGGCTCCACGCTGTGGAATGCAGCGGAGAAATCGTACGTTCGCACTGCTGACGCCGTGAAGATGATCGGCGCAGCCGTGCGAGCGGACATGGGGAAACTGATAGCTCTCGGCATTGCGCAATCCGTCGAGGTTGAAGCGACCTATCGCGGCTCCAACAGTGTGGCCGTCGCGGTTACCGTGACCACCACTACGGGGCGCAGCCGCATCAACCTGGCGGGCAGCTTTGTCTCCGAGACTTGGGTTTGGCACTGACGCATCATGTCATGCATTATTCCGCGACCCGATCCGCAGGCATTGTTCGACCATTTGTCGAACATGTTCTCTTCGACTGTGCTCGGCGGCGGCAAGGTCATCCCGGAATCGAACGAGTGGTACGTCGTCACCAATGATTACGCTGCGGCCGAGCAGTTCTATGCAGTCGCCGATCAGATGTGGCGTGAGACCAATCCAGAGACGGCGTGCTGCGAGAACCTCTACAAGATGGCGGCACAGCACGGCGTCTACCCACGGCCGCCCTCGCACGCCGAAGGCTATGCCCGGCTGACCGGCACAGCCTATGCGCCGGTGCCGCCGTCGCTGGAGATCCAGACCGAGATCGGCACCTTCGTCTCGGTCGGTTCGGTGCCGCTGACACTGTCGGCGGAAGGCACGGTGATCATCCGCATTCGCGCCCTGGTGCCAGGCGCCGATATGAATGCGGCGGGTGGTGTCACCACCGGCACGCTCACCACGCCGGCGCCCGGCATCAACGCCGAGGTGCAAATCTGCGGCGGTCAGTTTTGTGGCGGCAGCGGCGAAGAGAGCTGTGAAGACTTCCGCAAGCGTTATGTCGAACGACTGGCTTATCAGCCGCGCGCCACCATGGCGTGGATCAAGCAGAAGTTTCTCGAGTTCCCCTGTGCCACGCGGGTGTGCGTGCGCGAAGGCACCTGCTGCCGCTGTACCGCCGAGTGCGGCGAATGCGGCTGCGCCAACTGCGGCAACCGGATGGAATTCTACGTGCTGTTCGACGGCGTCTTCCCGTGCGGGATCCCGCCGCAGCAGGTGGTCGACGATCTCACCGACTGGATGTTTGGTGAGCACCAGGGCTACGGTGAGGGCCAGGTCGAGATCGGCGTCTGCGGCAAAGTATTCATGCCGCGACCATTGATGACCGACGTGGTGATCGATATCGCCGGCTGTCCGTCCACGGCACAAAAGCAGACCATCGAGAACTACGTGCGCGAGCTGTTCACCCGCATTTGTCCCTCGATGCCGCTGCGGGTGAAGCAGATCGATCTCATCGTCGCCTCGGTGCTCGGCACCGAGATCAACACCTCGGCACGCTTTGTGCCGCCCGACGGTGTGACCTGGTCGCGTGAGGATGTGTGGGTCACCACCTGCGGTGATCTTGAACCCGAATGCGATGTACTGCCGTGCATCAACGACGTGATCTTCACCGGGCCTGACTCGTTGAGGCCCACATGCTGAGTGCCGATGGATGTGTCACCGTTGCGACGCCCGAGGATTTAGGATGCTGTCCGCCGCCGCTGTGCGGCAACGACCTGTGCTGCACGTTCGTGGCGTTCATGAACCTGCTGCCGTCAGGCCCCCTGTGGGACTACTGGAAGGCGGCCGCGATCAGCTACTTCGAGAGCAACGACGACCCGGCCCAGTGCCCGCTGATCGCCGATCCACGCTGCCCGTCCCTCATCTTGCATGCTATCTATACGGTCTTGAAGCTGCGCCACGTGGTGCACACCGGCCTGTGGCCGGCGCTACGCGAGAGCAACCCGTACACGGCGGTGACGACGCTGGATAATCATCTGGCGCGGCTTCAGTGGGAGGACTGCTACAACCAGCACTGCCGCTCGGTGCTGCTCGGCGAGATCACGCCCTACGAGATCTATAGCGAATGCGGTCCGGTGTTTTGCGGCGCCGACTTTCCGCCTGAGCTGGAATGCGCGGTCAAGCGCGGCATCGCGATTGCGCTGACCCGCGCCAACATGGGCGTGATCAAGAACATCTGCGGCCTCAACTGGGTGATCGATCCGCTCGGTGCCGAGATCAAGCCGGTGCCGGCCACACCCGTGGTCGATGATCCGGAGTGCGATCCTTACGGCTGCGAGTCAGGCCCAACTCACTTCGAGATCTGCCAGACCCGCGACTGGATCGAAGGCTGCGGCTCCGGCGACATCTGCGAGACCCTGCTGCCACGGCCGAAGATTCACGCCGTGTGGGACCAGGGCTGTGATCGTCCGGCCGGACTGCCGGCCATCGTCTGGCCCGGCGTGCTCGCCGCCGAATGCATCGTCCGTTCGATGATGCCATCGAACTGTCCGTCGACTATTTCGAGGTGCTGCTGATGCCCGGCATCCTTCCTGAAATCGAAACTGCTGGCGGTGTCGTCTATCGCGACGCAGCCGGAGCGCCGACGAATCCGCCGGAGGTCTCCAACGCCTACTCACCGGCGCCGGTATTCACGTCAAGCTGCCTGCTCACTGCGCTGCCGTCGAATTGCGAGGCGCGGATCCAGCCGGCGCAGATCAACGCCATCGTCTCCGAGCTGCTCAGTTTTGCCGAGTGCCTAGACCCGGACGGGACATGGTCCTGCGCGTCACTGAGAAATCTGTGTACCGCCTTTGCGGCGTGGGTTGCGACCAACCAGGCGGCGTTGGACGGAAAGATCAACGTGCCAGCGGTGCCGCCGGCGATCACCGACACCCTCGTCATCTGGGATGGAAACTCAGGTCGGTACGTCAAGGATTCCGGAGAGACGATTGCTGCAATTCGTGCGGCTGCGATTGCCTACACTGATGCTCAGAATGCTGCGCAGAATGTCATCATCAATACCAAGGTCGCCGGTCCGCCTACTGTTGCAAACAATCTCAATATTGCGGTGTTCAATGGTACCACCGGTAATCTGATTGCCGACGGCGGCATGACGATAGCAAGCTTGATCGCGCAGCTCGGTGGCGTCACCGTCTCTGACGCGCCTCCGGCTAATCCGACACAAGGAAAACTATGGTGGAAGAGTAACAGCGGCGTGTTGTGGATCTGGTACGTGGACGCGAACACCGGGCAATGGGTCCAAGCGTCGGGCGGATCCGGCACCTATGCGGGCGTACTGTCTGAAGCAGACGACAACAGAATTGCCGCCCTTGAAGCGCAGGTCGCATCACTGACTGCGACCGTCGCCAGCCTCACCAAATAAAGGCCGACCCAGATGGCAATGGATTTTCCAGCAAGCCCGGCGCTCAACCAGGTCTACACGGATCCGGTATCGAGTGCGATGTACAAGTGGAATGGTTTTGCGTGGGCCAGCACCGTCTCGGTCACGCCTTCTGATTCCTACACCAAGGCGGAAAGCGACGCCATCAAGTCCGCCACCGACGCCGCCAACACAACCAATTTCGTGAATGTGCCCGGCGATACGATGACGGGAGGGCTGACTCTCCCATCGCTATCATGTAGCGGAAATGCTTCAGTTGGAGGTACGGTTACTGCGGCTCAATTGACCAGCAATGCTAATATCAACGCAGCTGGTACCATCAATGGACTTCATGGCACCTTCGGCGGTAACGTAAACGCCAATCAGCTCCTTGCAAACGCTGGTTCGATCAACGGTACGCTCAACGCTTATAATCTTGGCGCGTACACGCATCTTCAGTGCAACGGTACGCTCGCTGTCGGTGGCGTAGCCACGGTGAATACACTGAATGTCGGTACAGTTAATATTAATGGTGGGCCGTTCTATATAGATTATCCTAGTCCAACGATTAGACATCCATACGATAATATTGGTATCGGTCTTTATAATACAGGTGCGGGTTATTCTGTTGGTATGTATGCAGCAGCAGGGGTCATACGCTTCAGTAATTTTTACGGTAATGGTGGTCCTGCTGGAAATTGGTTTCAAATCGCTTCTGACAGCTGCCAGCTATTCGGCGCTGGCGGCGCATGGAAACCTGGTGGCGGCGACTGGGCTGACTCATCCGATGCGCGCATCAAGACCGTGATCGGTAATTACGAGAGTGGTCTTGATGCCATCCTGACCCTCAACCCAGTACGCTACACGTTCAAAGGCAATGACACACCAGCTGACGTTCCTCCCTCAGCTTACGCAGCTTTGCCGCCGCCGGATGAGGCCGAACCGCGCGAACTGACCGTGCCCTACGCCAACTCACCGCACCACGATGCGGCGGTGAAGCAGAAGGAATTCATCGGCCTGATCGCGCAGGATGCCGAAGTGGCATTTCCCGAGATAGTGACCCAGCGTGCAGCGATGATCGACGGTACGATGGTCGCCGATCTGCGTGACCTCGATCCGAGCGCGCTGACTTACGCACTGATCAACGCCATCAAGGAGCTGTCCGCCATCAACGCCACCCTGATGGAGCGGGTAGCAGCCCTTGAGACACGATCCGCTTAACCAAAAACAGCGAGAATCCGCCTATGCCCATGTTCCCTGATAGTGGCGTCCCGCCCGCAGATGCCCGGAATTCTCTCCCCGACGTCAACACGACGGGGTGCGATGAACTCTGGTACTCGACCAGTCGCTGTCAGCCACGTTTTGATCCTGCTGCCGCAAACGCCATGCTTGCGGAGCAGATGAATTTGATCATGAAGGCTGAGCTGCAATACGATTGCGGCAGTCTTACCCACATTGAACGTGCTGTTAATTACATCAATCAACGTGGTCTTCCTCAAGGCGCGATCCTGTGGGATGGGCCGTTCGATTACCGCGCAAATCTTGATCCAAGAGTCACACGCTACAATGATTATTTAGTTCTAACTGTTATCCCAGCCATTACCAACCAAGGTGTAATGAGGATTAACGTTGACGGCCTTGGTCTCGTCTATGTTCGACGTAACGATTACCAAATGGTCGAGAGCGGCGATTTCCGTGCTGGCATTCCGCATCGGATTTGTTACTGGAACGGAAACTTCTTCCACCTCGGTTTGCTCCCCTCACAGGTGCCACTGATCGTCAAGGGCGGCGTCGATATCTGGATCCGCACCGACGGCAACGACACTACCGGCGATGGCTCGGCCAACGAAGCGTCGAAAGCGTTTCGCACTATTCAAGGGGCCTGGGGTCGTGTCGGTGCGCGTTACGCAGCGACGCCGCTGTTCGTGATGAATCTGAAGCTCGGCATCCCCGGCACCTATGCGGGCGCGATCATCGGTCCGTTCGGTGGCGGCGTCACGCTGTCATCGGTCGATCCTGCCGACCGGCTGAACTACAAGCTCAGCAGCATCGATTTCGGCAACAACTCGAAAGGCAACCTGTTCTTCCGTGGCTTGGCCCAATGTGTTGTGACCGGTATTACGTTCCAGCGCGATGTTGCGCAACCGTTCGAAGGCAGCATCACGCGGCTCGACAACAGCAATGTGATCTTCGACCGGTGTAATTGGGATTCGACTGTCGCCAACCAGTACAGCACGTTCATCCACTGCTTCGCTGGATCCATCGGCAGCACGACAGAAGGCTCGTACGAGTTCAACGGCCGTGGCCTGGCGCTCGGCAGCATTGTCGCTTGCTACGGCGGACAATGGAACGGCTCGATCCACATCAATGGTGCCGACTTCTGGTATGTCGACACGAACGCAAATGCGGCCTCGATGCTGTTGCGCGAACTCGCCGTCATGTCGTTCGGCAAGACGCGCAATCACAATATGAACACCACCGGCAAGATGTACGATGTCACCGGCAACAGCGTGCTCTCGGCGTGGGGGCAGACGATGCCGGGGTCAATCGTCGGATCGTCGGGTTCCGGCGGACAATACATCCCTTAAAGGTGTGCGGTGACGGCTCCCGAAGTTTACCCGACCGATAGGTCGACCTTAAATCCGGAGACCGGCGCGCCGATTCAGCGTGCTCTCTTCACCAATTATAACGACCAGATGGTGGTGCTGACCGACAGCCAGACCCTGGTCGGCCGGAGTGAATCAGAGCGCGGTCCGGCCGCCGCCATCAAAATCCAAGAACCGCTGTGGCTGGTAAACGGCGTGCTCGGCAGCGAAGGCGCCGGCGGCGAACAAGGTCCACCCGGCCCGCCAGGGCCGCAAGGACCGCTTGGCCCACCTGGTCCCGCCGGTCCGACCGGTGCGCCTTCGACGGTGCCAGGCCCGGTCGGTCCTGCCGGGCCGCAAGGCCCCAAGGGCGACACCGGCGCCGCTTCGACCGTACCGGGGCCGCAGGGCCCACAGGGTGCCACCGGTGCGACTGGCGCGACCGGCGCGCAGGGTCCACAGGGCGTCAAAGGCGATCAGGGCGTCCAAGGCACCCAGGGTCCGAAGGGCGATCAGGGTGTCGCCGGACCGCAGGGCGTCCAAGGTCCGGAAGGTCCGCAGGGCGAAGCCGGCACCGGCATCACCATGCGGGGATCGGTGCCGACCTCGGGCGACCTACCCTCAAACCCAATCGAGAATATTCAAGGCGACGCTTACATCGTCGAGGAAGACGATTCGCTGTGGATATGGGACGGCACAGCCTGGGTCTCCGGCGGCTCGATCCAGGGCCCTCCTGGTCCGCAGGGACCGCAAGGCACGGTCGGTCCGCAGGGACCAGAGGGACCGGAGGGCGATCAGGGCATTCAGGGCGTCCAGGGTCCGGAGGGCGAACAAGGGATCGAAGGTCCGATTGGCCCGGTTGGTCCGCAGGGCCCACAGGGCATCAAGGGCGACAGCGGCGCCGTCGGTCCGCAGGGCCCGCAGGGCAACGACAGCACCGTCCCTGGGCCGGCCGGTCCGACCGGCGCCACCGGCGCGCAGGGTCCGATTGGGCCAGAAGGACCGAAGGGCGACACCGGCGCCACCGGCTCGACGGGACAGCAGGGACAGCCGGGCCCGCAGGGTATTCAGGGACCAAAAGGCGATAAAGGCGACCCTGGCGCTACCGGTGCCACCGGCCCGGCTGGTGCTGGATCGCCCGGCACCGCCATGCCGCTGATGGACGGCACGCCGGGTGCGGTCGGCACCTCGGACTCGTTCTCGCGTGAGGATCATCGCCACCCCTCCGACACAACAAAGGCCGATAAGACCTACGTTGACGCCGGCGATGCCGCCAACGCGGCCGCGATTGTCACCGGCGATAATCTGCGCGTCGCAAAAACCGGCGATGTCATGTCGGGGCACCTGGGCCTGCCGGTCGGACCTGCGGCGAACCAGGCGGTGCGCAAGGACTACGTTGACGCGGGCGATACGGGCAAGGCGACCACCATCTACGTCGATACGCAGGATGCGCTGCGCGTGCTCAAGGCTGGCGACACGATGACCGGAAGCCTAAACGGCGTACACGTCAATTTGTTGCGGTCGGATGGCTCCTATCAACAGTACTGGGAGAGCACCTACCCCGGGATGCCGCGCAAGTGGGGGCTCGCTGTTAGAGGTGACAATGCCGGGCTGACGTTTGTTGACGCGAATACCAGCCGTTTCGTGATGACGCTCAACACTACCGGGACAATCGATGCGCCGATTGCGCCTACGGCTGGTCAGCACATAACCAACAAGACCTACGTCGATGCGGGCGACAGCGCCGCCAACGCCAATGCAAACAATCGTGTGGCGAAGACCGGCGATATTATGTCTGGTGATCTCACGGTATATCGAGCAGCGGCACCGACGACGGGTGTACTATATTTTGGAAGCGCCTCTGCTAAATATCTCTACTGGGATGGATCGGCTTTTACTTTGACCGGTCCGCTTTCTCTTGGTGGTACACTCAGTAGTGGTGCGATTAGTAGCAGCGGTACGATTGCAGGTTCTTATCTCACCACATCCTACGGCGGCGCTGCCGCATGGGGTGGACCCGCGACGACCGGTATTTATTACGATGGGTGGGCGTATCAGATTAGAGCAGGAGGAGCGGGCAATGTCGGTATTCTGACTGCTGGTGGTGGTGCTTGGCTTGCTATGTTTGATACTACAATCAATTTATATAAGCCAACAATTATCACCGGTACACTAACTAATAATGGTACCATCGCCTGTACCGGTGCTTACATGCGGATCCAGTGGGGTGGAGACGCCGCAGGATTCTCAATCTACAACACCGGCTACGGTGCTCATGGTTGGTATAATTTTTCCAATCAAATCTTCTTCGATCAATCCAATGCTGATGGGTCGTCGACATATACACATTGGCTTAATATCACTTATAATAGTATGCAGCTCTTCGGTGCGGGCGGCGCATGGAAACCCGGCGGCGGATCGTGGGCCGATAGCTCGGATGCACGAATCAAAAACGTTCTCGGTAACTACGAGAATGGTCTAGCCTCGATCAACGCACTGCGGCCGGTGCGCTACGTCTACAAGGGCAACGACATTCCAGAAGGTACGCCTAAGTATCCTGAAGAACGTGTAGATTTGAGAGAGAATGAGACTGCGCCGTTCAGACGCAGTCCACACCACACTGTGGCTCAAGAAGCAAAAGAGTTCATCGGTCTGATCGCGCAGGAAGCCGAACCGCATTTCCCCGAGATCATCGGCAAGCGCGCCGGGACCATCGACGGTGTTGCGGTCGACGATATCCGCAGCATTGATCCGGGTCCATTGATGTTTGCCCTGATCAACGCAGTCAAAGAGTTGTCCGCCGAAGTCGAGACGCTGAAACAGCAGATTGCTGCGCGATGAACAACCTGGCTGTTGCTGCCGGGGTGCTGGTCATCGTCGGGCTGCACATCGCGACAGCAGCGACGCCGATACCGACACTGACGCCACAAGCAACCTGCATGGATGCCGACACGCGCGAGCGCACCCGCACCATCATGTTCGCCGGCATCGAGGAAGGCCTCAAGCGTCACACCGTCAGCGTCTACGACACCTGGCTGAAGGATCCGTCCGATCAGCCGGCCCGCGCCTCGCGTGGCCTGCACATTGGCATCAGCGCCTACGCGCGCTCGCGTCAATCGATTCTGAACTGGTCACCACCGCCATGCTGACATGAGCAGCGCACCGATCACGCCGGAGTTCCAGCGCAAGGCGCCTGGGATCATGCAGCTGATGATCGACCTGCTGATGATGGACGACGAGGAGTCCGCCTCCGCGCTGGGCAGCTTCGGCGTCGAGACTGGCGGCTTTCTCTACCGCGAGGAGGTCGGCGGCAGCGGCGGCTACGGCTGGGCGATGTGGACCGGCTCGCGGCGTGACGATCTAGAGAAGTGGTGCGCCGCCAACAACTACAATCTCTATTCCGAAGACGAACTTGAGTATGACGAGGCCTGCCTGGCCTTTTTCACCCACGAGGTGACCGAGACCTGGGAGCAGCGGGTGCTGATCGGCGGCGGCACCATTGACGGCATCTACTATCCGGCGCTGTGTGATTGTCCCACGCTCGATCAGAAGGTGGAATCGTTCTGGCGCCTGTATGAGCGCCCTGGCGTGCCACACGAAGACTGGCGCCGTGAGATGGCGCACGAGGCGCTGCGGCTCTATCGCGGCCACCCGGAGGAGAAGACCCTCATGGCCTACGAACGGATCGTCATCTCATCCGGCCACGGCAAGTTCGTGCGCGGTGCCCACGGCATCATCGACGAGGTTGACCAGGCGCGCCGTGTGGTCGACGCCCTGGCCGAGCAGCTCAGCTTGCGTGGCACCCACGTCAACGTTTTCCATGACGATGTCTCGAGCTCACAATCGGAGAACCTGAATCGGATCGTCGATCACCACAACGACCAGCAGCGCGACCTGGACATCTCGGTGCACTTCAACGCCTTCGAGCAGGTGGAGAAGCCAATGGGCGTCGAGGTGCTCTACGTCAGCCAGGCCGCGCTCGCCGGCCAGCTCTCCGAAGCGATTGCCAAGGCCGGCGGCTTCATCAATCGCGGCGGCAAGAAGCGTACCGACCTGATGTTTCTCAATCAGACCGACAAGCCGAGCGTGATGCTGGAAACCTGCTTCGTCGATAGCGAAGCCGACTGCGATCTCTACGACGACAATTTCGATGATATCATCGACGCCATCGCCACCGCTCTCGCCGGTCCGCTCGACATCGAAGCGCCGATCCTGCCGCCGGAGATCGTGCTACCGCCGCCGGCCCGGATCGACATCGAGGTGTCCGGCGATGTGATCGTTTTTGTCAACGGCCAACAGATCGGAGGACCGACATGATCGTCGTTCGTTGTTCAGCACCGTGCGCCAAGAACGTCGCCACCCCGCTGCCTGCACCACCACCGATTTGGGTGGCGCCAGCGCCATAAGCTTGCGAAGTCAGTGACCGCGCAGTAACGCGCACAACAGGAGGACTGAGACGATGGCAAAACTTGCTTTATGTTTGGTGATTCAAGAAGTTGGCGGCGGCCCGATTGATCCCGGCTTCGGCAACATCGGCGGCATCGGCGGATTGCCGCATCCCGGTCAGGGTCTTCCTGGCTTTGGTCACCCCGATCAGGGTCTTCCCGGCTTTGGACACCCCTCGCAGGGCCTGCCGGGTCAAGGCGGACATCCCTCACAGGGCCTCCCCGGCGGCGGCGGCCTGCCCTCGCATCCGATCCACATGCCGCCGGCTGGCACCAAGCCGCCTGCGCCTGGCTCATCGCCTGGTGCAGGTCTCTGGGTGGTCGCGTACATCCCCGGCAAAGGCTTCGAATGGGTCTCGATCACGCCGGCGGTGCCGGAGAAGCCGCAGCCTCCCGGGCAGCCGAACGTGCCGACCATTCCGGTCAATCCCGATCAGCCCAATCAGGGCCTACCCGGTGGTGGCATGCCGCCGCACGCATCGGGTCAGCCGGTGCCTCCGACAGCCGGACAGCCACTGCCGCCAACGGCACAGCCCAAGGCGTAGCGCACCACGACGCATGCTGGTGGGGGACTTCTCCCCCACCAGTCAGCTCAAGGAGAAACGGTCATGGGCGCCAACATCTGGTTTTGGCTGATCTTTGTGCTGGTCGGCCTCTTCGGAATCTTCGCGCAAAATCCGTGGCGACCGGCCGGGCCAAACTACCCGTGGGCACCGTTCGGCTCGTGGCTGGTTTTGTTCATCCTGGTTGGCATCCTCGGCATCTCGGTGTACGGCTCCCCTATACGATGACCGGGCTGTAGAGAGCGAGGTGCCGCCTCTGCCGCTCTACCCACCAGCACCGCCGCCGATCTGTAAAGGTTGTTGAACTTGTCGGACGGGGTGCGTTAGCCCCCAGCCAACCCTCTCCTTGTCCGATAGGCAGAACGCCCGGAGGCCCTCCTCCGGGCGTTTTTGCGTCAGAGGAGCCACAACGCCACCATCGTGACGAATGCGTACGCCAGCGCCCCTTTGGCAGCGCCCAGGAGGCCTTCCATCCACCAGTAATACCCGACGCAGATTGCGCCGAAGAGGGCGATCAGGACGTCGATGCGGCGCGGGTTCAAGGAGCGCCCGGGGCGCGGCGGGAGCAGCGGGTTATTGGCCCAATCTTCGAAGCGATCATACAGCCGGCGCATGCCGGGCCAGCCAATCGAGAATCTCTTCACGGCTTTTGCTGCCGATGTTGGGAACGCGCGTGAGATCGATCTTGGCCACCGCCTCTGGAGTCGTTCCCTCGCCCCACATCAGCAGCGCATTGCGGCTACGTGGGCTTAGCTCCCAGCTGGGATCGCCGCTTTCAATCCCGTGGACAAGCTCACGACCCTCTGTGGCCAGCTTCCAGGCGTGTTGCCTGGAGATACCGCGCCGTTCGGCAATTTGATTAAGGTTGCACCCAGAGCGGTACAGCTTGAAGACGGCCAAAGCTGCGGCCCGAGCCTTGAACCTGAGAGGGTCCACGGCCGGGCCGCTGTGCTTGTCGCTTAGGCTGCCGCCTGACGCCGACGCCGCCATCCGAGGAAGGCGAGCGCACCGACGATCAAACCGGGAAGGCCTGCGCCGACAATCGGACCGGGAACGGGGGCGGCGGCGACGGAGATGTTGCCGCTGTAGCCGCTGGTGCCACTGCCGGTACCCTGGAACTCGGCGTAGAAGATGCCGGGACCGTTCAGGAAGCCAGAACCGCCGACGATCTGGCAGTTCGGCGTGATGATGCAGGCCGACGCGGCCTGCGGACCGAACAGCAAGTTGTCATCCGCGTTGTTGACGATCTGATCGAGACCCGCATCCCAGATCGCGGCATTCCAGCCGGTGATTTGATCTTGAGGAGATGCGTAGGTGTTGGTCGCGTTGGCGATGGTGAATGTGGACGCTTGGGTGATCGTGAAGGTGACCTGATCCTCAAAGGGGCCAGCGCCGGGAGCAAGAGAGAAATTGCCCTGTTGGCTGGTTGGATCGGGAGTCAGGATGTTGAACATGGCCGCCTGCGATGCCACCGTCATGGCGAACAACGCAGCGGTCGCGAGCAGAAGCTTTTTCATGTGAGCCTTCCCTGTAAAGATCTTGAGCTAGGGCAACACTAGAACCCCGTGGCGGTTTCCGCCACGGGGTTTTTAGTTAAGCCACCGCTGCCTTGCGACGGCGGCGCGCCAGACCCATCAGGGTCAGGCAACCGACGATCAGGCCAGGCAGGCCGGCACCCACGATGGGACCGGGAACCGCCTGCGGGGTCGGGGTGCAGCCGGGGCAGACGCCGCCAACATCGAAGCCGACTCCAGAGCCGCCGTTGAGGTAGGGCACTGTTGAGTCGATGTTCTGGAAGCGGAAGTAAGCGTCGTCGAGCGAGATGCTCGTTAGAGCCGAGCCAAAGATCAGGTTGAATTCACCGCTCGTAGACTGGCCGGGCGTCAGAGTATTGCCGTTCGCGTTGCAGCTGTTCTGGCCCGCCGAGAAGCACATTTCGATGACGTTGGCGCCAGCGACGTTCGGGAACTGCGGATTGAGCAGCGCCAGATCGTATAGTCCGGTGCTATTGGCACCGGCCACGTTCGGGGTCGTGTTCAATCCGAACGAGGTGATCGACGACATCGTCGTGTTGCCGCTTGAGGTATTGGTGACGGTGTAATCGAAATTCCACGTCTGGGTGCCATTGGCGTTGAGCGTAGCGCCATCGTACTGGAGATACAGCGTTCCAGTCAGGCCCGAGATCGGGACAGCAACACCACCAACGTCGGCATAGCCCTGGATCTGGGTGGTACCACTAAGGCCGACGTCACCGACATTGACCGTAACGGCGTAGGCAGGAGCGGACAGGGCGCCGAGAATGGCGGCCGCCGCAAGAAAGCGTCGCATCGTTTAGTCCTCCATGGAGTGGGATAAGCATTCACGCTTGTTGCAACCCTGAAAGCCTAGTCCAGTTTCTTAAATAATGATACCACTATTTTGTGAACAGGCAACGGCAATTCCTGAACGATGTCAGGGAACCGGCTCGTGCGAGATGAATTCCCAATTGCGATGGAAGCTCTCAGCGTCGTACCAATCCGGGGCACCGTCGAGGTTCTGCACTAGCCAGTCGCCCAGGTTAATCCGTTGCTTACCGGACAAACGCACCAGATACAGATCGCCGACCGCGTCGTTGTCGGTGTAGCTGCGCACCCAGCCCGGCGGCGTCGCCAGCACATCGGTATACTGCCACGCGCTCCTGATGTCGGATCGCCGGCGCACGCGCATTAGAACGCCACGTATTCGGCGGCAGGATCGCCGTCCGGGCGGCGCCGTCCGGTGCCGGGCTGGCGGATCCAGCCGTCCGGCGGATCGCCCATGCCGTCCCATGTGGCAATGGCGACAACGGCCTGTGCGAGTGTTGGGTAGCACCAACGATTGTCGTAGCCACTGGTGTCACCAGTTCGACCGGTGACAATCGCATAGGTGAACATCAGCGGCAGGATCGCCATCCAGCGCCCGTTCGGTAATGGGGTTGGCACCAAGTAACCGTTATCCATGAGGAACTGGAGGTAGCCGGCCTCTGCGAGTCGCTTGTCCTCGATCATATCCACACTTCCAGGATCGCCGGATTGTCACTGTCATGGCGGCCGATGTTGCGCAGTCCCGGCGGCAACCCGGCGCGAATCTCTTCGAGCGTGTCGGCCACCCAAGCTTTGGTATCATATTTGACGCTGCCGTCAGCCATCGCATAGTGGCGGCGCACGACGTAACCTTTAGGATAATCTTTCGGGCGCTGGTAGATCGTCCACAGGATGATGAATCGGTTATCGGTCATGCGTCCTCTTCAGGTGGACCGTCCAGTTGTTGGTGTCCGCATCAAATTCGATGGAGTGCAGAATCAGCCGCTCCTGGTCGTCCATCCTGAAGTGAACAACCGTTTCATCCGGCTCGCTGTGCTGCACGCGCATGAAATAGGTTAAGAATCGTTTGAGCTTCATCGTTGCTGGTCTCTCCATTCTTGCCACGACGGATCGGTCATCTTGTGCGTCACCCATTCTTCAACGTCGGGCTTGCGCACCAGCGCCTTGCGCCGTCTCGGCCAGCAATAGGGACAGAACTGCGAGCGATAGCGATCCGAATAGAGCAGGTGCTCGACGCAGAAATGAAGCCCACAGCCGCGATCCTCGCCGTCGGTGTTGATCATGCCGCAGACGTAAGCGAGACCACGGTCAATCCGTTTGTCGCAGCCGGGCAGGTCGCACAGCGCCGGCACGCCGTAGCCGATATCCCGGCCGTCCTTGCCGATGCCGACTGCCCAGCTCATTCGGGCGGCTCCCCAACCTCGACCATGATCGGCGGGTGGCCGGTGCCGAGGATTCGAACATGCACCGGTGCTCCGGCGTTCAGTGCAGCCAGCTCGCGTGGTGACGGAAACCAGGCGGTCACCATCGCCGGTGTATTCTCGCCGTTGACCGCATCGTTGATCAACTCGTCACGCACCGGCAGGCCGAGATAGCCCTGGGATTTTCCCAGCAAGCGCGTCGCACCCTTAATTCGGCCGATCTGCATTCTGCGCTTTCATCATCAGCCATGCCATGCGTAGCTTGCTCGTCGTGGGATTCGCCACGATGCCGACGTACTCGTCACCGGTCGGCTTGCGCAGCCGTCCGCGTCGCGTGAAAATATTCCATTCGCCGCATTGAATGCACAGCGTGATATCACCCGGCGCCGGTGCCTGCTGGCCGTCCACGGCGCTTGCCGCCTCGACCGCATGCTGGCAGAAGGCGCAGCGCGCCGGGTAATCGAAGGTCTTCATTGTGCTTGGCTGGCCCAGTAGTGCAGCAGCGCGGCGAACTCCTCCTTCGACTCCAGCCGCTTGCGCCGCTGCGCCAACTCGGACATCTCGGTGCCGATCTCCATCAGCTCGGTGTAGGTGCAGGAAAAGATGGCGTTGGCCAGGTTCTCTTTCGGCGTCGGCCGCAGGCCAGCGTTCATGGTCTCGTCGGTCTTGCGCGCAATCTCTTTGGCCATCGTGTCGCTCCTGTTGGTGTGAAACCATTTCGTTGGTCGGGCATTTGGCAGTTGGGCCGCTCGCAGGTACCCTCTTCCCCCCGTTCGCCCCACCCCTTGCTTGCGAGCGGTCCCTACGACTTGACGACCGCCGCGTTGTACTCCTCGACCGCTTTGGTAAGATCGGCCGCCATCTCTTTGATTACGGCATCCAGGCGCTCACTCTCGGTCTTCGTCTTGGCCAGCTCCGCCTCAGCCGTTTCGTAGGCGCTTTTGTAATCCATATTCGCCACCTCTCAGTTCTTTCGGCCGGTTAACGCTTTCAGCCGCTCGTTTTCAGCACGGAGTCGCTCGACTTCTTCTTGATGCGCTATCGCGGCGTTGAATGCCGTCTGCCATCCCTTTTGAAGCCGCTCGATCTCGTCTGCGGCCTCGCGGTCCATCTCGCGGTCAAACTCGTAACTATTGTTGCGCTCTTGTTCGTCAGCGCGCGCACGCAGTCGTTTCGCGATGTCCATCGGCTCGTACTTCATATCGGGTCAGCGTCGCTTCTTTTTCTTCGGCGCATGTTGCGATCCACGCTTGTAGACATCCCAGTATTTGTTATCAGCCAGCGCGCACGCACGACAACGACGGCGGTTGTTGCGCGTGCGCTCGATGTAGGTGTTTTCCCGCGTGAACTTGTGGCCGTGTATACAGTGGGTTTGAGTACGGTGGCCCATCAGACCAACGGATCGGCTGCGGCTTTCTTCTTCTCCTCGTCGGTGAAGGCCATCGGCGCTCCGACCGAAGCATAAGCCGCGCGCATATTCGCAGCTTGATGCATCGTGCCGGCGAGGTTGGCCTTGGCCACCTGCACCGTGGCGTGCGCAGCGTTGCCATAACTGGCGGCCTGCTGGGCGTTGTCGAAGTTGGCGCCGAGGAAGATCACCTGCCAATTCTTGGCGCGGCAGCGGTCGAGTGCTGCTTTGGCCTGATCGACGGTCATTTCACGGCTGTGATTTTCCAGCCCGTCGGTCATGATGATGATCGCGACCTTGTCGTAGTTGCCGGCCTCGGCCAGCGATACGATGCGCCCGGTGGCGTCATTCAACGGCGTCATGCCGCGCGGCGTGGCGTCTTTGTCGGTCACCGTGTGCCAGGTCTTCGGAATGATCCGGTCGCGGATCACATCGAACTTGAAGCCATCGTGATAATCGAACGTCGCCAAGGTCACGCCGGTATCGACATTGTCGTCGGCCAGTTTCTTGACGTAGGCGTTGATCGACGAGAGCGACTCGTCCCACTTGTCTTGCATCGAGCCGGAGCGGTCGAGCAGAATGAAATCGTGTTGCATGGTACGTCTCCTGTTGGATTTTAAGAATGCCCCGGCTGTTCGATCTCTGGCGCCTGGCCGGTTTCCCAAGTGTCCGGCTCCTGGCCGGTCACCTCGACGATGGCTTGCGCCATCACCCGCTTCATCAGATCCATGAAGTCTTGTTTCAGCACGGGATCGCGATTGACCGCGCCGATGACCACCGAGCCGATCAGCTTGGCATTGTCCATGGTATCACGCTGCGCCATGTAGGCGTTCCAGAAGTGACCCTCGTGGCGCAGCGCCAGCCGAATCGCCATCTTCTTGGTTTTCATTCTGGTCGCCTCCTCAGCCGCGCCAGCTCGGCAGCGTCGTAGCTACGCAGTTCGCGACAGGTGGCCAGCTGCTCGCGCAGGTTTTTGATTGTGTTAGCAGCCTTGATCAGGCCGCCGGAGATATCGTCGGCGGCGGATTTATCGACCGCGATGTAGATGGACGTTGCGGCCTTGCGCAGCCAATCCAGCACAACATCGGTCTCCGCTGTATTCATACCCAGATCTCCAGAAGGTTCGGTTCGTCACGCTGGTTACGGCCGATGTTGCGCAGTCCCGATGGCAGCATGTCGCGCAGCAGGTCAGGGTCTGGCGCGTGCCACGCCTCCGACTCGTTGCGGGTCAGCCCGGTGGTCAGCGCGCTGTTGATGTGCAGCAGATAGCCGTTTGGACTCCGGCTGATCATCCAGAACGTCATCGCGACGTCGTCGGCGGGAACGTATTCGTCAGGCGTCATGTCGCGTCGCCTTATCATAGAGCACGTCCTTACAAATTTGCATCAGCTCCAGCGTGACCTCACGCGTCATGACGATCTCGCACATCACGCGGCCGTCTTTGTCGTAGCCGGTAATGTGCAGGCCACAGATCGGGTCTTCACAAAAGGCGGTACCGAAATGATGCGCGCGTTTAGTAGCCACGGTGCTGCCTCAGCCGGTGCTGGACAAAGTTGTGGCCGTTCCAGAACGCCAGCGCCGTCATCACCGCACTCCAGAACGGGCGGCCGATCAGCCAGTTGTCGATGGCTGAATAGAGACAGACCGCACCGGCGAGGGCGGCCGTCGCCTGCGCGATATAATTGAGCCAGATCGCTTGACGCAGCTGCTGTGGCGTTTGCATCTAGGGTTCACCGTGATTTTTCTTGTCGAGCCAAGGCTCGGCTTCGCGCAGTGCGCTGTTCCAAGTCCAGCGCGCATAGATCCCGAACGCCAGGACGCCGGTGAGCAGAACAGCGATAGCGATACACAGGGTCATGGTTTTTGCATCTCCTGAATCGCCCACTCGATATCGCCGAGCGTAATCTCCTCGCGCGCATTGCCCTTGGCACGCGACTCGATCAGCCGCAGTGCGCGCAGCACCTGCTCCGGCCCCGGCGGATAGGTCGGCAGATGATCCATGTGATAGTACAGCCCCTTGTACCTATAATTCTGATTATCGGTGATCGGTTCGCCGCAGGCCGCGCAGGTGATCAGTGCTGGTCTGCTCATGTCTCATCTTCTTTTTGGCCGGTTAGCGGCGCTTTCAGCGATTGGTAGAGAGTTTCAGCGGCGGCGATGGCGGCAGACTGTGCATCGTTGAGTGCTCGGTATTCCGCATCCATCGGCATGGTCCAGTTGCCGCGCTCACGTTCGGCTCTCACAAGGACAAGGCGCGCGTTATATGCGGCGGATGCCTTGTGGTAGGCATCGTGCTTCCCGAACCACTCGCGCACAGCTTCGTCCATCGGATCGGCCTTCATGTCGGGTCAGCGTCGCTTCTTTTTCTTCGGTGCATGCTGCGGGCCGCGCTTGTAGACATCCCAGAGCTTGTTCTCTTCCAGCGTGCAGGCTCGGCAGCGGCGGTAGGTGCCGCGCTTGCGCCGGGAGAAGTACGTGTTCTCCGGCGTGAATTCGTGTCCGCTGAAGCAGTGGGTTTGCGTGCGGTGACCCATCACCGACTCCGTCCCGGTGGCGGCGGCCGCTTGGTGATCTGCGAGGGACCGAGATTGCGTCCATGCCCTCTGCGCGGTGAGCGCGTCAGCCGCCAGATCGCGTAGCCGACCAACGCCACGATCAGCACGTCGAGGGAAATGGTCACGTCCGCCTCGAAATATCGAAGACGTGCCAAACAAAGTTTCCTGAGATCACCGTTCCGATGAACTTACCGCTCGCCGTGAACGAACTCATCTCATGGCCAGTGCCGACAATTGCGATTTGACGGTTCTCTTTGTGGGGGGTCTGGGTGTCGACCATGGCCCACAACTGAATGCGACCGTGCTGGAGTGCAGTACTCAGGATGATCGAGCCGAGCGGCATCTCGATCTCGCGTGTGTCAGCCACTTCCAATGTGAATTTCCAGATCGCCTGTGACATTATCTTGGTCCCGGTAAGAGTGGTCCGACTTCGTGGTTCTCGTAGGCGGCAGCGATGCGCGGGATCGCGTGCTCGCCCACGGTGCGGCCGTCCGGCATGATCACGTGCGCCATGAACGCCTCCTCGAAGGTCTCGATCTCGCTCTCGACGCTCTCCAGCTTGGCCTTGATGCAGAGCAGCAGCGCGCGCCACTTGGAGCGGCGCAGCTTGGCTTCCTTGGCATCCTCACCGGGCGGCAACGGCAGATCGAAGCGAATACGCCGGTGGCTGGCTTCGAACATCACCGAGGCACGCCGTGGTTCGGCGTAATAGGCAAAGCTGCTCGCGCCGTAACGCTTGAGCGTGCGCTCGATCTCGGTTCTGGTCTGCTCAACCGGCACGGTGGTGTGGCGGGCATACATTACTGACTCTCTGCCGGGTTGAGCCGCCACTCGTCGATGTAGGCACTCTTTAGGTCGCCGCTGTGCACCCAGGCAACTTCGACCGAACAGGATGTGGTCTTCCACAAGATCGCAGTGACCACGGCGACCAGGGAGTGATCGTCATCGACGATGACGCGGTCGCCGAACTTGAAACGGCTGTCGAGCCGCAGGCCGGCGTGTTGAACCGGACTGAGATTAGCCATCGTTTTCTCCACCACATCGCGCAGATCGACGCCGCTGCGCCGGGATTTGAAGGTTGGCATCACGCTCCCCGGTTCGGACACGGACGCGATGTGATGTAGGAGCCGTCCGGCTTTGGGCCGATGGCTTCGAGCCAGCCCTCGTCATCGCAGCTCTTGCGCTTGGGCTTGCCGCAGATGGCGCAACGTGCGCGCATCTCGGCTTCGTCCATCGCCAGCATCATCTTGTTCAGATCGACGACCATCACGTGCAGCTGGTCTTGGTGACGCTGCCCGACCGGTACGAGCGGCAGGTGGTCGAGGTCTTGGTGCCGCTGTCCGAGCACGAGGTGATGGTGACACTGCCCGACTTGCGGGTGGTGCATGAGGTGCCGGCCTGGGCGCTTGCGATGACGACCATCACAAGCATAGCGGCGCTGACGAATCGCATGGTATGCTTCCTTGGTTGATGACTACTGTCTTCAGTCTGCCTGCTATCGACTGGCCGGGCCTCTCCCAGAGGCCCGGCTTTTTCGTTCAGTCTTCCTCGTCTTCGATCTCGGAAATCTCTTCTCGATCGGCGGCGTGGCGCAGCAGTGCCACAACACCAGCGAGGACTGCCGCCAACTGAGTTTCCTCGTTGCCGGTCTTGAGTTGTTCAGCGGCCTGATCGGCCGCGATCTTCAGCGCGTGTGCGTGCATCACCTTCCTCCTGTTGTGGCTTAGCAAAATGGTAGCTACCGTAACGGTTCAGGGTCTTGAGCAACTTGCGGCGTATCCTGCGCCGCTCCCAGCGACGCAGCAGCAATTCCATCGCGACCGCGAGCCACGTGATCAGGATCACAATAGCCCAGGCACGGTCGCTCATATTAATCCATTCGAGCCACTTCAAACGAACGATCCGGCTGCACAACAACGAATATGTCGCTCTGGTACAGCAGAATTGTTTCGTCGCGCAGTGTCGTCATCGCTAGCGGCTTGAGCGGTGGGTCACCCGGATATTTTAACGTGTTATTGTCAGACAATTGAAATTTGTCTTGCCCGAATGCCCTCCAACCTCCGTGGATGTAACGCTCGTTGAACTGTTCGGCGGCTTTGCGCTCATCCTCGACGACGAGGAAGTACGGAAGATACGGACCGATGTGTTCCGCTGTCATAGCCGGATGCAGCAGCCGCCAAGTCGGATGACTCATTTTTCGCCCCTGTTGCGCGCAAAGCTGACCGTGTGCAGTACCTGCACCACCTTGAAGGTGGCGCGCGGATTCTCGTGCGCGGCTTTGGTAGCGATGCGCAGCGCATCGTCTTCGTCATAATGACCGGGGCTGTAAACCACCCGGCCGTTGCGTAGAATGTAGAACGACTTCATTTGCCGCTCCCATTCATCTTCACCCACTGGCGCTTGTAACCAATGGCGCGCCCGGCGGCTTCCATGCTGGCGCTCTGCGGTCGCCGCGTCTTACCGAAGAACCAGCCGCGCATCGCCGGCGTCGTCGGACCACCTTCCTCGGCGATCTGCTTGAGATCCTTGGACGTGACGCGGTGACCGAAGTGGTCCTCGACCACCGTTCGGAATTCGTCTATCGCAGGATCCTTGGTGCGGAAGACGTAACTGCCGTACGTCTTCATGATTTCACCACGGCGTAGCTGACCTTGACGCCCTTGCCCTTGCCGCCGTTGCTCTTCTTCAGCACACCTTTGGTGACCAGCTGCTTGGCGTAGTAGTGCGCCGTCGTCTCCGGCCGGCCGAGATGCCGGCAGAAATCACGCAGCGTCTCGTGGCTGAACGTGGTCAGGTGCAGCTTTTTGGCGTAGTCGAGGAACAGGTCTTCGATCTTGCCATCGTTCTTAGCCACGACCTTGCCGTTCTTCAGCGCGCCGTTGATCACCGGCAGCACCTCGGGCGAACCGATGGCAATGCCGGTGAGGCCGCGCAGTGCGTCGGCCAGCTTGCGATCATCGCATTGGAAGACGATGCGAAACATCAGCGCCTCCCATCGGTGTTGGAAGGTACGCTGGCTTGGATTTTGTTTAGTTCGTCTTCCCAATTGCGCTTGGCAATCGGCTCGACTGTACCGTTGAGCTTGCGCGCTGCATCGCCGGCAGCGTTGAACATCTTCACCGTCTGCTGGCAGAACGCCACATAGGCGGACACCGAGTCGGTGATGCCGAGCACCTGCTTGCCGATGGCGGCAATGAACGCTTCGCCGTCGGCATGCAATTTTGCATGCATCTCGTCGGCGGTCTTCAACATGTTGCGCACGTCGTCGACGGTCTTGTCACCTGCGGCGCGCAGCGCGTCAGTAGTGAGCGCACTTAAGCGCGTGTGGTCTGCCTCAGTCATTGTTGACTCCTTTTTATAGATACTCTTTCGCAATCCTATCGAGCACCGCACCGAGCACGGTGAGCGGTTCGCCATTCGGATTGCGACTCAAGGCGTGCCGCATCGTGTTCAGCGGCACGCCGTATTGCAGCGCCATCGACGTCAGCACGGCGCTGTCGTGGGTGATGCTGCTCATCTCGGAACCAACCTTGGCTCCGTCGATAAAGATCTCGCCGACCCGGTCATCGGCATAAAAGCCGACGGTGATGGCGAACTGCGTATTCTGACCGCCGAAGGTCATGTTGAACGTGACACTGCGCCGGCGCTCTGGCAGCAGATCGCGCAAAGCCACCCTCACTGGGTCAATTCCGATTCGAGTCCGAGAGAACGGGCACAAGCGTGGTAGCCATCGCCAGGGCGGCCACGCTTGGTCACGATACAGGCCGTAATCATGTCCTTGCCGCCGCTCATCTTGTGCCGGGTGTTCACGTCATCGAGCAGGTCGCCGACCAGCCACTGTGGATGCTGAACGATCTTCGCGAACTCCTCATAGGTCATCGTCAGTTTGTGGGTGTTCAGAAACGCGACGACGGCGCAGGCCGTATCGAGCTTGCTGATCGGTGCAAATGTTCTCATGTTGGCTCCTGTAAATTCCGTCGTTCGACCGGACGTCCCTCGCGTTCAGCACGTTCGATCCCCTGCCACATACCCGGACTGATGCCGAGATCTTGGTAGACCACGGTAGCCTCGGCATGCCGGCCCCACGCCAACCCCGCTGCGATGCCCATGGCACGCTCGACCACATCGTCATCCCGCAACACACCCGGCTGGGTGTAGAGCAGATGCGAGGCGAGAGGCGCCTCACCACGCTTGAGCGAATCGCGCAGCGCCGCACGGGCGTATTGTTTGTTGCGTTCGACGTCGCCGTTGTAGGGCGATTCCAGAATCACCAGACGCATCATCTCACTCGTAAAGCTGCGGTTTGATTTGTTGCTTGGCGCGGATCTTGTCGATGTTCTCCCAGGCACGGGCCAGTTCAGCGTCGCCGGCTTGCCACATGTCGAACCCGTGCACGCTGCTCAGCGCCGCAATCGTCACCATCACGCCGCCCAGCTCCTGTGCCGGTTGGCCCTGCGGTCGGTCGAACACGTAATCGACCAGCCGGTGTGCCGCCTCACGGGTACAGTCGAGTGACTGCACCAGTTCCAGCGACTCTTCGAGGAAGCGATGATTGCGTTCCTGCCGGTTGCGCACGATCTCATTCGAGAAGCACGCCATGATCCAGTCCATCACGAGATGCTGGTAGGTCTTCATGGCTTCTTCTCATCGACAATGAATTCATAAGCGCGCCAGTAGACGCGCGGCTGATGCACACCGGACTTCTCAGCGCGGCGCTTGTCGCAATAAGCCTCGGCCTTCTTCTCGGTCGAGAAGACCGAGTCGGGATAATCGTTGCCCATCACCACGTAGACCTTCATCACAGCAATCCGTTCTTGGCCAACGCCGTTTTAACCGCCGCGACTTTATTCAGCTCCGATTCAATGCTGGTTGTGCGCTTATCGACCTGTTGACGGATCGCGGCGGCTAGCACCTTGTTCATCTGCTTGACCTGAATCAGTCCGGTCTGCACGCCCTCTCGGATCACCTTACGGTCGAGCGACTCGGTTGAGTTGGCAAAGGCATGGCGTACGTCCCAAACCAGATCATTCTCCGAGTAATCACCCAAAACCGAAACCTCGACGACGACACGAACTGTTTTCCATTTGCGCGGCATCACACGATCCACTGGCGCCAGTTATCGCCGGTGATGGCGTCACTTAGATTCATCTTGGTGCGCAACGCGTCGATGATCTTGTCCTCGATCGTGCCGTAGCAGCGCAGATCGTAGTAGCCGACACTGCCGCCCTTGCCGACCGCTTGCGCACGCTCTTCACTTTGCATGCGGTGCTCCAACGAAAATGTGTTGGAGTAGTAGATGACGGTATCCGCCACATCCCAAGTACGGCCGCGACCGCCGGCGGCCGCCGTAGCAACCATGAACCGGCATTTCGGATTAGTCTTGAATGCACGCTCCTCAGCTTCGCGGCTTTTGGGATTGCCGCCCCAGAAGCGCGCGGTTGATCCTGTGCCGTAGACCTTCTCGATGGCGGTGGTGATGCGCCGGACGTTGGCATCATAGGCGGCCCAGATGATCGCTTTCCCTTCCGTGTTCTCGAGGATGCTCATCATCTCGTCGGTGCGGTTCTCGGGGATGTCGCTCTCGACGCCGTCATCACTCATCGTCACGCCGCACAGGATCTGGTGCAGCCGCAGCATCTGGGTCAACACGATCGTCGCTGTCACGCGCTCGGCGTTCTCCAGCTCGGCCACCGCATAGTCGAGCATGTCGGAGTAAGCGACCTCCTGTGCCTCGGTCATCTCGACGTCGCGGGTGATGAACATCTTCTCCGGCAAGTCGTAGCAATCCGCCAGCCGCACCCGGAACATGTGCGGGCGCATCTTCTCCTTGAGCTCGTCGAGGTTCTGGTAACCGACGATAACATCAACCATGCGGCCGCCGGGCCCAAACGGCTTGCGCTGGATGACAGCGTAGCGTCGCTTGAATTCATCGAAGCTGCGGAAACCGAACGGATGATCACCGAGAAAATTGAACTGGGCGTAGACATCAAGCGGTGACTGCGGTGACGGCAACCCGGAAAGAATGCGCCGCTTGGCTGCGTACTTGGCCGCTTGAATACAGAAGCGCGTACGCGAAGCAGTCGGGTTCTTAATGGTGGTGCTCTCATCGATCACCATCGTGGTCAGTCCCTGCTGCATGTACTCCAGGCACAGCTCACGCGCGGCTTTTACGGTCGAGAGCGCCTCGACATTGACCAGCAGAATGCGCGGTCCGTGGTAAGCCATGAACGCGCGCATCGCGCGCTGCTGCGCGGCGTTCGGTCCGGATTCCCACAAGGCAAAGCGCACGTCAGCCACCAGCTCGTCGGACAGGTGCTTCTTGGCGTCGGCTTCCCAGGTGCGATAGACGCCGGCCGGTGCGACCACCAGCATCTGATGGATCGTGCCGTCGAGCTCGTCCTGGCCGAACTCGTCGAGCACGGTCTTGGTCTTGCCGGTGCGCATTTCCATGAACAAGGCGAACGCCTTGCGATCATTAAGCGCAGCGATCGCCTGGTTCTGGTGTTTCCAGCGCGGCAGCTTGGGTTGGTATGCTGGTGTCTTGGCGAGCATCACAGCACCAGCTGTTCGAAACTAGCAGTCAGCGCCGTCAGCGGTTTGTTCGGCTGGCCGTCCGGGCGAATCGGATTGACGTCCGCTTGGCGCGCCCAGAAGGCCATCGCCTCACCGGGACTGGCAAAGCGCAGCGCCTTGCGTGGGTCATCGGTGTAGACGCCGTAGCCACGGCCCTTGTAGGCGTTGTGGTCGAACGACTTGAGCCACTGACCGGCATGCGGACAGGGTGCGCCGTTGGCAAACTCAACGGCGCGGATCACAGTGACGGTTTTCATTTGCCGTTCGCCTTCTTCTTGCTGCGCGGCTCGAGCCAGTATTCGACTTCCGGGTGGCCCGGATACTTGCCGTCCTTGGCCAGCCGGAATGTCTCGCGATTGGCGTCGATCTTCTCGATGAGATTGTTCATCACCACGGTGATGTTCTTGAGCGGGAACTTGACGTCCCACTTGCCCAGCGCCTTACGGCCATCGGCGATATCAGCACTGCTGACCCGCTTACCGTTCTTCGGCAGCATGTCGAACAGGTGATTCTCCATCATGGTGTAGCGGACGTTCTTGGGAAACTTGGTGAGCTCGTACGACATGATCATTTCCATTTCGTGGTATCAGTAAACTTGCTTGCTGGCAAGCCGGATCCGGCCGGCGTTGTGCAATGCTTCGGCCATCGCCTCGGGGGTTCTGGCATTGACTTCGTGCGGCGGAATAGTGCCCTTCTCCAGTTCCTCGACGAACCACGCCTCGATCACCGCATGCGATAGCAGCAGGGTCTCGGGCCAAACGATGCGGATGCTCATGTTGCTGCCTCCTGCTTGACCAGAGCGCGCAGCAACAGCGCGGTCAGCTCGTACTCGCGCGCGGTGCCGATCAGATCCTTCTCGCGTGCCTGGCGCGCCCACTCCTCACGCTCGGCCGCCATCTGCTCGGCCTCCTGCGCCGTGGGCAACGTGACCGGTTGATATTTATTAGCGACGACAACCATCATCCTCTCCTCGTATTGATCGGCTACCCAACGGGCGTAATCTTCTTCAACCCATTCGCCCATCACCCTCTCCTTGCGTAGCGACGCGCCGCCGGGTCAATCGATTTGGCGCCGCGCAGCTCGGCCTGAAGGATCTTGCGTGCGACATAATCCTTGGCGCGCACCGTCATGGCGCGCGGCACCGCGATGCCGTGCTGGCGCATCGTGGCGTGCGCCCACTGCTCGGCCTCCAGCTCGATCACGTGCTTGGGCTTGCGCTTGTACTCAGACAGGCTGCGCTCCACGATGGGATAGTGCAGCACCGCGTGTGCGCACTCATGCAGGAAGATGTAGAGTGCCTTGCGCGTTACCGGCTTGGGCGCATCGATGGTCTTGGTGCGATAGATGCAGCGACCGCTCAATGCTTTACGATACTTCACAGTCCAGCCGGCTGGCACATAGAAGGTGCCGATCGCCAGGAACTTCTCGGCTGCGGCGCGACGTGCAGCCTGTAGCTCAGCGCCAGTCAAACGGATCATGTTCGGGATCTTTCCTTGGCAGGTTTCAACTGTTCTCATAATAGCATAAACAACTAAGAAGTCAATAGCTGTTTTTCATGTGAAACGGTGTAGTCGTGCAGGACAAATCCAAGCGACGTGTCGCCACGGGTATGTTCTCGCACCCAGATGCGCTCGCCCGGATGCCAGCGGTTGATACGGAAGTGGCCGCGCACTTGGTGGCCGCGCCGCCGGGCGATCGCAATGGCGCGCTTCGCCACCAGCGCATAACGTTTGGCCGGCACGGTCAGGCTGATCACGGTGTGATCGCAGAACCGCTTGTAGCTGCCGCGCGAGAGATAGCCCTTGTCCGACTTGATCTCGGCCTGTGTGGTGGGCAGATCGTTCAAGGTGGCCAGCAGGCTCCACAGATAGCGCGCGTCGTGCGCCATCTCGCCGAGCGGATTGAAATATCGACCGGCCATTTTCCGGAACACCGCATCAGCTTTGCGCGACATGTACGGCGCTTGCAGAATGGAAAACGATTCCGTTTGATAGCTCAACACGCCGCTTAAGATGCCGGCTGGCGTTGCAATAGTTGATGGATCGCCACTTTCGAGATAGCACGGCTGATCCTGGTGATAAAACGAATCGCGCGGCCACGGCGGCACGCTGTCATCGCAAGTCCAGGCATAGGCGAACTGTCCAGCGTTCGGCAAAAACTGCCGGCTATTGGCGCCGTCCCAGCTGTGGCTGGTACAATGCAGCGCCATGAACGCAGTCTCGATCTTCGGGTGCTGCATCAGCAGCCAGCCGGTGCGATCCGGTACCGAATCCGGCTCGGCGACGATCTCCGGGTGGTAGGCTTCCTTGACCCGCCGCCGGTGCGCCTGCTTGTCAAATTCAATCCAGGTGATGGCGTGCGGCAGCCGCGCCAAACGGCGCATGCTTTCGATCAGGTGATGCCGCTTCGCGTCAGTCTTGCAGGCATTCAGTGTGGTGTAGGACAGGTCGGCCATAAAGGTCGACATGCTCTCGTCGAGCACGAACTTGCGCGCCTGGGCGATGTGGCTGGCCACCCAGTTGTTGGGATCGATCTCACGATAACTGCGCCGTGACCACTCGCGCATGATGTCGTCGGCAAGCGTGGGGGCGGGTTTCATGGCGCTGCAACGTTTTGCCGAACGTACCGTCTGGCCTGCTCTAGATAGTGAAAATAGCCAGCGCGAAGGTCGCCGATGATGACGTACCAGAAGCCTTTTTCGCCGGCGATGTAGACGTCTTCCCAATGTTTCATGTCCAGCCCCTTATTTCCTTGTTGTAGTTGAAGCCGATGCCGCCAGCGTCGACGATGCCGACCAGTTCGCCATCGACATATCCGACGTGACCACCCTGCTGGTTGCGGGTCAGGATGTGCGGGTAGATCTTGAACCTGCGGTCGCAGAAAAATTTGCCGCGTGCGGTGATGCGGAGGTAGCCATTGCGCGGATTGCCGTCTTCTTTTGTCCCGCCATGCAACTCGATCAAGCCCCAAAACCGAAGCTTCGAACACTCCGGGTGGAGACCCGAGTGCAGCAGATAGTGCGCGCCGTGCACCCAGTGCCCTGACGTGTCGTCGAGGTGGAATTGCAGATTGCTGTAGATCGCCGGGCGCTGGAAGTAGCGGTACAGCGCCGACAATTGCACCACGAACGAGTTGTTAAACGCGCGCTTCTTGACGGCATGCAAAGCTTCGCAATGCTCACAGCACCACTTGCTGTTCATTATTTCCTTGGCCTCATCAGGCGTGTACACGCGTACGCCGGGCAGGCCGGGTGCCAGAATACTAGACGGGCGGCGCGGCGGCTTCACGACTGAAACTCCGTGACCTTGATGGTGCTGCCGGGATTGCGCAGCATCATCTCGGCCCAGGCTTGCAGCATGGTGTCGACCAACGCGGTATGGCTTTCGCCTTCGAACAGCGGCACGCTGCGGGTGTCGAGGGTATAGCCCTCATGATCACACAGCTCGATCAATGCGAGTCGCATGTCAGTCCTCGTCCGTCACGGTGATGGTGTCGCCTGTGCTCATCGACATGCAGGACGCGATGATATCAATAGCGGCCTGGGCGATGGCCTCGGTGGTGGCGTCGTCGTAATCGAGCACGACCTTGGCGAGCTCGCCGCCAGGTCCGTTCAATCTGATCACTGTCTTCATGGCAGGTCTCCTTGTTGCGATGACCGTAATCTAGCACGTGATACCAGAAAGTCAAGCTCTTATTTGCATGCATAACTAGAAATGAGCTATTGACTTTGCTCTCGTGCTGTGCTAGATGAACGACATGCAAGCAGAGACTCGCATGCCGTATTACTTGACTAGACCACAGCACCAGCCTGGGCGACCGCCCAGCGCAGCCGTGGACCGCGCAGCGTCGTGACCTTGGTGCGACTGCCATCACGCCGGCCGGCCTGTGGCGAACGCCGGTCGGTCCGTGGCTTGAGCGGGCGCAGATGGATGATGCGATCGCCACTGGCTTCGAGCTCTTTCAGCAGCTTGCGCTGGCCACCTGGGGTATCGTTCATGCGACCGATGCCGTCGCTGTGCGCGTAGACGTAGCAGGTCAACGGCATACCATTACGGTCAACCTGCGCCACCACGAAGGCGCGCGTGTAGAACCAGTCGATAGTGCCCTCGACAACGTGCGGGAAGCAGTTCTCGTTGGCCTTGGCGCAAATCGCCATAGTGCAGGTCTGGGTGTTACCAGCGCCGCCGAGTGTGATGGACCGAGAGACGTGCTCAGCTTTAAGCGGGATGAAGACGTCGTGCTTGGCCTCAATGACTTTGACCCAGTGGGTGATGATCTTGCCGGTGTGTGCGATCTTGATCCGAAACGCGTGGCGGATCGCCCGGGTGCGTCGGCGCTTACTCATGAGGGCCTCTCCCTTAGCTGTTGCACCAAGGCGGCTGCCTTGGCGGCCGTGGCCTCGGCCAGCTCACGCATGTCCTGGTCGAGGTGTTCGGGGAGACTGCCGTCATAGACGTCGATCAACCGCCAGGCGGTGTCGATCCGGTTCATGAAGGCGATCTTGTCGCTGCTCCGGGCCTCGGCCACAGAGGCAAAAGGTGCGGAATTTCGCTTACGTTCCCGATACTTACGGAGCCGTTCGGCTCCCGTCATAGCCTTCTCGGAAATAGGCGGGCGACCGATGCTGACTTTCGTTTCGCCTTTCGTTACAGGCTCGGACTCGGACTCGGCCCAGCGGTGCTCGTTGACGTAGGGTTCCCCGCAGCCGCAGCGGCATATCGTGAGTGTGTCGCATTTGACACACTGCAAACGGCCACCACTGAAGGCCAGGTTCCCGAGCAACTGGTTGAGCTGTTCGGTGGGCAGCGGCACACGCTTCCGGGCGAAGGCGGCCCAGCTCATTTCGTCGGCCGGCATATCCCGAGGCTCGACCTTCTCGTAGTCCTCGCGCAGCTTGGCTAGACCCCAGCCCGCCGCCACGGAGCGCCCCGCCTGTGCGTAGTTGACGATATTCTGGATGGTGACGGGGATCGTCTCGGTGAACACGTCGTAGGTCGATTGGTAGGGTCCGGCCAGCGCCTCGGCCCGCACCGCGCGCGCTGACTTGAAAGGAATGCGCGGTCCGTCGTCATCGTCCGCCGACGGCGCGAATTTATAATCACGCTGCGCCTTGGTGATGATGGCCTCACCCTCGGCGACCGCTGCCTTAACCGCCTCAATTAATTTTGACGTGTCCGTCATGGCCGACCTCGATCAAGGTTTCGGCGGCACCAACGGATCCTTGAGCAGGGGTTTCTTCAGGCTGAAGGTCTTCTCGATCTTGTCATAGGTGTAGTACTGCGAGAACTTGACCACGACGCCACGGATCGATTTGAAATTCACCTTGTCGTCGCGCGCCAGCTCACAATCGGTCTTGCGCAACCCGGCTAGAATCTCTTCTTGGGTGAAGCGGCCGGTTGGATGATCGTGGAATTGCAGGACGTGGTCGATAAAAGGGCGCATCTTGTTGCGCTTAAATGTGCGCGGCGCTTTGGTTTTAATTTCGACTGGTGCTGGCTCGGACGCATGACCATTCCTCGTTATGGCCAGGATCTTGTGTAGCACGGCGAAGTCACTCGGCTGGCAGGGCAGCTGGTCGATCGCGTCCCAGACCAGCTCGCGCAGCTTCACGACGATCGGATCGGGCTCTGGAGAATTGGTAGGAGGTGTGCTAGCAATAAAATCGGCCATGGACTTCCACTCCCTGGTTGACGGGTCATGTGCTTGCCAGTTCATGATCCTAACGGCGGTTTGCTTGTAAAAGCAAGCCGCCGTTTTCTTATGGCAAGGCAGGTTGCTGATGTATTACGCCATAAGAAGAGCAGCGAGCACACCCAACTCGCTGAAACTCTTAATCAAAACAGCTTTGTGCGATTAACCGTCGTGGGATTTGCAATTCGCGTTGCCGAGCGTCCGCGAAAGTAGCTGCCAGTCCCAACGCGCCGGCCCACCACTCCAGTGCCCAATGCAGGTGACGGTATCGATTCGCTGGGTGAGCAACTCGCGCAGCTTGCTGGCGTGGAAAAACCAGAGCTCGTCGTGCGCCCGGCGTACCGCGCAGAAGACGCGGGGATTGAAGCGCAGCCGGCGTTCACACCAGCCGATCTGCATCGGCCGGATCACACAGCGCCAGTGATCGGCGCGCTTGTTCTCGATCCAGCCTTCGATCCCACCACCGGCGGCGTAGTTCATGTCCGGCACACCGCCGGAGGTGCTGCCAGTCTCGATCGCTTGCCAGTCAAAGCCGCGCAGATTTTTACGAAAGATCTTGCGCAGCTCGTCGTCACTCACGTGGCGCCGCCGCGATACAGTGGCGGACGATAGTCTGGATCATCGGGGTGCTTCGCCAGCAGCGCGTAATGCGCCTTGCGCGCACAGCTGAGCATCTGCTCGACATTCGGCTGCGCACCAATCAGCTCAGTGAGTGCTTCCAGACAAACTTCGATTCGTGCGGCCGCCTCACGCATCAGGTCACCATCCTCGGCGACCAGGGCCCGCATGCGCAGGTCATCGACGATCATTGGCGTATGAAATCCCGATCGGCTGGTGGTGGCGGACTGTTGAACATCTGCTTCACCAGGCCATCGAGCTGCGCCATGAAGTTGCGCGCCACCGCCTCGTTCGGCAGATCGGAGAACCAGATGTGGCCGATGAAGGTACCGTTCGGCTGCGGGATCAATCCGCCACCGATGTTGATCTTGGCGCCCTGCGGCGGATCATTTGCGTTGGACATCGGCCATCTCCTGTCGGTAGTACCAGGCGCACATGCGCAGAAACTCTGGCTCGTTCTTTGCGCCGGGACCGTTGAGCGCCAGCAAAGCAACATTTTGAGCTAGCACGCTGAGCATGGCCTTCGCCATCTTCTCGGGTGCGATGTCAACCACAGTGGCGTTCTGCACGAAGTCACCGAGCACTTGATCAACACGGTCGGCCAGGTGATTGGTCAGATCCTTGAGGATGATATCGTGATCGTTACTCATGTCGCTTCCGCCTCAGCCGGGAAATTGAGGTAAGCGTACTCACCCCACGCAGCTAGCGCCGCACGGTCGTAGGCTCGTGCTGCGTCCTGTTCTGATTCGTACCGGCCAAGACTCTTGGTACGACCGTCGAGTTCGATACAAGCGTACCACTTACGTTTTGCCGCAAGCCACGAAACACCTTTGAACCGCGAGCTACTGTTGCGCCAGCCTCTGGCGTTACGCATGTTCTGCGTGTGAGTCGCTACACGAATGCTGGTGTGATCAGCAGGATCATGCCAGCGATGATCGATATGGCTATCATCCGTCAAATTGTGAAACGCTTTTCCAATTAGACGATGGATATACACCTTACGCACCACGCCATCCTTGTCACGCAGCTTCAAGTACGGATAACCGTGATCCTTGTCGACAGCAGCTTTTAAGATTCCCGGCGGCACACTTGCGTGAGACACATGAACTACGCGACGGACCTGTCCATCACGCGACACTTCGTAGCCGGGAAAATCAATACAGGTTTGCCACGTCATGGCACTGCCTCGTTACCAAAAAAGTCCCACCCTGCCGGTGCCTCGCCACGCGCGAACAACTCGAGTTTGGGTAGGTTTGGGTAAAACTTTTCGATCAGTGCCCGGAACTCGGGCGGCTTGGCGCTGTGGCGAATGGCTGGGTAGTTGAGCACCGACGGCGGCTGGGTGCCCGGAGCCAGTGCTGGAATCTCGCCGCGAGTGCCGATCAGCAGCAGCTCGTGCTTGTTGCGCGCCCAGTAGCCGGTGCCGACACGATCCTTATTCCAGATCCAGTGGCTCTTGTAGGTGAAACCCCATGCCGCCATCACGGCGAGCGCGGCCGGCAGCATCGGTGCGGTGGCCCAGAGGAATAGCACGCAGTCCTTGGCGGCCGGCACGCGCAGCAGCATGATGTCCTGGGTGGTCATCGTCGGGTAGTGATTGTCCGCCGCGCGATCCATTCCGGTCTGGCGCGAGTACGGCTCGAAGCGCCAGGGTGGGTCCGCATACAGAACGCCGTAGTGCTTGGTCGGCAGGGCCACGATCTTCTTGGCCAGTGCGAGCTCACGCTCTTGCCGCCGCTGCTGTTTATCGGTGGTGCTCATTTCACCAGCCGCGCCGTGTGCACCGTAATCTGTTTCACGGCGGCCTCCAGACGTTCACGCGCCTGCTGGCTGCGGCCGCTTTTGAGCGCGAGCAGCGCCCCCTCGATGGCATCGATGGCCAGCACGCTCATCTCGCGATAGCGGTCGGCGCGGCGAGCGGCGTCATCACCGAGGCGGATCGCCTCATCGAACATGATACGATCCACCATCTTCTGGTGCACATCGGTCATCGCCGGCATCTCCAGCGATAGCGGCCAACCATCACCTTCTTCATATTGTGGCGCTGGCAGATATCACCACCGCGTGACACGCGCACGGCGGCTTCACGCTGACGCACCGGTGGCGTAGGTTCGGCCACCGGTATTGTGGACGGCGGATTCTCCGGCACCGGAACGGAGAGTGTCGAGGTGCGCACGATGGGTATCGTGCGCACCTTGATTACCGCCGGGCCTTCCTCGCCGAACCGCTCGACGAAGCTGTCGCCTTGCTGGGTCACTTGCTCGATGTAGGTTGGTGGCGGCGGCTTCGGCTTGGCTTTGGTGGTGGTCAGTGCGAACAACACGGCGGGAACTGCGGCGAGGATGAAGACCCAGCGCCGTGAACCAATCCACTCTCGGCTATGCCATAGCATAGCTTGTAGGTCGGGTTGATGGTAGCGCATAACTGTTGTTGTCCCGCCCTCATAATTTGTGGTATCAATCACCCATGGCAAAGTCAACGCGGAAGAAAAAGACGCGAAAGAAAGTTGTGCGCAAGCCAGGACCAGGCCGGCCCACCACAACCGGGGCCGGCACGCCGATGGTGGTGCGCATGCACAAGCCCCAGCTTAAGGCGATCGATCGCTGGATCGGTGATTCGGGTGTCTCGCGTCCAGCGGCAATCCGCCAGCTGGTCGACTGGGCCCTGGAACAGATCGATCTGCGCGCGGTGACAACCGAAGAGGTCACCATCCCAGTGAGCCAACACGATCAAGAACTGCATCGAGGTTAAACTATGCCTTCACGCCACTCGTCCATTGTCGGCGGCAGCAGTGCGGCGCGCCTGCTCAACTGTCCCGGCTCGCCGGCGCTGGTGGCGCAGCTGCCCCGGGTGACCAACCGCGATTCCTTCTACTCGATCGAGGGCACCGCGCTGCACACCATCATGGAGCAGCTGATCACCGGTGCGATGACCATCGCCACGCTGCCCAAGGTGGTCGAGACCGACGGCATGCCGATCGAGATCACACCGGCGCTGATCGCCGATGCGATCGTTCCGGCATGGGCTTACTGGCAGGAGTTCCTGACCAAGGTCGATACCTGGCAGATCGAAACCGAGGTGACGTTTCCAGGAATCGAAGGCGCGTTTGGCACTGCTGACGTGCTCGGCCGCGACGATGTGGAGAACATCACCTACGTCACCGACTGGAAATTCGGCGCCGGCGAAGGGGTCAAGGCAGTTTATCCAGATGCCGATGATCCCACCTACGAAGTGCCGAACGAGCAGCTGATGTTCTACGCGGTGGGCGCGCGGCATACCCAGCCGGAGTATTTCCCGGCAGACTGCCGTGTGGTGCTGACGATCGTGCAGCCGCGCGCATTCAATCAGCCACCGATTACGCAGACTGAGGTTTCGCTGGAAGAGCTCGACGGATTCGCCGCCGCGCTGCGCGGCGTGATCACGATGAGCGATCCGCCGACCAAGAAGGGACGCTGGTGCCGCTTCCAGCCGTGCCAGACGATCTGTCCGCACCACACCGGCCCGCTGATCGACTTGCAGGCGATCAGCACGACCCCGGCGCTGGTCGACAAGAGCGCGACCGATGACGTCTACATGGAAACGCTGCTGGATATTCTCGCCATCGCGCCGGCGGTGGAAGGCCTGATCCGCGAGGCGCGCTCGCAGGCGCATCTGATTTTAGGGAATGGCGGCGAGGTCCCCGGCTGGAAACTGGTGGCCAAGCGCGGCACCCGGCAGTGGACCGTCGACGAGAAGACCTTGATGCGCAAACTGAAGCTACCGAAATCGAAGCTCTACGACGTGACCCTGAAATCGCCGGCCGGGGTGGAGAAGATCCTGCCGCGCAAAGCCAAGCTGCCGGAAGGACTGACCACGGTGGTATCGTCTGGTACCACGATTGCGCCGGTCGACGACAAGCGCCCGGCGATTGCCGCCGACCCGAATGCGATGTCGAAAATCCTGCTTGAAGTGATCGGCACCGAGGGGTAGTCTCCGGCTACGGCAAGGTGCCGTATACCGGAGATGATACCATGGATGATGATAGCAAGCTTCCTGCCGAGGCCCGTAACAATCTTCCCGATCACGCCCAGCGAATGCAGGATCTGCTCGGCGGCATCAACAACATCGCGCACTCGATCGAAGAGGCAGGCGGCGTCGCCTCGCAGTTTCCGTTCATTGGCATCAACAATGACGGCATCTGGGCGTTCGGCCAGGATCGCACCGAGGTCGAGCCTGGCTCGTTGTGGGCGATCGACATTCGCACCTGGAAACATGGCTTCATTGCCTGGCCAGACCAGAAGTCGAAAGAGCGCAAGCCGCTGGGTGAGCGCATGGTGCCGGCCTCGTCACCGCTGCCGGTGCTGGCCTCGCTGCCGGATGTCGGACAGCCGTATCAGTTGCAGTTCTCGTTCGAACTGCTGTGCCTGAACGGTGAAGACGCCGGCAAGACCGCGCTCTACAAGAACGGATCGTACGGCTGCAAAGTGGCGGTGCAGACTCTGGTCGAGGACGTGCGCAAGCAGTCCAAGATCGATCCGAAGAAACTGTGCCCGGTGGTGTCGCTGGATATCCGTTCCTACTTCCATCAAGAATGGAAAAAGGATATTTACAACCCGTTGCTGAAGATCCAGAAGTGGATCACGTTCGAAGAGTACGACGGTTTCGAGAAGGTCGGCGGCGGGGGCAGCGTGCCGATCGCCGAAGCACTCCCGGAGCCCGAACCCGAGCCTGCACCGGCACCGCAGCCGCGCATGGCGGCGCGCGGAACTGGCCGGACACCGACGCCAACACCGACGCCAACGCCGATTGCCCCGGGACGCCGTCGCCCCGGCCGGGTCCAGCCAGGCGCTTGATCCTTCACCCTCGCCCGGCGGGGTACTTGGGGATGCCCCGCCGGGACCGTAGGGGATAACCCACATCTACGCGACTGACAATCTCGTCTTCTTCGATTTCGAATCACGCTCGCCGGTGCCGATCAAGCTCGGTGCCTATCGCTATGCGATTGAGGCCGAACCGGTCCTATTGAGCTATGCGATTGGAACCGGGCCGATGCAGCTGGTCGACCGGCGCGGCGCGGCGCTGAGTTATGCCGATCTGCCGCTCGATCTGCGTGAGGCATTCGACGCCGGCAAGGTGTTCTGTGCTTGGAACACGAGCTTCGACCGGGCGATCTGGAATTACGCCCTGCTGGGTGCCCCGTGGATGGCTCCAGATCGCGTAATCGACGCGCGGGCTACCGCACTAGCCCATAACTTGCCGGACGATCTCCAGACGGCCTCTGTGCGGCTTGGAGGCCCGGGAAAGCAGAAGGACGGGAAGACCCTGATCGCCACGTTCTGTGGCGCGAACGCCGTGATGGCCGACGCCGAGCCCGAGAAGTGGAACCGGTTCTGCTCCTACGCGATCCGCGACACCGAGGAGCTGCGGCGCGTGTTCCGGCTGATGCAGCCGGCGCTGACCGCCTACGACTGGGCGGTCTACCAGGCCAATGAGGTGATCAACGACACCGGGGCCGGGGTGGACCTGGCGTTCTGCCGGGAGGCGGCGCGGCTGGCGCTGGAGGACGCCGGGCGGTCGGGCGCGCGCCTGGCCGAGCTCACCGGCGGGGCGATCACCTCGATCAACCAGCACCTGCGGCTGGCGCAGTGGATTCACGACCGGCTGCCGTCGAGCGAAGCGCGCATGCTGATGTCGATCGTGTTCAAGGAGGAAGCCGAAAGCGAGGACGATGACGCGCTGGTCGAGCGGGTGAAGCTGACGGTGCGGCGTGGCGTGGTCGAGCGGCTGCTCGACATGCTCAGGACGGTCGGCTGTGACGACAAGGTGCTGATGGAAGTCCTCGAGTTACGAGAGTTTGGTGCTTCGGCAGCACCGAAGAAGTTCAACGCGATTCTGGAGCAGCACGTCGAGGGCAGATTGTATGGGCAATTTACGTTCAACGGTGCGGGCCAGACGGGGCGGTTTTCAGGGCGGGGCGTGCAACTCCAGAACCTTACCAGAACCACCCTAGGGGCAGATCCGGGGGACGATTACGGAACGTGGGAAGAACCAACCGTGGCCTTGATCGCCAGCGGCTGCGCTTACGACGAATTGGCCGCACATGGTCTTGGCGAAGTGGTCGCGCGCAAGCTGGCGCTGACGATCCGGCCGGCGTTCTGTGCGAGCGGATCACGTACGCTGGTGAAGGCGGACTACAAACAAATCGAGGCGCGCGTGCTGCCGTGGCTGGCCAACTCGCGTGATGCCGAC
>Ga0209593_10000044_pt1 | contig 65017 bp, 104 predicted proteins | sample PPLLaktember2015_3_FD_187260 | JGI IMG/M metagenome (GOLD analysis project Ga0209593, IMG submission 187260) | Freshwater sediment microbial communities from Prairie Pothole Lake near Jamestown, North Dakota, USA - PPLs Lake P7 Core (6) Depth... | ecosystem: Environmental > Aquatic >...
CCGACGATGACATTTGCCCAATCATGTCCACGCAGCGCCACAGGTAGATCGACCGCACATATTGAGTCAGCATTTCGCTCGAAGCACGATCGAGCGAGACTTGGGTGTGAACTGCCGACGTGACGGTGTTGCCGTTGCCGTTGACCACGGCCGGCGGTGCCGCCTTCGTGAACCAGCCCATGGCAGCCTCCCCCGATCAGGTGGTGCGGCGGTACGGTTTTGCTTTGACTGTCGGCGTGCCTGAGCTTTGGCCACCGTACTTGCGATCGATGTCCACCGGCTTCATGCCGCCGAGCTTATCCATGTTGATCTGGACAGCAGTCGTCACTGCCTGCCGCATGCCGCGATAATCGAAGTGGCGCGCGGCACTCACAAACTGTTGCCGGGCCTGTCCGCATCCAGCGCAAGGCATTCTAACCCTCCACGATTGAACGGAAGCCGGGGGAGGGCTGCTGTGCCTCCCCACGGCCCCTCGGCTGACGCTGGGGACTTACCCAGGGGTGCGCACGTCAGCGAGCTATGGTGCCGGCGTCGGCGGCCACGGCGTCGGCAGCGTGCAAACCGCCGGACCACGGCAAATGTAAAAGATTTTGATCTGCATGCTGGCCTCCTTATGCCATCGGAATGTGCGTCACCACTCGCGATAGCCGCGACAGTCCCCACACCATAGCATCAAGGCGGTTTGGCGATCCATCAACGGATCGATCCCATTCCCGGCTGAAAGACAGCATTTCGCCTTCCAGCTGATCCAAACCGCGATTGTGCAAAACGCGTCCCTTTTCATAGAGCAGCGAGATCGGCTCGGCGCGGACGGTCTTGCCGCGCGACGCCACGACCTCCTGAACACGGACGGTCGGCTCCTTCCGCTTCTCCAGCAGATAGGCGCGTTCGGCTGCCTGCTTGACCACCTCTTGCACCATGTCGCCGCCGAAGTTGCGTTCCACCACCACATCGTCGGCATCGAATTCATCGTGAGCGCGGATCACTTCGTCGCCCCACTGGCCGGGGCTGGCCGTCAGTGTGCGATCAGCGAGCACGCCATAGCGCCCATCGTTGAGCAGGGCACAGACCACGATCCCTACATCATCCGCGCCACCGGACGGATCGACGCCCACCGTAACCAGCTCGATCTCCTCTTCCTTGATCAGCTCATGCCGCAGCCAGTCGTCCTTGAACAATGCGTTACCGGGATCGAGGATCATGCCGCCCAGCAGCTCCTGCCGTCCGAGCCGCGTGCCCTCGTACAGCTCGCGCATCTTGCGCATGAACGACGCCGACAGGTGCTCGGCGTTGTCGAACGTGGTGCCGCTGGTGATCCGAATGTCATCCATCCGTGTCAGCTTTTTCATGAACGGAGTTGGACGCGGTGTCGTGGCAATCAGCACGCGAGGCTTGTCGCCAAGCCGCAGCCCAAACATCATCATGTCAAAGACTTCTTGCTGGTAGCGCATGCGCCCAATCTCATCGATCACCGCCAGCTCGCACTGCGGGCCGCGCAACGAGTCCGGCTCCTCCCCGGAGAACATGACGGCCATGGCACCGTTGGGCCATTCCAGCCGGCGCTTCGATGCCACCCAGCGCGGGCGAAAGCCCTGCGGGGACGTTGCCAGGATGCCGCTCGATCCCTCAAGGTTGACATCGTGCACGTCGGCAGTCGTGGGGGCGATGACGTGGATGCGTTTCAGGCCCGAGCGAACCGCCATGTGCACCGCGCTCGAAACCGAATGGGTCTTGCCTGTGCCGCGACCGCCCAAGAACAGCCAGCACCAGTCGAGATCACGCGGCGGCAGCTGCGCATCCCGCGCTGCAAATATCCAATCCTCTGCCATTTCGTCAGTGAGGCTGCGCGCCAGGACGGCGCGCTCGGCACTGCTCAACGCCGCCAGCCGGGCGCGGGCATCGTGCACCCGGTTGATCTCCACGGCAAAGCGATCAAGCATCCTTTATGGCCTCGCCCTCGATAATCGGGCCGTCTGCCAGACGGTCCAGTGCCGCCATGATCCGGTCGGTCGAGGAGGCTTGCGCGGGCATCGCATCGTTGAGCGCAGTTTCGCCGCGCGGCTGAATGTCCAGCCCGAGATACTTGGCCCGCCGGTCCATGAAGCGCACGCACAACGCGCCAGATTCATGATCCCCTTGACGGGCCTTCTGGTAGAAAATCTGCATCAGATCATCCAGGCGATCGAGATCGATCGCCAGCGCCCGTTGCCGCATGCTCGGATTGACCCCGCCCGACATGCGGGCGACTGCCGACGCGACCTCTCCCGCATCGGGATAGCCCAACGTCTCGGCAATCTGGCGTTCCGGTACGCCGTTGAGCCTGAGACGGAAGGCTTTGCGGTCCCGCTCGAAACGTTCCGCCACGTCTTGATAGCTGACAACTTCTGCCGACATGGCGCGTTACCTGTGCTGTCTCGCCACGCGCGAGCGGCGCACCTGATCAACTCGGGGCCGTTCAACTTCGTGGCTGCTGCGAAAAACAACATGGCGTAAATGATGCGACATGGAGTGCCACAGCTCGTCGTCCTGTTCGCCCAGCCGCTTGCGCAGCTCGCGAAAATCTTCAAGGGCATGGCAGGCGTGGCGATGGATGGCGTCGTGATTGGTCCACATCGGATTTCCCCATGGAACTCGTGACGGATAATGCCGCCGTACCGGAAAAGGTGCAATGGCGTGGCGCGGAGTCGGTTCGACTCCCGGCAACGTCGCCCCGCCTTGGCCGCAAGCTGCTGGCGCGGACGCTGGTCGAGGCGTGGTGCGAGGGCTTGGAGCTGCGCCGCATGGCCGCGCTGGCATGGCGGCCCGGCGCGATCATTGAGCTGTCGAACGCCGCCGGGGCGCTGCTGGCGATCGAGCAGGGCTATGAGCCTGATCTGCAGCTGGAAGACTTCGGCGACATTATCGTGGGCACGATCGGCAATGTGCTGCACGATCGCGGCGACGATCAGCGCGAGCCCATCACCTATACCGAGCTGGACGAAATGGCCGACGCCTATCTGGCGATGGTGCAAGCCGCGAATGAGCTGGACGAGCACAGCCCTGACGACGCCAAGTTCCTGCGCCAGACCCGCAAGCGGATCAACACCGCCGTGAGCTTGATCGTCCGCGCCCCGCTGTTCGATCGCTCGACGTTCGAAGAGTGGGCACTGGTGAAGGAGCCCGACTTTTCCATGCTCGCTGGCGTCGAGGAGCATTACCGCCAGTTTAAGATCGACTATGACGTGAGAGACGTGGCCGACATTCTGGCCGCGCCGGTGCAGCCGATCGAGGAGTGCGCGCTCGCGCTGATCGATCAGGCCGCGATGATCCCACCGCTCGGCTTTCGCACTCTGCGCCAGCTGCTCCCGCGCGCCAGCTTCGTGCTCAACGCCTAGTCCGGTATCTCGCCCACTTCGACCATGATCGGCGGATGCTCGGTGCCGATGATCTGCACATGCACCGGCGCGCCCGCGTTGAGCGCGGCCAGCTCCATCGGCGTCGGAAACCATGCCGTGGTCATGCAGGGCGTGTTTTCGCCGACCACCTTGGCGTTAATCCGCTCGTCCCGGATCGGCAAGCCGATGAAGCCTTGCGACTTGCCGATGACGCGGGTGGTGCCTCTGATCCGGCCTACTTGCACGACGGCAGCGACGGGTAGCGCCGGCAGACTTTGGCGTGGACCTTTGCCTTCTGCGAAGCCGAGCCGTGCTGCGATACCCGAGCCAGCGCATTGGCTGCACGGGCGCGCGTGTCGATCGGATAAGCGCGCTTGCCGGGAAACACAAACGAGGATTTTGGCAGGCTGTTGCGCTTCGATGCTTTCATGATCTCTCCTCCTACGATTGAGGCCCGCGCGCCCCAGGTAAAAGGATTAAGCCCAGGACGCGCGGGCGACCGCTGTTGTTGCGGACACCGGCGGCTGGTCCGGTCGAGCCCATGAACGGATAAGCAAACTCGACGGCGGCAGCTTAGCAGTCGTCGTCCACGTCGCGGAAGTCGCCTTCATCCTCGATCTTGAGCTGGCTGCTGGCGAGCAATCGCCGCACGTCATCGGACGCAATGTCGGCGAGATACGCAACCGTATGTCCAGCCGGAATGATCAGCTTGCCGCCTCGACCGTCATCAACTTCCAAATCCTTGTCGGTAACGTTTGTGAGCATGACAGACATCGGAGCTGCCCTCCTATTCGAGCTGCAGCACAGTGCCACAAGATCAAAAAGAACGCGCAAAACTTGACTTTCCGCACTCGAAAATCGCCTAACTCCTTGTTTTGACGTGCCTTATACGGCTTGCGAAGCCCAGGGCAGCCGCTATAATCGATTTTCGATTAAGAAGTGAGTGTTTGCTACCCTGCTGTTTGACAATTCGAGCGCCGCACGACCCGCGTCCAAAGCGACGTGCGCCCTACCCGCAGCTCGATCCATAGTCGCTCCAAGTCATGCGCGCTTCGGCATTGCCCCCGAGGATCGAGCCCGACGCGCATAGATGTGGGAGAGACCGAAAACGACTCCATGACAGTGTGACAATACTTAGGACGGCATGACGCGACTCACGTTGCGCTCGTGCCGTCTCAAAGTGTTGCCTTCGCAACACTCGCCGCGCTTGCAGCGGCGCATCTCAAAATTGGAGTCACGAAAATGAAAGTAGAATTCAGAACCCACGAATACGAGTGGTCGCACGGCAAGCAGCCGCGCGGTTACGGCTATTGGGCGTTTAGCTTTCCCGGCACGCAAGCCGACTTCTTTTGGTTTCAAGGCTCGTACAGCGACGCCAAGAAAGCAGCCAAGGACGAAGCGCGCCGCCGCAACTTCGCAGAAGTGAAGGTGATGCCGTGAGCACGTCAATCGATCAGATCAGATTGGCTGACGGCTCGCGCGTTCGCTGCGGGCTGATCGTTCACCGCGTTGACGATCCGTTCCACGTTGCGCGGATCGAGAAAGTTCACGGCGCAATGAAGCTGACTGTTCAATGGGAGAACGGGTGGCTTGAATTGGGCTGCGAGCCCGACGAATTCCAGCGATGGAATGGAGAGTGATCACTACAGAGCAGCGCCGCGCGCGCTGCTCGATAGTGTTCATCCTGAACACTCGCCGCCTTGCATGCGGCGTTTCTCGAAACATGAGTCACACATCATGACAAACCACCTTACCGCCCAGGCCGAGGTTTCCATCGCAACGGCAGCCGAGATGATGGAAGATTATACCGAGGCGGGCGACAACGTGTTCCTTTGGGGTGCACCCGGCATCGGTAAGACCGATATCGTGCACCAGCTCGGAGCGCGGAAGAAACGTTGCGTCCTCGAATTCCACGCAGCCTTGCGTGAGTCCGTTGATCTGCGCGGCGTTCCTTCCGTTGATCTCAAGACGGGGACCACCAAATGGTTCACGCCTGACGAGCTACCGCAAGCGAAGCGCGACGGCGAGGAAGGTTATCTGTTCCTCGACGAATTCAATCAAGCAAGCCCGCAGATGCAAGCGGTGCTTGCCGGGTTGGTGCTGTACGGGACGATTGGCGACTATCGCTTGCCGAAGGGCTGGCGCTGCATCGCTGCGGGCAACCGCGTCTCTGATCGTGCAGCTGCGCAGCGAATGCCCTCGCACATGCGAAACCGTTTCGCGCACATTTACTGTACGCCAGACGTGATTGCGTGGACGAATTGGGCCAGCACGAACGGCGTCGCACCCGAGATGGTTGCTTTCATTCGCTTGCGACGCGAGTTGATCCACCGCATGCCTCGCGGTGACGAGAATGCGTTTCCCACGCCGAGGTCACTGACCAAGGCTGCGAAATACATCAACGCCGCTGATGATCGTCGCTTGCGATTGTTAGCCGGCCTGATCGGTGACGACGTTGCAGCCGAGTTGAACGGCTTCATCCGGCTTTATCGATCGCTCGGCAGCCTGGAAGATATCGTGGCCAATCCCGACCGCGCCAAGATACCGACCGAGCCAAGCGAACGATGGGCAGTCTGCACCGGCCTTGCGCGTCTCGCTGACCGCAAGAATTTCCCGCAGATCATGAAGTATGCCGCACGGCTCGACGGTGAGCCCGCGACGCTGCTTGTTCATGACGCAACGATGATCAAGCCCGAGCTAAAGCAGACGGCCGCCTATTCGAAGTGGGCCGTTGAACATTCTGACTTGATCCTACAGTGACCACTACAGAGGGCAGCGCACGCGCTGCCTTCGATAGTGTTCATGTGAACACTCGCCCCTTGCAGGGCGCTGTCAGAAGACAAGGAGTCACAAGTCATGACAACGAAACTCAAAGGTGCAGCGAAGCGCGAAGCTAAGGGCTTGCCGCCGATCAAGGCGCGCAAGCCAGTAGCTCCCAAGGCTGCGATGGCGATGATCAAGCCTGCAGCTGCAGACGTGATCAACGTACCGTATCGCGAGCTAACGAAAGCGCCGAGCAAACCCAGCAAGCCGCTTGCCTCGCCGCTGTCTCGCAAGGCGACGCTTGTGTCAGTCGCTGTTGCACAGTGGACGGCCCGCAAGCTGGACCGCAAGCTGACCAACGAAGTGTTGCGCTCGAAAGGCGCGACGCCAGATGCCGGCCGGTTCAACAAGTTGCTGATCGAAGCCAAGCACCTCGAAAAAATCGGCTCACTCGTGTCGCAAGCGCGCAACGCGCACTATCGCTACACCAAGCCGTGGTGCGATGACGGTATGCGAATTCTGCCGAACGAGCTTCACCAGAAGTTCGCCGACGAATTCCGTCGCATCAAGCGCGAGTTCCACGAGGCGGCCGATGAATTCTGCCGCGACTATCCCTCGTTTATCGAGGAGCGCAGAACGGCGCTTGCGAAGATGTTCAACGAGGCCGACTACCCGAGCGCGCGGGACATTCGAAGCAAGTTCAAACTCGACTCGAAGTTGTTTCCCGTCCCCGACGTTGGCGACTTTCGCTCTGATACTCTCGACGCTGACACGATCGAGGATATCAAGCGCGATCTCGCCGAGACAAACGAACGCGTGTTGAGCGACGCCATGAAGCACTCGGCCGAGCAGATCATCAAAGTGGTCGGCCACATGTCGGAGAAGCTGCACGAGTACAAGCCGAGCAAGAGCAAGAAGGGCAAGAAAACATTTTTCACCAACTCGCTGGTGGAGAATGTTCGTGAGCTTGCAGACTTGCTGCCTGCGTTCAACTTCACCAACGATCCCGAGTTGAACCGCATTGCAGCTCGCATGAAGCGCGAGCTATGCCAAGACGATGCCAAGGAGCTGCGGGTGAGCGAACGCGTGCGCGTCACCGTGCAGAAGTCGGCAGACGACATCCTGAAAGATGTCAACAAGCTGCTAGGCTGATCGGCCATAGCGTGAACGGCGAGCGCGCCTCGCCGTTTGCAGTGGGGCCGTACCTCACTCCGTCCTTGCAGACGGTCAATCAAGGAGTCACACAATGGAAAATCATGACGTGGACAAGACAGCTGCTCAACGCGTTGCAAAAGCGCGCGCCGAGCTGATCTTGTCGCAAGTGTTCTATTCCGTGCTGGTATCGAACGTTGATCCCAAGCCGTCGCGAGCCGTTCCCACGATGGCGACCGATGGGCGCAACCACTTCTATAATCCAGACTTCATTGCGACGTTGACACAGACACAGCTGCTCGCAGTGCAAGCGCACGAAAGCGAACACGATGCCCGCCGCCATCACAGCCGCAGAAACGGCCGTGATCCCGAGGAGTGGAACATCGCTTGCGATCTCGCAATCAATCCTGATCTGCAAGACGCAGGCTTCCAGCTCCCCGAGTGGGTGCTGCTCGATCGGAAATACCGAGGCATGTCTGCCGAGGATATCTACCGAACGCGGGAGCTTGATCGCGCCAAGCAGCAACAGCAGGACGATGATCAAGACGAGCCTTCGGAAGAGGAACTTGACGACGCCGAGGCCGAGGCGAACAAGGGCGACGCTGACGACGACGACAACGACAACGACAACGACCACGGCGACTGCAACGAAAACGAAGACGAGGACAGCAGCGGCGACACCGGCGACGGTGACGGCGACGAGCAGTCAGAGGATGACGCCAGCCCCGGCGACGGGGAGGGTGAAGGCAAGGGCGATCCGACAAGCAGCGGCGACCCTGGCCGCATGGGCGAAGTGCTCGACGCTTCCGAGAACGTCGCCGAGCTGGCAGCTGCAGACAGTCAGTGGGAAACAATCCTGCGACAAGCTGCATTCCTTGCCGAGAAACGCGGCACGATGCCCGGCCATGTCACGCGTGAAATCAAGCGCGCTGACAACCCGCCGCAAGACTGGCGTGAGACGTTGCGAGCATACTTTGATCAAGGCTCGCTCAAGATCGAAACATGGAACCGGCCCAATCGTCGCTTTGCCGGTGCGGGCATTTACTTGCCCGGCCAGCGTCGCGACGGCATCAACCGCGCCGTGTTTCTGATCGATACCAGCGGCTCGATGGATCAAGTTGCGCTCGCTTGCATCAACAATGAAGCCCAAGCCGCGCTGGACGACGGTGTGCTTGATGAAGTTGACGTGATCTATGGCGACACGCGAGTCACTCGTGTCGACAACTACCGCCAAGGCGACGAAATACAATTCGATCCCCGAGGCGGGGGCGGCACTGATCTCAAGCCGCTGTTCAAGCACGTAGCAGACGAAATTGAGGACGCGTCCTTGATCGTCTGTTTCTCAGACATGGAAATTGGCGATCCTGGCCCCGAGCCCGCGTGCCCCGTGCTGTTCGCAGCAACGGGGTATCCCGAGAGCGTGCGCCGTTATCTCGCCAATGCTCCGTGGGGCGCGCCCGGCATCGATGTCGGCACGCATTGATCACTAAGCGCGGCCCTGCGGGGCCGCGTCATAGTGTTCAATCGAACACCCCGCACTTGCAGCGGGTGATCTGCAAAAGGAAAGGAAGTCACATCATGACTGCTACCAAACGTAAACCGAGCCCCGTCATGCAACGGGCCGGGCGCGACGCGCGCGTCAGCAGGGAGGTCAATGCTGCTCTGGCTCAAGTCGAACGCGAGTTGATCGCTATCATCAAAAAAATCTGCGCTCCACGCTACAAGCAGAAAGAGACGATCAGCCCCGCTCAAGCCTATCGTCTCGCCAATCAGCGTCATCGTGGACCGGGACCGACGCCAGCGCGGCTGATGTACAAGATACAAAACGGCAGCAAAGTACCGTGATCACTGCAGAGGGGCTGCAACGTGCAGCCCTTCGACAGTGCTCATCCGAGCACTCCCGCCTTGCAGCGGGTTATCTGAAAAGGAGTCACGTCAATGGAACCCTATACAATCTTTCTGATCGTCTGCGCTGTCTTGGGCGTTCTGCTCATTCGCTACATGGGCGGCAATAACCCATTCACCACGCGGCTTTGCAATGCGTGTCGCGAAGTCATCAATGACCGTGCGGAAATCTGCCCGCACTGCCACACCGCGACCGGGAAGTGATCGCGATGACAACGATCCCCAAATGGAAACCGCTGCGGCGCGCCGGCACCAAGCCAGCGTCTGCAGCATTGATCGGCGAGACAATGCGCATTTACAAAATCAACGCCGAGGAAGCGAAGCGCATGCTGGATGAATACGAATCGGGAAGCGAATACTGGCTCAACGATCTGTATCAAGTGCAAGTGCGTCGCTTCGACGTTGCCGGTGTGCACATCAACATCCGGCGACGCGACGGCGGCCCGATCCTGCGTGACTGGCGACACTTCCAGCAGATCAAGAATGAGCTGCTGGGGCCAGAGTGCGAAGCGATCGAGCTGTACCCCGCCGAGAGCCGCAAGGTGGACGAGTCGAACAAGTACCACCTATTCGGCTACAGCGACGGCCGGCGCATCCCGATCGGCTTCGAAACTCGCAACGTCAATCTGGACACGCAAGGCGATCGCAAGACCGATCGTGGAATGCGTCAGCGCGGCAAGACGATGGAATTCCCCGAGGGAGTTCCGACGCGGCGTTGCCAAATGTGCGGAGCGATCGAGGACGAAATGCACCACGATCGATCCGCGCGCGATCGTGTCACGACGCTGAGCCAGATCACGCATGAAGACAAGCCGATGCTGGTTTGCATGTTGTGCGAGGAAGGCCACAGCGAATGGAAAGCGGCGCAATGCTGTTCCTATCACGCCAACGGCGGCGACTTGTCGCTTAGTTGTGGCGGGGACACGCCATGAGAACGCTCGCCATCTGCGCCGTCCTGATCGTCCTGACAGGATCGGCGACTGCCGGCTCGGCATCGTACTACCGAGCCAACGGCAGCTATGCCGGATCATCCATCACTCGCAACGGCCACACCACCTACACCAATTCCGGTGGGGCCTATGTCGGATCGTCCAGCACGCGCGGAAACACCACGACGGTCTATGATCGCAACGGCAGCCGCGCCGGATCGATCGTGGGGAGACGCTGACATGAACCGCAGCGACTTCTTTGATCAAGGTTACGAGCAGCACAAGGACGCCCCCGACATGCTGCTCGCGGAAGTCTGGCGTTTTGCTTGCATGTTCATCGATGATCAAGAGAATGCCCGCGCCTTCGTTGAAGGCTACACCGCCGCGCGCAAGCAGCGCGACGAGCACCAGAAGGAAGACTGAAACTCAAAAGCCCCGACTGCGCGAGCAGCCGGGGCTTTTTTTTGGCGTGCCGGTCTTGCATTCCGACAGCCCGCCGCGCGCTCTGCGAGTCACGAGCACGGCGCGCGCGATTGCGCAAACGTATCGGCTTCGCCTCGCACTCGCAACGGACCATTTGCCCAAGTCTAGCGCGTTCGTTTTCAACTTGCGGCGAGGCTGTGCGGTGACGTTTTCATCTTGCAAAAATATCCCTTGTGCAAGACCGGGGACTCCTCTCAACTCGCAATCGCAAATGTGTTGCCAGCCAAATGGAGAATGACCGTGTTTAACGACGAGAAACTGGCGCGCGAACCGCGCCCTTATGCGCCCTGCCTTGTGCTCGGCACCGTGAAGGCCGAGGGTCCGCGACGCATCAGCTACTACCGCGCGCACGATGGGCTGCTGATTTTCATCACGCGGCATTGGGGCGTGCACACTGTGCCCTGCCCGCAATGCGAGGACGCATCGTGAAGCGATCTCGCAAGCAGCCGCCCGCGCCGGTGCGCTTGAACGCAGTCGGCAAGCCGCTGTCCCCGCTGTTCGATCCCAAGTGGAAACGCAAGATGCCGCTCACGTCGATCCGGCGTCTGCTCGTGCCCTATCGTCCCGGCACGATGCGGTGGGTTCACGAACGCGAAGACGCCTGAACACGTTCTGCCGCCGATACACCCCCGGCGGCCGAAGGGGCCGCGTTGCGATTGGTATTCAGTCCGTGACGCAGCCCCACCTTTCTCTAACAAAAGGAGCCGCTGGTGAAAGCGATCTCAATCAAGCAGCCGTGGGCGCACTTGATCATTGCTGGCTTGAAGCCGATCGAGAACCGGACGTGGACGACACGCTATCGCGGGCCACTTTTGATTCATGCGTCGCGACGCATGTGCGTGGAAGTCGAAGCGATCGAGCAAGCCTTCGGCGTCGCGATCGATCGCAAGCAGCTGCATTTCGGCGCGCTGATCGGTGTCGTTGATCTGATCGACGTGGTGAAGGAATCGGCATCGCCCTGGTTCGAAGGGCCGTTCGGTTGGGTCATGAAGAACGCGCGACCGATCAGGCCCGTCCCTTGGCGCGGCCAGCTCAGTCTTTTTGATGTCGCCCGCAAACTGGAGGAGCTGTGATGTTCGTTTTATTGGCATACGAGAAGGACGCGGACGGCTTCGTGCTCGCGATGGTGATTGGGCCATTCGATGACGAGGCCGACGCGTGGACATTTCACGAAGGCAACGTGAGCTGCGACCACGCCGACGTGGTGCGGCTCGTGAGCGTGCAAGAGATCAACGAGGCAAAGTGAAAGGAAGAAAGCCGTGGTTAAGAAAAGCAATCCGATTTTTGAATCTGAAATGTGCCGCTCCAATCGCGTTCAAGGATTGACCGATGGGCGGCGCGATCTCAAAGCCGAACTCGATGCTGTGCACGCCCTCATGTTAGAGCGCGAGCGGCAGGGATTGGTCGAAAATGTCGGCTGGCGGAAATGGGTCGTGCTCTATGGGGGTAAGTCATGACTGCCTACGGCTATGCGCGCGTTTCGACGCGCGATCAAGACTTGAGCGGCCAGCTTGCCGAGCTGACGGCCGCCGGCTGCGCTCACGTCCATCAAGAGAAACGCTCCGGGGCAAAGACCGACCGCCCAGAGCTTGCAAACGTCCTTGCCAAACTTGGCGCGGGCGACGTGCTGATGGTGACGCGGCTCGATCGGCTGGCACGATCGACGCGCGATCTGCTCAACGTCATCAATGAAGTGTCAGCGCGCGGGGCCGGCTTTCGCTCGCTCAAAGATGCGTGGGCCGACACCACCACACCGCATGGGCGGCTGATGCTGACAATCCTGGGCGGGCTCGCTGAATTCGAGCGCGAGCTGATCAGAGCACGCACCGGCGAGGGGCGGCAGCGCGCACAAGCGCGCGGCGTGCGCTTCGGCCGGCCGGGCAAGCTCACGAGCGCTGATCGCCGCGCGATCCGCGATCGACTGCAGCGCGGCGAAACGCAAGTATCGATCGCGAAAGCTTTCGGCGTGCACGAGGCGACGATCAGCAGGAGGAAGCGAACGTGAAAACGGTTGACGTGCTCGTGGTCGTTGTCTGCTCGCTGTTATTTTCAATCGCGGCGGTGCTCACGGCACTCGCCGTCTATGCATGGACACACTGATATGGACGGAATCGACGCTGACGTGGTGCCGACGCTGCCGAGCGACATCGCATCGTTCTGGCACAAGCACCCGCTCGACAAGCGCGCCGAGCGCAAGATTGCCGACGTTGGCAATGGTCAATACGTGGTCGAGATACGCGGCACGTTTGAAATCTTTCGCTTCAGCGTGCCCGAGTACGGCGAGGTCGTGTTTGACATTCGCGGCATCAAGGACGCGCTCGCTGACGGCAAGCTGCAGTTTCGAATGTACGAGATGCAGCTGATCGCGGAGATGGTCGAGCATGTGCGCAACAACAACGGCGTGGAAGTCGGACGCATGCGCGAGCTGACCGCCGCCGATCTGGAGCGGCCCGGCATCATGGCGCTGTGGCCGGACTGGCACACCACCTGCATCGACGGCAACAATCGCATGGTGCGTCGCTGGGATGACGGGCTGCGCACGTTCCGCTTCGCGCTGATCGTGATGGACGAGACGATCCAGCCCTATGTCTGCCGGCCGGGCGAGGAAGCTGACACGTTCCTCGATCGCGAAAACGAAGCACGCGGCTTGCAGTCGATCGCACGCATGATTGTGCCGCACCAATGAACGACTGGAGCAACGAATACATCCTCGCGGTGTCGTGGGTGCTATCAATCGCGCTGTTCGCGGTGTTCTGCGCAACGCTGCATCGGGTGATCTGATGCGCTTCGATCTCACTCGGCCGTGCGGCAACTGCCCGTTCCGCAATGACATCCATTTCGGGCTGCGCCCCGAGCGCGTGCGCGGCATTCTCGGCGGCGGCAAAGGGCGCGATTGGTTTCCCGCGCCTTCGTTCCCCTGTCACAAGACGATCGAATATACCGACGACGACGGCGCGATCATTCCGGCGACAGCGCAGCAATGTGCGGGCGTGATGATCATTCTGCACCGCGAGAACAGGCACAACGACGCCATGCAGATTGCCGAGCGTCTTGGATTGTGGGACTCGTCCAAGCTCAATCTGACCGCGCCGGTGTATGCTTCGACCGCAGCTGCAATCCGGGGACAGGACTATGACTGAGGAAGATCACACCAAGCTGCTGCGCTGCGTGCTCAACGGCATGGGCAAGTGCCTCGCCAACATTCCCGAGGCTTGCCTATGCCTGCAGATGCCGCCCGACGTGTTCGAGGCGGCGTGGCGCTACTTCAATGAACCGCTGCCGCTCGATAAGGATTGAACATCATGAGCATCGATTGGACAGACGTGCACGATGATTTCGATAGCGACGGCAATTTAATCGGCGACACGCAGCGGAGGAAGGTTCCCAACGGCTATCTGTACCGCACGCGCATTTTAAACAGTGATGGATGGCAAGCCGTCGCGCTGTGCTTCGTCCCCTACGTTGATCCGAGCGACTTAATACCATGACGGTCGTTTGGGAGCTGCTGCACCCGGAAATGACCATTGGTCATCTTGGCTTTCTGCTCGACTGGCTGGACACCGACGATCCGCGCAGCGCGAGCGATCAGATCGACGCTCACTACCAGCACGGCGGCGGCTGGTTCCCGTTCAAGGGCCACCGGCTCGCTGATGACAACTCACTGCAGTATCCCGAAGACCCGCCGCTGCAGCCGCTGGCGCAAGCGCAGCTGCGAGACGAGCTGGTGGTGCTCTATCAACACTCGTGGGTGGCGATCATTCAGAAGGATCGCAGCTTTGAAGTCGCCAGGATCGACTGACGTGGTGATCATGTGGACGGTGTATCACCGCCCGAAGGATCACCCCGACGCGCGCTGGGTGGCGCGGCGCTTCGAGGTCACCAACGTCGTCAAGCCCACCAATGACATGTTCGTGGCCGACTCGCTCAACGAGCTGCGCATCCTGCTGCCGCGCGGGCTGCACTGCATGCCGCGTCAACCCGACGATGATCCGACAATCGTGGAAGTGTGGCTCTGATCGGGTGGCGGTCGTCGCTCAAAGCGCCGGATCAGCTCCTCCAACATCAGCAAGTCGGAATTCTTGAACCACACCGACGCGGCGCGGCGCAGCGCGTTGATCAGCTCGGCGTCGGTCATTTGTCGAGCCCCTTCCATCGCCGCAGATCAGCAATCGCGGCGTCGGCCTCCGCGAGTTCCGCCCGCAGCTGTTGGCGCAATTTCTCCTGCGCAACCATCAGCCGCGCGATCTCTGCGGTGTCCCGAAGTATCTTGGCTCGCAGCGCTTCGATGTTGCCGCGCAATTCGATGTTATGCACCCGCAGCCGCTTGATCTCGATGGAGGCCTCCCGCCGAACATCGTGATACTCATCCATATCGTCGGGATCGAGCAGCCGCTCAACGATGTCGGTCACTTCCTTTTCTCCCGCCGCATGGCTTGGCGCAGCTTTTCCTGCGCCTCGTCGTTGACCATGCGCTCGGCGCGGTCCCGTGCTGCCAGATAACCCACGATCATAATGAACACGATCAGAAACAACGCCAGCACGCCCACGACCAGCAAGGCGCTCATCAGGGTGTCGAGCATGTGTACTCCTCCCAGCTCAACGCCCGCAGACGCGGCGACGCTGCCGGATAGCCGTTGATCTGCGTCACCAGCTGCGCCAGATCGAACGCCGTCAGCAGATCATCAAAGTGATCGTCGCCCGGCCCGTGGCACTGCGCATAGACCGGATTGAACCGGCCGTTGAGCCGGCGCAAGGCTTGCGCAATCCTGCGCGGATCGGTCGAGCAGTACCAGCCGGCAAACGCGATCAGGTGCAGCTGCGGCGCAACCCTGGTGAGCCAGTCGCTGAAAGCGCTTTGCTGATCCCGCGACAGCCCATCGGCATCGATGCACCAGCGCAGGCGCGGACACTGATCCATCAGCGAGAGCATCAAGCCGGTGCCAGCACAGACCAGCAGCGACGGCTCGGGCCGCTCGCGGTACTCGATCGCCCCGAAGCTGTTCACTCCTCGCCGCCACCAGCGATGGCCTGGATCACCGCCGCCATCGTCTCGCTGATCATGAAGGTCAACACCCCGTTGCCGGCGGCGATCGTCACCCGCACATGATCGGCATTCTCCTCGAAGGTGATCACCCGCGCCAAGTCAATCAGCACTTGCTTGCCGTCCAGCTTCTTGAGCAACAGCGGATTCATCGGATACCCCCTCGGCCTTGCGGATGCGATCGATCATGCCACAGACCGGACACTTGCGCGGCCGGAAACCGTGCGGGCAAAGCACTTGCGCCAGCAGTGCCTCGGCCTGCTCGCGATCGAGCACGATGTGGCCCTGCCCCTTGCCGGACGGCCCGCGCCAGGAAAGCTGGCGCTCGATCTCGGCAAAGATGGCCGCCAGCTGCATCACGCCCCCGTGGTGTAGCCGCCCGACTTGACCACGGTGTTGCCCTTGCGATCGCGGATCACGTCATGACGCGTGCGCGGGGTGCCAACCGTGTGCGGCTTGAACACCAGCGCCGGCTGCTTGATCAGAACCGGCCGGTGCGCTGCCGGCGCGATCGAGCCCCACGCCGTGCTGCGCAGCAATCGTTGCTTGAGGTTTATCATCCGTGCTTCCGTAATGTGACGCCGTGTCGGCCCAGCACGTCACTCAAGGCGTCGACCGACATTACCCCGAGATTGGACATCCGCAACAGCTTGGTCCGGCTCAAATACGTGACCAGATCATGCACCGTCTGCAACGGCGGATGGCCGTGCTGCTCGCGTTCTTTGTTCTCATACCAAATGGCGGTGTGGAAGCGCACGTTGAGCGGGCTCCGCAGCTCGATCGATTCGAGCGGCGTGGATAGGAACTCGTTGCTCGGCGACAGCCGCCGCCACAGGATCGTGGCGTCAACAAAATCCCACGCCTGCGTCATACCGGCTCCGTCAGACACACCCGCTCGGCCAGGGCGCGATCGGCCTTGGCCCCAACATATACAAAGCTGGCGGTGAAACGATCCGACGCCCGGTAGCTGCCAAGATGGGCCTTGGCCCCGGTGTCGCGGGCGGTGCGTGAGGGTGCGCGCGTCATGCGCCAGTTGGGATCATGCGCGGCACCGGCAATCTCGGCCGGATGCCCGGTGTTGCGAAACACCCGAAAGTCCATCGCCGAGTACATGCTGGCACACGCCGTGATCAGCTTGTTGCCAATGCCGCAGCCCTGATAGTCCGGCAACACCACTGACCTATGCCCGCGCACCGCACGCTGATGGGTCGAATGCCGCCCGACAAACGGCAAGTAGCTGTGAAACGCCACCGCGCGGCCCTCGGTGAAGGCGCAGAAACACCGGGCACCCTTGTGCAGCTCTGCCGTCAAGTAGTGGTGGCGAGAAAACAAACGCCACGCCGAACTATGCACGCGCGCAACGTCGAGCTGGATGGCCGGTCGTCGCCGAAGCAACCTCCATTGAAAATCATCGCTCGCCGGCAGGTAAATCCAGTCCGGGTCGAGCCAGTCAATCACGTCGTCATGACAGGTCACCGCAATGAACTTCTGGTTTCTTTTGCGCACGGTCTTGGCCACGGCAAGGCTGCCGATCTTTCCGACCACGCGGTCGACCACGCTGGTGAACTCGTCAAATACCAGGAGCCCGGCATGCTCGGCCAAAGCCCGCGCCAGCGTGGCGCGGAACTGCTCGCCGTTCGACAGCACACTATGCGGACGCAGCCAGCTCGGCGGTGAGCTGAAACCCACCGACGACAGCAGCATGGTGATGTCCTTGATCGACATCGCGGCGGGAAACTCGTCAATCACCGCGCGGTCGGCATGCCAATCGAGAGTGGTGGTGTAAGCTTCCGGCCAAAGTGTTTTTGCAATCGTGGTCTTGCCGCAACCGCTCGGGCCGACAATCAAGCCCACTTGCCACTCGTGCTGATCCAGCGGCAAGCTGACACGCCACTCCAACTCGCTGCGATCGGACGGGGACACGTCAAATATCCCCTCCAGCTGCATCACCCGCGCACTGCGCACAATCGGTGAAGAGCGCTTGATGGTCGCCGATAACGTCATGCAATCAACGCCCGGCAGCGAACGCCGTCAGCGGCGAGACGTGTCAGCAGCTCGGCTTGCTGCTGCTCGTCTTTGCACTCGATCAGAATTTGGAACGTCGGCGTTAGCTCCGGTGGCAGCGGCGGCTCGTCGGCGAGCAACTTCATCAGCTGCTTGTCCTCGAAGCCCAAGGCCTGGGCGTCGAAGTCGTCCTTGATCGCCAGCAATTCCTCCAGGAGAACATCGTCGTGCCAGTTGCTGGTTTCAGAGAGCCGGTTGTCGGCAATGCCGTAAGCGCGGCATTGGGCCTCCGACCAGCCTCTGGCGATCATCACCGGAACCTCTTGCAGGTTCTCCAGCTGCGCGGCTTGGAGCCGCCCGTGGCCCGCTATCACCGTGCCGTCCTCGCGAATGAGGAGCGGAATCGTCCAGCCAAATTGTCGGAGAGATGCCCGCAGCTGATCAATCTGCGTGGAAGGATGCGCACGCGCGTTTCTTGCGTAGGGTTTTAGTTTGGCAATCGGCCAGCGCTCGATCTGCGGCTGACGCTGCTCGGGGCCAAAGACCGGCGACTCGGTTGGCTGCGCTCGCTGCCCGCGCATCGCTCATTCCGCCGCGCGCTTGGGCTGTAACTGCGCCAGAAGGGCTTGTAGCCGCTCCTCCTCGCCCTCGGTGATGCGACGCTCATAACCAAGATTAATGGTCGCAACGTCGCCCTTGTTGACCGCATCGTAAAGCAGCCGCGCCGAGATGCCCAAACGCTTCGCAACCGCCTCGATCGTGCGCTCGGGAAGCCACGTCTTGTTGCTCATTGCCACCTCGGAGGCGGGGTGATGATCGCCGCCAGCTGCCGCATCAAGGGACAATCCGGGCCCGGCGTCTTGCCACACCCCGGCGTGAATGGACAACGCGGTCGCTCGTCACGCTCCAACTCGCCCGCACAGTCGAAGCCCACCAGATCAAGGTCAAACCCGTGCAGGATGTGGCTGAGCGCAAAGTCCATGCCGCACAAGCTGCCACGAGTTGGGCAAGCTGGCTACTTGTGACCGCGCTTGCCGCCGCCGTGAACGCCGCGCTTGTAACCCTTGTTCAAGGCCGCGTTGCTGATCGCAGCCGCAGAGGATTTGTCAAACGTGCGCTTGAGGGCCTCGTAGGTCGCAGGGTTCTTGATCGACTTGCCGTGGCTGCCACCACGCTTGCCACCTGTGGGCATCTCAGCTCTCCCATTGAACCTTTGTGGCAGCTCAACGATTATGGTTCCACGATCGATCCCTTGCCCCCCATCGGTCGGTCGTGCCTCACACTGTTGCTGACGACAGCAGGGCCGCCCGCCGTTCCCCCCGACACGAGCGGCCCTGTCCTTTTGCCCTCTCCCCCGCACGATCCCCACCCCCCAGGCTCAACACGCTCGCGGCTAATCTGAGGCAGCGCTGCATAAGCTGGGAACGTCAGCTGTGCGGGTTCAATGGCCGGGAGCTACTGGATAAGCCCCCAACGCAAATAGCCCACCAGCGAGCGGCTAATGAGCTTTTAGAGGGGGTCGTGTCCCGAGTGGGTGCCGCTGAGCCGCCGCCGCCGCCTCGCGCCCTGGGAAAAAAGGCGGGAGGGTGAAATGGAAACCGAAATTATTCTTCCCGATCAAGGAGGTAGGCGGAGCAAGTTTAAAACGGCAGTCATAATGTCGCAATTTGGTTGTGCTGAATAGATAAGTAGGATCAATAGGTTAGGTGACTACATAGTAGCTATGGGGTAGTCACCGAGAGAATTCTATTCTCGGTTGGTGATCTTGCGAAACTTGTAATTATTGCAAGGACGCGACGCACTTGAGCAGGCGACGCGACGGAGCGGGGGGAGTGCAGACCATGCGTGGATCAGCACAAGATCGAGCAGATTAACGCGGTAATGCGCGCCTTACCGGCCCAACGTGACTGCCTGCAGCTGCAGCTCGTCGTCAGCTCAATCCGAGTCGAGTTGGGCGATGGAGGATGGGGGTGGGCCAGCATGGGCGCGGGGATTTGATTCGTGTTGGGAAAATAATCCGGCGGCGCTGTGCGGGGGTGGCCCTTCGGCGGGCGGGTACGTCTCTCGGCGGCCAGTGTTCGTGGATCAAGCGCGAGCTGAGAAACGGAAACAGAAAGTGAAATTGGCAGTGACACGTACCTCTTACATTAGTTTTGTATGCATGCGCATTACATAGGATAATAACCTGTCACATCTGTCACAAGTGTCACAAGCGGCATGGCACAAGGGTTTGTGTGATGACACATATGACGGGAGTGACGGGACTTTTCCTTCTACCGCAGCGCACTATCGGCGATGAATATCCAACACGTGTCACACGTGTCACATACGTCATGGCAGTGACACGTGCGAGTGACACGAGACCTTGCGGCACTTGCCGCCAGTTTTTAAACCGATGTCTTAGGATAAGGGGATCAGTCGGGTCGCTCGGTGATATCGAGCAGTCTGATGCCGTCGAGGCCGCGCGCCTTAGCGGAGCGCCATCGTTTGAAGCCCTTGGCTTCCATGCGTTCGACGAAGGCTTTCTGAGTTCCGCAGCGTTCTTTGGTGGCTTCGCAGAACAGCTTCCAGGAGTTGAACAGCTCGGCAGAGGATGCGCGTGCGTTGACATCGGTTGTGAGGCAGGACTTATCGATCCATTGCTGCAGGGCGTCTTGGTTTTCGAAGTAGTCGGCGGTTGCGCCGAGGACGGCGGCGGGTGGCATCAGGCCCATGTGCTGCCATGCGACGAAGCCGTCCATGATCCAGCTCAAGATGCCGGGATATTCCGGCACCAATTTATCGAACAGCCCGAGATCGACTTCGCTCTCGGCGATCTCGACGGTGAAGGGGATCAGCTGCAGGCGGCGGCGCATGGCGCGATCGGCATTGCGGATGACTGGCTTGTTGTTGCCGACGACGATGATTTTGTATTGCGGCAGGTACTCGAAGGAATTCTGCCGCATGAAGTTGGCGCGCACGGTATCGCCGCCGGTGAGCTGCTTCAGCTTGGCCTCATCCCAGGACTGGTTCTGTGCTGTCTCGGCGGTGAGCACCAAGCGGGTGCCGCGCAGCGATGCCAGTTCTTCCTTGTGCTGGGGATGTGTGGTGGCCTGCAGCAGCTCCAGCGACGCCTGGGCGGCATAGTCGCCGAGCACGGCCTTGACCGTGTTGAGGAACGTGCCTTTGCCGTTCTGTCCGGTGCCGTAGCAGAAGAAAAAACTTTGCTCGGACGTATACGGCGAGGCGCAATAGCCGCAGACGCGCTGGAGATAATCGATCAGCTCCTGATTGTTGTCGGTGATGCGTCGCAGGAAGGTCAGCCACGTTGGGCAGACTGTTTGCGTGGCGGTGACCGCCGTCATCTTGGAGCAGTAGTCTTCCCGCCGTTGTGGCCCGAGCTGCCAGTCGCCGGGCCGATCGAGCCGCACGCAGGTTGTTGCCATGTTGAGCACCGGGGTCTGATCGAACAGCCCCATGGGGTGCGCGGTCTCGTCCTTGATCCGCTCGGAGCAGCGTCGGACCAGGGCTGCGCTTTCGGCGGTGCGTTTGTCGCCCTTCTTTTTGAGCCCGGCGCAGATCGTGCGGCACAGCTCGGCCATGCGGCGGTTGACGGTGCGCTGCTGATCGAATTGCCAGACGTGGCCGGTCCATTCATGGAACCCGATCGCCTCCAAGAAAACGAACCGATCGCCGTGGCGCTGCATGAACAGCCGCACCACGGCTTCATCGGTCAGCAGCCAGTTCGGCGCGAGCCAAGGATCGGGGTGCAACGGCACCACGTTGAGCGTGGGTTGCTCGTTCTCGTCTAGGCCACGATCGTCGCCCTGATCATCATCCGCCATGCGCCCCGTTTCCTCACAGCAGCCGCTCGCCGGCTGCTAATTGTTGCTGTTCGTAGTCGTGCTCGATTGCTTCCATGATGGCGATCTGCAGCGCCGCCGCGTGCGGGGTCATCTTCCCGAGCTGCACTTGGCGCTTGTAAAAAGGCCGCCGCATTTTCAGCTCGCGGCGCACCTCGTTGAGCTTTTCGGTGGCGCTAAACTCCCGCATCGGCTGCACTTTCGTCCGATGTTTCCCGTGAAACCTGCCCCCGGCTGCGTGCCGCTTGGCCGTAGGCCGTCACCTGATAGCGCGCCGGGGATGATCCTGATCGCTCGACCCATCGCTTGCGCAGGAGCGAGCGCAGCACACCGCGATGGAACACCGCCGGCAGCTGGCCGTCGCCGAGCAGCAGCCAGGTCAACAAGGTCCGCTGCTTGGCTGACATCGGCTCGCGCTTGGGACGCGGCAATCGGAACAGCTCGCGCTGGAACGCCGACATGATCACCTCGCCGCCGATGATGAAACGATGCGCAACGTGATGGCCGCCAGATCAGGCTGCAGCTCGCGCAGCCGCGCCACCGCCGCGTCGAGTGTGCCCAGCTCGATCTGCGGCACCCACCAGCACGGCGGATCAGCCGTGGCGTGCCAGAAGTCGGCATGCTTGCAGTCGGTGCCGAGCTTGAACCCGCGCAGCCAAAAATCGGGGTAGCTCCCGACCATCATGGCAAAAATGCTGCGGTCGCTGTCCTTGTGATAGATCAGTAAATGGCCGTCCATGTGCTCGGTGTGACGGACCTCGATCACGCCGCCAACCTCGCCGCCGGATATCTCCTTGCCGCCCGGAACCCAGGCCAGATTCATGATCTGCGAGCAGGCGATCTCGCCCATGATCCCGCCCACGCCATCGGCAATGCGCGCGTGCATCAAGCGCTTGCTCTTGCCGCCATGATCGCCTTCGCGCCCGCCGTTGTGGACCTTGCGCAGAATCTGCAACATCGTCACCTGTATGGCGCACATCGCATTCTCAGCCGTCAGTGTGCAGCGCCGCCCGATCACAGCGCGCCCTCCTGCATTTGCTGTTGCACAATGTCGGCCGCGTCCTTGCCAGTCCGATCGACCGTGAAGGCAGCCGCGCGTCGCCCGGCAGCGTGCCAGCGCGCCAATACTGCCGCCGCCGCCCCCTCGCTGGTTCCCGATCGGCCGTGCTCGCGCTTGCCGTCGTTGTCGGCCATGACGATCAACTCGCCGACGAAAAACAGTTCCGGCAACCGCTCGATCGCTCCCGCCGAGCCGAGCGCCCAGGTTGGGGTGTAGCCGAGCTGCAACAGCGCCAATCCCGTCTCGAAGCCCTCGCACACATGCAGGCGCGGAATGAACCATGTCTGTGCGCCGGTGCAGCAGGCGCGATGGCCGATCAGCTTCATCGCCGTGCCGCGTGTCGGCCCGAGCATCATGCCGCGCCCGTCCTTGCGGTAATCCTTGGTCAGAAAAATCCGCTGCAGCGCGGTCGGGGTGTCGCCCTCGATCGAGCGCATCAGCACGATCAGCGCCGGGGCCACACCGCGCTCGCGTGGACAAGCCGGATGGAACCGGGCCTCGACTGTGCTCGGCAGCACCAACCCACGCATGGCAAGATAAATCTCGGCCGGCGAGCCAACCGTCGGCTCGCCCTGCTCCCACACCGTCAACGCATACTTGGTCTTGCGTGCCCGCTCGGCACGGTCGAGATCACGCTCCATCCGATCGCGCTCGGCGTCATTCATGACGCGGCTCGCAAATCTTGCAGCGCACGCGACCGCACGGCGCGACGCCAGGACGCGGCCACACCGCACGCATGAATCGGGAGCGCAACCAGCCGGGCGAGTACTGGCCCTCGATCTTGACCGTCTCGCGCTCCTGCGCTGACGGCGGCTCGCGCCGTGCGCGCTTCATGCCCGCCGCCGCTTGCGCTCGGGTTCGTCCCACAAACCGCGCGCGCGGAACGCAGCGATGATGTCCTCGGGAGCGCAGTTGCGAAAGCACTTCACCACGATCGCGGTGTGACCTTGAAAGAATGAAAGTGAGGGATCGTGATCGTCATGCGCCGGGCAGCGCGCGATGAAATACTTGCCCATGCGTTTGGCGCGGATGCGCGCCGCCAATGCTGCCGCCGTCGTCACTGCTGCCTCCTCTACATAGCGCCGCCACTATGCTGCAGACCCGACCACTGTAATTTTTTCTTACATGTCACACTCCAAGACGGGCTTCGCCCTTTCGCTCACACTCCGATCGAGACGCGCACCACGCGCCACGCGCGCAATGCTTCCATCACATCTTCGAACTTGTCGGTGATCAGATAACCGTGGCCGGCTTTCATCAAACGAAACGCCAGCGCCTTCTGCTCGTCGGAAGGATGCTCGCCTTTGCGCTTTAGTTCAAGGAAGCAAACCGGGCCGCCAATGTGCGCGAGCTGAAAATCCGGCCAGCCGCGCTGCACGCCCATGCGCTTGAGTTTTCCCGCCGTGGCCGGATGCCGCCACTCGCCGGCAGGGAAATGCGTCCACGCCCAATCGTTTGTGCACCAACGACGCAGCACGTCGGCAACCATCACATGCAGATTGAACTCGGGAGCCGGCGGCGGCTTCACGCCACGCTGTCGCTTGCCCTTGAACAAGTGCAGCTGTGCAGCCATCAACGCGCTCGCGATTGTCGCTTGCTGCCCTGGATCACGCGCTGCATGCGCTCGTCACCATGCGGGCACAACAGCCGCGCCGGTATCTCGCCCTTGGTGACGTGCTCGATCAGCAATGCCATCTCCCAGCTGGCGTGCCCGCGCCGCTTGGCCCAGTGCACCGCATTCTGCGAATAGCCGATGGCAGTGCCCAACGCAGCCTCGCTGCCGAAGCGGGCAATAGCTGCCTCCATGAGCTTGCGCGCGCTCATTAATTCTCCAGATTGAACGGGGAACTTGCCGCAGAGTTATTCAGGCACATCTTGTAGCGGAATTCAACAATCGACTTTGGTTGGCAAACATACGATTGTTGTGGGCTGGATTGTAGAGGAGGACAAGCCATGGCATTCCAACAGAGCGCGCAGCCGCGTGCCGATATCAAGGACCGACGCAAGCAGCTCGGGCTGTCGCAACGCGAGCTGGCCGAGATCGTCGGCAGTCATGCCCAGACCGTAGACAAGATCGAGCGCGGGTACATCACCTTCTCGCGCTATCTCGATCCGATCGAACAGCATTTGGGCATCAAGCCGCAACTGGTCGAGGCGAAGGTCGCCGAGCAAGGCATTGATAAAATTCCTGTTTACGGTACAAGCGCCGTGACCATGCGGGCGATGTTCATGTTTCAGGAGCAAAGCGAGCCGGCACAGCTGGTGCTGCCGCCCGCCTGCTTGCGCGGCAAGCGCAGCGCCTACGGCGGCGTAGTCTCGACCGACGCCATGTCGCCGGTGTTCCAATGCGGCGATTCATTCTTCTGTGACGCCAGCCTCGCGCCGAGCGTCGGTAAATTCATCCTGTTGCGGGAGAAGCCGCCGTGGCAGCGCGGCCGGATCATTCTGTGCCAGCTCGTCTCGTTCAATGAACGAGAATGGATCGTGTCGCTGCTCAACAGCGGCGGCAAGAACCGGCGCGCCCGCGAGGAGCGCTTGTCACGCGCGGAATTCCCGATCTGCCATCGTGTCGTCAGCAAGGATTTCTGCTGACACCGTTGGCTTAATCGAAGGTCTATTGACGCCCTTTCGCCGAACCGGGTAGGCTGGCTCGGTCAAGGGGAACTCAATGGCACTGACCGCCGCCCAGCTCGCCGCGCGCGAAGGCAAGATCACCGCGTCATTCGTGCCGCAGCTGATGGCTGGCGACATCGAGAAAATTCACAACAAGTGGCTTGAGCTGATCGGCGATCCGGGCTGGCAGCCCGAGGACATGACCAACAACTGGCCAGCGTTCCACGGCAGCTTTTCCGAGCCGCATGTCATCGACTGGCACCAGCGCCTGACACAGCAGCCGCTGACACGGCGCGGCGAGGTCGCACACCATCCGAGCCTGCCCTATGTCTGCGCCACGCTCGATTGCTTCCGCGAGGCCGACAGCTGCGTGATCGACTGCAAGTGCCCCGGCGCGTGGATGAAGCTTGATCATGTGCTGGCGTACTACCAGCCGCAGCTGATCGTGCAACGCCGTTGCGTCGAGTGCGACAACGTGGCCCTGCTGATCTCGCACGGCGGCGCGACGCCGGCTGAATATGCGGTGACAATCGAGCCCGACTACGAGGCCGTGGTGTGGGAGCGCATCAATCAATTCCAACGTTGCGTCGAGACGCTGACACCGCCGGTGGAGGTCATGCAGCTGCAGCCGCTGACGCCGCCCGAGCAGTGGCGCACCATCGATCTTGATCAGGAGGGCGAGCTGCCAAATTGGGCACCTGACATGAAGGCGCAGCTGATCGAATGGTATGTCACCCGCGATGCAGCGGTGGCCAACGAAGCCGCGCGCGACGAGATCAAGAAACTGTTGCCCGAGGATGTCGGCAAGTTGCGTTTTGCCGGAACGCTGGTGTCACGCAACCGCGCACGCGCCGTCTCAATCAAACGAGGGAAGTGAGGAGCCACATGACCAACAAGCGACGCACGAACCTGCAACCGGCAGACACCATTGCCGACTCCGATCTGCCGGCCAATACGCAACCGGCGCGCCAGACACTGGCGGACATTCGCACCGAGGCCACCGCCCGCGTCGCTGACGCCGCCCACAGCGTCGCTCACACCATCGCCGATCTCGAAGCATGGCGCGCGGAGATTGATGCCACCATCGCGTTCCTGAAAGCGCAGCGCGGTCGATGATAAATCCGTTGCAGCACTGCTTGACTGGAGAGTCGGCGGAAATTGTTGACCGCATCTTGGGGCCGTTCCTGCACGACTGTATCGGCAAGAACGACATGAGCGTGGTCAGCGGTTTGCTGGCGTCTGCCGCAATCATCGTCGCCACGCACTGCCAGCGCACCGGCGATGACTTCGCGGAGCTGGCCGAAATAAGCCGCCAAAACTTTGATGCAGCGCTGGTGGTCGTTGGAGAGATCGCATGAACGACGGTCACAGCAAGGAATACAACATCGCCGTGCAGCGATTGAAGATGCCGCCGCGCATGCTCAAGCTGCCGGTGGACGAGCGCGGCTTTCCGGTGCCGAAGTTCGTCCAGTGGATCGACGGCAAGCCCGACTTTCGCGTGGTCAACCAATCGTTCATGGCGAACGCGGTGCGGATCAAGCTGTGCTGGCTGTGCGGCGAAGCGCTCGGCCGCTATCAGGCATTCGTCATCGGCCCCATGTGCTCGATCAATCGGGTATCGAGCGAGCCGCCGAGCCATCTGGAATGCGCGCGCTTCGCGGTGCAAGCGTGCCCGTTCCTGACGCAGCCCAATCGCGGACGCAATGAGCACGAGCTGCCCGAGCATCAAATGCCGGGCGGCATTCCGGTCCTGCACAATCCAGGCGTCACACTGGTGTGGGTGACGGAGAGCTACAAGCCGATCAGAGTTGCGCCGAAAAAGCCCCCGCTGTTCCAGATCGGCGATCCGACCAGCGTCGAGTGGTGGGCGCGCGGTCGCACCGCGACGCGTGACGAGATCATGGACGCGATCGCGAAAGGTCTGCCGTTGCTGGTGAAGGAGGCCAAGCGCGAAGGGCCGGACGCGGAGGACGCGCTGCGCGAGATGATCTCGGTTGGGCTGGCGCTGGTTCCAACATGACCTTGCTCGATTTGCCGCGTGCCGGGTTGCGATGGTTGCGCACGTGGTGGCGGCAGGAACTGCCGCCGCCGCAGCTGCCACACTATGAACCACCGCCGCCGGTGCCGCCGGCAGCACCCGAAGTCGAAGCCGAAGCCGACCTTGACTCCTGGCAGGATGCCGAGGAACGGCATCAGTGGCGCTTTGAGCGCGAGGCCGTTGAGCAAGCCGGCACGTTCTATTTTAAGGCTGCGATTTTGGACGAGCTGAAAGAGTATTTCGTTATCATCCGGCGACTGCGCCACGTCGATCGCGACGGTTACAATATGTTTGCCAAGCTCGGCGCTGCCATCCTGCCGTGGCAAACGCTCAGCGTGCGCAGGGAATTTCCGGCGATCTGGCATGACCCGAAGACGCGGCCCGGCTTTGGTGCCGTCTGGTTCTTTGATCCTGACGACAAGCTGTTCCTTCCGGTCAAGCTGGCGATGTTTCAGAAGCTGGACGCCGCGCCGCGCGGTGTCGAAGCAACCCCGCATCAGGTCTATTGCGTCACGCTGTACTATGACCGCGTAAAGGTTCAGGCCGGCGACAAAAAGTGGCTGATCAAGCGGCTGCGCAAAGCCGGCTTCGGGATGCGCTATCACGTCAGCCTCGATCGCTCCGGCGATATCAAGCTGCTGAAAGAATTGATCACCCGCCACCACAAAATCGTCCGCAAGCACAAGCGATGGGATCGAAAGCAAACCCGGCCGCACGGCCCTGCCGGTTATCTTCCGCAGCAAGTTTGGGATTATCCCGACATGCTGGTCGACGTGTGGAAGGACTTCCAAAAAGACTTCAAAAGCGTGATGGGCATCGATGAATACGTGGCTGACTTTTTCAAGATCGTGGCGCAGTTCGAACAGGGGCAGCACACCGGCATCCGCATCAACCTGCATGACGGCGACACGACGGCCGCCTTCGCCGTGGACTTCAAACGCTCGGCATATTTTTTCCGCGATCGCGAGATCACCGCGTTGGCGCGCGACGGCAGGCGCAAGCGCATCTTTCACATCGTGCGCCCGCACGCTCGCCATCTTGCGACCAAGGCAACCTACGTCAGAACGCACTTCCGGGGCTTGCGCGACTTCGAATGGAACGGCTACCGCGTGCACATCACCGTGCCGGGTTGGCATCATCCTGACTTGCTCAGGGCAACCTTCTCGGCAGTCATCATGCCGGATGACGAACCGATGCCGCCGGACATGATGACGGTCGAGCAGGGAGTCAAACGTCTCGCCGCCGGCATCGCCGGCAAACCCCACCGATGGAGCCCACATGAAAGCGACGATCGAAGTGAAGGACAAGAAGGAAGCCGAAGCTATCCGCACCGGGTTGGTTGATCCCAGCGTGCGCGCGTTCGTGGTGATCTTGGGCGTACTCAACGCCCTAACGCCGCGCGCCCGCGCTCGCGTTATGAACTACGTCAGCGATCGCTTGGAGGAGGAGGAAGCCGAGGCGGCCCAGAGCGCGATCAGCGGCGGCAGCAGCGGCATCAAAGAGGTCAAGGCATGAACGTTCCCGCACTGCGCCCAACCCGGCTGCCGATGCCGGCTGGCATAGACGATCCCGGCAAGTGGCGCGTGCTGGTCGAAGCGATCTTTCCCAATGCGCAGAGCGCGGAGTCGGTGCTGCTGGCACTCGAATACTGCAAGCAGCGCAATCTCGACGTGCTCAAGAAGCCCGTCAACATCGTGCCGATGTGGAACAACAAGCTTGGCAAGTATGTCGAGACGATCTGGGCCAGCATCAACGAGATCGAGGTCACCGCCGCGCGCACCGGACAATGGGCCGGCATGGACCCACCGCAATGGGGGCCAATCGTGCCGCGCAAGTTCACCGGCCGCAAAAAGGATCGCGGCGGCTGGGTTGATGCCAGCGTGGAGGTTGCCTATCCCGAGTGGTGCGCGGTCACGGTGTATCGCACCATCAGCGGCATGCGCTGCGGCTTCACCGAGCCGGTGTACTGGCTCGAAGCCTATGGCCGTCTCGGCGGCAGCGAGTTGCCCAACGACATGTGGTGCAAGCGACCGCGCGGGCAGCTGCACAAGGTGGCGAAGGCTGCCAGCTTGCGCGCGGCATTCCCCGAGGAGGGCGACTATGCCAGCGAGGAAATGGAAGGCGCAGTGATCGACGCGCCCGCGCCGCCACCGCCGCCGGCACCGACCGACAAGTGGGTGCCGCCCGAGGACATCCCAGCCGACGAGCCAGACGGCGAGGAGAGCGTTGATCCTGAGACGGGCGAGGTCGGCCCGCGCTTGATGCCACGCGGCGATGAAGAGGAATGGCGCGAGTGGTGCCAACGCTTCCTTGCCGAGCTGCGCACGGCACACGGCGGCCCTGGCGCGCTGGTGGAAGTCGATGCATGGGAGGCAGCAAACGCCGAGATCATGGATCAGCTCAAGACCGAAGCGCCCAAGCTCCACGTCCAGCTCAAGGCGGCGATTGGCCGCCATCGTGTCTCGTGCGTCGGAGAGCAGAAGCAGGAGAAGCCGCCCGATGATCAGCAAGGAAGCACAGGAACAGCACCCGCGACTGGTGAAGCTGATTGAGGCTGCGTCAAGCTCGGTTGAGCAGATATTCGCCAAGGCCGGCAGCGTCGCGTCGATGTTTCACTACGTCAAGAACAACGGCGACCACATCGTGACGCTTGCGCCGGTTCATCTGGAGAAGGACGAGGGCTTCGAATTGATGCGCACGATATTTGCAATTGAGAATGCCGTGGCGGTGATGTTCATCGGCGAGGCGTGGACGTTCGTCGCTGACATCAACGAGGCGCGTGCACATGTCGAGAGCGGACGCAGTGCCGTTGATCATCCCCGGCGGATCGAGATCGTAACCTTTGAAGCCGAGGACAGCACCGGCACGCTGTCCGGCCGTCGCACGATCGAGCGGCCAGCAGGCAAGCGCCCGCAGCTCGGGCCGTTGGAAATCGAGACGAGTAAATTCGCCACCGGCCGTCTGGTTGGAATGCTGCCGAAGCCGAGCAAGGCGACGTTGCAATGATGGTCGAGCCCATTGCGTTCATGCTGATTATCTTCGCCTCGTTTGCCTGGGGTTATTCCATCGGCCATCGCAAGGGACGGGACGATGAAGCCTTCCGGCGTTCGCAACAATGAAGCGCGTCAACTATATCGTTGGCGTAGCCGCCGATGGAGACGTGCTGGTGCCTGCCGACAGCGAAGCGCGCGGGCAGCTGGTCACGCTCGAACACGGCGAGAAAGTCTCGGTCGAGATCACGCGCCCGCGCCAATCGGAGCCGATCAAGTTCCGCGCGCACATCCATCTGACCTTGGAGCGCGTCGCTGCCGCGATGTCACGGACGGTTGGCGTGATCTGGAGCGTGCGCGCATTGCGCGGCTGGCTGTGCATCCGCACTGGCCGCGTGGATGTTCTGACATGGCCGCCAAAAAGCACGGTGATCCCGCATGCGATCGAGGACATGAACGCGTTGGAGCTGGAGGCATTCTGGAAGGACGCTTGCCAAGTGATCATTGCTGTCGTGTTGCCGCTGTTGGCAACGGACGAAGCTGACGACATCCGCACGCGTCTCATGTCATGGAGAGAACTCAATGGCGATCACCAGAGGTTTTAATCGGGGGCCGATTCAGCAACGCGGCATGGCTCGCATGCCGAGCGCCAATCCACGCGCGATCGCCGCGCTCACTGCCTTTGCGCAAGCCAGCAAGACCGGCCCGATGAACTTCGACCAGCTCTACCGGCATTTGGTGGAGGGCGGGTTTCAGCCCAACGAAGCGCATCTGGCGGTGGAAAGTTTTGTGCGCAGCGCGAGGGGCAAGCGATGACGAGTTTCGATGATTTTATCCGCAGCATGAACCGGCTGGACGATGACGTGATCTGGCACATTGCCACGATGGCGGCGGCCGTTGCTGGTGAGCGCGCACAGCAGCGCGGCCATGACGACATCGAAAAGGTTTGCATTGAGTTCGTGGAAGCGATGGCCGACAAGGCGGGCACGCATGCCATGGTCTATACACTCGATGCCTGATCTCCCCCAGAGGGAGCGGCGGCGGTGTGGATTTACAGTTCCCCGATGAAGCGCCGCCGTCGTCACTCTTTAACCTGAAAGGACACCATGACTATGACCAACGGACGCAAGCCGCCGATGCCGACACCGACCATGCCGCGAGCTAACACGCTGCCGCCAACCACGCACAACATTGATCCGGTGCAGGACGAATACGCGGAGGAGGCGGGCCGCGCCGCTCAACGCTTCCACGACATGCGCACGGAGATCGGCCGCCTCACGCTTGAACTGGAGACGTGGCGCAGCCGGGCGGTCGTCGCCGAGGATGGATTGAAGCGCGCCGATCAGCGCGAGAAGGACTTGCACTTGAAACTGGAGAACGTGGCGGCCAAATTAACGCACGAGCGGGACGTGTATCGCGATCGGCTGACAACGCTCAAAGCCGAGTTTGCTACCGCCGGCAATATCATTCTCCATTGCATCAAGGTTTCGGAAGACATGATGACGCTGGGCGAGCGCGTGGAGGCGCACGATCATCTGGAAAAGCTGGCGCAGGAGCTGGACGAGCCGTTGCCCAAGGTGGTGACGGATGGGCCAAGGGAGAGCTAACCATGCCCGACAACATGTTCGGTCTAAAGGAACGGATCGCGTCGAGCGACCGGTTTACGGACAGTGAAAAACTGTTCCTGCAGGAGGCGGTGAATCTCATTGCCAAGACCAATGGCGTAGTCGAGCCCGGCAACCCGACGTGGAAAACCATTCCCGCCGAAAGGGTGTTCGAGGCTGGTGCAAAGCGTTGCCCGACGTGTGGCGCGGCGGCGCTGTGAGAGCGAGCGATAAGAAGTTGTCCATGGCCTTGCGCAAAGCTGGCCTGGATGAAATGGCGACGCGTGCCGAGGCGGGCTACTACAACGAATTTTTTGGGCCACTCGACACACCCGAGCTGCAGCTGGCCGACGATCTTGCCAAGATCGGCACACCGAAAGCGATGGCGGTGCGCCGACTGGTCATCGACGGCGAGTTTGATGCTGGCTCAGACGAGTCCGAAGAGTGGGCACAGTCGCCGGAAGGCAAAGCTGCGTTCGGCAGATTGATTTCAAAGCTGTAGCAACCACCAGATCAGCGCGCCGATGACCAGCCAGAGCGGCATCGCCAGCGACGCGCCGATGATCAGCCCGCGAAAGAACAAGCAGCACGGGCAGTCGGTGAAAACATATTGTGTAACACGGCTGCTCCAATGATCTTTCGACTGGCACCAGCTCGGCGTGAACGTCTTCGAGCCCCAGGCAAGGAAGTTGGACAGCCAGTTGTCAGCCCACTCAACCGGGCTGTCGGGGTGCGGATCATCTTCGGGACGAAATTTCAAATGAACACACCGAAACTCTCATTCCGCGCAGGTTTTTGGGACGACGTAGCTTGGGGCGCACCAGATAGTCCGGTGCGCCCCCTCTGTGCGAAGTGTCACGGCCCGTTGCCAGAAGTGCCGTTGATGCTATCTCGCGACGACGGCTCCATGATCCAACTGTGCAACAAGTGCACAGAGGCGTGGCTCGTTATGGTTTAGCCGCGCCGGCCCTTCGGCTGCGCGCCGCCAGCTTCGCCGGGCTCGGCCGGCAGCGTGTTGTCCGGCCTCAAGCCGGGCACCTGCGGCGTGACCGGAACCCACGCCCAACCATGGTTAGGGACGAAGGCAATCAGCCACGCGCCGGCCTCACCACTGTCCGGCGCGCCCGGCAAGGTATTATCGGGACGCCCACCCTGACCTCCCGGCAAACCCTGATCGGGCCTCGGCTGATCTCCCGGCAGGCCCTGATCCGGGTACGGCGGTAGGTGGATCGGATGCGACGGCCGACCGGGTTCGCCTGCGATTGGATGCGCCGGATAGACCGGCACATAGATCGGATGCGTCGGCTCGCCTGGAGCCCCCGGCGCGATCGGATGCACCGGATAGACCGGGATATAGATCGGATGCGTCGGCACGCCCGGCGGCTTCGGTAGACCCTGATCGGGACGCTCGCCGCCAGAGGGCGGTATCCATGGATGCTCCGGTGCGCCGTCTCCTGGCAGGTAGATCGGATGCGTCGGCGAGCCGGGCACGCCGCCCGGCGCGATCGGATGGGTCGGGAAGCCCGGACCCTGCGACGGATAAAGTGGGGGCTGTGGAAGCGTGTTGTCGGGACGGCCGCCGCCTGCGCCGATGCCGCCGCCCCAACCGGGATCGACGGGGCCGCCGCCGCCGACAGGAATGATCATTGCTAGAGTCGGGTTCGTCATTTCAGTCCTCCTGTTGCTCAGTTTATGCGACGGCCTAACGTCTCGGGGATCATGATACTCGGCGTCGGTGCCAGCTCAGCACCGATGGCCGGACCCTGGTGATGACCGATGACGCGCACCGCCGGAAGACCGAACAACAGCGCGACGATCAAGTAAAGCGCGATCAATGCCACCACCAACAGGTAAAGCCGCTGGACATTCCAGTCGATCGGCCATTGCATCCACTTTGCAAACATGACGATCACCGCGCCAACGAGCACGAGGATGGCCACGATGATCGCAACGTTGATGATGCCGAGAACAAAACCGCTGAGAGACATGGGCTTTACCTCCACAGGAACTATAAAGTCTGCCGCCGAGTTATCTCGACACTGCCAACCATGAGGAAACGACCATGGCCGAACCACGCAAGGACGAGCAAGACGAGCAGAACAAGAACCCACCACCCGGCTCGCAGCCGAACTATCCGCAGCCTGGACAGGGCGGCTTCCAGCCCGGCCAGAACAACCCGCAGAACCAGCCCGACCAAGACCAGCGCCAGGGCGGTAAAGAACAGCGCCAAGGCGGCAAAGAACAGCACCAGGGCGGTCAGAACCAAAGCGACAAGCGCGACCGCTAACCACGAGGCGTCGGGAGCGGCACGTCACACAACGGCGGCTCCCATCGCAACGCCATTGCCCGCGATCGGATATAGGCACTGATCGCCTGTTGCGTCCCGAGCTGCGCACGCTTCGGCTGGTCAATGGGATCAGTCACAAACAGCACGAACAGCTTGGCGGTATGCTCCACGAACGCCTCATCATAGGCTCGCAACGACAGCGCACGGACGCGCTCGCGCGTCTCAGGATCAACGCAGGCCGCCGCCGGCTGTGAACTCGACTGCCTCGCGACCAAAACTGCCACCGTGCCGATCAGCACCAGTATCGCCATAAACACAACGACGAAGGTGCCGAAGGCGAAGCGCGTCATGCCGATGGAGCCATCGCCACGATCATCTCAACGGTCTGCAGCAACGTCACTGCGTCCCGCGATAACGTGACCGCCTTTTCGTTGATCGGCCCCCAATGCTTGCGGCGCATGCGCAGGCCGACTGCCGTCGTCATCACCGCAAAAGCGGGCGAGTATTTCGCCAGCCACTGATAAGCCGCGCCATTGCCGCTGCCGTACACGTCGAGATTGCCGGTGGTCGGATTGATGGTGAGGGCGAACGTCGGCAGGAAGCCGTTGGGGTTGTCCCAATAGACCGCCATCAGCTCGCTCAGCGACTCGTCGGCGCTCTCCATGTTCCAGCTGGTCTGGAACAGGCCGGCTTCGCATGTGTCGGATTCGATATTGCTGGCCGACATGTCGCGGCCTTCGCAATACTTACCTGACGACTCGCGCATGCCTAAGCCGATCATCAGCGTGAACAGCCCGCGCAACGCCTCGACACCAGCCCGATCCACTTCGATGCCGAGCTTGTCTAGGTCGGTTTCGTACCAAGCCAGCGCGTCGGTTTCTTCGGAACCGGGGATAACGTCGGCGGCCATGGCCTCGGCCCACGACTTGCCCTGCCCCAGCTCGATCAGCGCGAGCGCGTAGCACAGCGCCATGCCGGGGATGTAGCCGGGCGGGGCGCGGCCGCGATCCGGCCAGGAATAGAACATCAGCGGCGATGCCTTCGCCAGCAACGTGACGGCGGTGGCGATGCCGTCCGGCAGGCGCACGCTGCCGGTCATCATGCGAGCAGCGAGATCATCCAGCGAAGCCCACGTTGCCGGCCCGACAACGCCGTCAGCGGCGAGCCCATCCGCGCGTTGGAACGCCTCGACTTGCGTTGCCGTCACTGATCCGAACGCACCGTCAGCGGGGATGCCAAGCACGGCTTGCACCACGGCCACGTCAGGACCGCTGTCGCCCTTGCCGAGCACACGTCGATCGGTCGTTGGCGGCACCGGCTCGATCGTTTCCGGCGGCCGTGGAAATGGGAGGCTAGGATCAGGCGGTGTCGTCGCCTCTTCGTCCGCGATCGCAGCGGCGATGGCATCACAGATCACGTCGAAGTTTTCCCGGTACAGCGCGGCGTCGGCTTCGGAGTTCACGAAGCAGATTTCCAGTAGCACCGCAGGTTTTTCAGTCTGATTCAGGAATGCCAGATTGCTCGAATACTTTGGTCCGCGGTTGATGAAGTCGCCGGCATCGCTGATGGCATTGACGAGCTGCACCGCAGCTGCCTGCCCGGTGTCGGACTTGTAGAACACCTCGCAGCCGACCGGATTGCTGGTCTGATTGCTGCCGTTGAACGTGGCACTATTGAAATGCACGCTCACGTCCAGATCGCGATCCTGGCTGTTGTGGAATGAGATTATGCGATCCAGATTTTCGCTCTGGTCGTTGCTCACGTCATCATGGAACGTCACCACGTTGACGCCGAGCTGGCGCATGATGGTGGCGCTGGCGTTCACCACGCGCCGCGCTTCGTTGACCTCATCGAGTCCCCACGGCGACGGCCCTTCCGCGCCTCTGATGTAGAGGCCGTGGCCGGACGACATAACGATACGCATATCAGCCCTCGATCAGCGCCCGCTTGGCGGCCCTTGGGCGCTTGGTGATCCTGGCCGCCATCTCTTGCATGTCGTCTCTGGTGTAGAGCGCCATTTCGCGCCAGACGCTTTGCACGTCTTGCCCATCGAACAAGCCGCCAGCATCAAGCACGATGGTGACGGGATCGTCCCAGCGATACACGGTGCCGTCAGGATATTTCCACGCCGCCATCATCTTGTCCTTGTCTACCGGGTCGGCGATGGCGTTGATGATTGCATCGGCGTCAGCTTCGGTCTTGCCGTGATCGGCAAGCCACGACAAAAATTGCCGATGGCTCACTGCCACTAGCGCCGCTTGCGTCGGATCGGGCGGTGCTGGCGCGACGAATCCGCCTTCCTCGGTCCAGGTGTAATACGGCTGCACCTCCGGCCCGCACTCGATCCAAGTGCCCGGCACGGTTGCGCCGAACACCTGATCCGGCGTCACGTCCATGCCGGCCGGTGGCGTGAACACTTCGGCCACCACGCCGTCGACCACCCGCGCATAATGAGCCATGCCGCCCTCGCTTTAGTCCTGCCGGACATGCGTGATCTTCACGCGCCCATTGGCCCCGGCAAGCTGGTAGCCGTAGTAGTAATTGTCGCTTTGATTGCCCGATCCACCACCGCCCGGTGGCAAGCCGGCATTGCCTTGCATGGCGTACAAGCGCCCGCGTGCGGTGCCGCCGCCGGGCGAGCCGCCCAAGCCCCAAAACACTTGATGCGGGAAGCCACCCGAGCCGTCGATCATTTCCATCCCACCAGTGCCGCCCTGACCCGGCGTCGATCCCACTTCGCCGTCGAGGTTGCCGCCGCCGCCGCCAACGCATGACATGAGCACCGGGCCACTCTGAATCGAAATGCTGGTGGTGCCGCCGGGAAAACCGCGATTGCCGCCGGCCTGATTGCCTTGCCCGCCAACGCCCACGATCAAGTTTAGAATCTGTCCGGTGACCACCCGCAGGTAGAGCAAGCCGTATTGTCCACCGCCACCGCCGCCGCCGCCGCCGCTACCAGTGCCAGCCGCACCGCCGCCGCCCGCGCCCCATGCCTCGATGCCGATATTGGTCACCCCGGTTGGCACCGGCCAGCTGGTCGAGGCGTTGAAAATCAGCACGGTGAGATCGAACGCATCACCGCCGAATTGCGAGGGTACTGGACCCACGACGTAGAACGATCCGCCGTAGAAAATCGCCTCGAATGGCTTCAGCGCATATAGGTCTTGCGGCGCGAGATTCAGCCCGTCGTTGCGCACCACTGGCACCGGGCCATGGCCGTCGAGATTAACCGTCACCGGGCCGGTGTTGGTTTTCTCCGGCAGAATGCTCAACGTCATGAAGTTGTTGTAAGCGGTAGACGGTGGATCGAGCGTGGCGGTGAAGTTGTTGGGGCCGCCGACGAACACGGTGCCGCGTGGCAATCCGCGCTGGATCAGGTAGCGCGCGGCGAGTTCGAGGTTTGTCAATCGATTGGGATTGTACGGCAGCATGGCGCGGTCAATGAGCGCCTCTTGCTCGCTGATCAATGAGTTGACCACTTCCGGCCGCAAGCGCACGTCGCAGCCGTTGCCGTAGTACAGCGCAGCGGTGCCGACCGGCGCGGTGACAGGCGGGTAGGCGTGCGTCGGATTCAGCTGGTCGTTAGCATTCGGTGCCAGACCGCCATCAGCTGCAGCGGGGAAGATACCGCTCATGTTTCACCCCTTTGCTGCACATGAATTCTTGATGTGAGCGTGGCGACTTGTTCTTCGAGTTGGTCAATGCGGCGCATTGCATCTTGCAATGCCTGGATCAACGCCGGCACACATTTGGAATAGTCCACCGACCATGGCGTGAAACCCGTTTCGCCCGGTTCGCCCGTGCCCTTAACGACAGCTTGAGGCAGCACCGGCTCGAGTTCCTGCGCCATCAATCCAACGGCATGCCCACCGCCATCTTTCCAGTCGAATTCCTGCACCGCCAGCGCGTCGATGATTTCGCGGCCGCGCTCAAACGGTACGTTGTTTTCTTTCAACCGAATGTCAGAGCTTTCAGCGTACACGGTCGAATAATCGCTGATTCCGATCACGCCAACCTGGGTGCCGACGTAGTTGTTGAACGAGCACGCATAGTTGCCGGCACCGGACCCGCCGGTGGCGGATCGGCCCCAGAACGTGATGCCGATGTGGCCCCAATATGTGTTGATCTGACATTCGGAGTTGCCGAAGAACGACACCGCGCCGGCCCCTCCGGTATAGGGGCCGATGCCGACAAGGCCATCGGTGCGACGAATGGTGAAAGAGTTCTGATTTATTGCGCCGGCATCGCTGTAAGAGAAGATCTGAAAATCATCCCGCGCGGCGTTGCCAATGCCGCGCATTGACCAGCGCCCAACGGTGTTTTTCTTGAACAGTATTTCGCCAACGTAGGTTGCGCCCGGCGAGTCGACAACAAGTTGTGCATTGTTGGCGGCCGGCGCTTTCAGTGTGAGCGACGGCGCGTTGAACGTCGCGGTGCCGGTGGCGCGCGCAATCAACAGCGGCGTGGTGAGTTGTGAGTCGGCGTCGGAATAGGCATCGATGCGGAAATCGCTGCCGGCGTTGCTGCCGGCCTCGGCGGTGCTATCGCCCAGCACCAAACGCCACCGCCGCTTGTTGTCGATGCGATTGAACCCGCTGATGGCGGCATCGTTGCCTGGGTTCTTGTAGATGCGGAACGTCGGTGCCGGGTCGTTGATCCAAACACTTTTGAACTTGGCCACACCGGAAGCACGGTCGATCACCAGCGGCGAGTCGATGCGCGCGCCGGCATCGTCGCAACGGGTGAGGGCGTAGTTCGCACCGGCGTTCGCCCCTCCTTCCGGGTCGGCGTTCATTTCCGCCAGCCACCGGTCGGTGCCGTTGCGCTGGTAGTGCACGAACGCCGGATCGTTGGTTGCCGTGGAGCTGAGATTGAGTGCCGGCTGCAGTTTGGAGATGGTGACGTTGCCGGTAAAAACGCCGCCGGTGACTGGCATGTAGGACGGCCCGCCAGCTGAGATCGGCGTCCAGCCATTGTTCAAGCGGGCATAGGTTTGCCCGTCAGTCGGCGCGTCGCCGATCTTGGTGTCGGCGTATTGCTTCGGCACCGCCTCAAGCGGCAGCGTCGGATCGCCGTGCAGAATGAGCGGGCCGGTGAGCTGACCACCGGTGAGCTGCAGCACCTGAGTCCACGCTGCACCCATGCGGCCATAAGCGAACGTGTCCACCGGCGCTTCCGGCATCGAGACAATAGCCGCGTCCACGTATGCCTTGCTGGCAGCATGCTCGGGCGCGCCGGGAATCACTGGCACCACCAGCGGGCCGGTCATGGTGTCGCCGGACTTGCTGACCTTGAGCGCGTCGCCGTCGTCCACGTACTGCTTGGTGGCGGCATGGTTGGGGGCGGTTGGAGCGCCGGGCAGGATGATCGGCCCGGTCACGGCACCGCCGGCCGCGTCCAGCTTCAAGTCAAAGCGCGCGATCAGCGCGTCGCCGAGATTGGTCACCAGATTGGTGTTGAACGAGTAGCCCATACGATCGACAGCTGCCAGGAACTCGGAGCTGATCGAGTTCATCTGGCTGTCCGTGAGCATGGTGCTGCAGTCGGACGCGATATAGAACGGCCCGCCACCGATCACCGTGTGGGCTGGGATATACCCGTTAGCAACACCCGGCCCAGGCGGCACGCCGCCCATATTTTCCGGTGGGAAGATTGCTGCCATTCGTCCCGCCCCGCTCGGTTTCGGCGGGATAATAGACACAAATCCGGTAAAGCGGAAACGGTACTAAACGTCGAGGTAGCGGCGGCGGGCCTGGATCGCCCAGATCGTGCCCCTTGTCACACCAAACTGCGCCGCCAGGGCATCGCGGGAGAGATCGCTGGCGCGGATGGCCCGAATTTGCCTCGCGTTGAACTTGGCACGAGCCGCCCTCACGCCCTGACTGATCACGGATCGAGGCCGCCGGTTGTTGTTCTGCTCGGTCCACGTCGCCCAGCAGCAGTTGTCCGGCCCATATCCTCGGTCATTATCGATACGTTCCAGCGTGAGGCCGGCCGGCTTTTCGCCCATATCAGCGAGAAAGTTGGCGAACGATCGCCAGCGATCGCACACCGTTATGCCGCGATCGACATAATTCGGCTCGCGACGGCAGCGCGAGCGCATGTCCTTCCACGCCTGATAGGTTGGTGTGATCTTGCCGTTTGAGGCGTGGCCGTGCGTCACCGGCCCGACTGGCTTACATGATGCAGTCCGCTTCACTTTTTTCATATACGCACCAAAAAGCATTCCTCGGCAGAATCTGCGGCAGCAGCCACTTCCAGACCTCATAATACTCGGGGTCGTGGGGCTGTGGCGACGGCACGGACGGCAGCAGGCAATTGGGCGGGATCACGCGCTGACCGGGCCACATGACGATGTTGAGCGAAAGCACCGGATGGTAGCACGTCGGCACCATCGGGATCAGCTCGCCCTTGCCAGGGATCGGATCGTCAGCGCAGTTGATCTTATCGGGGCAGGACTGCTGGTCCCGCGCCATCGTCCACCAGCCGCTGGGGTGCTCGGCCGGGCAGTCGAATTGCCCGGCATAGCGCATCACCATTTGTGCCCCGAACAGTGCCGCGAGCTGCGTGAGGAAATCCCAATTCATCACCTTGAACTTGAGCGACCAGATCAGACAGATCAGCAGCGACAACACCTTGTCGCTCCACTCGCCCTCGCATTCGTCGGGAAACGTGATGCCGAGCCGGCGCGCCCACAGCTTCACGGTGAGCTGTGCACGGCAAGGGTCCAGCTCGCGGAGCAAGACGCACAGCGCCTCAACAGCAGTAAAGCCCACCGCGCCGAACGAATCGATTAGCGGACTGCCGACCAGCGGCTCGTCCGTGCAGGCGATCTGATCCTCGCAACAGCCGCCGACGATCAGCTGCTGGCAGCCCACCTTGTTGCAGCCGACAGCGGTCGCGCCGAGACTTTGCGACGGTGGAATCGGCACCGGCTGCGTGGTGGCGTTGTAGACCTGTCCTTCCGGCGCAAACGAGCGCACCGCACAGATAAAGAAGTCCTCGTCCACATCGCACGGCGACGGCCCACAGCAGCCGTCCGGCACGCGGCATTGGATGCCCGGAAGATCGGGGCCGGATAGGTTCATCTTGTTGCCCGCCTCTGATCAAGCAGCTGTTGCAGCAACGGTGGTGCTGGCTGGAAGGTGGACTCACGCAGCTCAACATCCTCCAGCACAAGAAAGTGGCCGCAGTCGAGATAGGCCCAGGCGTTGTCTTCGCGGCGCAGCGAGTCATCAAATTCCAGCGTCACGTCAGCGAAGCAATTGGCGGTGCCGGATGCGTCCATGGCAGCGGCGCGGATGTGCTCCTTGCAGATTTTGCTGCCGACGCAGTACACGCCGCGAATGAAGGCGCGGAGCGCCTGGATCATCCGCTCACGGGCATCGATCGGACAGCCCTGGAAGCAGTGCGCGACCACGGTGAGCATGGTCGGAAGCGCCTGATAGTAGCGGCCGACAATGCCGACCGGGGCCAAGCCTTCGCCCTTGCCGGGATTGTGCCCCCACATCCACTCATTCATGGCGTCGATCACTTCGCACGGCGGCACGCCGTAGGGTGCATTGTCACGATCGCCGAACGCGCCTTCCATAAAGGGATAGATGCTGACCATCTGCGGATCACAACAGCCCTCGCATTCCTCGACGCAAGCGCGCGTGACGCCGGGATAAGTCGAGGTCGTCTCGACATACCACTTGAGATTGGTCGAGATTGCATTGGCGCGCTCGGCCGCCACGATGCGTGCCCGCAGCGAGTCGCAGCTTTCATCGTCACTGCCGCCGGTCATGCCGTTGCCCACCACGATCGCATCGATATCGATGCCGGGATAAGTCGTGGTGACGATCAACGCTGTGCCGGCTGGCATGTCGAACGCGGAGCCACCGGTGACCGAGACGACACGCACCACGGCACGGCCGGTGGTGTCGATCGTGGTGGGATTGAACGCCACGCCGGGATCAAGCTTGTATTCCCGCGCATCACCGGCAAAGCGAATGTTGGCGGGGATCACTGCGCCAGCGTCACCAGTGATCGCGACATAGCCCTTGGAGCGGGTCGCGGCGCGGAGATTGATGCCGTGCTGTGCGCCATAGATCACCAGATTGTCGCAGCACATGGTGACCGGATTGTTTTCTTTCAGCGCCTGCGTGACGAAGCCGTGCATGGTGTTGACCGCGCCGGCCATCACGAAGGCGAGCACGTCCTCGACCGACATGGGCAGCACCGGCGCACCGCCGAGCAGTCGCTTGCTCAACTCGGTGGCGATCGCCGATTGCAGCTCGCCGATATCAGGACGCGGCAGCGTGCATGAAATGTCGGTGATCAGTGCCATGTCAGAAGCCTCCGAATGCCGAGCCGAACGGGCGCTTGGCCTGTCCTGGCCGATACTCTTCCCACAGCCACGTCGAGTCGGGCATGGCCATGCCTTGAAATGCCATCGTGCGGCTGATGCCGGGGCCGGTGATCTTGACGATTAGACTCATGACCTTGCGGCTGGTGTACAGCGTGGTCACGTCCAGCGTGGCGACAATGCCCCAATTGATCAGCCAGTTCAGGGCTTCGAGCGCATACCGTTTGGCGGTGATCAGCGCCTCGTTGGTGGCGTAGCTCCATTTCAACGACCATAGTTTGGAGCCAGTCGAGAACTGGTCGGTGCGAAACGAGTCGGCCCACCAGCCGCCGTCAGCTTTGCCGAGCGGATGCTCCTCGCACTCGACGCGCCCGCGCGTGAATAGCTGACGGATGATCCAGCTCTCTAGCCACTTGTCGCGATCGAGCGTGCCGAGATTGTTGACGTGCAGCGCAGGATTGCCGCCGGTGCAGTCGGTCGGACACGGGGCCGGCGTGCACTCGGGCACGCGCCGCATGGTAATCGGCCGTTCGAATAGCGGATAATTGACGGTGCGACAGACCGGCTGCGGCGGTGCGCAGATCGCGCCAGGGCTAACTGTGGCCATGATCTATCCCCTCACTTGAATCTCGGCGCGCGGACAAGATACCACGCCGCAGCGGGTTCATGGATATCGATACCGCACGATGACGATCCCCGGATTGCCGTTGTATGAGTTGCCCGCCAATGCACCGCCGCCACTCCCATAGCCTGTAGAGAAGTTGTTGATAGGACCACCGCGTGCGTAGGTCTGTGCTGTTCCGCTGATTGAACTGCTTATGCCCGCGCCAGCGACGCTATAAGCGCCAACACCTCCCGCACCACCGCCGCCCGATCCGACACCGCCGGAATAACCATTACCGCCGGGATATCCTTGACCCGCTATTCCAGCGCCGCCCGAATAGACGTTGCCGTCATTCTGAAAGCCTACGCCGCCACCGCTTCCTCCGTCGCCGCCATAATAAGAACCGTAACTGAATCCATTGAACCAACTGTACGCTCCGCGACCTCCCCCGGTCGCAACGATCGTATCGAACGCTGAGTTACCACCGTAGCCGCCCATAGCAATTGACTGATTGCCGCCAGCGCCGTAGCTACCAACGGTGACCGCATAGCTTCCGACTCCCCGAGTCGTCGTGCCCTGCAACAATCCACCCGCGCCACCGCCACCGCCATAAGCGCCGCCGTTGTTGTTTGCGCCGCCGCCACCGCCTCCCGCGACAACAAGATATTCAAGGGTGACAAGGCCGGGAGCCGAAACGATCTGAAGAGTCCCGCCGGCAGTGAACGTGTGAACTCGATAGCCGGCGATGTCAGTGATCACGCCGCCGACGGCAACGACTGGTGCGGCGCTAATGATGCCAAACGATGGCGGTGCGAGTGGAAACATTTATTGGTTTACGCCCTTGGCTACGCCGATTAGATCGTAGGTCGTGCCACTCCATCGAAATGTCAGGTGATCCCGCATCGTGCCGCTGACCCATGGGCTTTGCGTGTAATTTGCGAGTCCTTTGAAATTAGCGCCCCACGTAACAGCGCCAGCGGCTGTCATCGAGATCGTGATTGATGTGTAAGTCCCGACTGCTGGATTGACTGACGGATTCGCAATAGTGAATGCGCCAGCAACTGCAGCAGTGAACGCTTGCGCTGCGGAGAAGTCCGCAGCCACCCCGTTGACGAGTGCAACCGGCACTGAGGTATAGATCGGGACGCCCTTGATCGTGGTTGCGTCCACCCAGACCGCGATTTGACCGGCGACCGGCGTACCCGAGCGCATGACATCGCCGACGCCAGCTGGCCCTTGCGGGCCAGTGTCGCCTTTCACCCCCTGCGGTCCTGTCGGCCCGGCCGGGCCGGTGGGGCCGGTGGGACCAGCGGGACCGACTGGACCGGGCACGGTGGAAGTTGGTCCGGTGGGACCGGTGGGGCCGGTGGGACCGGCGGGGCCGGCAGGACCGACTGGACCGGGCACGGTGGAATCAAGACCCGGAGGTCCAGGCGCTCCGGCGGGGATCGGCACCGGCGGCCCGACGAACCCGGCTTGGTCGGTGTATTCGAGCGCCTCGCCCGGTTGCAGGGCGAGCTTGTATAGCCGCGCGACCGTCGCGCCATCGGTGTGCAGCACCGCCACGTCGCAAGCAATCGCATCCTTGTTGCGGATGTGCAGCGCCTTGACGTTGCGCTGCGCCGATGCCGCAGGCGCGCCGACTACGGTCGTGGTGGTCGCGGTCGTGATCGCGAGATTTGCGCGGCCGGGCGTGATCACACCAGCCAGAGTGTCCACCCAACTCGCATGCACGTCGAGCGCCGCCGCTTGGCCGCTGACGACTTGCAACGCATCCGACGTTGAGGTGAGCAGGATCATAGCTTGATCATCACATTCCAGAATGCGGTTGGTTGCATCACGTTGAACGGCGTGCCGCTACCGGCGGCATCAATCGTCACGGCGGTGCTTGTGCTGATAGAGTTTGAGTCCACGGCCACGAGGACATTGGGCTCGGTGCCGCCATAGGTGATGGTCGCGCCAGCCCAGGCCCAGAGATAATTGAAAGTGGTGCGCCCGCCGTGGCCGTGCGGCACCAACTCGGCCAGCGTCTGCGTATGCCGTTCCTCACCCAACGTTTGGCCAAGCGTGCGCGCGGTCAGGCCGCCGCCTGCGCCAGCAATGGCGAGTGCGCGGCCGAGTTGCTTGGTCAAGCTCATCCGGCAATGCGCCGCCCAGGCTGACACTGCGTCGGTCTGTGCGGCGCGCGTCGTGGCAGTGCCCGTGCTGGTGAAGATCGGCGCGTTGGTATCGTTGATGTTGTTGAACAGAAGGGTAAACAGATTTTTGGTGTCGAGGTTGGCGCGCGTGGCCCCGGAGAGATCGTCGCCGATGGTGCCATCGTTCATGATGACCCAACCGGGATCGGCCACGGTCTTGAGCGTGAGCTTGGCGTCGCCAGTGGTGAAGCCTGCGCTCGACGCCGCGACGGTGACCGCAATCAGGAAGCCGTGCTCATCGATGTATTGCAGCGTGGCGGCTGGCTCCAGCGTAACCTTGTAGAGCTGCACCACAACCGCGCCATCGGCGTGTTGCACGGTGATGTCATTGGCCGCTGCGCCGCGATTGGACACCCACAGGCTTTTGAGATTGCGTTGCTTGCCGGCCGGCGGCGGCGGCACCACGTCGGTCGTCGCTGCGGTGGCAATGGCGGTGTTGGCGCGGCCGGGAGCGGTTGAGCTTGGCGGGGTGTTGTCCAGCCAATCGGCGTGCACGTCGATCGCGCCTGCAACACTGGTAACGAGCTGCAGCTTATCGGTTGGGCTGGTGAGCAGGATCATGCGTCACCAGACGTAGAGGCTGGAGTCGAGCGGCGCGGCCATCATGCCGCCAGTCCCTGGCGGCCCCTCCGGTCCCGCTGGGCCGGTTTCGCCGGCTGGCCCTGGTGGACCTACCGGCCCCTGTGCTCCAGGCACTCCCTGGGGGCCGGGCGGGCCGGGCGGCCCCTCCGGGCCGGGGGTTCCCTCCCCGCCGCCGGTGGCGTGGCTAGTCAGGTTGCCGAGCCCGTCGAGGTACAGCGGCTCGGCGATCGCCAGCGCCAGCTCCTGATCGGCGTCGAGATAGAACGGCTTTTTATAGTGCAGGGTGATATTCGCGCCGGTGACCTTGATCGGCGGGCTGGCCGTGGGCGGTGCGCCGCCACCGCCGCTGATGATCTGCCCCATCTGGTTCTGCAGCTGCGCGACTGCAGCGCCGACGCCGAGCAGAGAGACGACACCATCCTTGCTGGTGGCCTGCCACGGCTTGGAGCCGTCCGGCCCCTTGGCCAATCCTTTCTCGCCGCCGCCCTCGCCGTCGCCGCCGCCGCCGCCTTCGTCATAAGCATCGAACGTCACCGCGTCCTGCGCCGGTGTCACCGACGCATTGCCGCCGGCCCTGTGGTCGCGAGCGTGATGGATGGCACCGACGTAAACGCCGCCCGACGCTTCGAGATAGACTTTACCGTCAACCTTTTGCTTGTGCTCCTTGGTGGCGAATTGCGTGCCGTTCGCCGCCTTGACGTCGAAGTTGCCTTGAGTGTTGTAGCCCTGGCCCTTGTCGGCATTGTTCTTGAAAACGTTTTTGGTGGTGCCGCTGACTTTCTGGTCCTTGCCGTCCCAGTGCATGCCGGCGACTCGACCTGAGTCTTTGGTTTGCCCCGGCTCGGGATCGTCGCTGCCGCCGCCGTTGCCGCCGCCGGCTCCGTTGCCGCCCTGCTTCTTTTCCTTCTTGTGCCGGATGAAAAGTTTCTTGTCGTCCGGTGCGTAGGCAAATGCTTCGTTCTCGTCCGGCTGCGGATGCTCCTCGCGATCGCCGATGATCCACGCAATGACACGGCGTGAGCTGTCACCGCCCACGTCGGCGGTAAAGACTTCGTGCTTGTCGGACGGCTTGACGTGCGCGACGTAGCCAACGGGATGCAGCACGTCCAGCTTGTCGTTCTCGATCTTGCTGCCGGTGATGACGCGAGCGCGGAGCAGCTTGCCGTCGTTGTAAACCTTCTTGAGATAGCCACGCCGGATCATGTTGCGCACTTTGTGCGACAGATGATCGACGTGCTACCATGACCAATTGGGACCGCCCATCAGCCCACGCTCCCCGAGATCGGAGACGACATGAAGCTGCCGCTACCGGCCGCGCCGCCCTCATCGCCGCCGCCGCCCTCATCGTCGCCAAAGGTGTCCTTCGGTTTCAACGTGAGCGTGGCAAAGCGCGTGTCCTTGTCCAGCTCGAAGGTGACCGTGCTGATCTGCAGGTTGTCGGCGACGCCATCGACGGGGATAACCACCATGTGCATCTTGCCGACCTTCCACAGCTGACCGCCGTCGTCGCTCCACGTTGACATGGTGAGCTGCACATCCAGGCCGTCGCCCTTGCGCCGTTTTGATTCGCCGACCGCGCGCTTTTTCAACGTCTGCTTGTCGTGGTCGCTGTCGATCAGCATGTGGAGGACACGCTTGTGCTTCACGTACTGATCCTTCGCCTCGCCCACCATTTCCTCGGCTTCCTTGCCGTACTTTTTATCGGTCGGGATCGCGTTGCCCTTAGCCTTGACCTCCGAATAGCGCGGGGACATGTCGCGCTTGACCGACCACTGGTAAAAGTTCTGCCCCAGGATCAGCGGCTGGCCGCTGCCTTCGTCGCTGCCTTTCTTGGACAGCACCGTGTTACCCTGCTCGTTCTCGGTGAAGGTCAGATTAAACTCGCGGCAAGCGCGACGCATGGCGCGCTCCACCGACTCGCCCTCCTGCAGAATGAACCGTTCCAGCTGCCGGCTTTCGCCCGACTTGTCCTCCAACTTTGTCTCATAGCCTTCCATCAGTTTCTTACTGATCTTGCCCGGCGACTTCTTGTTCTCCTGGCCGCTGGGATGATCGGCGTGGCTGTCCACGATCGAGGATGCCAGCCCACGGAATGAGATGTCGAGGCGGTAGGAATTCTCGTCGCCGTGCGACGTGCGGCTGTCAACGCGGAACGTGCAGGCGAGCTGGCCGTCCAGCATCAGCACGCCTTTCACGCCGTCCATGATCTCTTGCACCGGCCCGGATGTGGCGCTCATCATTTCCGCGCCGGGCCATGCCAGAGTTACGTTGCCGCTGGAGGTGGCGTCTTCCTTGTCACGCTTGAACGTGAGCTTGAGGAAGTTGCCGAAGTTGCCCCCGGCAATGCTGATGAAACACGATCCGAATTCCTCATTAGCCATGCTCAACTCGCAGGGGCGATGATCTCGTGGCCGATCCAGAACGGCGACATATGGGCGTTATAGGCTTCGACTTGCGCCAGCCGCCGGCCATCGGCGTAGAGTTTGTGCGACACCAGCACGGACGGCCATTGACCGTGGACCTCGCGCTTGACGATGCCGGGCAGGCGAATGTTTTTCAGCAGGATCGAACGTGCGGCTTCGGCACGCGCCGCGCGGATGGCGGTGGAGAGCACGTCATAACAAACCTGCGAGGCCAGCTGCTCCTCGTCGTCATAGACCGCCATCACGAAGTCGAGGGCGAGAATGGCTTCCGAGACGGTTTGGTAGGTGGTCTGTGCTGCCGTCAAAGCATAGTCGCGAATGAGCGACAGCCGTGCGGCGACGATCAGGCTTTCCACGCTCGGCGTGCCATCCGACTGCGCCACCACGAAGGCGTTAAAGCCGTGCAGCTTTTTGAGCGCGTCGAGATGCAGCCGCCGGATGGTGGCAGTGCCCTCCGCAATCGGTGCGACCACATCGTCAAAATGGATGTAGCCGGCGCGTGTGCCGGTGACTTCGAAGGTGGCCGTGCTGTTGTCCGGCGTCTGCGCAAAGGCGAACGGCGACGGGATCGTGATCGGTTGCCGCGCTTGCAGAGTCTCGATCGTGACTGACGGCAGCGGCATGGCGCGGCCTTCGAGCACTGAGATCACGTCAAAGGACTCTTCGTCGCTCGCCGGTGCGACCAAACCGGCAAGATTGAGATCGATGGCGCGGGCCGCCTCGACCGCGTTGACATTCGGTTGCCAGATGGCGCGCAACGACACCGCGTCGATCGCCGCCGTGCCCGATGTGTACATGTTGGTGACTGACGAGCCGAGCTTGTACGGAGCCATGCTGGCGTTGGCTTCGACAAAATCGAAGTCCAGCTTCGTGCGCTTGATGTCCCTGCGATAATCGGCCGCGATTTTCAGCGTGACGCAGGCGACTTGCTGGCCACCAAACATGGGGTGCATCAGCGTGCCGGGCTGCGGGGACTCGGCCGCGCGCGCCATGCGGTTCGACTGCTCGACCTGATCGCTGCCGATCAAATAGCCGGTAACGTGGAAGCGTCTGATCTTGCGGCCCAGGTCTTTGTAGCCGGTGTCTTCCGACAGCGGATATTCATACTGATCGCCGCGTCGTCCGAATTCATCGTCGGTCGTCTCGCATAGAAACGGCACGCCCTTCCACGAGGCGTCGTTGTAAGTGGGGACTACACAGCCCGGCGCTGCCATGACCTATCCTCAATTGTGCCCAGCGCCCGAAGGCTTATCGGTGCCGACGCCCGGCGGCGTACCGCGACTGCCGGGAGCGGCGACTGCGCCGGGAACGTTGACGTTCACCGTGGCCTTGCTGATCGCAGCCGCAGCTGCCGCGCCGATCGCACCGCCGATCTGGCCGGGATTGATCGCACCGGCGAATGCCTTGCCGCCGGACGATCCGGCTTCGCTGATGCCTGCCTTCGCTGCGTTGCTGAATGCGTTGCCGCCAGAGGTGCCGGCGGTGGTCACACCGGACTGCACGCCGCTGGAGAACGCGGCAGCGGCATTGGTGGCGGCGGTTTGCAGATCGGTCGATGGCGCAACGGCCGGTTTCATTGCTGGCGGCTTGCCGCCGATCGGCTTCCCCTCGGTGTCCACGCGCACATTGCCCGGCGGTTGCGTCGATATCGGTGCCGGCGTCATTCGCGAGGTTACAGTTGCGGTGTCGGCGTTGACCGTGACTGCCGGCGGTTTGATTACCGGCGGAACGCCACTAAAGCGTTCATCGAATGTCGCCGCTTTCGGTCGCCCAAAATACGCTCCCTCGCCTTCCTTCTCTATCAAACGTTGACGTTCCCGCTCGGCGTGCTGTCTGTCGGCTTCTTCCTCCTCTGGCGTTTTTGGTTGGTCGACAAGCCCCAGCTTCCTTAGATTTGCCTTCACCGATTCCCAGAATACCTTCATGTCCTTTTGAACGAATTCGAGCAGTTGCGCCGAACCTTCGCCCGATGTCATGCCCGCAATTGCTTTGGACATCATGCCGTTGAACGCCGTTTGCAATTTGGCGACGATGGTCCCTGCGGTTTCATTCTCGATGTTGAAGCCTCCCAGCGCAGCATTTATCTGCGACGTGATATTATTCACCCAACCCGAATCGATTTTACCGACGGTAATTTTTAACAGTTGCCCGCCAAGGCTGGCCAAGCGTCCAGCAAGTTCCGATATGCCCGGCCCGATTTCCAATGCCTTGGCGTTGAGTGCGCCCAATGCTTGATTGACGCCCGGCATGGCAAACGTGCCCATGCGGTCGAACGACTCCTTGAGTTGGCTGGCGAGTTGACCGCGCAACAAGATGTTCTCTTGCGCCTGTTGCAATTGCGTTTTTTCGTCGGCCAGTCCTGCGCCGTAGGCTTGCTGAATTTTCGCTTGGTTTTCGCGGTTCTGTACCAGCGCCTTTTTGCCGAAGGCAGCCGCTGTGGTGTAACCCTCCGGTAACAGCGCGACATCTTTCCAAAATTGGTCGAGCTTCTCTTGTGCCTTCTTCTTGGCTTTCGGCGAGGGCGCGCCGGTGACCGCCTCTTCCAGTTCCTCGCGTTTGCCGGCGAGGATTTCGCCAATGCCGTAGGCGTCGAGTTTCTTGCCCTCCTTTTCCGCCTTTTTAATCGCCTCTTGGCTGAGCCCCAAGCGGCCCATGATTCCTTTTTCACCGGCAATGCCGCGCTTGGCACGTTGAGCCGACAACAGTTTGGGGACGCCCTTCTCCAGTTGCTCGAAACTCTTGCCGAACACAGACTCGCCGGCCGCCTGCCGTGCTTCGATCTCGTCCACCTCCCGGCGTTTTTTCATCGCCTTGCCGGTATTCTTGACCAGATCGTCGGCCTGGGCGTTGGCAGCCTTGAAGCCGGTCGCCATGACGCCCAACGCGGCGGCCAAAGGCGCGGCCGCGATCGCCGCAGTGCCGAGGCCGCGCCCAAGCAATCCGATCGTGCCGGCACCGGCTATGTCGCCCAGCCCGGTTGCCGCCGCTGTCTTGGACAGTGCAGCCGCAGCAAAATTGGCAAAGCCGCCACCTTTCGGCCCCTTCGGCGGCGGTCGTCCTGGCCCGCCGCCCACAGCCTTGGCTGCCGCCTGTGCCACGGCAGGCTTTGCAGCCAGTGCTGCGATGCCGGATGCCGCCTGCGCGGATGTGAGCCAGCCCATGGCCGCGCCGGTCGTGTAATCCTTCTTGGTAAGCGCCTTGCTCAGAGCCGGTGGAGCACCGTAGCGCGCGCGGGCTTGCTCGGCCGTGTCGCGGATAGTGCCGTGCCCTTGCATGCGGGCAATCAGCCTGTCCGTCAGGCCGGTCGGCCCCGGCTTCTGTACCGGATAAACTTCCTTCTTGCGCGCCAGCACCTTGTCGCGAGCAGCCTGCGCCCTCGCCAAGCCGGTCAGGTTGGAGCTGCTCTTTGCCAGTGCGGCTTGTTGTGCGACCAGCGGCGCGACGATCTTGGCGGTCTGTGTGACCTGCCCCTGCAGCGGCTTGAGCATGCGGCCGGTGACGGCCTGCGACGCCATCATCTGCGTCGCAGCGCGTTTCATGGCGACGTTCTGCGCCACCATCTGCGCAGGACCGCCAAGGCCGCCGATGTGTTTGCTGCCGCTCAGTCCTTGCAGCGCCTTGATCTGCGCCGCCAGTGCTCGGATTTTGCCTTCGCCCTCGACTGTGACGATCAGTCTGGCGGTGGAGGTAACGTCGGCCATTGATCACCCCTAGTAATCGTCAACGTCCGACTCTGTTGCGACCTCCGGTCTTGCCTCGCTGAGTAGCGCCACCATTCGCGCTAATCGTTTGATCGTTAAATGATCCCACGATCCAGGCGGCCAGTGGTGATTGAAGGCTATGATGTTGACGTTCTTTTCCACCTCTCGCGCGATGTCACCAACTTTCCCATAATTTTTCTCCTGATCGCGTAGTAGTCCACGAAGTCTAGCGCGTTGATGATGGCATCGCTCATTGGCAGATTGGTGCCGAGCAGCTTGCCAAACAGCCGCATGAACAACGAGAACTCCTGCCGCTCGCCGTTGCTGTCCAGAAACTCTGACAGCTCGCCGAGCGTGCGCGCGGAGAACTCAATCTGATGAACGACCTCGCCGTCGTCCTTGCCCGGTGTCAGGTGGATTGGATGCTGCAGCGTGTAAACGATCGGCGCATTCACGCCGTCGCCGTCAGCTTCCGCCAGATTGATATCGTCGGCCTCGCGTTGCAGCGAAGTCATTAAATCAATGACCTCGACCACGTCGCCCGACGACAGCTCGGACGCTTTGAACTCCTCGGGCTTGTCGCTACCGTTCAGGGCGCGGGCGTTGATCGCCACGAACGCCTCGATCCGTTTGGCGATCGTCGTATGGGTGAGACTGTCGAACAGCATCTTCGCTGTCGGCCGATAGAAAACAACCTCGTGGGCTTTGCTGCCGCTAAGGGTGGTGACATCCTGCAGTAACGGCAGCCGCGCATACTCTTGTTGAGCCATAAATCCTCTGCTCGATCATCCCTTCCTCTATGCCGCCAGCGGCAGTAGTTCGATGATCTCGTCGGTGATCAGTGTCAGCTTTTGGGTGTTCTTTTTGGCGTCATACGCATCCTCCGCGATGTTGGATGCGTGCTCGGTGGAGAACGTGCGGCCGTCGCACAACTCGACCACCAGCGGGACGTTACAAATCTCTTGGAAGTAGCGGACGTACATGTCGATCGGCACCACGACGGTTGCTTCAATCGTTGGGTTGCGATCTTCCAGCGTCCACTCGCCGTCATAGGCTTCGGTGCGGCGCTGATTGGTCACGATCACGGTCACGTCGCCGTCCGATTGCAAGCGGATGGCGCGGCCCTGGATCGTGAAGTTGAGCACGCCCTTACATTTAATGCAGATCGCCATGGTTTAAGCCCCTTGCGTTTAGACCGGCGGGATGCACGAGAACTCGGGTGCCACGTCAATGCTGGTGGCAATGCGGGCGAGCTGATTGACCAGATCAAGATCAATCATGACGTTGACGCGGTTGGGGTCGCAATTGTTGAACGTGTTTGTCCGTTCAACGCGCACCATCTTTTCCAGCGTCTCGGATGTGGGCTCGGCGGTCCAGCCGAATTGCGTGCCGCGCATCCAGGCGATGATCGACGCCTGCAGAATGCGGGGCGTGATGGCGCGCTTGCCCTGCGGAATGCGGGTGCCGTCATTCATCAGCGAGACGGACGCATAGTTGTGGCGATACCAATTGCCGAGATCGCGCACGAACTTGACCGTGGTGTAGCGACTCTCGACGCGCTGCCACGCACCGTCCGGCGCGCCAGTGTTGGGATCATACTTGTAGGTGGTCAGCGGCTCCTCAATCCACAGCTGCGTGTTGCGCAAGCCGCGCGAGTTGGCCACGTCCCAATTCATGATGCCAGCGTCATAGAAGGCGCGTTTCTCGGGCGTCGTCCACACCGTCGAGCACTGCCGCGAGTCGAACAGGAAGCCCAGGAAGCCGTTGTCATACTGCACCGGCCGCGATGGATCGTAGCAAGCGGTGCAGCAGACGCGCGATGTGGTAGCCGCCGCCATCACGTATCCGGGGTACTTATAACCGGTGCGCACCGGCACCACGACTTCCTCGGGATTGTTGCGATCGCGACCGTAGGCGGCGATGGTGCCTGCGCTGGCGGTCTTGCTGTGGAAGAGATGCCCGCCTTTGAAGTTGCCTTGCACGCCGCAGCGCCAGTTCTGCCGCACGAGCTGGATGAACGCCTCAATGGCGATCTCCTCCTCGGTGCCCAAGCAGATGCAATCCCACGGACAAGCCATCGCCGGGATCGCCGTGGTGTACTCGACCACGCCTGCGCCTTCTACGCCGGCCGCCTCGGTGACGGTGACGCCCTCGGGGAAGTCATCGCCAAACTGCGGGTTCCATACCGGCACGAACCAGTTGGATTGCTGGCCCTTGTTCTTGGCGGTGAGAGTGACGACAGCAGCCGCGCTGGTGGCCGTGAACGGCAGCATGGTATCGGCGTTGATGGCGGTGGTGAAGCCGAGCGCAACTTCATCGGCGGTCGCTCCGATGATCACGCCGACGTTGAAAATCTTATCGATCAGCGACCATGCCAGCACGCCGCTGTTGGTGCACGGCCCGGTAAAGGTCACCGTGTACGTGGCCGCCGTGCCAGCGGGAGGGTCTTCCAATGGAGCCACGTACAGCGGCAACTCGGGACAGGTATTGAAGTGCTGCTCGGCCATCAGCGAGAGCACTGAGCCGGCCCCGAACAACTCGACCGCCTCCATCACGGAATAAATGATGTAGAACTCGCCCGCCTCGGCGGTCCCATCGCTGGTCATTTGTGCGATATAGAGCGGCCGGCACAGCTCGGCGAGCGGCATGTAACCCGTGACGCACCAAGTGAGGAAATTGCCGCGAGCCTGCGCCAGAGAGATGCGGTTCTGAGCCATAGTCGGCCTCCCCAATCGATGCGGCAACCCGAAACGGTTGCGGCAAGTTACCGGAACTTATGGGCGACGGCAATCAGCTGCCGCTTTGCCGGTCCTCTTGCCGTCGCTCCTCCTGCCGCTGCGGATAGGCCGCTCGTGCCTGCGACTGCGGCTTGGGCTGATCTTTCTGCTGCTTGTCATCCTCGCGCTTGCGGCGACCTTGCTGCCTGCCACCGAACTCGGCCGGCATCTTCCCCGGCTCCAAACCGGGCGTGACTTCGCTCTCAATCAGATCACCGGCCTTGATCGCCAGAACAAGGTTGGCGGTAAGCGGTGTCACCACGAAACGATCATGCGGAATGGGCATATCGTTGATGTCATAGACCACGCGGGGCGATTCATAATCGTTCCCCTCCTTGTCCTGAAACGTGTCCGTGGCTGCTTTTACCGACAGCATAAGGGCCTCGGTTTCGGCCAGGGTTTCCTTGGTGGCGGGGCGCTGGTTCAGCGTCGGGGCGTTGCGAGCCATGGGCTATCTCCTGCTGTTGGGGCGCGGCGCGCCGCCGAGATTGGGCCAGTATGCACCCGGCGGCTCGGGTTCAGTCGCCGAATTGGGAGGGTCTAACACAAAAATGGTGGGATCGCCCGGCGCACACGGTGCGCAGGGATCGCACGGCGGCGGCCCGCAATCGTTGTGCAGCCTGATCTTTATGTCGCCCAGCTCGCTGCACTGCGGAGCTTGATCGCCGATCTCGGGCTCGCAATCGAACCTGATCTGCTCGAAGAAGACGAACACGAAGGCGACCTTGACCTGGGGAATCTGCGTGCCCTCGATCCGCATGCCGGCGTAACCGGTCGGCTTGTAGTGCTCATTCGGCCGCCAGTTCACCAGCGCATTGATCAGCTGCTTTTCCACCAGCTCGATATCGTCGGCCGCCATCCACTCGTTTTCGCTGCCGCGCCCGTCCAGCTGTGCCAGGAAGGTGATCGAGCGCGGATTGGTAATGTCCTCCGTCTCAATCTCATCGGCCTTGAGGGTCGGGATACGAACCACGGTGGGCACCACCAGCAGGTAGGGCGGCTTGAGCAGCGCCCAATGTTCCTGATCGAGCTGGCGCAGCACCAGCTTAATGTTGTCGCCAAAGATGGTGTTGGCGTTGCGCAGCCGGCGCACCACGGCGTTGAACAGGCTCTCGCTGTAGCCGAATTGAGCACGCAGGAGCGCAGCGGTGCTAGTCTGATCGTCCACGTTTCCGGTCCCGTTCCAAGTCCCGAATGATTAAAAGTTCGGGCATGTTCTGCGCCACCCATTCGAGCGCGCGTGCCTTGCGCTCGGCTTCGGCCTTGCGTTTCGTTTCCGCGTTGAGCTTGTCGGCGATCGGTTGCTGTTCTGGAGTGAGCTTTGCCATTAGCCTCCTCCGGTAAACTTCACCGCTGATGCCAGCTCAGCCTTCTCGGGCCGCGCCGATAGCGACTCGTCCAGCGCGTCCGGCAGCATCTTGCGCGCTGCCATTTTGGATGTGCCCGTGGTCAGGTAGCCGGCATAATCGACCTCCGAGAACAGCTCGCCCTCGCGGCCGGATGCCTGATAGTCGATTGACCCAATCAGCGCGCCGCTGATCACGCCCGGCCAAGCACCCGGCGCGGATGGCGATGCGCCGCTTGCGTTGCTGACGAAATGATTGCGCGCATCGTTGAGCCGACCTTCAATCCAAGCGGTTATGATTGCCTCGTTGACCTCGCACTTCGGCGCGTTCTCTACCTTCACGTCAATGCGGATGGTGATCATATGCGATCCACCACATTCGGCAGCCCGCCGCCCATCGGCGAATCCCAGCTCGGCGGCGACTCTTGCGTGGCGGGATCGGTGCGCACGTCCAGTACCGTCTCGATCGAGCACAGCAGCACCAGAAACCGGCGCACGCCGCCCATGTCCTTGGTCATGCGCACGCGATACCAAGTCGCTGTGTACTTGTCGGCGTGATAGACCCAATGATTCATGTCGATCTTAACGTCGGGCGGCGTGCGGATGACGATCTCGTGGCTCGGCGGCTTAAGCTGCCCGCCGCCCTGGCCCTTGCCCAACCCCGGCCAGACCGCCTGATAGTCCAGTATCTGCGTGGCCTCCATCGGCCGCACGCGACCGTGAACGCGGATCACGCCCGGCCGATCGACGACCGTGGATACGTTATCGTCAGGACGCTCGATCGTGGTGCAGATCACAACCACGTCACGCAGATCGCCGATCTGCGGCACACTTTCGCGGCGTTGATCAATGCGCGGCATGGCGTCACGCGATATAGGTCATGTGGGGCGCGAGGAAGCCTTTAGCCCCGCTGTTGGTCAGCACCTGATCGTCAATCTTTACGTCGCCCCGGTTCTCGACCATGTAGGCGAACAGCCGCGCCACCGCTTGCACGAACGATGGCGAGAACTGATCGCGGCAGGGATCGATCCGCTGGCCCACGTCGTAGACCGCCTGCAGGTAGCAGTAGCAGCATAGGCTCGGCGAGCAGCGCAGCTGCCAGCTCCAGTCGGAATTATGCGCGTAGGGATTGGGGAGATTGCGATGGCCAGTCAGAGTTGGTGCATTGGGCGGCAGCACAGCCACCAGCGCCCCATTCGAGTACAGCTTAACGTCGCTGGTCGGCTTGCCGGTCAGCGACACGGTGCCATCAGGGTTGACCGGCGCGATCTCATTGACTTGCCGCGCGGGGTAAACCAGCCCGATCGCCTCGCAGCACAGCTGCCACGCTGCCTCAAACCAGTGCCGGGTTAGGCGCTCGTCAAAAGCACCATCGGTCGCCGCGTGGAGCTTGGCGATCTCATAAGCCGCCTCGAAATGGTCATCCATTCCACGACCATCGGTTAGTGCCCGGCGTGCACGCTGATCGACACGCAATCGTTGATGATGATCTTACGGCCGTTGCAGTCCACCAAGCCGAGCGAGATGTCGAAGCGGAAGACCTTGCCCACCGGCACGTCGCCGGTCTTGATCATGTTCACGGTGACGCGATTGTCGCCGGTGATGACAGTGTTGCCCGGCCACGCATTGCTCGGCGGCGTGACGTGACCCGACACCAGCTCGATCTCAGCGATGTCGGCCGGCGCGGGCGGGTTGACCATCATATTGGTCAACGATGCTGCCTCGATCGATGCGAGCGTGAAGCCATCCACGCTGGCAAGCAGCCCGGTCCAGTCGATCTGCATTGGCACGGTTTCATTCGGCCGCACGTCCCAAACCATGCAAGTGCAGGCCGGATAGGGTGCGCACTGGAACGTCTGCATAGGTCACCGCCGGCAGGGCGCGATCAGCTTGGAGATGCGCCGTTGACTGTAGAGCGTGCGGATGCGGCGCTGTGAGATCAGCACAGCGCCGGGACAACCGGGAACGGCAAACGCGACTGAGGAGGAAGACGTTTGCCGCCCGCCATAGGCAACGGTGCGCATTGGCGACGGCACCGGCCAGACCTTCAACATTTATTACCGCCGAGTCTCGGCTTGCTGACGCCGCTGCTGACCCTCAACGCCCTGGCCCTGAATGCCGCCGAACGTCGTGGTCCCCGTGGTCGTGCACATGCACGGCGACGGGAAATACTCGGTCACGCACGGAGCCGCCGGCCCGGCGCAGAGCATCATGCATCGATTCACCATCATGGCTCAGTCCTCCTGTTTCCGTTTGCGCTTACCGTCGTCAACTTTTCGCAGCGACGATAGGTCCACCTCAAGTTGATTAGCCTCGTCCACGTCCTTCAAGTCATCGGCCGTGAGCTGCCGCGCCCAGCCGCGCTTGATCATGCTGGCGGCGGCCCAGTCCGGCACTTCGTAAACCTCTCCCGGTGCATACTCCATCAAGCTCACACCGTTGTTGAGCGAATAACGAACCGGCTCGTTGGCGATCATGCGAACGATCACCGCACGCTCTCCATGCTGACGACATAGCCGCCGCACTCTTGCTCGCTGGCCTCGTCTTCATCTTCGAACGGTACGACTCGCAGCCAGTCGGCGATGTGACGGCGGTACAGAAACTCGGCCTCGCCCTCAACCTTGTCGACCAGAAAGCCGCCGCGCACTGTGCCGGCCACCTTGTCGACCAGCTTGTCGGGATCGTGACGGCCGTTCGACAGGTTGGAAACTTCGCACCAGCACAGATCATCCGGTACGCCGCCGCGATCGTAGGTGTGCTGCAGACGAAAGCGCGCGGAGCCTTCCCCGCGAAAAACTATGCGGGCTGCTTTGCCGGTAACCGGCTGCGGCGTGACGGTGCCATGATCAAACAGAACATGCATCCGGCTCACATACCTGTGCGTCGAAGTCTTGTCACTGCCACCAGCAATTCCAGATTGGTCGCCCCTTGCGAAAAGATGCGCACGAACTGCTTGGGGCATGCCACGGCAACCTGACAGATCGAGTGCGCCTTGATCGGGTTCTGTGCCGAGAGCGTGATGGAGGCGTCGCCCACATCAACCCAGGTGAGGTTGAACGTCGAGCCGACGCCAGGACCGTTGCTGGAAACCTGCGGCCGTGGATTGGCTGGCGGCGTCCCGACAAGGCTGCCACCATCGGTCAGTGTGACGGCGCTGATCACGCCAGCGTTCACTGTTGCAACAGTCAACACGACACCATTGCCGAGTGAAATTCTATTCCCGACCGCATGGCCCGTACCGCCAGAGACGATCGCCGCCGCATTGACGCGCTTGCTGGCCACAGCCGGGACCGGCGAGCACTCGGGGAGAATTTGCAACGGCCCCCAAGTGCCCGGCACGCAGGGGTCACCGGGCGAAGAGTCGGCTCCCTGGAACGTGAACGTTCCGGTGGTAACGTCAGCGGCGGTCTGGTTGGCGAGCAGAAAAACGTAGGCAAGGCCGGGGCTGATGTCGGCGAACTTCGGCGACAACACGTTGAACGCGAGCGCAGACCCGGCCCCTGAGATCATCTTACATTCCAGTCCGACGAAGCCGCGTCACCACCGCCAGGATGTCGAGCGTGCCGGCGGTGCCGGCGACGCGGATGAACTGCTTGGGACAGGCCACGGCGATATGGCACTGCGACATGGCCTTGATTGGATGCTGCGCGTCCACGACCACGATCGCATCCGGTGCAGCTGCGCCGAGCGGCGGCGAGCATTCCGGCTGCACGTCGAGCGGGGCGAAGGTGCCCGGCACGCAGGGATCGTTCGCCGAAGCGTCCGCGCCCTCGATCGTGAACGTGCCCGTGGTCACGTCAGCCCCCGTCTGGTTGGACAGCACGATCTCATAGGCATAGCCCGCGCTGAGATCGGCATATTTCGGCGACGCCACATTGAAGGCGAGGACCGTTCCGGCCGCTGAAAACATGGTTGCGATCTCCTGTTTCGGGACTAGCCCCTTACTGAATGCGCAGCAAGCGACCGGCGTTGACGCAAAGCGGCGCGCCGCCGATGCGTGCCTCAAACTTGAACAGCACGCAGAAGCCCGCCGAGTAGGGGTCTTGCTGCATGGTGACCGCCTTACGATTGACGACCATGTACAGCTGCTTCCAATTGGCGAACGCCACCGGCGTTGCTCCCGGCACCGCGTCCGGCATCTGGTTGGCGATCACCACCGGCGAGCCGGCAATGATGTACTGGCCGGCGACCAGCGGCGACGCGAGCATGATCGGACGGCCCATCGCATCCGACATGGTGAGCGTGAGTCCGAAGGTGTTGCCGTTCATCAAATAGCTGGTGCCCGGCCCCTGGAACGTGGTCGGCACCTGATACTTGAGCAGCACCAAATCCTGCCAGCCGAATTGCCCGGCCGGTGTCAGCGATCCGGTGTCACAGATCGGCATGCCCGAGCGCAGAATGCCGAGTGGCTTGCCGATACCGTCACCCGAGACGATGGACGAGCTGATCTGGTTGCGGAAGGCACGGTTGACCTTGCCGAGCAGCCAGGACTCGATGTTGACGTTTGCGTCCTCCAGCAGATCGCGGCTGGTGCAGACGATATAGCGCAGCGACTCGGGCTTTAGCTCGACCTCGCCCAAGCCATCGCCGATTTGCTGCGTCGGGTTGTTGGCGAAGCATTGCGACTCGCAAGCCCATGCCGCCGTGTCCCAAATCTCGTTGTCGACCATGAACTTTACCGATGGCCCGCTGATGGTGATGTTTGCCATCAGGCCGGTGAGATCGGTCACGTCCTCGATGCAGGACAGGATCGTGGCTGACATTTCCGGTGCCATCAGGAAGCCGGACGCACCGAGATTGAAGGTTGAGAGCGCCTTGCGTTGATCATCCGGCAGCGCCGCAATGTTGGTGCAGTGCATCAACGAGCGCACCGCTTTGACCGCCACCTGGGCAATGGCCAGCTCGTCCTCGGTGTAGCTAAAGGGATGATCGCCGCTGTCCGATCGCTTGGTGACGCGGTGGAAGTGCTTGGCTTCGAGCAGCCCAACCGCCGATTCTTTCACCGTCTCGTTATTGTCGGTGCCGCCGCCGGGCCGGCTGACCTTTTTGGAGAGCGTGTTGATCGTCTCCTGCAACGACTGCAAGGTGGTCGCCTTTTCGGCTTCCTCCTTCACGATCCGATCCAGCTTGGCCTGGATGTCCGCGACCGTCTTGGAGCCGGCCTCTACGCCGTCCTTCAGCTCCTTGAAGGTGTCGATGCGGGCCGCCTCGGCCTTCTGCATCTCCTCGCCTTGTTTCTTGACCTCGGCCTGGACGGACTTGATCAGATCGGCAACCGTGTCGGCTACGGTCATGGCAAGCGCCTTTCCTTGACAGTATCAAAAAGTGCCTGGACCTCTGCGGCCAGCGCGGTGAATTTGTCGTCATCCTTCGCCGAGAAGCCATCGATCTCGGAAATGCCGATGCGGCCCGGTTGCGCCAGCAGCGCGTCGAAGCCCTTCTTCATCACCACATCAATGTCATCGTCGGTTAGCCCGTTGTCGCGCAGCCATTGCCACGTATCGTCACGCGACAAGCTCTTGACCGCGCTGATCCGCGCGCCCTTGTTGCAGGGCATGGAGCAGACGCTGCACTCCATCAGCTCGGCTTTTTTGATGTGGCGGATTCGCTTTTCGTGATCCCAGCTGGCACCGCCGGGCTCGATCAGATAGCCGACCGACAGGCCGGTGAGGAAGCGTTGCTTCATCAGCGCGTGGGTTTCGCGGCCCTTCTCGGTGAGCAGCGATATCTGTCCCTCGACTTCGAGGCGGTCGCCCTTCTGTTCGAACTTGGTGTAACCGCCGATCAGGTAGTCGCGATTGTGATCGCGGTACATCTTAACTTCTTTGGGATCGATGGTGCCGAACGCGCCCGGCACAATGATGTCTCGCACGCGATCGGGGTGCGCTGTCGAGGCAGTGCCGGTGAAAGTCGCGATGTCCGCGCCTTCATTTAGGGCCTTGGTTTCTAAACCGCCCTCGCCGGTCCACGCCAAGTCTTGATACAGCATGTGTGCCCCGCGCTCGCGGCGACGCAGCCGCCACGGCTCGGGACCATAAGGCAATTACCGGAACCGTGCAATTCCCACCTGAAACGGGAAGGGGGGTGGGTCAAAGGCGCGGCAGCGTCAGGATGCGCATGCGGATTCTGCCTTTGCCCAGGAAGTACGCCGCCGTCGCCCGATGCGTCCCGTCCCACAGATAGGTCTTGCCCCGGTACAGAAACGCCAGCGGCTTGTCGTCGCCTTCGCCCGCCGCATAGTCGCGAATGACAGCTTCCACCTTTCGCATGCCAACGCTCGGTTGGATGGCAGTCAATTCAGCCAGCTCAATGTCTTCCTCTGGTAGGTTTGCGCGTCTCGAAGGGATCGCTGCCGTGGCCTTGGCGATCTCGTCTGCGCTCGCTTGCGCAAATGGAACACGAACGCCGCCACCGCCCTTTTTAGGCTCGCCATCGACGCCGACTTCCTCTTGGCTGCGTAACAGACGGACAGCCTCATCCACATTGCGTTCGCCGCCGGCCGCAGCGACTGGCGGCGGGACCGCCGACTTGGGTTTTGTCTCATAAAGTACGCTGCAGCGGCAATTGACGATCTCCTCCGGGCCAGCACCCAAGCTGCTGTCGCCCGGCCGCATCAGCTGCGCACCGCCTACCGAGAACGGTTCATTGAACGGCACCGACTGGCCGTTGGCGGCACGGTGCGTCGGCCGCGTCTTGCGGTCCCCGACCGCGAGCCACGTCTTGCTGGCAATGGTGATGTTTTTGGATTTCATTGACGCTTCGATCGCTGCCATGGCCGCATTGTGCGTCTCGGTGCGCGCGATCGCTGCCGCCCGACCGCGTGCCAGGGCCGGCGCTTGCTTTCTGATCTCCCGCGCGATCGCGTCCGGTCCTTTGCCTTGACGCATCTTGTCGGAGACGATGGTCGCGATCTGATCCTGCACCGACTGTGCAATGCCGTTGATCTGATCAGCGGCGTGGGCGTCGAGCCAGAATAGTTGCTCCTCCATGAACCGGGTGATCGTCATCGGCACCCCGGCCTTTTCCTCCAGCTTGGTCACAGCGGCATACTGGTCACGATAGATGCGACGATAAAACAGTGCCAGCAACGGCCGCCCGCGCTGGCGGATGTACTCCTGCGCCTGATTGAAGCTGCGCGTGACCAGCAACCGGATCGCTGCCGCAATGATTGCCGCCAGCCGGACGTGGAGCTGTTGCTCGATCCTGTCGAGGTAGGCTTGGAACTCGCGATCGTCCTTAACGTCGATCAGCATTTGGTCAGCCGATAGAAACCATCATAGCCGCCGATGCGATAGCCCGCCTGCGTGATGGCATCGTTGATCTGCCAGACATGAGCCTTGAGCGTGGCGCGCGACTTCTCGCCATTCTCGTAAACGATGCCGAACAGATCGCGAGCTGAAATGCCGTCCGGCCCGGCCCTCATCACCACATCGAAGATGCGCGCCTTTAACGGCGTGAAGCGCACGCCCATCCGCGTCTCGGGTAATGATTGGCCGCAGTAGCTGCAGCAACGGGGCCTGATCGAAACTATTTTCGCCGCATTCGAAACCGCACGCCCACCGGCCATGGCAGATCAACTCCTACGAAGCTCTCGCCGCGCTGCTTGGTTTCGATGAACGTCGTGAATTCCGCTTCATGCTTCAAGCCGCAATCGCAACACTCCAGCTCAAAGCCCTTCATCTTTGGCGTGAACCACTTCGACCACTTGCTGGCCCGCGCGGTCATGCCTTTGCGGTCCCGCCTCATCCCGCCTCGTTCTCCAGCTCCTTGCCCACATTGCTGGCCATGATCTCAACCTGCAGCCGTTGCCGGTTCAAAATCTCGGTCTGGATCGGCATGTTCGACATCGGGTCTTCGTTCGGCGGATAGCCGAGCAGGGCGCGCTGTTCGTTCACCGTCAACATGGTGGCATTGCGAGCGATATCTACCAGCTGCAGCCGCGCCTGCGCCATAGCTGGGATGTGAGTCACATCGACGCGGATTTCCGACCCGCTCTGATGCATCAAGGCATGGTTCAACGCGGCCACGTACAGGTTGATATAGCCGGGCAGCACCGTGTCAGTCAGAAAGCCGACGCGGGCGTTGATCAGGTTGTTATAGGTGTCGGTGCCGGGGATGCCGACGAGCTGCGTCGGCACGCCGAACGTCATGCAGACATCCCGCGCCAGACTGTCCTTGATCTCGACCGACAGCGCCGACGCCGGGTCTTCGGACAAGCGTGTCAGCGACCACTTGGCATTGGCGGCGATCATGGTGCCGCCCGACTCCTTGCCGGTAAGCTTGAAGCGATCGAGCTGGGCGCGAACCTCGTCCAAAACTTTCTGGTGCAGCTCCTTCTCCGTGGACAGCAGGCCGGTGATGTTGGAGCTGTTGCTGACGATATCGGCGCACCGTTGCAGGATGCGCGTGAACACTTCGGCCGGTGCCGCCGCGATTGCTGCCGGCGACTTGTCGGTTTGATGATTGAGCGCCGGCCGGTTAATGTGGATCAGCTCGCAGTCGCCGGTTTCGGGATCAACCGGATAAGTCTCGACACCCTTGGTCGTTGTGCGCTTGAAGGCAGCGATCACTTTCGAGTTGTCATAATAATCGATCGTCACCTCATTGGAGTTGATCGGCCACAACTCCAGAATGACCGGGCTATTGCCGCTCACGCCGCGCACTTGCTTGAGGAACGCGCGATTGGCCACCGCAAGCGAAGCCGCCACGAAATACTGCAGCGCCGCGCCGGTCCATTGTGGATTGGGCCGCGCCAGGACGTTGGCCACACCTTGCTGACGTGAATCAAGCCCGCCGCCTTCGTCGCCGTTGTGAACTTCCAGCGCGACTGACGATGACATTTGCCCAATCATGTCCACGCAGCGCCACAGGTAGATCGACCGCACATATTGAGTCAGCATTTCGCTCGAAGCACGATCGAGCGAGACTTGGGTGTGAACTGCCGACGTGACGGTG